>Ga0315914_1003764_pt1 | contig 22930 bp, 10 predicted proteins | sample MpolenodulesMG_FD_203920 | JGI IMG/M metagenome (GOLD analysis project Ga0315914, IMG submission 203920) | Medicago polymorpha root nodule microbial communities from Los Angeles, California, United States - elongated nodules | ecosystem: Host-associated > Plants > Roots > Nodule | place: USA...
AGGCCGTGGTCCCCAATTCGCCTCATCCACCGACAGCACTAGAGGGCAATGGTCCGAGAGACCCCTCAGGAGCGCTGTTTGAACGCAATTAGGCCAGCCGAAACACCAGTCCTCAGACAACAGGAACCTGTCGATTCGACTCATGGAGGTACCATCCCCTTTGAACTAGGTAAAAATCCGCCCGAAAAGCGGTAAATCCAGCAGCCCAGTATCCTCAATAAATGAATTAAACGCAGCATGATCAATTTACATCGGTGCTCTCCTAACTGAGCGTCTTTCCTCCGGCCTCGCACAGCGTTGAAATCCCCGCACACACACACACGTTTTCCTCGTAACAACAGCAACTGTGCCGCTAAGGAACCCCACAGCGCCTCTTTGTCCCGACTACCGCACGGAGCATACACATTAACCAAATAAAATTCTTCATTCGAATGAACAAACCTACCATGGATCAATAAAAAGTGTGTTCTACTTACAGAGGACCACACTTCCACCTCCTTAGTGTCCCACATTATCAAAAGGCCTCCCGACGCTCCCTCAGATGGACGAAAGGAGAAATTAAAAGAAGAGTTACCCCATAAGGAAGATACAAAAGACGAGTCAAAAGCCGATAGCTTTGTTTCCTGCAAACACACAATCCACGGAGCTTTTTCCCCTACCAATAACCTCACTTCGCTGCGCTTCTCTGCGCTTCCCAAACCCCTAATATTCCAATGTCACCCAAATATTTTCCCAAATAAACCTAGTCTTTATCAAAGGATTCCTCATCCCTCTTTTTTTTTTTTAAATTTTGATTCCTCATCGTTAGGAAGAAAATAAGAGAAGAATAATTAGTTTATTTTATTTTGAAAGGTATGGTGTATTGGCCTGGCCTGCAACCGCGTGCAATAAAATCAACTTATCAAAAGATGTCTCTTCATAGTAAAGATGTTTTCTTTTCTATATACATAAATAAAAATGTTTCATTAACAAAAGAAAATTTGTTTTCTTCTCTATCATAATAACAATAATAAATTTCTTGAACAATTTTTTTATAATCGATAAGGAAGAAAAACCTTCATGAAAGGTGAAAAGAAACATCAATTTTATTGAAAATTACAATAATATTTACTTATAATTTAATAAATTTAAACTTGAGCTCAAAATAATTATAAATAATGAAAATTTCCTTATATTAAATTAATTAATAATGACTCTGCCGTGTAATTTGCAAAATGGAAACATGATACCAGGTCCCACCTTAAGAATATGATGAGTTTACCCAGCCTGGCAGCACATTCTTCTTCATTTGACCATGCACAAAGCCCCTCTCCTTTGATTTGCATGATTGGATCCTTTTTTCTACTATGTGAATTGCACTATAGTTCAAGCTTTATAGTTGTTTACATATGAGCAAACCAAATAGTCAAATACAAAACCTTTTAAGTCAAAAGAAAGTATTAACATCATACAACTTTATCATTTGTTGAGATGTGAATCGGATATAGTCTCGTTAAATATAATCTAAGTTTGGATTCTAATCTAGAACTGTTGAATTTTCTTCTACTTTTGTTTCTAATGTCGCGTTGGCAGATGCTACTTATACTATTTTTCGTAGAAATTTTTAGTTTTTGTTTTGGTGCCTAACCCTTTTTTTAAGGGTAGGAGTAAAATTCTTCATTGATAAATACTTCATTGATACTGTAATTATATTCAAACTCAAAAGTTGTTAATTAAGCAAGAAAAAAAGTTCATATCAAGTAGGACACTTTGTTTAAAGTATATGTTATATGCACGAAACATTCATGAGAAACTCACACATCAAAAATGTGAAAAAGTGGAGAATTTGAATTTAAACCTCAACTCCTACGTATTAATGTCCACATATTAATGTCCACAAGGCTATCAACTTATATGCATTTAATTGACACTCATATGTTTTCTAATCAAATTTTAGCATACAACTAAAATTAAAAAAATATAGACGAGAGAACAAAAAATCACTTTATCATTCCATATCACACTAATAATCAAATTTCAATTTTAATGTTATGATGTATTGGATGCTATATACGCGGCGCCTAATAAGGTAGGTCCATTAATAACAACACTCCTAAGTCTTACAACTGTCTAATAAATTATTTGTATCCACATGCACTTGTTGGCCATGTCTGAAACCACCAATAAAAGACAAAACACTACATTTTTCAACATAAATAAGCATCTACTAGTACTTTAATAATCTTCATTAAATTCCCCTTGTTCATTTTTCATTTATTTAACCATAGCTAATTAAATCTATAGTAGTAGTACTTCATTAGTTCATTTGAAACTCAAACTTAAACTACACTCATTGTACTTCAAAAATTGTGTTTTAACTGCTAAAAAAATGTGTCTTTCCATGACAAATCTATGCATTGTATCACAACAATAAACACAAACACCACCTTCTAAGGTACAGGATATAAGAATAAAAAAGAGTGCTTTTATTAAATTTTACAACACAATGCCAATGCCTTCATGCATAACACAGCTCACACAGAATGATAATGTCAGTACATAATTGAGCTAAGAACATCAAATTCATGCACAGACTGAGGTACATATTATATAATAATGTATATGATAAAATTATAATTGTTCCGGATTGAGCAAAGGCCATTTGAAATTGGGCGTCTATAATGTAAATCCAATTCCACATGCAGAGCTTCTGAGAAGCTAGCCTCTGAGAAGTTAGCTTCTGAGAAGCTGTGCATACAATCATGCGATCAATCAGACAATAATCCGCTAATCATGACAAGCTAGTGTTGCAAGGGTCTTTCCGTTGATCTCGTCCTCATAAGCAATGTATGCATTTACATTTACCTCACTTTCCAATTCAGATCACTCAATAACTTCAGCTGTAGAGTGCTTGCAGATACACCATTCCTATGAGACTTAGCAACACCGTCCGTCGGAGTGTTTGCAGATTCACTATCTAGCACCACGGTCCTCCACCGCGCTCTCTACTTCCGACCATCCCTCGAGATCCACCTCACATCAATAATTATAAATCTTACTATCATGTCCTAATAAAAATATGAAAAATTTATATATATGAAAAAGGACCAATTAAAAGAAAGTTTACATTTTTAACAAACCCAAAAACAAAAATTACAATTATAATCCAGAACAAACCCCAAGAACAACAAGAACAAAGATCAATTAATCTGATCACATCTTCTTCTGATCTCACCCTTCCTACCAGTCTGAACATTCAAAAGACTAAGCTTCTGCATTGAACTAGCAAAAACCTTAAAGAAATAATCTTGATCCTTAGCAAATCTTTCCACAAAAGGTTTAGTTGAAGGGTCACTAAACAATCCATGATCTGATTTCAAAACCCCTAAACCTTTAGGTAAATTCTGAAAATAAACATTATCAAACTTATTTGGTGTCATAATATCATTAAAAACAGACAAAGTTGGATTCTTCTTATAATCACCACAAGCTTTCTTTAATCCTTCAACAAATCTTGGATTATAACCTGAACCAGAACCAGAAGAATTGTTGTAAATATCTGAACTAATTTCAGTACAATGTGAAAATCCAACTGTATGAGCACCAGATAAAGCAACCATTTCTTCAACAGTAAAACCCCGTTTCGCAAATATCGCGATTATCTGTGTCATTGTCATTGACGGCTTTGGAAGAAAGCCGTCAACAGCAGATGACACAGAGCCTCGGCCGTCGCGACGGCCGAGGTAAACATTGTAATGAGGACCACCAAGCATGATAAGAAGATCACGTGTAGCTGTAGCAAGTATGTCAGAGCAAGAGACAGTGTTGGGACAGGAGAGTTCAAGAGCGGTTTTGATACGTACGATGAGGTCAAAGGAGTCTCCTGGAAGAGAGAGGTTGATGTCGTTGTCACGTTCAGCTTTGTTGAAAGGGGTTGAAGAGAGGAGGACGGAGGCGTCGCAGCCGTTAGGGAGGAGGCAGTCGTGGAGGAAGAGACGGAGAGTGGCGGCGGCGGTGGTTGGAGATTGGATCTGTTTAGAGGTTACTGTTTGTTGAATGATTTGTTCGAATTGTGGACATGTTTGTTTGTAGTAATCTAAGGTAAGTTTTGATTCGGAGATGTTAAAGTTACTGAAAACGTTGAAGAATAAGAACAATGACAACAATGTTTTTGAGGTTGTTTTTGTTGTTGCCATTGTTGTTTTTTTGGGGGGTTTGAAAAGTGAAGAGGAGTGAAGGAAAGTGAGGATGAGGGGGGTTTTGTGGAGGATGGAAAGGGACACGTGGAGAAGTGTGGTGCGTTGATCACGGGATTTGTGCTTGTGTTAGATTGAGATTGATGAAAGTGTGGGATGGAGCTGGAGTAGGGCTGTAACTTGTGTTGGCATGTTATTGAAAATGGTTTCGCAGCATTGAGGGGACATCATATTAGTTTAGTGGATGGTTCAACTTTTGAAATAAATCGATTGAAAGTTACACTCTAATTTAAAAAATAACGATTAATCGTAATTTTTGATAGATCGTTTGTGATTTAGAGTTATGATTCAATAAATCATAGAGTTTTTGAGCAAACAAATGAGCCTATGGAGGAATCAATTGTTTTATTCTTTCTATTTTAGCTGGCAAATTGAAAAGAAAATTCATAATTAATTATTATTTTGGTATAATTTTGTTTGATATTAGACAAAGTGACAATCATAGTATGAAACTCGAGTTTGAATCCTGTTAATGTATCTATCATTCAGTTATTGTCTATTCATGAAATAGATATATACATACTAGTTCGTCTATCCGTGTGGCACTTATTTGCAATTCATTATAATATTAGATGCGAAATATTAGAAATACCGTGTCAAAGAACTCATGAAATACGTTTCTATCTTAATGTTTTTTTAAATAAGTTTTTCCTTCTCTGTAAGTTTTTTTTTTAAATAAGTTTTTCCTAGATCGCCGACCGACCCGTGTTGTCGCACAGGTGAAATATTTGTTAGATTTATTATTTTTATTTTTTTGTCAACTTGATAGTTCCTCTAAATCAATTGGTGCACCAAAAATAAACCGACTATATAACCCAAATACTATCTATAATATTTCCATTGCCTTTCGAAACACCAACATTAATATCATGTTACAAAGGTTAGATGACGATAGGAAGCAAGTTGTCTTTAACAAATCATAGCAATTATAATATAATGATTATGATATGATTTTAGGTATTCTAATGTTACTTGATATCAAATTTACAAATCTTATAGAGTTATACCTTTTAAACAGTGAAATATCCTACCCGAAAATGGGCTTGAAATATACTACCCGAGCCCGGCCCTACACGGACCGATCCGTATTAAAAATTACATTTTTTTATAAAAAAAAGTACTATAAAATACTCCTATAATTTTTTTTATAAATAATATTTTTAATATGTTTAAATAATGTCTGGCACAAAAATAAATTGTAAACATTTTCGTACAAACGTCATAAACTAAAACGGCGAGGAAAACAATTTTAAATAAATTAGATATGTTATGGTTATAGATATTTTATATATTCGATCTTTAAAATTATAAATAACGAAACGAGTAAATATAATTTTATACTACATTTATATTTGTGTTAATTCATTGAATTTTCACTTTTATTTTTTGCTGATAATCAACTAAGTAAAGAATTATTTGAAAAATATATATAATTTATAGGATTTTTTTGTTATGCGGGCTATCTGTGGCCCGTTCAGGCTAGCCCTATAATTAATCGGGCTAAACGGGCCGGCCCATACGGCCCCGCCCGTTTTGACAGCTCTACACCAAGGGTCAATCCTAAGCCCTTACCTTTTTACTTTAGTCTTGGATGTGCTTACAGAACACATCCAAAAGTTAACAGCAAGATGTATGATTTTTTCAAATGATATAGTCTTGTTTGGAAAGTCGAGGGAGGAATGGAATGGAAGGTTAGAGACTTGGAGACAAGTCTTAGAAGCATATAACTTCCGCCTTAATAGAAGCAAGACAAAATATATGGAATGTAACTTCTAAGATTGAGATAAAACCAGAGAGTATTGATTTGCAAGGGAAAATACTTAAAAGATAAAAAGCTTCCATTATTGATCAATAAGGTTCATAAGAGCATAAGAATGTGATGAAATCCTGATTTATTAAAACATATAAGACTCACTTTTATTATGCAGCAAACATACTTCAAGGAAAATCATAAGCTCCCAAACCATAAAGCTTAATCTTTCCAGCATCATTCATGAAGTTAGCAAGTTTTGAAGTGTATGAAGATCCCTTAATAGCTTTATAATCCTTCCACCAACTCATATAGCTACTTTTCTCCAAGAAAATATCAGGGGACACAGCATAATCCTTGAGCAAACCATAAACATAGTCCTCAAATTTAACCAATTTCTTCATCACCTCTTCTTTGTCTTTCACTTCGTTCAACTCTTTGCGTACAAGTATAGCCTCTTCAACATGTGCCCAGAAGCAAGAATCTAAAGTCAAAATCACTTCCACATTCTTCCTACTTGTACTATTTAATTCACTTTTAGCTTTTGTTGACTCTTTCTTCATCAACCATTCCTCCAATTTTTTGAAGTGTTTGGACCTTTTTCCATTCACATAATCTTTACCACCTTCTCTATAGTATTGAGCTATAGCTAAAGGTTCAACCATTCTTCTGTAAGTAGTTCCACCCTTGAGCCAGCGAGTACAAAACGCAGCACCTTCTTTTTGAGGCTTCAGTTCAGCTTCTTCAACCATCTTTTCCCAATAAATTGTGAGCGTTTTACAACAATGAACAACATCCCAATCTAATGTCGAGTTCATGTTTTTGTAGCTGTCATAGTATCCTATCTGACAAAATTTTCCCTTCTTTTTGTACCATTCAAGTTCCACCATATGTGTCTTCATAAGATTCAATTTCTTAAATGGAGAAAATTTTAACCTCTGTCGATGGGTATCATCTTTTTCTTGTCTTTCTATCTTTGTTTTTAGAGCATTGATATCAATGTAATGCTCTTTCTACAGTCAATTTTAGAAATGAGGTCAGAAAAAATTGTAGTAGTAGTAGTTTGGTTCTATGAGTCAATTTACATAAACTTCTCTAGAACCAATAATATGATAAAATGAAACGAATAGTGTAATAATCCTAAGTTTTTTAAACAACATCTTGTTGTCAAGGTTTAAATCATGATTAATGTTAAAATCACAATTGTGCCGCAATCCAGATAATCACAGTCAAATGCAGCGAAGAAGGTTAAAGATCATATCTAACTTTTTATAAACATTCATAATCTTATCATGACTTTTTAGTAAGCGAAGAATCAAAACTGACTTATTTGACCTTATCTATTGACACATGCACTTGACATATTTATAAGCCGTTTTCACTTATTTTCATAAGCTCTTGAGGATAGTTTATAAAAACAGCATAAGCTAATAAGCGTGTATTGCATATTTTGATAAATTGCCTTTTATTTTTGTTGTTAATAGGGGTTTCTTATTTTGTAATTTGGGAATAAAATGAGAATGACAATAGTAAAAGAATAAAAGGGTAATACCCAAAAGTATGTGGACTGGTTGTAATTGAAATAAGAGAGTAATACCATAAGTTTTTATACTCATTGGAAATCCAAATTGCAAAAAAATAAATAAATTGTGGTATTGAAAATTTGAAGAACCAAAAATATATAAATATAATGGATTATATAATTACACATATATGGGCCGGTCTAGTAGGCTTTTCTATAAGCCTTAACTTGACCTATTTAAATTAAGGAAAATGCTAACAAGTCACCTTGTTAAGGGAAAATGGGAGTTGCTAACAAGTACCAAGTGCCATTAGGGCCCTAAGGGCACTTGTTAAGAAGTTTAAAATGGAAACTTTATCTTGAAAATTGTGTATTTAACACATTGAAACAATAAAAAGTAATTTTTATTACCTAAATTTCATCAATCATTTCTAATTTTGAATCATTACTAAGTGCCCTAAGGGTTTAGGATGACCCTTAAATTAATGAGCATTTTAAAAAACTTGAGCCTAACCTATTTAATAAACGAGTTAGGCCGAGCCGGACCTTAAGTAGGCCGGGTCATAGACCCCTGACGGACGATCTGGCCTATTCCCATCTCTAGCGTTGACTTAGTCAAAATCAACGTTTTGCATGAGGGGTAAAAATAGGGGCAAGAGTGCTATTTTTTTTTGTTGGGGGATAAATTGCAACTTTCCCAAAGTTAATGGGCCAAAAGTGCATATAAGCGATTTTAATTTGAATTTTTCATGTTTTTGTTTTTTTTAATAAGTGATAATTAATAAAAATAAATCCAAGTGGAATATAAATAATATAGGAAAGGAAAAAAAAAAAGTCCGCACGTCACGTGAACTTAAATGAATGTTGAAATGCAAAGAATCTTAAAATGATAATGTCGATTTCTTATGTTGGTGGGGGGTAACCAATTTTCTAGAAGATATTCACGTACCGGAATGTTTGGTGTCAATCCTAGTTCTTGCAACTGCAAACTGATTTCAATCACACGTGAAACTGAATGAGTTCGGTCTCTAGCCGTGGTAGAAGCATCCTTAAATATTGATTTACGTCTGATATTTTTGACAAGTGAATCTGACTCAGTTCTGTCTCCAGCCAAGGTAGAAACATCCTTAAATATTGATTTACTTCTGATATTTACGACAAATGAATCTGGATCAGTTCTGTCTTCAGCTGAGGTAGAAACATCCTTAAATATTGATTTACGTCTGAGATTTTCAACTATATTTCCGTACTCGTCTAGTTTGAATCCTTTATTTTGTCCACCCATTTTGCTGCTCAATGTCACTATCATATCCAAACTAGATGTAGGATTCTCAAAACAAGTAGAATCCGAATCAGAACAAAAGAGAAATATTCCGAAAGGCATGTAGTTTGTGATGAATAGCCTTGGAAGTGAATCATTGCAAGAAACAACATGAATAAAGCAAGAATTCCAATTAGAACTACGTGATATGGCTTGTTGCAACTTCCTGTCACCAACAAGAGGTGAACCAAATGTGATGCATAGTGGACGATTCTTTGTTGAACCAATTTTATCTAATAGTGATATTGTGAAGAGTGAAGCTATTGATCCTCCCAGGCCTTTTCCAGTAACAATCAATGGAGTTACTGGATTTGTACCTAAAATCTGCATTAAGATGTATTATCTGCATTAAGATGTATTATAAAGATTCAGAGATGAAGAAAATTAGAAACATTAAAACGATCTACAATATCTTTAAGACAAAAGTTAGTCTATTATTGTTACAACCTCTTTTCATATTTCATACTAAACACTATTTTAAGGCATATAAATAAGATAATGGTATTTGAACATCCAAAATTTTGATGTTCAAATATCATTACTCTATAAATAAATATGCATATTTAAAATAACTTGCTTATGGGAAGAGAACCAGATTCGCAAGTGTCAATGTTTCATGTTCGACTTTCCCTAGTGTCAATTTTGATAGGTTAGTTTGACTTATTAAAAAAAAAAAGATTTACAGAATATATTGGAATTTAAATTGGATCTATCTCAACCCTACAGAACAAACTTGTAAGGTGGGGATTGTCCCCTCAGTAATAAACATATGTCCAGGTACCCTGAGTGACCCGATAGCAGTGACCTGATATGAGGCTGCCCAAGATATCATGGTATGATTTGATATAAAGTTGTTGACGGAAAATATTTTATAAATTAAAAGTCAAACTTTTTTATATAGAATTAAAAATAAAAATTTAAATTTTTTATAAGGAGTAAAAATATATTAAATCTAACCAAATAATTAGACTCAAATGGGTAAGAACCCCACCAAAGCCGAATTATTTATGAGAGTCAGATTTTTATTCTTAGGCAGATTAATTTTTTGGCTGAACTCTACACATTTTCTTTACAAATTAGAGGGTTAACAAAAAGTTAATATTTATTTTTGGTACAAATATAATTAATGTAAAAGTGATTAAATAAAAACACAAAATTAAAAAGAAGAGAATAAAAAAAATAAGAATTAGCATAGTAGGGCCTTTGATGTGGAATTGGAGAAGTCAACATATATATGGTACAAGATATGATACGACATGATCAAGTATAATAGCTTAAATCTAAACAAACTTACTTTTTCACACCATAGGAGAAAAATAAAAGGCAGTCATATATATGAGACACTATGGTTGACCAAAACACTATGAGATGACTAGTACATCGAAGGGATCATTGGTCTTTGTTAAGAAGTTTACATACTTTCACACAAATGCCTACAAAGTTTCAAATTATGCCAGATTAATTAATGATCAAGTTAAATTGCCCAAGATATCATGAACATGAAATTCAGACAGTCTGATCTTGATGAAATGATCAGTGATGTACCAATTGTGTGAATTCAGGATTAACTGACCTTAGGGAATCTAACTCCCTTCATTTGACGAATATTTTTTTGTTACCATGAATCCATGACCATTTTAGACAGAAATCACAATATTTGCAGAAAAATAACAACTTTTTAATTCAATTCAATATTCAATTAAATCAGAATCTCAAAACAATAATCAAAAAGGGAAAGTACCTCAGATTTCAGCTGATCAAGCTTCTCACAATTATCACAAAAGAGAGAAAAGGCTGTGGTATTAAGAGAAAAAATAGGGTTCCACTTAGAACACAAAAACTCAAACAGAAGAAAATTCTTCTCTTTAAGTTCAGAAGATGAAACCAAATGACTTTGAAGTTCGGAAGAATCTTTGGTAGCTTCAAAGGCTATAATAGTCAAATCAGAACTTTGTTCTTTGTAAACTTTCCAACACCATCATTTGTAACTATGTCTTGATAATTCGATGAGATAACATTCCATGCTTTTTTAAGGATTTGAGAGCTTGTTATAAATGATGCATGCTCAACTCCACTCCTACTTCTGCAAACATAATCAAAGCATAAATAAATAAATAAAATAAAGTGAAGTGTTATGCAACATAAATCAGTAATAGTTGTGATTTGAATGAAGAAGTTTATACGAAAACGCCTCCTGGGATTTCATCATCTCATCCAAATGCTGTAATTTTAGATTTTTATTTTATTTTATTTCAAAAGTTAGTAAAAAATATGTTTTATTTTACAAAACTTATTTTGACTATTGATATACTGGTCAAAGTTGTAAATGTGGGTTGGTACTAGTGCTTGAAATTAGCCTTATTTGTTGTTTTTCTCTCCCAACATTTACTTTTATTTTGCTTTGACCATGTGTTAATTACTTTCTCATTATAAAGAACCACCAAGCCTACTCACAATATAAAAAACTCTCAGTCCTTTATTTTTCATAGCAGAAAAAGCATACTTGTTACAGAGAATCCACCTCTACACAAAAATTTACTCTCCTCTTCCTTAAAAAGTTTAGGTTTCTTGGATGCATCTCTTGTGTTTATCAGATTCGAGTTGTTCCATCACCTCTGATATGATTCATATTAAGGAAGAACATGTTGTACTCTGGGAACATATGTGCTTATGAGGCGGATAAATCTTTAAAGATAGTGACTTCGGCATGCCTCAGATTATATAACAGTTTATTATTTTGCAGGTTACATATGAGTTGTTGGTGGAAGATGTTGATAGAGTTGTATCAGTGTCTAGTTATACAAAAATTTCAAGGACACACAAGTTTATTTATCTCTAGCATGTTAGAGTCTGTTAAGATCTCATATCCTTCATTAAATAGGTGTGGAAATACTTCTTCCACCTATCTTTTATATCTTTTTCATGCATTAAGACTCTACCCTCTTCATCTTTAATACACTTCCCCTGATCCAGGTCTCTCATATTTCTTTCACATCCCTCAGTAAACTTATATATAGATTTTTCTTCCTCCTTGATAGCTAAGGATTGGTATAATCCGTCAAAATCTTGAGTTCTTGCTTCGCTCATCGCCGTCTTGGTCTTTCTTAGCTATCATGTGTTTATTCCAAGTTTTTGGCATTTTTACACCTAGACAAATCCTTAAAACATTCCCTTTTGATTCAAACTTTTTTTTTTTGAACGGCAAAATCTTTTGATTCGAACTTGAGAAGAGTTTATAAAGAGGAGGCACTTCTCACCTTACAAGCCGGTTTTGTAAGGATGAGCCAGACCCAAATTTCAACTTGGTGTGAGAGCCTATCCTAAATCTATCGTTGGGCTTCCCACATCGCCCACCCTTCAGCTCCATTGGGCATTTCTTCCTCTCAGCAATCCATTCTTTCTTTTATATTTTGCCCGTATTATTAAATAGCAAGGGAATTAACCCACATGGATCAGCATGGTGGTGTAAACTTGGAACTTTGGAGTGTGCTCCTCTCAAAGTCTCAAATTTGAATTCTTTTGATGTCAATTTATGTGGATTAGTCCGCATAGAGCTAGCTTTGTCTTTAAATGGCCCCGCCAGTAGACGATGGGACTGGTTCCCTCACATTAGTTGATCCTTAGTCTATATATCGAGTTTATTTATGTGAATGATGAAATTCTCTAAGAAAGAGTGTTGATTTGCTAGGGTAAATACTAAAAAAAAAAAAGCTTCCATTATTTATCATTATTAAAAACAACAAAAAGAAAAGGCCCAAAATTAACAAAGGAAATACCATAAAGGTTTATAAGACTCACTTGATTATCTTCAAAGGAAAATCATAAGCTCGCAAATCATAAAGCTTAATCTTCACTGTGTCATTCATAAAGTTAGCAAGTTTTGAAGTGTATGAAGATCCCTTAACAGCTTTATAATCTTTCCACCAACTCATATAACTACTTTGCCTCAAGAAAATCTCAGGGGACACAGCATAATCTTTGAGTAAACCATAAACATAGTCCTCAAATTCATCCAATTTCTTCACAACCTCTTCGTTTTCATTGTCAACCTTCAACTCCTTGCATGCAAGTATAGCCTCTTCAACATGAGCCCAAAAGCAAGAATCTATAGTCAAAGTCTCTTCCACAATATTCTTTCTACTTGTTGACCATTCCTCCAAATTTTTGAAGTGTTTGGATCTTTTTTTATTCACATAATCTTTACCACCTTCTTTATAGTATTGAGCAATAGCTAATGGTTCAACCATTCTTCGGTATATAGTTCCAGGGTGGAGCCATTCTTCGGTATAAACTTGAGGCTTCATTTCAACTTCTTCAACTATTTTTTCCCAATAAATTGTGAGCTTTTTATGAAACTCAACAACATCATTGTCAGATTTTTCGTACATGTTTTTGTAGCTGTCATAGTACCCTATCTGAAGATTTGTTGTTTTCTTTCTATACAATTCAAGTTGCACCGTATGTTGTATCATTTCATTCAAATTCTTTGTTGGATCAAATGATATCTTCTTTTGAATGATGAATCTTGCTTCTAGTTTTTTTATCTTTGTTTCAAGAACATTGATATCAATGTTCTGCTTTTGCTGCATCCAAAGTCAAATTTTGAAATGAGGTCAAGAAAAATTTGAGTTTGCTAATAGTTGTAGTATGATTACACATAATGAGTCTAAGAATCAACTTTGACTAAACTTCTCTAGAATCACTAATGGCAAAAATTGAAATGGACATAATAATAATAATAGTAAGCTTAATGTGTTTTATTAAATTAAATTAAATGATAAAATGATAGAATCAGTAATGGCAAACAAACCTAACTGTGATTTATTTAATTAAATGACTATATTCTTCAAGAAAAAGATAAAAGATATCACGTACCAGAATGAGTGGTGTCAACCCTAGTGTCTGCTGCAACTGCAAACTGATACCAATTGCAAGTGAATCCGAATCATTCCTGTCTCCAGCCAGCAGAGAAGAATCCTTGAAAATTGCTTTACGTCTGAGTTTTTCGACGATATTTCCATACTCAGCTGAATCAAATCCTTGATTTTGACCATGAACTTTGCTTAATGTAATGAGAATTTCCAAATTAGAATCAGGATTCTCAAAACAAGTAGAATCTAAATCAGAACAAAAGAGGAATGTTCCAAAAGGCATGTAGTTTGTGATGAATAGCCTTGGAAGAGGGTCTTTGCATGAAACAACATGAATAAAGCAAGAATTCCAATTAGAACTATGTGATATAGCTTGCTGCAATTTCTTGTCACCAATAAGAGGTGAACCAAATGTGATGCATAGTGGACGATTCTTTGCAGAGCCAATGTTATCTAATGATATTGTGAAGAGTGAAGCTATTGATCCTCCAAGACCTTTTCCAGTAACAATCAATGGGGTCAAAATCTGCATCAAGATTGCTATACTTACATTAAGATTTAGAGATGAGAACAATATAAGGCCGTGTTTGGATAAACAACTTAATTAAGCCCTTAATATCATAAGTGTTTATCATTAAAGTATTTATATATGTGTAACCTATTTCTATAACAAAAGATAAAACAAAGTCAAATTATTTTCATATATGTCATTATGATACGCTTTCTTGGAGAGCTTATGGAAATTAGCTGGAAATAGTTTATGGACATGTCATAACTGTTTCCATAAGCTCTCCAAAACAATCTCACAAATGTTTATGTCAGTAAACTTTTTTTCTTTCTGAACATCAACAAAGATATTATTTATTGACAGTAAAGATAAGTACAAGTGGTACTAGTTCCATAACAAGAGATGAAGTACAAGTACTAATGTAAGCAAACAAATAAGCTCAAGGCATATAAAAATGCATATTACAAATCCCTTGTGTTTATATAGAAAGGGAGCAGATTTATAAAATGAAAACAGAATATAACAACATACAAATATCATCACTATTACTTGTATGCAAAAAAAATGAAAATGGATTGGATTCTCTGCATGTGGGGTTATCTCTCCATTCACGCAGTCAGTGCATTGGTAACTGTTATACTCAAATCAGACCGTTCAAAAATAGTATGCTGATTTTCTCTTTTTTTTTTATTAAATCGAAAATAATGAGCTCCAACTTTGAACTTTTCGATCTTGATCAAATGATCACCAGTGTACTCACGGCATGAATTTAGGGTATCCTCACCGCAGGGATCCCTTTACCTTATGTTTTTCTAGTGTCTTGAAATTGCAAAGCTAAGAAATTTAATATTTTGGTCATTACCCTTAGTGCAAAGCTAAGACTAATTGGAAAGTTAAACCGCTCAATTCAAAAGAGTGTTATTGACCGTTGTCAGACTCACGAGTCTACATAGACTAGAAAAGGATCTAAAGACTAGACTCGTAGACTCATATAAGTCTATGGAAAATTAAAAATGACTTTAAAAAAACATATAAGTGACACACACACATATAAGCCAAACACTAAAACACATAATGTTACATAAACACAGATAATTAGAGAAAAGATGATTTAAGTTCTTAATTAGATGACACACACAAATACGTTTGTGGACTGATCATCATTCTTTTTCCAATTGCAAACCATTATTTAGAATCTTAAACAACCATAAATCGGCAATCACATGAACATTTTTTATATAAACAGAACAACCATACTCAACTGGTAAAATGCCGAAATTGTTAGGTTGGACGTCATGACTGGGTTCGAACCCCGATGCTTCCACTGTGTGAGTTTATAATTACTTTGTCATTTTGTTTATTTACCCAAAAAAAAAAACCATATTAAAGGGAAGCAAAACTATCAATGATTACAAGATTCACAACGAACAGAGCAGCAAAAACTTAAGAATTGATATAAGAAACAAAAATCTTAGAGAGAGGAACACGGAATACAGCAAGAGAACATCATCGAATAAAGGGAGAGGAAAACGCTGTAAATAAAAGTTAGCTCTTCTTTGTCAAAAAAAAAAAAAAAAATATTAGCTCGTTGGTGATCAGGTGAGTTCTTTCATAATCGGTGAGAGTGAGAACAAAAGAGAAAACAGGATTTCAGGTTTTTTTTTCCTTCTTTCAAACAATCTTTTTTTCTTTCAATCAAATTTATTTTTATTTTGTTTTATTAGGATTGTGTTGAAACTTCCTTACAAAACCGGCTTGCAAGATGAGGAGTATCTTCTCTTTATAAACTTTCTCAATAGTCATATCTATCCGATGTGATACTAATCCACCCCTCAAAGCCAACACAATGAAGGTGTTGGAGGCTGCAATGAGGCAAACCAAAGGCCGCAATTTAGGCGACTCGGGGCGGACCGCAATAAACGATTCTATGAGTGATTCCACCCGTTTTTACTTGTTAGACTCGTAAACTTCGTATGAGTCTACACGCGAGTTTGACAACCATGTTGACCTTGAATCATTGACTATTTTACACAACAATCCCTGGATTTGCAGGAAAATAGCAAGTTGTTTTAATTAAGTTCAAAATTCAACCAAAAAAAAACAAATAAGGGGAAATACCTTAGATTTCAACTCATCGAGCTTCTGAAAATTATCACAAAAGAGTGAAACAGCAGTGTCATTAAGAGAGAAAGAAGGGTTCTTCTTAGAGCATAAAAGGTCAAACTGATGAAAATTCTTCTTCTCTTTAAGTTCAGAAGATGAAACCAAATGACTTTGAAGTTCAGAAGAATCTTTGGTAGCTTCAAAGGCTATAATAGTCAAATCAGAACTTTGTTCTTTGTAAACTTTCCAACACAATCCAACACCATCATTTGTAACTATTTCTTCATAACCACATGAGATAACATTCCATGTTTTTTTAAGGATTTGAGAGCTTGTTATAAATGATGCATGCTCAATTCCACTGCTAAATCTGCAACCATAATCCAAATCCAAAAGTGTTATGCAACAAGCAACATAAATAAGTAATTTCTCTCAACAACAAAAAAAAAAGTAATTAATGGTTTGATATTCTATTAGTATTACTTACAGTTTAAGTTGTGTCATGGTGCTTGAATTCAAAGATTAGTTTTCCCAGAAGTATAGAAAATTATGTTATGAAGCAAGTTATCACTGATTTTGCAAAGAAAGGGGTACTTTTGTGAAGTCAACAAAGCGTGTGTAGGCATGCGCATTCATTTGTTTTCTTCCAATTCTATAACTAAATAAACAAAATTGCAAAAATTGATTTTCTTTAATAATTTTACATTTACATTAATACAACCAAACAAACATAAGTAATTTTACATTTAATTTACTTTTTTGTGAATTGATTAATCAAACACACTCTTATTCCATTTTGAGAATTGTTCTATTTATCGTTTGTGAAGTTCATTACCCATTTAAACATAATCATTACGTCATGTTAACTAGTATACACACACAATAGTTAACCATAGGTGACAAGACACTAGTTAGCATTAAAAATTTACATTAAAAATAGTTGATGACACTTTGTCATTACTAGTTTAGTAGACATTTTCATGTAATTTTTAAGGTAATTTATCAATATAATGGGAGCTGAAAGCACAAAAAAATGATGAATTCGGATTTCCAGCAAGTTCCAATTCGGGCGCCGAATCCAAGCATTCGGGCCCCGAATTCCAACCACAGGATGACATTTTGATTCGACAAAATTCGGGCCCGAAATTAGCACATTTGGGTCAGTCCTGAATTTGACAGACTAGGGACACATTTTTGTTAACTCGGGCACCAAATTTTGGGGCACGGGGGCCGATTTTGACAGGCTTATAAATAGAAAAGTTCGCTTTTAGAGTAAGTGTTCATGATTTTAGAGAGAAAAGACATATTTTGGAGCTGAGGCTTTGCAAATCTGGTGGGCAACTATCTAAACTCATATCAATCATCCAATACATGTATGAATCCTTGTTTTTATGTTAGTTATCTTGTACTTTAACTATGAGTAACTAATCTCTTTGTGGTTGAGACTTAGATGAATCTGATGTAATCCTATGGGAACCCTAATTTGTTGAACTCCTTCGAATATCAATGAAAGTCTAGTATTTATTCCTATTACTTTATGTTTAATGTTGATTGTATGTTTATCATCGACTACTAACCCTACCTTTATTAATATGCAAATTGATCTTAGAGATTGAATGACCACTAACCCTGACTTTTGACTCTGATCTAGGTAATAAGTTTAACCTAAGTAATCAAGTTAGAGATAGATCATTATTAGGTATGACATAGGGATTAACGTTCTGTTAAAACCTCAAACGATTTCGAATTCACTTAAGAGATTAAGGGGTTGTTACTTGTGGGGAGAATTCTAGGTCAAGAGATTAGGTATAGTTACTTTGTTAATCTGTCGTGAAACTAGATAATCATTTCTTGAATTAGGAGTGCAAATTACCATAGGAGAACTTCGGAGGATTCGAAGGTCTTAACCATACTTCTCTCTAATTTTCTAAAATCAATCTTTTATTGTTTTTAATTCGTTTATTTTACAAACATCAACTCAACTGCCTAGGGCATCATTGAATTTAATACATCCTTTATTTTAACGCTTTTGTCGAGTAGAAGTTAACAACGGTCCTCGTGGATGCAAATTACTTCGATAGTTTTGGTTCACTTGCTAAATATCTATCAAGTTTTAGATGATTTCTTGATGTCAAATCAAGTTCCATTTGAGGAATTTGAAGTTAAGTGTGGTAATCTTGTTGAGAAAGCATATGAGTCTCAACAAAAGTTGGTTGAAATGGAGACTGGGTGTCAGGATACTGTGGTGGACTATAATCCAAAAGTGATAAGTGTTGGTCTCTACCTGAAGTCTCAACAAATGGGACATGAAAAACTCACTCATGTGCAAATGAATACATATCCTTCTTTAAGGTGGGAGAGCTTAAATTCCAAAGGAGTAACAGAGAGCGCATGGGAGTATCTGATTCTTTATGCAAAGTTCATGGAATTCCTGCCAAACAAGAGGAAGAAGAAGTGTGATATATTCTTTCTATCATTTTTGCCACCTTAACAGTGGTTGAAGCGTCAAGCTCAATGACGTAAATGAAAGCGCTTGATAGGAGGCAACCCATCCTTTTCCCTGTTTTGTTATTTGTTTCTGTTATTTCCTTTTGTATCATGTCAGATTTGAAGAGTGTCTTGAATAAGATTGTACAAGTCCCCTATTTTGTATTGCATCTGCACTTGTTTGTTATTAATGAATTTACTTTTCTTGAAATTTACTAGTTCAGCAACAAAGATTTCATCAATGGTTTGTCAAAAGCTCAAAGGAGGTAGTGTTTGCATGATTCTATAAGGGAAGTGTACGACAGGAAAGACGCTTAGGTAGCCACAACTTTAAGAAACCTCAGCTTGTAAGGTTATGGCCTAAATTTATTTTTCAATTTTTACAGATATGAGTGTTTTCATGTAGATGTTATTTTTAGGATTTGCGATTTTTCTTTGTAATTGATTGATCATATATTGTACACACTAAGGCAAATTGCTTGTACCTTGAGCCTTTGTAGCCCACCTTTGTTTATATTGAATTATCCTTTGTTTAAACCAAGTTGAGCCACTAGGATTTAGACCCCTTGTTTCGGTGACTAACCACATTACAAGCCTAGAGACTTTAGGAATGTACCCAAAATTTTGTTGGAGTTAGGCATGTTTATATGTGTTATTTTGAAAAGTTCAAGTTTGGGGTTACTCTTTGATTCTTTGCTTGTCCTCAAGCAAAAGGCATAAACATAGCAGCATAAACAAGATTAATCATATGACAATAATAATTAAAAACTTTTGTCTCCTCCAAGGCTTTATTTCAAATGTACACTAATCACAACTTCAAGCATTTCTTATGATTTTATTGAACCCAACAACAAGTCTCAAGTGAGTGTGTGTATGGAGTCCAACCCTTTTCTTGCTCCTGTATAAGATAGATATTATGAGGAAAAAGGTTTTAATCTTAACACTAAGCCAACCGAGAAAAGTTCTTTCTTCATTTCATATAAGAGAGATGAGAATATTTATTTTTATAGCATATTTATTTTTAATATTCGGGGAGTGGGGCAGACGCTAGTAAAGAGGTTACCCTCGATACACCATTGCATCTGAACACGTTTTGGGTGTAAGGGTACCATCCTCGTTTTAAAGAAAGCAATTATTTGTTTTATTTGCTTTGGGTAAATTTTTTAGATGCCATTTCTTTTAGAAGGGTTACGGAAGCTACTTTTGTTTGTCAAGGAAAACACCACCTTCACGTGGGAAGTCAGTGAGGGAGTATCCTTTCCCCCCAGAGTCAGTGATGTCCCCTTTATAGATATATTTGCTTCCGCCCCCCTTTATTATTTCCCACACTAACTTATACCACTTTTACTCTGAAAACTTTAAAGGGTTAATTTACCACTAAAATTAGAACGTGCTCCTTAAAATACCTACTCATACACTTGCTCAAGGGATGCAACTTTGTGCTTTTCTCATTAGAGAATATTCACAATAAAACAAGATGTGGGTATAGCAAGAACACTTAAAACACAAGAAATCACTTTCATGTACAAGAAACGACCAATTTGAAAGAGACAACAAAAAATTTGTGTCATAATTTACAATAAAAACAAGCTGCTTAAACAAAACAAAAAATTAAAATCTAAGGGAGTTTGGAAACACTACGAAGACACTTTATTGGCTCCCCGAAGAAGAAGAAGAAGGAGGAGGAGGAGGAGGAGGAGGAGGAGGAGGAGGAGGAGGAGGAGGAGGAAAGCTCACAATTTTATTAAGGTCCATAAGGTCGACCTTGGAGGGGGAGGCGTTGCATCATGTTCCAGAGCATTTGATTATTTTCTTTATTTATTCGATTGCCTCTTTGGACATCGTTCCTTAGCCCGGGGATCTTCAACACCTTGTCTTTGTTGCTCGGTGCTTATTCTTTGAATTTCGGTTTGGATCCATGTCCACCCTTCATCATCATAGTGCCAACCGGCTTCTTGCTCATGGTGCAAGTGTGCACCTTCCTCCTCTTCATCACCACCATCATCATCATCATCATGTACCTATGGGTTAGTGCCAACATAAAACAAATTCTCCACCACCTCCGAAATGGATGTGTTACCAAGCAACTTAGCTCATCATTTTCTAACTAGGGAGACAAACTTTTGACATGACCATTGGTGAAGTAAGTGTTACTTTAATGTTATTTTTCATTTTAAGTTGGTTCCTTGAGGACAAGTAACAATGCAAGTTTGAGGTTGTGATGACTCTCTGTCATTACTAGTTTAGTAGACATTTTCATGTAATTTTTAGGGTTATCAAGATAATCGGAGCTGAAAGCACAAAAATAATGATGAATTCGGATTTCCAGCAAGTTCCAATTTGGGCGCCGAATCCAAGCATTGGGGCCCTGAATTCTAGTCACATGATGACATTTTGATTCGACAAAATTCGGGCCCCGAATTTGACAGAATGGGGACACGTTTTTGTTAGCTCGGACACCGAATTTTGAGGCTCGGGGGCCGATTTTGACAGACTTATTGTCATACCCCAATTTATGACCTAAGATGTCACTGACACGTGTCGTTGGACCCTACGTTCATGCGCCGTTTGACCTGACCGATCTCTGACGTTTCAGTGAAAATTTCGGCAGAGAAGTATTTTAAAATACCTCATTATAGTTCCGAGTCGGACCCGCTTCTCTCTGTATTTTGTTTTTTTATCGTATTTTTTATTTCCATTTTTTATTTTTTAATTAACGTTAATTCTGTATATAAAAATCTTTATTTAATTAAAATACTTTTTTATATTATTATTTAGTCTTTTTATATTATTATTTAGTCTTTGTTTTTTAATTATCCAAGTACAGATTTTTCTTTGTCCCAATCCAAGTTACGGTATGTCACGGTTCAATCCGAATTGGCCTCATCTGCAACACAAACTCAGGAACAGAAACACTTCTTCCTATCCAATTCAAAGTGCAGATTTCTCTGCACCTCTCAACAAACCCTAATAAAAAACCTGGCACTATAAATAACCTGCACAACACACAGAAAAAAGGGGCAGAATCGCACAACTTCATAGCCAATTTTCATCGCACAAAAACCTGTTCACAAATAAACCTGCAGGAAACAACCAGAAAAGGGATCGGACCATGGGCACACACCAAAGGGACCGAAAATAAAAAGAAGAAACCTGCGACAATTTAACAACCAGAACCGAGCACACCACCGATGGACCGGCGCCGAATCTGTCCTGTACATCTCAGCTGTACCACAAAACCGGTCCCTTCGAACCAGTCGGCCACGTCACAAAAGCGAGAGCACCAAAGCCGATCCGTACAAAGGTATATTTTCACTTATGCTTAGATCTAGGGCTTAATATTCGTTGTATAGGAATTTGGGTGTTAGAAATGAGTACAGGGTGAGAAAACGAAGAAGAAACCGCAAAAAAATTTTAAAAAAAAAGGAGTTTTTAGCGGCGGCGGCGCCGTCTATGACGGCCGGCCGCCGCGCCTGACCACCCCCAACCGCCGTTCTCCCATCGGAGAAGAAGGAGAGAGAACAGAGAGGAAAAATGAGAGAAAGGAAGGAGAGAGAAAGTGTTTGGGAAATGAAGGAAAATTGGGTTTACAACCCATATATACTCCCCCAACCGGTTCGGTTCTCTTGGACCCGACCCAGGTTTGAACCGAACCGGTCCCCAGCCTGTCCTTAGGCCCAATCCCGAAAATTGCTCTTTGGCCCGACTCTCTATTGCTTTATGTTCTGTTTGTTGTTTGCGTCTACCTGAATACTTCTGCACCCCCCCTGCTGTAATTTAATTCCTTTTCCGCGTTTTTTCCTGTATTTCGTTAGCATTGCATTTCAGTTATTATCCTCATGCATTTGTATCCATTTAAGTTTACCATTCTGCTTTATTATTCATTGTATATTTGTTTTCTTCATCTTAGTTATTTAGAAAAAATGTATTTAGGTCTCAATGTAATTTACTTATTTAATTATGTTTTTTGCACGTGATTTAGAATGTAATTAATTAGGCCTTAATGTAATTTATTTTATCGCAGACCGTAGAATGTATAATAGGCTTTTATGTAATAGTTTTAGGTGCATGTGTGCGTGTGTGCGTGTATGTTTACCTTATGCTTGGTAGTTTAGGTTAAAGGTCCTCGTGGT
>Ga0315914_1003765_pt1 | contig 22929 bp, 17 predicted proteins | sample MpolenodulesMG_FD_203920 | JGI IMG/M metagenome (GOLD analysis project Ga0315914, IMG submission 203920) | Medicago polymorpha root nodule microbial communities from Los Angeles, California, United States - elongated nodules | ecosystem: Host-associated > Plants > Roots > Nodule | place: USA...
GTAATTTGGAATAAATTAATATATTGTTAACAATTGGATAAATAATATAATCATAATGTTTGAAGTAGGTATATCATGATTAACTTATTTTTGTGGTAAATATAATTAAATTGCATGAAACTAAAGTTAATTAGAGTATTATATATTATCCCAAATTGTATATGTATAAATTCCTCTAGCCAAATTTGGTGTGGTATAAAAATTGGAGGAACACTAAATATTAATTAAACTAACTGAATAGTAGTAATTGCATTCAAAGGATGGTAGGAAGCATAATTAGTACATGACAGTTACTTGTAATTGTTTTTAATCTTAAAGACATGGACTACACAATTCGTTGGGAAAATTGAGAACTTGAATCTAATTTGATCTTTCACCCTAAAATGATTTTCTTCATAAAATTGATTCCATCCATTTCCGATTTTGATATTTTTTGAAGAATTGTCTTTGAAATTTGGTCTCCATACAGTTGTGATTTTGAAATTTTTTTGAGGAATGTTTGTGTTCTCAATTAAGCATTTGGTTGCTTTTGCATTGTGTCCAACCAACATAAGTTCTTTAAAACCCAACTTATCAATGTGGCATCCAAGTTCCCTATCAAGTTGTTGTTATAGAAGGGAGGAAAAAACAAATTAGATCATTTGAAAATAGAGAATGTTGTAATGAAAGTAGTTAGATGTAACACCTCACCAATTGGTAGTTGGTTTCTTGAATAAATTTAGATATAATGATGTCAAAATATAAACCACAACCGTTGTCAATGCTTCTACTGTGGAAAGATGGTATAGATCGAGGAGAACGAAATTGCCAATATGTTCGAAATTGGAATGTGTTTTGGCCTATGTAGTTGCACCACACATAGTGATAATCTTTTAATTTATAAATATCTCTCAACCTACTCCATCCTTTGGTCATGAGAGGTAGAGTTTTAGATTGGTTGAAAGTTATGATATGAATTCTTCCACTCTCATGGAAGAATCTTAGCTTCTTCCCCAAATTGTGTTTCCACCTTTCATAAAAATGTGGGCATACTTCTCCATAGTCCTATAGAATATAGAAATGTTTAGAAATGAGTGATTATAATTATTGAGATGTAGTAGTGCAATTAATGGATTCAAATCATAGTTGATAGAAGGAAATTGAAATTGTGTTACCTCATTTGGTACATGACATGTTAGAAAATGGTCTAGTATGACAGTTCTTGGAGAATATTTTTGTCTTGTTACCATAGGGTGCATGGTGTTTGGTATTGCAATGAGATGGAAAGACTTTTATGTAATTTATAAGATGAAAGTAAGGTATTCATAGATATGGCTTAGATTAGACAAAAACAAAGTATTCATAGATATGGCCTAGATATCTTGACATGACGTAAGACAACATTGGGAGAATTAAAATTTTATAAGATTTTCATGAGTATCAAATTGAAATCAAAGAATGCAATCATAAGGAAAAGTTGTGTCCTTGAGAAACCAAATGTGCATGTAGCGTGTATTTGTGTTGGTCTTATATGTTATTGGCAAGCAGAAAACATATATAAAGAACAATGAAAAAGAAACTCATGAGTAGGTTATTCCCATTGGTTTGAAGTTGAAAATGAAGTATGTTTAAGAAAAATATTATGAATGAATTAGCATGCAGTTAACTTTATAAAAAAATAAAGTTTAAAATATGATATTGGTCCTTGCAAATATGCCTCGTTTTGGTTTTGGTCTTTGACCCCATTTTTGTGATGATTTCCCCACGTGGCACATGATGACTGAACCCATTTATTACAAAAATAATCCTTGCAAAATCTTTTGATTTTCGAAAAGGTCGTCCCTGCAAAATAATTTACTTTTAGAAATAGTCCTTGGAGGGACTATTTTGAAAATAAATAAATTTCGCAGGGACCAAAAACAACAAAACAAAATTACAGGGATGAAAACCAAAACAAATCATATTTGCAGGGACGATTACTATATTTTAGCCAAAAATAAAAGATCATGTATACAAATGGTTAGTGAAGTGGGTTTTCATTGTTTTGACTTTAAAAAAAATTCCCATATTAGTAGAGCTATTTATGTATAGCTTTGTTTGAAATATTATTTATTTATATTGAAATTAATAGAGGTTAAGATTAAATAAGTTATTAATACCAAATATTTGTTAAGGTAACATTTGTACATAGTATATATAATTTAGAAAATATGAACCTGTAAAAAATGTAACTTTTATTGAAAATTCCAATTAAATGTAACAATAGAACTAAGAATCATAACATAATATAAGAGTAGTTTAAAATGCTATCATTTCTACTAAAAAAGGTACATAGAATTGTTGTCTCCATAAGATTCAATACAAAAGTAATGGTAGATAGATTGAAACTTCTACAAAGGACAGATACTATTATAATTAAAACTTAGAAGGAGTTAACATAAAATACATATGAGACATAACCTAATACAATCTGACGTAGTTCATGAAGAATAGATGAAAATTAAAGAAAATAACATAACTTAAACACAAAGAAACTTATAGAAATTTCTGAGATTCGTCAACAAATCACATCTTTGCGACCATAATCAGATTTGAATGATCGTGATTGACAAAACGAAACTTTAATACATCGCCTTCCTTAAATTTGTTCAATAGAGTGCAGAAATTTCAGTCCTTCCCGAATTCAATCCATGATTTGTTTTCTTTGTTCCTCTTTAGAACTTTGCAAGTCATTTCAAATCCATCAGGTCCAACAATTCGCACTTCATCATATCCAGTGCTTCTCACATAGTTGCCAAAATCAGCCTTCAATGTCTGCAAATAGTAGTAACAACACTTTCAAAGAGTGAATTAACAAATTGAAATAGATATATCAGGCAAGGTATTGTTCCTCAGGTAATTTACAAAGAAACTTACTAATTTGAATTTGCTGGCTGAAAACTTTGTGAGGGTTACTTTAAATGGTTCTGGCTCAAGCCCAATGTAGCGATAGCTATGATAAGGTGGTAATTCTAAAGGGTTGAACTGACGTTGCTCTACATAAATACTAAATAAATTGTCTCCATGATATGTCACCAAAAGAAACTTGTTGCCATTGATTCCAAAAAAAGCTCTCATCTCAGTCCATCCTTTTATGATTAGTGGATGATAGATGTTTTTATTGAACTCGACATTAATGCAACGACCTCTGGTATCCATAATAGTAAGGGTGGTACCAAGTTGTCCATAATTTTCTTCCACAAAGGTTCGGTCGATCTCACCGTAAGGCTGCCAAAGGACAGAAAAATAACATAGATGTTAGTTGCCAATGTTTTGAACAATTAGAATAGAAGAATCATAGTTAAAACTATTAGATACAATTAGTTTATTTTTGAAAATAAGTATGTTACCTCGTCAATGATAGAAGCAGTTAAAAAGCATCCTAAGTTCCTTGGTTGCCTGATTAAAGACATGTTGAAGATTGTATGGGGAAAATTTGGAATGAGAAAATGGAAAGTTTGAGAAGGAGATGGATAATAAGCTGGGTTGATAACCACAAAAGTTTTGATATAAAAAGATTAAGGTAATGTTGAATTGGTATTGGGAAAAATATTATAACATAGAAGTTAATAAGTTTCCAGTAAATAAAAAAACGTAACTTATAATGTATAGTATTTATGGGCAGTATTCTAATCATTGGTAGATTAAATTTGGCATTAATAGTCAACATAAATATAACATATATTCTCTCCTTAAATTGAATTCAACATCATTTACTGCGCTTAATTAATATTTTGATTCCGTAGTTTATCAAAAAACAACATGGAAAGGTGACATAATGTTATATAAAAAAATATGGAGTCTCTCAAAAAAAAAATATGGAGTACAATGATAACCACTCGTGTGGAAAAATAGTGATCCATATTATATTTAGGATTGTGATTAGTAATTATTCAATAATTGTCTTTTATGTAAAAAACATCAAGAAAAAAAATAATATGAATTAAAACAAAAAATAAATGGTAATGTTAAACGTGATTTATATGTTATGTCTTAGGAAAAAATGAAAGTTGATTCTTGTACAAAAAGATTATACGATAGAAGCGATTGACATGTCAATGCATTCCATCCTGCGCCCAATTTTTAATTTGTTTCCCTAATTTTTAATACTTTTTAGACATGATTTTATCAAAAATTCGATTAGATCACATATCATAAAAGGATATGGTTGAAATAAAGTATTGTACCTGTGTTGAAGAATGCCTAGTCCAACTGATATTCCCTATAGCATGTCAATTCATATTTACAATCAAATGTATTTTATCATCATAAAAAATAAGAAGGACAGACAGTTTGTAATATGAGGTGAATTTATTGAAGTTGCGGGTTATGAAACTTGCTAATTGCGTGTGTTCTAACTTAAATCATAAAACAAAATGTAAAGTATATTGGTAGCATTCCATGCATTAGAGATCCCGAGTTCATACTTCTCTATACAATGAAAAGTATATTAAAAACAAAGCATATTATGTAAGGAAATTCAAGACTAATAATTATTGAGTATTTGATTGTTAATAACCTGTGGCTTCCTTAATCTTAGCATTGTGAAGAAGAATGATAGTTGGTCCAGACTCAGATTTGTTTGTAAAATTAAGGAATTGAAGACCAAAGTCTTCCCACAATGTACAACTTAATAACGTTCCCCTGTACATAGATAGAATGTGGTTAAGAATTTATTATAAAAACTAAATGACTTGTAATTTCATTGAAGAGATTTATAATGTACTTTAGGTCTTTCATCCAGAAGTTAATTTGTATTTTCCTAGATCCAAGTTGAGTCTGAGTGTATCCTAATTCATGAAAGGCTCCAATGACATCTATCAAACACATATTAAATGTTAATGAAATATGTATACTCACATTTGTACAAACTGCAAAGGAAAAAGTAGTCTAATTTACCTATCAGCAGATCTGGCCTTACTATTCCCTTCTTGATCTCATCAAACTCCTTGAAGTTAAAGGATGGTTTGGGAATGTCGTGTTTCTCAATGTTGTCAACACTTGTTCCACCATTAAACACCAACCTAAATGGATGATCAGTTGCTTTTATGGACATCTCATTTTTCTCGACCTCAAAGTTTTGCAGAGTAAAGGTAGTGTTCTCAGCAATTCTACCCTTAAAACTGATCTTTCAATTCAGATGGCAGAATTACTTGAATACGATCACCCTGATGGAATTAAAAGTGAATTAGACATACTTTTTAAAAGAATAGTTTGTGTTAAATTATAAATATAGATGAGTGATGTTGTAACCACATAGTTGAGTGATTTGAAAACCACCTCTTTGTCACACAAAACCATCTCAATATGTTGTTTGTTCTTTGAATTTGCAACAGTCCACATGTCAACAACTCGAACAACAATTTTCCACAGAGATTTGGAATCATTGATGTTCTTGATCTTTTGCAAAGGCCTAGCCATTGTTGCTGGAAAAAAAACATGTTCTCAATAGCAAGAGTAGTAGGGGAAAATTATGTCAAATGACTGCATTATTTAAAACATACAAAATGATAGAAGGATATATCAGGAAAAACATAACAAAAAATTATGACAAAACATCTATTTAATTTGAAATATAAACATGTCAACAACACAATATCCTCAAACAGAAATGATTCATGCACTTCAATAGATGTTTGATATGTCTTTCCTTAAAATCACTTTTCCCACGTTATTACTTTGAAAAACTGATTTCATGCAAGCAACAACACGGATCTATTGAAGTGTTGAGCTGAATAAAAGCTTGGACAAAAAATATACTGATTATATACATATTTAAAGCACAAACATTTGAACAAATGATATAAAAGTTCACTGATTTCATGCAAGCAGCAACACATATCTATTGAAGTGTTGTTCTCAATAAATGCTTGGACAAAAAAAATACTAATTATATACAAATTTAAAGCACAAACATTGCAACAAATGATATATAAGCACAAAAAATACTGATTATTTACCAGGATGAAGAATGCTTGAAAGAACCTGCAAAATGAAAACAAAATCGGAACAGAATTAGATGAATTAAGTAAATGGTTGAAATTTGAAATGGAAAAAAGGTAGATGAACAGATAGAGAGAGAGGCACCAAATTTTGAATTGTGAAGAGAGAGACTGAATGAAGTGTATTGATTTGAGTTTGCAAGATAATGAAGTTGAAAATAGATTTTCTCTGCAGAACAGAAGTACAACCCACTTCCCCAATGAAGTGACATATGCTTTTTCCAAAGCCTTTTCCAAATCTTTTTGAAGATTTCCCTCCTTTCCCTCTTTACGACACAAACACCCTTTTCTCTTCAAAACCAAATTGCACACATGTCATATAACGAAGCTACACACTTGTCAAGCAAAGCGGCTGCCAAATGGCACTCAACCATGCGGCCAAATGTCGCACTGTGGTGCAGCGTGCACTCCTTTCTTATATTATAAGAGATATACTAGTGAATAGACAGATACTCATCTGTCTGTCTTTTCGCTATTTTAATTGCACTAACGTTTGAAAATTATGAATGATGTTTTTTTGTGAAATCTTGATTTTGATTAAAACTAAAAATATAAATGTTTGTTTTTTCCAAATTATAACAAATCAAACTAACCATGATTATCTGTTTCAATGACACCAACAATATAAAACAAAATATAATTTAAATTCTTCTTTTTTTATTGACACCAACAACAATCTTTATTACACTTTTTAAAGGATAAGAGAAAAAAACTAGACATAATTTTATAAAGAGAAATTTTTTTTATAAAGAGTTAAAACATGTTATTTTCTTTATATATGTATACACAAATCAAAACAAAATCTATTAAACTACTTTTTTAATATTATAAAATAGATTAATATTTGTAAAAGCATGACAACTTTTAGAATACGAATTACATTAATATAAGACACTCCTTCAAAAAAATAAATTAATATAAGACATTTTTTTCACTGGTTGATGTTTAATTGAGTCCAATTTATTTTAAAACACCGATGGAGGGAGGCCTCCCCATTCTTCTTAAGTATGTCCAAAAATTTATAAGAGTTTGTCTAACATGAACAATGTAACAACTAATAGTAGTAATTTTTTCTTCAAATATATCAAAATGCATTATTTAACTCATTTAAAGTGTCAAATAAAACTTAATGAGTTAAACAATGAAAAATTGCCAACATTATATTTTTGTTAGTCAACTTATGCAAATTGACTAACTTAATCAGTCAAATTCATTATATATATATATATATATATGTATATATTCTTTTATGATTATATATTCTTCTTGTATTTAATTAGGCAATTTATGTTTTTATGATTGAATAAATTGACTGATTAAGTTAGTCAACTGTCAGCACTAAGTTAGTCAATTTTCATATTTTTTTGAGGGAACTAAGTTAGTCAATTTTGACTTAAAAAGTATATTCTTCTTGTTTCTAGTTAGTCAATTTATGCTTTTTAATTCAAAATTGACTAACAGAGAGATACTTTTACATATATATAGAGATAGAGATATATCATTTTCATTGAATTCAGATGGAGAAAATAGCTAAACCAAAAGGTAAAGGTAAAGAAATGAAAACTAATGGTGAAAATTCTGCATCTGAAGGAGAAACCATTGAATTCAATATCCCTAATTGTGATGCTTCGATAATAAAAAATATTGGCCCGATGGAGAGGAAGAAAGCTCTTACTAATGACATTCCTGCTGTGATTCGCGTCATTCGAATGGCGCAAACTATGAGTGATGTCGAATGCAACTATTTTTCTGAGGTGGAGAGTCTTCGGAGGGAGAAGGAGGCATGGGAAGCTCGAGAGCTCGAATTGCAGAACAATTTTAACAACTACAAGGAGATGCATAAGATCCAGGTTGGTCTAGTGGAGGAGTTGGAGACTAAGACGCAAATGGTCGAGAATTTGACGATTGATAGGGATTCCTTGCTAGAGGAGGTAAAAATTCTAAAAGATGAGAAGTCTAAAGTTGAGGATGTTGTGAAGGTTGCCGAGGAGTTGGCTCGAAAGGTGAAAGTTTTAGAGAAGAAAAAAGTTGAGCTCGGAGAGAATATTTCTCTCCTTAAAAACAATGGTGGATCGTCAGATGATGGACCTTATGCTGGGATGTCCCGGCAAGATTTGATCGAGAATATTGAGGAACTTCAGGAGGATGTTCTGTCTTTTTTGAGGTCAACTTTTTAACAATGTCATTGATTAAGTTATGCATCCGAACCGTAGAGTTGAATTGAATATCAAGGGGATGTGTTTCATGAAGTTTGTCTTGAATGGAGAGTGGTTGATCCCAGATGAATTCGAGGGAGAAAATAATCTAGGCAACGATGCAGGTGAAGATGTGTAATCTTTGTTTTTTTTCTTTTCTTTTCATGTATTAGTACTTTTTGTTTGGTATTTTTGGGCTGTACCACCAGGATATTTTCAATCCTTATGGTTATTATAACTTTTATTATTTTTAAGTATTTTCTGCATGTTTTATATCCCTTGTGTATGTGTTTCTTTGATCGATATTTTTCTTAGAGTGGTTTTTCTAAATGATGGTTCTGCGTTGTTTTTGCTTAATGTCAAGTTTGGAGTAGTTTTTCGAAAAAGTGATTACGATGGAGGATCTTTAAAGGTTCTCTTCCCCTTGGTAGACGTTCTAATCATGAGTTAGGCGTTCTACATGATGTACTGAAAACGATATAACTCATGTGAGTTTTCTTCACCAACGCATAGAATTAGTCTATCATGAATACTTTGTCCTTCCATATTAATGTCACGTTTGGAGTAGTTTTTCGAAAAAGTGATTACGATGGAGGATCTTTAAAGGTTCTCTTCCCCTAGGTGTGACGTTCTAATCATGAGTTAGGCGTTCTACATGATGTACTGAAAAACATATAACTCATGTGAGTTTTCTTCACCAACGCGTAGAATTAGTCTTTCATGAATACTTTGCCCTTCCATATTAATGTCACGTTTGGAGTAGTTTTTCGAAAAAGTGATTACAATGGAGGATCTTTAAAGGTTCTCTTCCCTTAGGTGTGACGTTCCAATCATGTGTTAGGTGTTCTACAAGACGTATTGACAATGATAGAACTCATGTGAGTTTTCTTCACCGAAGCATAGAATTAGTCTATCAAGAAGACTTTGTCCTTCCATATTTTTGAGGTGGAAAAGTTAGTAGTACAATGACTTGTCCCTGTTATTTTGATTTTGCGACTTCTTTTCTTGGTAATGTACTTGTAAGTTTTCTATGTTCATCGAGAGAAAAAATGTGGCAATACTTTGAAGTTGCCATCGTATGGATAATTTGATAGATGTATAACATAACGTTGTATTTAGATGTGGTATTTATAGCGAGCATAAATAGTTGTACGAAAATATTCGTATAAGGCAAACTTTGTTTTTTCACAACACTTTTGGGATTTACAACATTAAATGTAATTTGAGCTTGTTTGCATTCCATGTTCTTGGGATGGGTTTTCCTTGAAGGATTTCTAAGTTGTAGGATCCAGTTCCCATTTTGGCGTTTATATTGTATAACCCTTCTTAGTGACAATCAAAATCTCTCAAAAACAGTTAAAAAACTATGTTAGCAAAGGCCAAAGCCGCAAAAAACTACGTTTTCATTTAAAAAATTATGATCTTTTTGCGGCAGCCAAAGCCGCCAGAAATGACCTTCTACTTTTTTATTAAAAAAATAAAATGAGATTGTGTTTTTATTGTTATTCAAAGCCAAAGTGTCATTCTTGCGATGTAACCTCATTAAGGGTTGTGTGTATTGCGTAGCTCCTAGTCATAGCGATGAGTGTCAATGAATTTACACCTATTGGAATCACAAGTTCTAGTGTTGAATTATCTGGTTTTGGTTTTGCACTGCTTGGACTAAGTTGCACAAACCCTCTAATCCTTGCCATCAGTGGTAAAGGTGCAGTCTTATATAGTAGAGAACAATCTTATTGGTGCAATGTTGCTGTTGTTTGACCATTTGAAGTGTGTTGGATTTGTTAGAGGTTTTTTCTTCTTCTTTAGTAAAATAGATGGGGACACCTAATTCCTACATACACCGCCATCGACTTAGACAATTGAGATGAGTTAGTTCAGATGGAACAACTATCATTGATATCGATATTGGGTGGTGGTAGATGCAAGCACTTCAACACTCAAATTAGTATCCAAGCAAATGGTGGCGTGTGTAGAAATGATATAAGCTGTCTCTTTGTGTTTGTGGTCAATGAGATATTTTATAGGAAATAATAAGAAAGCGTTGGGGATTGACGGAGGTTCGATTACAAACAACGCTCATCAATGTTGAACTCAAACGATCGTTACTAACCGTTGAGACGTTGCAAAAAATGTGGTATTTTATACCTTTCTGAGTTTGAGCATCGTACACTAAGAATTTTGGACCTTCAACAAGTCAAAGTATTTTCTTAAAAAAAGTGTGATACTACCACCCTTTTTTTGGGTCTTATTCTATCAAAACTTCACTCTTCCTCGATGTTTAGAAAATGTTTAGTATATCGAGTTTTCTTTTCAGCTTAGTTTCTACACAAGCAAACACTCATAAATAATCCAAGCCATTCATTCAAAACCCAAAAGTGCGGGAGAATCCAAAACAATTTTAATGAAAAGAGATCACTTAGGATATGTTCAGCAAAGGGATTGTGGAGGAGAGAGGAGATGAGGAAATATTTTAAAATTTAGTTGTTTGATTCAATTTTTAGGAGAGGGGAACTAAATCCATCCTTAATCCACAATTTTAATTGCATTGTTGTAATTATCATCATATTTATTTTAAAATGCCAAATTTATCCTTATTAAAACTTAAGGTCATGTTACACTGCTTCATAATGCATTCACGTGGTCGTGGTTTGCATCTTTTTTCCCATCACGTGGTTTCGTTGGATTTATTTTTGTTCACCGTCAATTATTTTCATATCCTTCGTTTTGCTTTTGTATTAGGTTAGTTTTTCGTATTTATGTATATCTATAGACTGTAGTTGATAGTAATAGTACGTTCAAGAGCTTGATATCATTTACAACCTTGTGTGTTTATATTAATATTTTGCAATAAATTCTTTTTATATAATTATATAGAATTTAATCTAAAAATATTTAATTGTATTAGATGGGTCATTAAGATCATAAATTTGTGATCCTTCAAAAAAAAAAAAAGATCATAAATTTGTGTCAAGATTGTTATGCAGTTATATGAAGAAAACTATATTTTTTTATTCTCTAAAATCATGAAAATATTCTATGATTATAAGAATAAAAAAAGTAAGTTAATCAAAAAATACCCCGTCCCTCTTGTGAACAAAACAACTATCTAATTAAAAATTCTCCATTCCCCTCCCCTTTCATGTTTTGAACCAAACACAAATAAAATTAAAAATCTTTCCCTCCCTTATCCTCAGTTTAAATCCCTCTCATCCTCTCTCTTAAACCAGACATACCCTTACACACACATAGTGAAACAATACACCACAATTTTCAAAGAGAGAGAGAGATAGAGAGGGAGAAATCATTTTAATTTTCAGGAAATGGTATTGAAACGCAAGGGTGAGACTGCTGCTGAAGCTACTCTAGTGACAACAACGCCGGGGGACTAGCACTTCGCTCAGCGCCGATAGTGACCTGGTCCATCGTGAAGCCTTCATAAGGTTCTAGGTTTATTGAGTTGCCAAACACTAGAAAATCGTTGCCGAAGAAGTTGAAGGAAAAGAAAGTTGAACCAAAGGGTTGGGGGTAAAGGCAAGAAAGTTGAAGGGTGTGTTTGTTTTCAATTTTTTTTTTAGAAAGAAATCTAATTTTATTTTTTATAAAAAAAAATCTCTGTTGTCATTTTTAATTGTTTGTTTACTATTTTGTTTTTAAAATATTTCACCGGAAAATTATTTTTGACTCTAAAATGAAAAGTTATTAGAGTTAACTTTTTCCAAAATTTATTTTTTCTTTCAAAAACAAGGAAGTAAAACATGAGCTGGTCAATGATTTTTTTTTTAGAAAAATATTTTTTATGAAAATAAACAAAGAGAATTAACTTCATATAGCTTTTAAAATCTCTAGAAAAAAAATCTTTAAATTACTTTAACACAAAATCATTTTCTTTAAATCTATAACAAACACACCCTAAGTCTAAGTGATGTCTATGAAAATCCTAAATCTTAATCCATTTTTCAAGAGAAACGAGAGAATGAATGATAAAATATATTCATGCAGCAATATTTTATTTTTGTTGGTTCATGCACTAATTTTAATTGAGAGTACATTTTAGTATTTTTCTTTGACATCTGTTAAACCAATAATTGAACATTTGATCTTTGTCGCTGTTGGAACAATCTCATTCGATGTTTAACCATAATTTTTAGCTAATTTGTATTTCCTCCGTCCCGAATTAACTAAGTCAATTGCTCATTTCACACGTATTAAGAAAAATGTATAGTAAATGAGAGAGAGAAATGACTTTAAGTGCTCTTGTTAAATATTGGTGCAAAATGAAATATATTGAATTGAGAATGATGAAAGTAATACTCCATCCATTTCTAAATATAAGCAAATATCATTTTTTAGGTTCATTCATTTAATGATGTATGTGGTTCATTAAATGTTCATTCATTTAATGACATATGTGGTTCATAATATGAACCATATACATCATTAAATGAATGAACCTAAAAAATGATTTTTGCTTATATTTAAAAACAGATGAAGTATTAATTATGGGTGTTCGTGAGTGGGTTTGGGTTGAGTTTGGCCAAACCCAAAACCAAACCAAATAGGATACTCTGGTTTGGGCGAGGTAAAATAACCACCCGTTATACTATTTGGTTGGTCTGGGCAAACCCACTAATTTTTGGGTTGGGTTGGTTTGGGCAATGGGTTACCCAACTTATTTTTCTATATTTTTAATATTAAACGACTAAATGAAAAATCCTCGTAAATTTGTTTTAAAATAGTACTCTACTTTTTAATTTTTTTTAAAAAAATGTTTAACTTATTTTACTATAATTTTATGCATCATAGAATATCAAATAATAAACTCCATAATAAAATACTTGCAACAAACTAAAGTTGCATAACATAAAATTGCATTAGTATCAAAATAACCAAAAAATGCAACATATTAATTTGTAATTCTAGTATGTTTTGATTTTCAATATATAAGGTATAATGTGTATATTTTGGAAATATAACTTTCTTCTACCCTATGAACATAAAGATAAAAAATATTAATATTATTGGATAAGTGAGTTTTGTGAGTTTGAATTTACCCGAAACTCATTTATTTCTACAGGTCTTCCATATTAAGTTAGCAGTGGTTTTAACCTTTGTTGATTGATATTTGATAGTAACTCATGTCACTTTTATTGAGTCCTAGGCTCCTAGCCTAGCTTAGTACTTCATGTGTCTATGTGATGTGAAGCTTGGTTGATCAATATATTCTTTTTTTTTTCTTTTTTCTTCTTTCCTTTTTTTTTAGTAATTTACACTCCTAACCATATTTAATTTTTACCCCTCACTCCATCTGTTTTGGAAATTGGAACCGTTTAACATTCCGAACTTTCTCTCCTCATTTTTATTTTATTACTGTATTTTACAGCTTAATTTCTACGCAAACAAACATACACTAACAACCGTAGATTAATCCATCACACAAATAATCTCAACCGTTCGTTCAGTACGCAAAAGCGCGGGAAAATCCAAAGCGTTGTTAAAAGAGAACACTCACACGGAGAGAGAGAAACACAACGCAACACAATTTTCAGAGAGAAACCGAAGAGAGAGAATTTTCATTTTCAAGAAATGGCACCAAAACGCAAGACTAAAACCGCTGCTGGCGCTTCTCCGGCGAAGGCGGCGCCGCCGTCACCTGGAGGAAGAACACTTCGTTCCTCCGGAAGAACACTTCGTTCCAACTCCAATAATGCTAAGCTTGTCTCGTTAGATGACATTCAGAAGAAATCTCCGGCGAAGAAGAAGCAGAAGACGGAGAAGAAAGCTGAACCAAAAGATAAGGGAAAGAAAGCCGCTGAACGGGAAGGTACTTCTGGCACTGGTTCTGGTGGTGACCCGAAGGGTAAGGGAAAACAAGCCGCTGTACCTGAAGGTGGAGATTCTGATGCTGCTGATGAACCTGAAGTCGAAGACGATGATCCTAACAGGACTGTTATCGTCGTTGAGCATTGGTATTTCACTCTTTCGTTTTTTTTACCGTTTTGCCCTTTTCTTGCTTTCGTACAAATGCACGATAATGAAGGAGAAATTATTATTCGATTTTGTTTGTAAATGCAAATTTTATATCAAACTCTAATTTCTTGGAACTAACCGAAAATGGCGGATTCTGTATAAGCTATTTTTTTAACCGTTTTCGCTTTTCTTGCTTTCGTAATAATGTCCGTAATGATGACGATAAATATTATGCGATTTTTCAGTTTTTTTTTTGGACTAGTTATGAGAAATATTTATTTTTCGTGAGACGAAACCCTAATTTTTTGGAAAAATTTGTTGATTAAATTGAATCGTTTGTTGATTAAAGTGTAATAAATGGAATATATTGAAATGGATTGAAAAATTTGTAGATTAAATGAATCTTTTGTGATAAATTGAAGCTTTTGATAGATTCTTGTTTGGTGGTTAAATTTGTTTATATAATTGGAATATAATGAACTGGATTGAAAAAGATTGTCATTTTTTTGATGAGTAATTGATACAGATTGTTGAAATATTAATGATAATATTTCTTGATTGATTATAATGACTATCTAAAGCAATGAGGAGCTTGAAAAATAATTTGCTTCTTTTGATTAATGTGGGATTTTGAAATAATTACAAATAATCGTTTTAACTAGATTCTTGAATCTGATTATAATGTTGTTGCGTTTTGGTCCTCTTCATTATATACCTCAGTGAAGTTATTTTTACTATTATTGATTTCTCTCTCTAACATTGTAACTGTTTATTTGTTCAATTTTCCTTAGTACTCAATGCAAATCATTCTTGAAGAGAGCTACTGAGGTGAAGGATGGTCTGGAGGGTAGTGAAGCTATTGACGTGGTTGTGAAACTGAACCCTGAAAAGGTATTCTAAGATTTTGATATTGTATTATGTTATTATTAACCGTGCTTTATTTATCATTTCTATCCACTCATGCCTTCTGCTATTTTGTTTATGTCAATGATATCTAATAGATATACATGTTTTTCAAAAAAAGCTATACATGTGTTTTGCAAATCTTTTTTAATGATTGGTTAAGTTTTTATTTATTTTTTATTTTTATGAAAGTGTCTTGTTTATTCTGCCATTGATTATTTTACCACTTTACATTCTGTGTTATAATACAATCATGAGGTGTTTGAATGATTAGTTAGAAGTAGAACTAGGAAGGAGAGGGGGTTGGTCAATAGAATCTTCTTATTTGTTTTTCAGTGGAGGAGTGATTTTAATAATGAAAATACTAATTCAAAATTTACTCTTAAGTTTATGTATTTAAAATATTTATGCAATTCATGTTCACTGTTTTATTCATCTCTGATCTCCCCCTTTGAAATCTTCACAATGTTGGAGGGAGCTAATGTTTGGTGAAGAGAGATTTTTCACATCTCTTTATATCCATTTCCCCAAACAAATACTAGGTAAGGGTTTGTGTGCAACTTATTGGGGGGAGTTTATGAAAATAAGTTAACAACTTACTGACATATTATAAATTACTTTTAAAAGTTCTTCCACACACATTACACATGCATATTTATATGATATAAGCTCAAATAAACTTTTTCAAACATCTGCTTCCCTTAGGTGACATCTCTACTAAACTCTCACCCTCTACCTTCTTTCTCTCTGCTTCCATTATTTTGACTCTCACCCTGCAACCTAAACTCAACCAAAAGCCTTTTAAACATTTTATTTTCAATGATATCTTATTAACGGCGATGATTGTTGGTCATGGCCTTTTTTACGATTTCTTTTTGAACAATGAGAAGGACTATTGAATTCATATGCTATATTATTTGACTAGTCCTTGTTGTCTTAATACTCTGTTTTTTATGTCAATAATACTTGATTGATCCAACTTTTTCCTTAAAAATTTACAGCCAAGGAGAGGTTGCTTTGAAATACGCCAGCAAGGAGGACAGACATTCATTAGCCTTTTGGTAAGTCCTGCTCTCTTGTTATCAACATGAACATTTTTTAATTGGCAAGCTAAATCAACCTTTATACTTTTTTCTATTTGTTCATATGCTATATTTGAAGTTTTTTGTATATATTGGACATTATTTTTCAGTCATTTTTCTTGCTCAAGAAAGTATTAAGATTTTTTAGTTTGTACCATTGTATTAAGATCTCAGTCTCTTCAATTGATGATTTCATTCACACGAAAATATTTCTTTTCTGTATGTTTTAAAGAACTTCAATTTCTTTTAGTTTAAAGGCATCCTACTGGCAATCTAAATGATATAGGCATACATTTAATTATATTTTTATGTTATTCTGTTTTAATACTAACTTATGAAATACTGCTTAACTTCAGGACATGAGTCGTCCATTCAAGCCAATGAAGGATCTTGACATGACCAAGGTCATCGCAGATATCGTTGATGGGTTATCAAATGCTGGTTGACTCTAGTTGTTTCACAATTTCTCTTTTGGCTTGACTTGTAGTTGAGTTAGATAAACTGATTTACAGTAGAAATTCTTGGATAGATATATGAAACATGGTATTAAATGTTGCCTTTGTGGTTGTTATTTTGGGATGAGGCAACTAGGAGTTTATGCAGTCATTTTGGATATGTGAATTGTCTCTAATTAGTGCACCATTGGTTTTGGTTTTAGGAAACCACATTCAGGTTTCATTTTGGATTTCAAATCAAATTCCAAAATGTATTTTTTCGTCACTTCTTGCTGCTTACTATGTCTTGTTAAATATCCACTGTTATATTATGTTGCTACGTAAATGTTAGGGAAATTGGATTGATCTCCCCTTAGGAGATACCACCTTAAATATCCACTATTCTCACTTTAAAAAGACCCATGGAATGAATAATAATGCTCACATGTTATGATTTTGCTACACTAACTGTTTTACAATTAGGGTAAATCACTTTGCGATGGTCTTACAGAATATTAAAGAATTGATGAAGATAAGACTGGTTCGATTTCTCCCTCAATCAGAAGATTGGTATTCATGCATTTGAGTTTATCCGCAGAAGCTGGTTGGTAACTCACCATGGCGTCTTGATTGAGACTTTTAGCAAGAACCGTAATCTACGTTCTAAGTACCATATAACTCACCTGAACTAGTTTAGCATCTCTATGGGTAGCCAAATGACAGGCTACAAAAAAAGTTAGTAACTATTTTCAATTATTGGGAAGTATAATAAATATACATAACTCTTTTAATCATTTGACTAACTGTCACATGTATGAATGAATTGATTAAATAATCAAATTGTCACATGTATGAATGAAAAACATATAGTATTGAGAAATGTCAATTCCATAAACAGATTTCAATTACGTTAAGAGATTAATCTCCATTGTTTTCTTTTGTTGGCTTAATCTCTATAGTTGTATGTGAGAGATACCTTGATTTTTTTTGTTTCTTTTTTTAAATTTAATGAATTAGACTCATTTATTTTTGAACGGTGTATTAGATTCAATTATATTTTCACACCAAAAGTCTCACAAATCACATAAAAAAAAGATTCAATTATATTTTAATAAAATGATTGAGCTCAAGTGATCAATAAATTCTACCAAAGAACAAGTCGAACTCCGATTTATTATGACCGCTTGCTCTTAAGAATCAAATAGTTGAAAAAATAAATAAAACAAAGATCCAGTTTTATTTTTATACTTAGTAGGTATCAAGTTTAAAGATCTCAAGAATCCATATTCAATAGATTCTATCAACTATTTTTTTGACAAAATACATTGCATCGACTTTTATGAGGGTTCCTGCTAATGACACTCTTGAACCCCTGATTTCAGCCCTGATCTACAAAGATAGACTCACGCCCAGATTTGGGTTCACTGTCATGAATATCCACAAAAGTATCTGAGCCACACAGTTGTATTAGCCATGGTTGCAAAAATTAGTACTCCAATCACTTTGTGCGCGCACTTGTTGACATGGATCTCTTAGATGGAATAAGAGGTAAACTTTTGGTTGAAATAGAAGGCATCATTTCCTTTGTGAATCTTGAATTCAAAATTTTAGGTTTTGTATTAATTGTCAAATTGTTGGTCATTCGACCACTCATTGTCGCAAAATTCGTCAAGTAACTAAAAATGAGAAGTTATATGCGAACATGGTAGCCCAAGGGACTGGAAAGCTAGCCACTAGATATGCTGTCAAATACAAAAAATAAAGGACACTGCTCTGGTTGTCCCTACGAGAAGAACTCTCAATGAGGAGACCAGTGACTCCCACGGGGTGGGTGACCAGGAGGTGCACCATAAAGCTAATTTCCTATCTTTATCTTTGACTTCATAAGTGAGAGACCCATAAACTTATTGCCTTAAGGTTTTGAGTTAAAGTGTGGTGTCTTCCTCACTTGTGTGGTTGCTTTTATGTGGTTGGTCACCCAGACTCTTCTCGCGATTCATTAGTGATATCAATGGCTAGGTTTGACAAAGGGTTTGATCAAGCTCCTTGTATCGGAAGTTTTCTTGGCAAGTTGTTTAGACGACGTCTCCTGTTGAGAGAAACAGTGATGGTACAAGCAAGTGTGTACGGATGAAAGAGCTTCCGCTTGAGAGGCGAACATGATGAATTAATGGACTCATACTTGACCATAAAGATTGTTGTGACAAGCGTGAGTTAGAAATCACACATTATTTAAAAAATGAAGATCGAACACTTCATAAGTTTGTGACACTTATGTAGTTGCTTTTGACCTGAAGTGGTTAATCCTTTGAACTATCCTCATTATCCAATTGATTCTCTCACGTTGAAAAACATGAAGGGTTCGTGTTTTTAATCTCTCTATCATTTAATTCATCTAGTTGTATTTTTGAACAAGCATTGTATTTTTGAACAAGCCTTCTCTCAAGCGGAACCCATTCTTGTTCTTGCCTGCAAAAGAGAGATAATTTTGTAAGGGTTTTCTCTTCCCTCCCAAATATAAAAAAATAGGCGTCAGGGAAATGAAAAAATGGTAGACTACTCACAAAAGAAATAAGGCAATACCGTGCAACATTGATCATTTAACTTTATTTAAAACACATATATTAATTTGTTTTTTCATGTCAAATTAATAATATATTTTTAAAAACATTAAAAATGTTAGACTCAAGTGGTTAATGAGTCCCACCAAAAGAAGAATCATTTGAAAGAATCTAAGTTCGATTCTTGGATGAATTTTTTTCTTCGAAAATAATATTAACTTCCAGTGGTAGATTTTATCGAAAAGCTATTTTTTAAAAAATATTTATATAAAATATTTTAGCTATTTTAAAAAAAAAAATTTATATCAAATATTTTAATAATATTAATCCAGTAATTAAGTTCAAGTGGTTAAAAAGTTGTTAAATGATGAACTATTTAAGAGAATCTGAATTCAATTCTTTCATTGCAGAGAGGGCCATATATCACAAAAGGCTTGGTGAAAGGCAAACACACAAGGACGCTAGTTTGAATTAAACCTAGGCAACAAAGAAAAAAAAACATCAGAAGAAATTATGAAGACTAAAAATAAATAAAGCTAAACAAACTAAAGAAGTAATCCTAATCCTCCAAATTTTCATCCAAGTCATTGCACACTACTTGATAAAGGCCAAAGAAGATTCTACTATAATTGTTTCGGAAAATATTTCTAATGCTTTATCTTTATTTATCTCTTGATCAAACTTCGGATTACCACCGAATGGTTAAAACCAAAAAATGATATTTCCAAAACATTTTCAATCATAAATGATTGACGATGGAATTTTTTTTTTTATTACAAAGAAGGTAAAAACCCATTTGATGTTCGATTTTTAATGATGATAATTACATTTTTTTAAATAAATGTGCCCACATCGATTTAATGACTTATTTAACTAAGATTTATACTTGTAGAGAGCTGCAAATTGTCGATGTACATATATAGGGTTGCTAAATTTCTTAAAAAAAACCATTTTAATAGAAGAATTTGTACTTTAAAGAACCATTTTATTAGATACACTTTGGTCTGGATCGAGGTTGGGACTTCTTCCATCCAAACCTGATTAATAGCCACCGGATATGTAGCTTTCCTACTTTTTTTTAATGCACAGCTCGTCCTATTTATGGCTACATGATCTATCCAATCCAATGCCCTTGATTAATATTATGCCATTGATACATTAGAGTCCGCACAACAATTTTACCATTAATAGCCACTGGATAATTGTATGGCCTTCATGATTTAATGCAAATATAGCAAAAAACTTCTAATAATAATTTTGGAAAACCTTACATTTGTTGCGTTAATACACCAATCATGATCACCCTAAAAATACACCCTAAAGAGAGGTTCACAGTCACCATGACAAAATTGGATTTCAAACACTAACCTCAAACTAACTAAACCTTAATTAAACATAACAGGTCACATATATAAGCACACCCTAACAATCCTCACAACCATCAAGCTTGGTTTCGGACATAACATCCGAAAGAAAAAGAAACTAAACACAACTTTAAACTTGTGTGAAAGGATGGGTTTCAAAAGCTCTTCTCTTCTTTGCTTGGCTCTTTTCCTTGCAGTTTCTTCTTCCATTCATGCACTTGACATCACAAAATTGCTTGGTCAGAATCCCGATTTTGCCGCCTTCAACAAACAACTGACCGAAACCAAGCTTGTTGACCAAATCAACAGTCGCAATACCATCACCGTCCTCGCCGTCAGTGACGGCGCCATGTCTGCCGTATCTGGGAAATCTCCACAAGCTATCAAGGCTATCATGAGCACCCACGTAATCCTCGACTATTTTGATGAGAAGAAGCTCAGTGAAGCTGTGGGTAGTGGCATCCTCTTGACCACCCTTTACCAAGCCTCAGGCCAAGCCAAGAACCAACAAGGGTTCCTTAAGGTTAAACTCATTGGTGAGGGTGAGATGGACTTTGGATCTGCTGTGAGTGGTGCTCCAATCGACGTTGCGCTCGTGAAAACCATTGTCAAACAGCCTTACAACATTTCCATTCTCCAAGTCGCCAAACCTATCATCTTCCCTGGAGTTGATTCAGTATCTACAGCTAATGCAAGCGCTCCAACTGCGGCAAAGAATGCAAGCGCTCCTTCGGCTGCTAAAGCTGATGCTCCCACAACTGGAGCAGCTGAGACTCCTTCAGATTCCGTGACTGCTCCTTCACCTTCTAAAGAGCCCGCCACCAATGCTCCCGCTGAAGCCCCAACAGCCGATGCTGCAAGCCCTGGTGAGGCTGCTGCCGATGCTCCACCTCCTAGTAGCTCTTCAAGGACTGTTGTAGGTTTGGTTGGAGCAATGATGTGCTTCGCTTCTCTCTTGGTCGTTATGTAGAGTGATGCACAATGTTTAATAGTCTATGCATTTTAATTATAATAATACATGAAGAGGAAGGTGAATCCTTTAAATAAAAAAAAGAAAGCACAAGCTAGGGCTTGTTGTTATTGAAACTATTTGCCAATTACATCAAAGTCTAGTTTGTTTTAGTATTCGTGACGTTTTAATGGAAAAAAAAATATATATGATATGATCATATATTTGGATTGAGGTTGCTTTAATTGCTTTAATCTATTTCATTTTCTATTTTTGTTTTTCATTGTTCTCTTGATATTAACTTTTACTACAAATAATAAATTTGATTTTTTCCCTTCTCTTTTCTCTCCATGCAATGTTTTTTTAGCTAAATACCAATATGTTGATAACAAAAATAAATGCGATACCTTATTCATTTTGCTCCCTTTCACAATAGAGTTGAACGATAAGAAATTTTCTACCTCCTCATCCCACCAATCCGTCGAATTCCAGCCAAGCCAATTAAAGATATAATTCCAAAAAATAAAGATCAATGTTACATACACCACACACTCAATCAAAACACATATCCCACAAGCATTGAATACCAAGTTACTCATTAAATATTTTAATTTACCCTCAATTTCATGTCATTCCCCCTTTCATCTTGTTCTTCACGCACTTAACACATCTCCCTTTCATCCTCTTCTTCTCCACAGTCTAGCCATCTTTCCTATATATATCTTCTTCAGTTTTTTACGAATGTGACATGATTCATAGTCCAGTATACCTCTTATTTTTCTTCACGAACTCAACCAAACTCATCTAATGTGAACTGCATTATATGTCAATATTGTTTTTTAGGGTTAATTAATGTTTATCGCCTTGTAATATGAGAAAATTTCGGTTTGCCTATTGTAAGAAAAAACTTTGGAATCTAAAATATAAAAATTAACCCTGATGTCATTTGGCGGGATTAAACGTTGAAGTGGCACACTAATTGTGCAAATAGTTATTTACTTAAGTGTTTTACTTTAGTTTATTTAAAGCCTTAAATTCTTATCTTTGGTATTTGTCATTTTGGATCTTGAATAACTTAGCATTTGGAAATACATAGAACTTAACCACTCTAATCCTCATGGGATGGACACTCTACTTACTCTTTATTACTTGTTGTGAAAGTGTATACTAACACTCGATATGTATTGAAAATAATCACTGTTTACAAAGATGGTGAGTGGAACACTAGTGGAACCTATCATTCATGGTAGAGGGCTTTATCAGGGTGACCCAATTTCACCCTATATATTCATCCTTTGTGTGGAGGGATTTTCCGCCTTGATTCGTGATGCATAAGGTCGATGCGACATTCGTGGTACTCTTGTTTGAAAAATGTATCAGTCATGCACATTTATTATTTGCGAATGATTTCTTCCTCTTCTCCGGAGCATGTGAAAGCAAGGCGGTAGCAA
>Ga0315914_1003766_pt1 | contig 22924 bp, 9 predicted proteins | sample MpolenodulesMG_FD_203920 | JGI IMG/M metagenome (GOLD analysis project Ga0315914, IMG submission 203920) | Medicago polymorpha root nodule microbial communities from Los Angeles, California, United States - elongated nodules | ecosystem: Host-associated > Plants > Roots > Nodule | place: USA...
TCATTCCTTTACAAAAGCCGATTGAAATTGAGAAATAATTGAATTCATCATCTCACCACCAACAAGAATAGGATTCACAACTTAGTTATCATGTGGTAAATAAAGTGGACATTGGGCCTTGCACATAACTTAAGCTAGAGCCGGATACTATACTTCTGAGGAAAAATAAACTCGAAAATTGTGGTTTTTTCTCCTTTCCAATGTATTATTGAGGAAGAAAGCAAAAACTAAAATCCAATTGTGGAACTTCTATATTTATTTAAGCATTTAAAATGGTGGATATTTCACTTATTTAGTGGTGACGTCAAGTAATGGTGTGACACGAGAGTATTTTTATCATCATTAAATTCATCTTCCCCCCATCAAAAAAATTTAACATTTTCTTTCATGGGAATCCTTGATTTTTATAGCAAATCTCAACCGTGACTAATCCTATATTACATCAACAGCAGGAACATGAGACGGGAAAATATGATTTAGAGGGGAACCGATTAAATCTAAGTCTCAGGTGTAAGGATTCAAATGATTTGGAATACAAAGGAGAAATTATTCTCTGTTAAAATGTTGACTCATTGCAAATGAGACATAAAACGTGTTTATATAATTTTCAAGTCTAAAAGGGTAAAGTAACATAAAGTAAAGCTAATATTTAAAATAAGATAATTTAATTCCTAGAACAAATCTTTCTTCCATTTTCCATACCACAATTTCTAGGTATTGTTATTAGGCTGCGGAGTATTAGATTATCAGTTTGATCAAGAACGGGGTGCTATACTACCATTGCCTATTGGTTTGGTTATAGTCATAAAGTTAATATATTTTATTCTCATATATATTAGATCATTATAAAGTTTGTAGCAATCAATAAGGACCGTGTGGTTGGTGCATTTATAATCACAACTGTCATCACCAACTAGTTTTAGTGACCCCTCAAAAAAATAAAAAATAGTTTTAGTGAAATAATGTATACATGTTCTACATACATACACATCAATACAACATGGTCTTATAACCAATGTTTCCAATATTGTTGACCAACATTTGTCTTTTCTTCAACTAGCTACATTAAAAACTTGCCTCTAGCTTAGTATTATAGTATCCCTAATACTAATTATTATGTATTCTAACTTATAAATTGCACAATTGGGGAATATCTCAACAGTTGACTTTATATTAATCAATGACTTTGCTGATATATTGATGTGTACTATTCTATTCTATTCTATAAAACTAATCTCTATCTTTATTTGAGCTTTCCATTTCAATCCTCATCACCAAACAAGTTGTCTTATGTACAATTTCTCTCTTTTCATATGCATATATCTCTCTATATAATATATCTCTAGCTGTTGCTTTCTACCACTGAATTTGAACCTTTGTTTTTAGTCATCAATATCAACAAGCATGAATCTAAGCTTCCATAGTTTCTTCTTCCATTTGCTCTTTGCAATCTTTTTCTTTTCCACCTTAGCTTTAGGAGCCACTCTTTCCAAAGATGAAGGTACATATTAGTAGCTTGCCTTATTTTTCTTACTCACAAAAACATTAGTATTATATAGTTGTATTGTGTAGATGATTATATACACATGACTTGTAACTAATTTTTTTTCTTACTGGTTTTATAGTGGAAGCTCTTAAAGATATAGCTGAGACACTTGGAAAGAAAGATTGGGATTTCAGTGTAGATCCATGTAGTGGAGAACGTAATTGGACATCTTCTGTTCAAGTGAAAGGGAGTGAAAATGCTGTCACATGCAATTGTACCTTTGTCAATGCCACTGTTTGTCATGTGACTAACATGTACATCTCTTACCCTTTTCTCTTTTAATAGATGTATACTATTACTAACGAAATGTTCAATTATCCATAGAAATTAGAGATAAATAAAATGAAATTAGTTTTTTTATAGTGTCAAATACTTATCGATAAAATAAAAAATTGACTACTAAAACGTTTTGATGAGATGACACGAGTTTCTTTTAACTTAATCAATGTCCTGGTTTGGTGGTTCGAGTCTCTTGCGCAGAAAAATATCCCTTTTACATAAACATAATTGACTTATAGTTATTTTACCTATGAATTTTGTTGATAATTTAACTTTTTTAATAGGAAAGCTCCATCGTATAGTTGGGAAATTATGGTAAAAGAATTAAGTAATTAAAGGGTAATATCAGATTATTATTTTTAAACAAAAACTTTTTTTAGATTTTTACTTTTCATTTCCGACAGTAAAGTTTTTCATGATGTTTGAAAAAATTGTAAACTCATTTGTGTTTAAGAGAAAAGTACTGTAAGATCTTCTTGAAAAATTCATCAATTACACATATATATTAGTTTCTGAAAATATAATAATTAAAATATGAAACATAAGAGAAAACTCTAGTCCTTGTTACCCTTCAAAAAAAAACTCTAGTCCTTATTTATTTTCATATATATCCTTTTCAGAAACTATTTTATAGACTGATCGATGATGTATTGTTACATTTATTTTATATATATCCACATGTTGGTTTTGTCAACTTTAAACGGCTGGTTCCATACTGTAACACTGTTTTTTGAAAACGTAGAATATCTGTTTATTTTATTTTATCTTTTTTATTTTGACTTCATGCACCTTACTTGTTTAACATTTAGCACACAAGTGGGAGTGTGGGACTCTGGGACGACAATAATACTAGACAGGGTAGGCATCCTTAAAATTATCTGTCACAACGAGTAAAGATTGGCTTTATGAATTTACTTTTTATTTTTTTACTCAAATTGGCTTTATAGATTGAGAGATAATGTATGATTGTGGTCTCACAAACACACACTATGTTAATAACCTACCTACCTCTGTCACCCACAAAATAGTAACAACCTACCGGTCACAACTGCATATATTTAATGATTTTTATTTTGAAACTCATACATAATTAAAACTTTTGACATTAAGTTCATTTTAACATGTTAAGAGCACAAGTTAATATGATCCTAAAACTAATTATCCATTCGACTAATGGAACATAAAATTTTTCTTGATTCTTAGCCTCTTGATGTGGTTGACTCCACTACGATTCGAACTTGGGTTTTTCAAATCCTCTCCTTGTGGGGCAAGTTGTTAACTGTTTATTTGAATTCATATGGATATAATTATCAAATTATATTGGTGTAAATTTGAAGTTGCATTATATTGCCTAATAAAGTATTATATTATTGATCTCTAAAAAAAGTATTATATTATTGAAAAATGCATGTAGAATATTTTTATAATATACTCTCTCTGTTTTTAAATATAAGCAAAATTGACTTTTTAGGTTCATTCATTTAATGATGTATGTGGCCCATATTATGAATCACATACATCATTAAATGAATGAATCTAAAAAGTCAATTTTGCTTATATTTAGAAACGGATGGAATACAACTTTTTCTTAGAACTTCAAAATTACATTTTCATAAGTAATTTTTTTTTTGACAAATTTTCGTAAGTAATTCGAAGTCTCCCGATGACAAACATCCACAAAGTGTCCTAATTTTTGTTTGGACCTAAATTTTAAGGTATCTAGCAGTCTAGGCGCTAATAATAGGGCTGATATTGAATTTAAAAATTTAGATAAGTACGACGACAACTACAACTAAACCTTATTCTACTTAGTGAGGTCTGCTGCATTAATCAAATTACACCATAATTAAAATAAAAATAAAAAGTTATAATTTGTGTTTCAGCTTTTTTTTTTAAGAATGTTACATCTTGTTAGTTGTTATGATATCTCTACATAATTAGATGAAAGTTTCACCAGTCGATTGTTTAACAGAATGTTTTTCTTGACATAAGTTTAACAAAATGTTTCACTAATAAATTGCAATTAAATACTTCATTTAGCTTAACACTATTATTCAATTTTTTTTTAACTATTCTCATTGTTGAATGAATGTGTAGACGTTTGAAACAACAAAATCTCCCGGGCACTCTCCCAAAGGAATTGGTCAGGCTGCCTTATCTTCAAGAAATGTATGTTTCATTTATCCAATTACTTGTAAATATTTATGTATTTTTTTTTACTGGATATGTCTATGTATATTAATTTGTAAATGTATGATATTAATATACTAATGTATATTACTCTCTCCCTATTACAGTGACCTTACCCGCAATTACTTGAATGGTACAATTCCTGATGAATGGGGCATCATGAATCTCGTTAACATGTATACTTTTTTTTTTTTTTATTTCATTTTATTTTACATTCTTTGTGAAATTTTATAAAAAAAATTCTTATAGTAACTTCATACAATTAAGAAGCTAATGACAAAATGTTTCTATATCATTACAGCTCTCTCATTGGAAATCGATTAACTGGTAAAATACCTATAGCAATAACAAACATATCCACTCTACAAAGTTTGTGAGTTTCTCATTATCTACCTGACTACCTTAGTAAATAGTAATTTTTTCTATTTATGTTTGTAACGAAATTAAGCTGTCATTTTATAGAGTGTTTGTGATGTAGAGCTTTAACATGAAATTTACAGGGTATTGGAGTCCAATCAATTCTCTGGAAATCTTCCTCCTGAGTTTGGGAATCTAACCCAAATTCAAAGAGTGTAAGCATTTTATTTTATTTGCCATTTACATCCAATAAATACTAGTACTAGAAAAAAAAATTAAATTAATTAGAAAATTTTAGAGACATGAAGTATGGAATTTGTCACTAATTATGTTACTAAGTGTGCATTTGATTCGCAAAACAACAAGTAGGACAAGATAAAATAATATTGTATGTATGTATGATAGAGAAATAATATTTATGTTGAAAAAATATTTTTATCACTAATTTGTCAGTAATATTATTATTTTTATGTCTTATGCTATAAGACATAAGATAGAGAAATAATATTTTTATGTTGAAAAAAAAAAAGGTATTTTGATATTTTTTATAGTTTGTACACCGGACGAAAAGTTGTCCCATAGATTAGTGACGGACAAGAGTTCTTGGCTTTTTTTTTTTTTTCCAGTTACTATGTTACTATCTGTTTTGTCAAGTCCCATAACCAGTTTCTAACAAGTTGTCTTATAACAAATTAAACGCACCTTAAATTTATAACGAGAGAATCATAGAGAAATTTCATTTTTTTCGGTCTCTAATTTTGGTAATTAATTTTATATTTTCTAACAGTATAGGTTAATATTTTTTTTTCTTTCAATGGTGTCTATATCATCCCAATGGATGTGAAAACCCATAGTTTGAAATTTAGTTTGATGTCAATGGCTAAGATTCACAATTTGTTGTTGTTAATTATATTTAGGCTAATTTCTTCAAACAATTTCACTGGAGAACTACCTGCTACATTGGCCAAACTCACCGCATTGGTGGATATGTAAGATTAATATTTTTATTGAATTGTTGAGTGATGACTAAACTATAGAATATTGGTTTTGAAAATATAGTAACTTTTCTTTGTTTCATACATTTTACTATATATACAGTCGAATTCAAGACAATCAATTCTCTGGGAAGATACCTGATTTTATTCAAAGCTGGACAAGTCTCACTAAATTGTACAAACTTTCATTTTCTATTTTATTTATCTATTTTTGCTAAAAAAAATATTTATCTATTGCTTTGAATTTAATTTTATTGAAATTATTGATTGAATTTACTTTGACAGAATCATTGAAGGGAGTGGATTAAGTGGGCCAATTCCTTCTGGAATTTCAAATTTGGAAAAATTAACTGACTTGTATGTATGATTTTTTTTTAATATAGTAAACAATGTTTCAAAATTAACTTTCATTTTAATTGCTTTTACTAATTAGTTGTGAATTTGATTTCATATGCAGGAGAATCAGTGATTTAAGTGGATCTGAATTTTCACCTTTTCCACAACTTAAAGCTTTGAAATTGAAAACTTTGTGAGTTGATTGCAAAGATTCTTTTAGAAATAGAACAGGAAAAAAAAAATAGTAGCAAAAAATGTACTCATAATGCATTGTTATCTATCTTATTTTTTACAGGGTTCTAAGAAATTGCAACATCAATGGAACACTGCCTCAATATCTTGGGACAATGACTAGTCTAAAAAACTTGTAATTCCACATTTTCCACATTTTGTTTGATTTGGTGTAAACTGGGTATCCTCCGCACGCTACTGCAGAGACTAATCCCTCGAGCATTGTGGGACCCAAATGAGCGTCAAACTCTCCCTTTAAGAGTTTTAACTTTCTTATGTGGTTTTTAAACTCATTCTTGATATGTTTTTTTTCTTTTCTTTTCAGAGATCTCAGCTTCAACAAATTGAGTGGACCAATTCCAAGTAACTATGATGCCTTAAGAAAAGTGGATTTCATGTAAGAATAGCTCATATCCTACAAGTGCTAATTAAGTCCTTAATAAATATTAAATTCTATATATTGAATTGTTTGTAATTTTTTAATGTAGATATTTAACTGGAAACCTTCTCACTGGACCTGTTCCTGCATGGACACAAAAGGCAGACAAACTGTGAGTTCTCTTTGAAATGCTACTTATATGATTCCTTGGATGTAACAATATAATTAGCATTATTACTATTGGAGTTTGATTATACAATTATTGGAGTTTGATTATACTTGATATGTTTCTTTGGAATTTCTAAATGTTTCTTTAGGTCTCTTTATTTGGCATATTATGTGATTCTGAATTAAATTATATAACTTGTATATAGAGATCTTTCTTACAATAACTTCACTATAAGCCAAGGCGAGGCATGTCAAAATGGAAATATGTAAGAATTCTTGACTTTATGTGTATTTGTTTGGAAATTAAGAACCTATCTGATTCACAGCCATTTTTTATATATCACAGAAACTTCTTTTCTAGCTCTTTGACCCGCAATGACTCGTAAGTTTGTTGTCATACATTTTACATTATTTTGACGTTTGAGATTTTTAATTTTTCCTTACAATGTGAAAAATCTTGATTTGATTACTAAGGATTATGCTAACTTATTTTGTCCTCTGTCATTATCTCAGAGGAGTGGTTTCATGTTTGAAAAGCTTTGTCTGTCCTAAAAGTAAGTTTCTTTGTAGTCAAGTTCCTATTGACTACTAAGATTTCATTATTGCTTCAACATTTTCAAGTAGTGTTTCATATCAAAGATATGCAAGGAAGGATTATGTTAACTTATTTTGACCTTGTACTCAAATTTGGATCCCTCAGTCACTGATTGCACACATTCACGCAGTCGACACACTGGTGGCCATTGTATCGAAATTGGAAGATTTAGACTTTGATGCAGATTACTGATGCGCTGCCTGCGTGCAATCAGTGACTGCAGATAATCTGAATTCCTCGTATTCTACTTGGTCATAGCGTCATACACTGGCCTAATACGTGTATATTACTTAACATGATTTCCTTCTTTCATCTTCGTTTCCAATAACAAAGAAAAGGGATAGTTAGCCATCAACAGAATAGAAAAATAAATTTCTGTAATTCGCTTAATATTTGAACAATTTCTCACTTTATGTTGCTCATGCCAGCCTCATATGCTCTTCGTATAAATTGTGGCGGAAAGTCGGTGACAGTAAATGGAAGCACATATGATGATGATTCAGATACAGCAGGACCAGTTAAATTCCACCAGAGTGTAACAAATTGGGGATTTAGCACCACTGGTAACTTCATGGATAACGACAGTGGAGACTACTATACCGTGTCAAATAGATCTAAGCTTTCTATGGCCAATTCTGAACTATTCATGAATGCACGAGTTTCTCCCACATCTTTGACTTATTACGGATTTTGCATGGCAAATGGAAACTACACAGTAAATCTACAGTTTGCAGAAATCATGTTTACTAATGATCAAACATTTAACAGCCTAGGAAGGCGTGTATTCGATATCTATATTCAGGTACATGGCTAACACTTTTTCATACTAATGTTGTTTATTATCTATCCATTCTAATTAAGGTCAACGGATGCTGACTCTATATGTACATATATTTAGGCTTGTAATCATTGTGAAGTATTAACATTTGAGTTTAAATGTCATAGGGAAAGCTAGTTAAAAAGGACTTTGATATAGCCAAAGAAGCAGGAGGAGTTGATAAGGAAGTCACAAAACCATTCACTGCTGTTGTGACCGACAGTACTTTGGAGATTCGCTTATATTGGGCTGGAAAAGGGACAACTGGTATACCATTTAGATCAGTATATGGCCCTCTTATTTCAGCCATATCTGTTAAATCAGGTAAGTTATACTTTATATATTCACAATCTCAAGCTACATAGTTTTAAATTGGAGTTTCCGTTATGCTGCGAACCTTTGCATTGCTTTAAAATGTGAAAGAAAAAAAAAAGTGGCCGATGCGATTGAAATTGCAGTTGCGAATCCGTTGTAGATACCTCGAAATCCTTTATATTGCGGCAATTTAAAATGATCTCCATGTTGTGATCTGATCAAACTATTGTATAATAATCTTGCAGATTTTCCAGCTCCTTCTGAAAATGGAAGCAGCATATCTGCAGGAGCTGTGGTTGGAATTGTGGCTGCAGTAGCAATTGTGATCATTCTATTATTTGGTATTCTTTGGTGGAAAGGCTGTTTTGGAAAGAAAAGCTCTTTAGAAAATGGTAATAAACTATTGACTTTTCATGTGTCAAGAATAAACTTATGCTTGTTTAGTACATAACTAAATTTTAATTAGTACTTTAATTAAGGGTTAAATATGTTTTTAGTACATGTGAAAAATGTGTGTTTTAGTCTCTACTTTCAATGGACTAAAAACGGTGAAAAAATTTATAGGGACTAAACTTGAAAGATCTGTAATTTTATAGGGACTAAACTTATTTAACAATTTTTTTTTTGGAATGTCTTATTTAACCCTTTAATTAATTGTCATGTTATTAGACCTTTGAGTCTAGTTGATTGTATTGATAAGAAGAAAGATGCAAGCTTACCATGTTGAGTTTTTTTTTTTTTTTAAGGAATGTTGAGTTTTTTTTAGTATAATATATATCTGATCTTTATTTTGCATCAATTAACAGAGGTAAAGGGTTTAAACCTACAAATGAGTTTATTTAACGTGAGACAAATCAAAGGAGCAACAAATAACTTTGATATTTCCAATAAGATTGGTGAAGGAGGATTTGGTCCAGTATACAAGGTATTATGTTTAATATACTAAATTATATTAGTTTTCAAATATTTATTATAATGTTAAGTTTTATTTAGTGAGTATTCATCTTAAACTTTCAAAAACCTAAAAAACTTTTCAATAACTATATATAACATTCTTCAAAAATACAGGGACGTTTATCAGATGGAACATTGATAGCAGTTAAGCTACTTTCCTCTAAATCAAAGCAAGGGAATCGCGAATTTTTAAATGAAATCGGCATGATTTCGGCCTTGCAACACCCTCATCTTGTTAAACTCTATGGATGCTGTGTGGAGGGAGATCAGTTAATGTTGATATATGAATATTTGGAAAATAACAGTCTTGCTCGTGCTTTATTTGGTAATTCTTCCTATATGATCAACTTTGGTTATCATTTATATTTCACATTTTCGAGCATATGGTCCATAATGACTAAAATGATACCATATTTTGATATCTTTTTCCTTGGCAAATAAAGGCCCTGCAGAACACCAAATAAGATTGGATTGGCCAACAAGATACAAGATTTGTGTTGGTATTGCTAGAGGTTTAGCATATCTACATGAAGAATCAAGATTGAAGGTTGTTCACAGGGATATCAAGGCCACTAATGTGCTGCTTGATAAAGATCTCAATCCAAAGATCTCTGATTTTGGTTTGGCCAAGCTCGATGAAGAGGAGAACACTCACATTAGCACTCGAATAGCCGGGACATAGTAAGTTCGGTTATTTTAATTTAGTCTGTGCAAATTTTATCAAGAAATGTTTTGATATGTAAGACATGATTTAATTAATTAATAAGACCAAAAAACTATATGTACAAAATAATTTAGCCACCTTGTTATGGATTATATACATATGAGATAGGTAAAGACATTCAAATCATGAAACTGATAAACAAACTAGCTAAAACAAAACACTGTTGTTATTATTGCAGTAAAAAAGGGACTGTAATGTTTCTAAAGCAAATGTAGTTGACAATTTCTTTAATTATGCAGTGGATATATGGCTCCAGAATATGCCATGCATGGTTATTTGACCGACAAAGCCGATGTCTATAGTTTTGGAATTGTTGCATTGGAAATCCTACATGGAAGTAACAATACAATTCTTAGACAAAAAGAAGAAGCATTCCATCTTCTTGATTGGGTAAGTATTCTAGTGTTGTGCTCATGCCAATTTTCTTCAAAAATATTGACCAAGATAGTCCCTTTTCGTAAGATTAAATTTAAAAATCATATTTGTGCTCCTTCGATTAATTCGTTGTTTTGTACTTCAAATTTTGGAATCAATATTTTTTATATTATTCTATTTACCAGGCACATGTCTTGAAAGAGAAAGGAAATGAAATAGAACTAGTTGATAAAAGATTGGGTTCAAATTTCAACAAAGAAGAAGCAATGTTGATGATAAATGTGGCACTCTTGTGCACTAATGTGACTTCATCACTTAGGCCTGCAATGTCTTCGGTGGTAAGCATGTTAGAAGGTAAAATTGCTATTCAAGAACTGGTTTTAGAGTCAAGTGAGGTATTGGATGAGAAGAAAATGGAAGCAATGAGAAAACATTACCAAGACCAAAGTATTTCAATGGAAGGGCCATGGACTGCTTCATCTTCTTCAGTAACTACTGATCTTTATCCTGTAAACCTAGATTCTTCTTACTTGAAGAATAGAGATTAAAGACTTTGGAGAGACATTGTCTTTGTTTTTATCAGTTATCTAATTATGCCATGATTTGATTTGTGAAATTATTTTTTCTTTATTCATTATAAACTTGATTGTAATACCACTTTTTTTTTTGTTGCTCTTAGAGTGTAATAAAATTTCTTTTGAAAATTGAGAGTAGTTTGTACTAATCTTAAGTGTTCCATATAAATAACTTAAGTATTACTATGCTAGAGGGTATTCAAGATGTATTGGAATCTAACATTGTTGAAGTATGAATGTTCGATGTATAAATGTATTTGAGTACTCTCATCTCTCTAATTGGTCTTTGGAATGAGATCTAAACTCTTTGGTAAATGAGAATTTGACAATGGAAATCACGATAAGCGTGGAAGTGGATGTTAAAGTTGTATAATTCAGATTGTCGAGGTTGGATGAATAAATGTGAATAAGTACTTTCATCGCTTGATTTACCTTTATACATGGGATCCAAACCTATTTGACGGTTAATTCATATGGCAAAAACTTTAGCTTTCATCTGATTTTTATGTTAGTTTCTTGCAACTCATAGTGTCACAAATATTTTTTGTACATAGTGTTCTTTGAGTGTTGTTGTGTCTTTATATTTTATGAAGATTCATTGTTGCTCCTTAATGAATTTAATATATATATATGTGTGTGTGATATGATATGATATGATATGATGATGATTTGATCTAGATGATGGTATGATATATATGATGTGCATGGATGAAGGATTATTTAGATGGTGAGATAGGAGTGATCAAATAGAGACAGGCTGGCAATACATATATATAGTGGTTCAATGGAGCAAATTAATTTTGTATGATAACCTCTTTAAATCTTGGAGAAAGAGAATGTCTCTTTCAAAATAACAGTGATAAAAATGAAAAAGGTGAATATAAAAAATTATTTTGAAAAGTGGGTTTTAGCTTGTTGCAGTTGGTTAGGAGAAAGTCTAAGTTGATCACAAACACAAATAAAAATAACTTAGACGCACACAATGGGTAAGAAAAATTTAAAGATAAAAATAAAAAAATGATGTGATTAATTTATTTTTCTATTAATTCTCTCCATTTATGTATGTGTGCCCTAATATTTTTAATTTGGGTTTGTGACTAGGTAAGAATTACTCATTGTATAGTACATTATAATCATTCTACTTTTTAGCAATATTAAAATATAATCTTACGATACTTAATTAGGTAGTACTAGTACTAGTACTAGTACTGCAAACCGACATGTAACGAAACTTAATATCCCTATACTATCGAATTATTCTCATGTCTTGTACAACAGATAGAGCTGTCAATTTAGAAGGCCTTGATAATTTGGGCCTCAACCCATATATGAATGGGGCTTAAAATATTAAAAGATAATGAGCCCCATTTTTTATAAGCCCCCGCCCCATATATAAAGAGGGCCTAAAGTTGGCCCTTTTTGGATTTTTTTTCACCATGTTTATTTTTCTGCGCGCCCTTTTATTACGTAAATATTCTTGAGATTTTCGAACTATATAATCCAAAAATTACAAGGGCATTTTTCAAAAAACAAATAAAGCGTGCAAGAAAGGCATAGGGTGAGAAAAGTAAACACTTTTTTATTTCTTTTATAGAGTTCATGCTGTTATTCAAAACAACTTATTTTTAAACAACTTATTTCAACAAAACAGCTTATTCAGCAGCTTATTTAAAAAAAACAACTTATTTTAAAAGAGCTTATTCAAAAAAGCTTATTTTATGAAAAACAGCTTATGATCTCTCTTTTTTTTAAAAATAACTTATTCAAAACAACTTATTTTAAAACAGTTTATTTTATGCAAAACAGCTTATTAAAAAAAAAGATTGTTAAACATTATTGTGTTTTTATGATCGAAGACGTGTCAGCTTATTCATAGGATTTTATTGTCGCGGTGTTGTTACTATGAAGGAGTTTTTTTTATTCTGGTAGGTTGCTTGCCTTAAGTTCTAGTGTTTGCTTCAATCACCGTAACAATGTTATGACTGCATTTTGTGCCATTTTCCATTGAACCAACTGCGAAGCTTTTACTAGTTTGGATGTGTGAGACAATGCTATGTTTGCATTTTAAGGCATTCTCAATTGAACTACTATCCTAACAGTTTTAGTAGTTTGGATGTGGATTGTTGAATTAGCATTAACAACACAAGAAAATGGCATGGTTTTATATGTTGTTGTTCATATGTTTCTTTTTCTCGAATTGATGGTAGGAGGAGTGTGTGTAATTCACTTTCTCGTAAAGATACTGTTTTTTAAAAATAAGTTGTTTTCATAAAATAAGTTACTTTTAAAAATAAGCTGTTTTGCATAAATTAAGTTTTTTGAATAAGTTGTTTTCATAAAATAAGCTGTTTTGAATAAGCAGTTTTTTAAAATTAGATGTTTTGCATAAAATAAGTTGTTTTTAAAAAGAAACCGTAATAAACTATTTTTTCATAAAATAAGCTTTTTTGAATAAGCTGTCTTAAAAAAAGTTGTTTTGAATAAGTTGTTTTGCATAAGATAAGTTGTTTTAAAAAAATTTAAAAAAATATGTTTTACAAAATTTTAGTTGGGCCAAAAGTTGGCCCTCAAGAGGACCCTTCAATAAAACATAAAAAATGGGATTAGGACCTAACGTGACCAAAAAATTAGGGCTTTCAAGAGGGCCAAAAAAGTGGGGCTTTATAATTTAGGGGGCTTTGTTGACCACTCTAGTTTAAATTAAGAATCATTGTTGTGGAGATACTCCGTGGAACCACGAAGATGTCAAATAATCTAATCATCGTGCTTTTCTATATTAAAAAAATGTTGGAGAGCTTCTAAAATGGTGTCTTTGGAGAACTTGAGGAACTTTGGGAACGTGATAGACTTTGAGAGGAACCTAACTCTAATACGCGCTCCAATCTTGGCAGTTGATGAATCTTGTTCTCCAACATCACACCTTATCTGAATCATTCTTCTTCTCTGAATCTTGTTCTTCGCTAAATGAATCAAATCTTGAAAAGTCAAAAGCGTTTTCCAACCTTTATGGGGAACTGTTTGAGCTGAAAAGTGGGGTGCTTGGAACAGAATCAGCGGTCTGTGGTGAAGATGTTTTAATGGGTTGAAGCCCAGGTCTCCAGAACTAAAGAAATAGTTGTCTCCAGCTCCATCAAGCACTCTCTCCTGTTAAAGTATAAACAAATGTCCAACAGCTAAGAGTATAAAAGAATGACATCTAACCCTTTGATACTAAGGCACGATCATCAAATTTTAAAAGCTATCGATTTCTAAAAACCAAATAACCATGAATTCGTATCAGTCATAAGTATTGTGTAGCTATCGAGGTCTCTTGAAGATTAGCTCGTGTTGGGATATCAGCTGTATTTGTGGAATTGAAAAGAAAAAAATATTGTAGACTTGTTCAATCAACCTCTAACCCGTGAGTCTAAATTGAATCTACTCAAGTTTATACAAATGATATTGTACGTGAGTTAATCCAAACTTTGATAAGACAACCACGGTGCTGACAGTTCTGAATGGTGACCTGTTCCTAGTAAGCATCAGTCCAACATTGTCTTTTTGCCCTTAGCTATGGAATACTTTGACTAACTCCTCTACACGTGCCTCAACCACATTTTGTTTTACAGACACTATTTATATGACATTTAGCATTGAAGTGACAATGTGGAATGCAGTCCTCATTGTGTTCAATTTACTTTTTTTGCATATAAACAACTGATTTTCCTTTAATTCTATTTTTTCAGACTTATGCTCTCAAAATCCTTGAATGGTATGGTGCATATCCCATGTTCACTATGTTTCCTTTCCTGCCCTCGCAGATGGGTAAATTTCCTTTATTTGAGATTTTATCCGAAAAAGTTACATTTTTTGTGCACAAGATTGAGTTTAAAGGAAACAAATTAAATCGGTAATAAAATCGTACAAAACCTGCATGCGTCCTTTCAAGTTGCAAAAACCACTCAATGAAAGTGAGAGGGGATGATTTAGTCAACAAGGAAATAAACAATTAAGTAAAGAGAGAAAGCATGGATGTCTCAAAAACTTCCAACGGGTAAATCTATGATAAAATAAAATTCTATTAAGTGAACGGTAGAATGATTGTGTGGAGGATGCTAACATGCTTGCTTCAGTTCAAATATGAGGAGGTTCGCATCCTCATATTTGCTACTAAAATGTGGCAAAGATTTGCTACTATGATTGAAGAGAAAGAAATATTAAGCTACCCCTAGTTGTGGACTTGTGGTACCACCACACCCATTATCATAGATTTCATAGGAGAAGATGACAGTGTCTCTCAAGTCCTCCTTTTTCTTCAATTCTTTGACCTCGTAACGTTTACATTAAGTGGACAATCTATGTGATGATAAACGTTGATCTTGTGGTGAAATCTTCCCTAGTTGGATTAAGAATGTGGTTTGGTAGGACCTAATATTCTCCCTCTTAATTATCTCGTTGGTTAGGAATGGGAAAAGCTATCTTGTGCCCTTAAAGCATAAGTTAATGATTCAAAAATAGTAATTTTTTATTGAAATGTGTGTATTGTATTTAATTTTTAAGTTTGTAATAAATTGAATGCACAATTTGTGAGAATAATTCTACTTTTGGATTGTTTAACATGTGCCTTAAGGGCAAAAGTTGACATGACCCTTTAGTAATTAATACTAAGTTATTGTATTTCAAATTGCTTTACTATTAAAATGAAGAGTTTAGTTTCGCAAAACAAAGAAACCATTCGTTAAATTTCAAACAATAAAAAATTTAACGGCATAAATGACACAGTTGTTGACTCTAAGTCAAAAGTATCTAAACATCAGTTAGCAAAATCTGCTAAAGTTTATCACAAAATTTAAGCGTTGCCTATTAGATTGAAAAGCTGTCAGCCAAAAGTTCAAAGTCCACATTTTTATAGGGTCGTTGAGAGGTCAAGACCTATCAGTGTACCACAAATATCCGTCAAAATCAAAAGAAACTCGTGAACTAAAACTTCTTCCTCGTTGACCATTGACCAGGTACAAAAAAATTCAGTACATGCAAATTCTCTAGTAAACCTTGAATGTAACATTGACAAACAATAGGCAAATGAGAAACTTGTAAATTAACCACCGATTAATCAAGAACAACAATCATATCTAAGAAATCACTAAACATGACATAAACGGATGTCCACTTCATTAACTGAAATTGCAATCTCTCTGTACCCCCCAAATTATACAATTAAAACCCATTTACTTAAAATTGAAGATATATAAAATTTTCATTGCTATATATAGTCTTTTGTGGTTGTAATGTAATCCAAAAACTATTCAAAGATATTCCATGCAAGAAAAAGCCAACCCAATTCAATTTTAATTCATCAAAACCAACAAAAACCAAATTCATGAACAGCAAGAAAAATAGCCTTTGCTTTGCTTGGATGTAGAGTTGCCATTGTTAACAAGACTGACCCTGTTGACAGATAGTTCAGCCTTGTAAGTGTCTGAGTTGAGGACCTTCCTGCTAACATTGTTGTATATCTCTCTGATAACCATCTCAAAAGCTGTCTTCACATTTGTTGAGTCCAAAGCAGAGGTTTCCATGAAAAACAAACCTTCTGATTCCGCAAGACTTTTGCCTTCTTCAATGCTCACATCTCTTATATTATCCAAATCACACTTGTTTCCCACCAGCATCATTGCCACCGTCGTATCACAATGAGCTGCATCACAGTAATCAAACACAGAAAAACTTCAACCTTCTAGCTATACTTGGACATTAATTATATAATCCAACAGTTTTAAATTACAGCCCACAATCGCAATTAACCATAGCAATTATACAGTTTTTAGAGAGGAAATTGCATTGACCTACCTGAGATCTCTTTAAATGACATTCACAACCACTCTAATTTTCAAAAAGCACCCACCTCCTGTATACTAACTCTCACTAAAAAAAACTACATCGAAATTTTTTTCACAACACTTGCTATTAGAAATATTGAAAGTCTAGTAATGTTCCTGGCAGCACAACCAGAATGTGCGCTCTAGTGTTTTTTGGTAAGTGTCAGATAGAGACGTAACAGGAAAAAAAATGTTAAGCACAAATTTGTAGCAAGTAGAGGCAAGGTGAGTGCATTTTGAAAACTAAAATGGGTGTGAGGGTCACTTAAAGAGAACTCAGAGGAAGTCAATGCAATTTCTCCGAGTTTTTATCGGTCCTCACAACATCATGACAGTAGCAATTACAACCGCATTGGCCAAATTTAATCTTATTTTGCCGCAACCGCCGTATCAATGTTTGCAGCGTGACCGCAATTTTGAACCATGTAATCAGATACTCCTATATATCAGGTACAAAAACTCTCCTCTCATAAATATATGCAAGTAGTTCAATTTTCTTTACCTATTTCTTTCCTATTAATTTTATTCCTTTCTTTATAGTGTACTAGTATTATTATACTCTATATAACCTGCAAATTAAGCAAATTATCCAAACAGGGTCCATATATAGTTACTATAGGTCGTCACGACATAATGACAGCAGCAATTACGACCATATTTGCTCATACTTTGCCGCAATATCAAAGTTTGCAGCAAAACTGTAACCACGACCTCGATTTCAAACCATGTAATCAAATATATATCATAATTTTATCTGATAGATACATAGTTCACTTTTCTATTATCCATCTTCCTTTAGAATGTGAGATTAATTAAGCTAGGAACAATCAAAGATTATATAAAATCAACAACACTGTCAACTTCACATAGGAAAATCATTGATCAAGAATAACATAACCTAACTAAGAGTGAATCAAGATTATATATATAAGCTATGAATTAATTACGAGATCCATAACCAAAAAACATGGTAACTAAAAGATCAGATCTAGAAATAGAAATAGAAATAGAAAGGACTGACTCTTGAGTTCATCGAGCCAACGACCAACGCTATCAAAAGTAGTTCTGCGAGAAATATCATAAACAACAAGAGCACCAACAGCACCACGATAATAAGCAGAAGTAACAGCACGAAAACGTTCTTGACCAGCAGTATCCCAAATCTGAGCTTTAACTTCTTTAGAATCAATTTCTAAGCTCTGAGTTTGAAATTCAACACCGATTGTTGCTTTGGAATGAAGATTGAACTCGTTGCGTGCGTATCGTGAGAGAAGATTGGATTTACCAACGGCGGAGTCGCCGATTATTACGACTTTGAAGAGATATTCTTCTCCTCCTCCTCCTTCGTCTTCTGAACTTGACATTGTGTTTCAAGTGAACAACCTGTCTGTGTCTGCGATTCAAGTGCTAATGCTAGCTACTTTGGAGGTGGAAAACAAATCTAGTGCTAGCTACTACTTTTATGCATTTCTTATAAATAATCATTTCATTTCCATCTGTAAATATAAGTTTTTTTTTTAATTATTAGATACCTTTATTTATTCTTTCTTTTTTAGATAAATCCTTAAATAATACGTCACTAAGTGTCTTGAAATATAAAAAACAGATAAGGGTACTCCCTCCATTCCAAAATATAAGTAAGAAAAACTTATTTTCTTTGTTCCAAAATGTAAGTAAAAAAGATAAACGTTTATCCTATTTAATCTTTTTTTTAAAAAAAATCAGTTTTTTCAAAAAAAAACTTTTGTTTATTCTCATAAAATTAAATGATAATTACGTTTAATTTTCTCTCTCTTCCATTTTCTCCATAAACAATAGCCAATGAAAATTGTTTTTACATCTTTATATAAAACTTATTCCAAAGAAACTACAAACAACTATATTCCAAATTCTTATGTTTTTGTTTTTCTAATAAGTGTGATTTGATTTTTTTTGCATATAATTTTGAACATAGGGATAATGCGTAATATATGTGGGGATGGAGTTTTGAACTTTGCACACCCCATTTTTTCTACATTTAAAATGTTTGAGTTTCAACCACTGGGCTACTTTACCAAAAAAAAAATGTAACCAAAAAATATTAACATATTAATTACACTACCAATTTTTCTTGAGTGAAAAAAATGTGCTTCGAAATAAGACAGGGGGAGTATAAGACTGATATCCTCATGAGCATAGGGTAAGGAATAGAAACGTTGTAATATGTAGAGGTCGAGATTCAATTTTTATTTTTATTTTAGAAAAGATTGAGATTCAAATTTAGAATTCTTCATATATTCATCTTACGAGTGCAATTTTGATAAATAAGCTACTTAACAAAAAAAAATGATGTTTACAAGTGATCATTAAAGTGCCTTAATGAAAAACCGCAAATTTAAGGTATTTGGGTTGTTGTGTTCATAACCCTTGGTTACGAGTGGCCGTAATAGCCACTCAATTTCAAGCTTTGATCAATTGGCTTCCTTTCTTGATTGATAACATATTTGGAACTTATGGACACAAATATGATGTGTTGCTTATTGATTTCCCACTAACTTAGCAATGTAAAAGTTTATATCCCAACTTTTTATAATTTCTAACTGGTCCCAATTTTTTTAAAACTACCTCACTACTTGAAAAACATTACTCACTCACATGCTAATATTTTCTTTTCTGAAAATTTCTCATCTCAACATTCTAACATTATAAAATTTCTGAAACATCGTCTGACCAACCAATAAATTTTGATGACTTTCAAGGTTCATTCAAATAATTGTTAAAATGCACAAAATCATGGCTTAATAATCACATAAAGCTCGAGTTATAAACCATATTCGGCTATATTTTCGTGTTTAGCAAACATTCACACATATATTCTCAATCGCGCAGAGAAATAAAAAAGTATGTATATCTATTCTAGACCTCGCGTAGTTAACTTACTCAATAAGTGTTCCATTTAAAAATAATGGTTCTAAAATAAAAATAAATGATTTTCTGGCAAAACCTCACTTCCACTTTAAGAACTTAAATGAATTTAATCATAACTAAATTATGGGTCTTAGATCAAACGTTATAATTATTCGTACTAATCAAATGACATGGCCCATGGTGTCTAGCCTTCACTTGGCTAATTTCACAAGTAGCGCATAAGTTTCTCCAGTTTAGGGGATCAAGGTGCCTCATGTTTAGCTCTCAGCTTCCTTATTCACTACATGATCCATTAACAAGGTCGTAAGTGAAAAGCCCCCACAGTCGTGCTTTGTTCCCCATTTCTCATCACGCTTAGTGGTAAATGGGTAATGAAGGTAACAAGAAGGAGATGGAAGAATCAGAATCCTGACAAACAGCAGTGGTGGGACTCGGTGCTGGAGCTTTTCCTTCAGATATTGCTAGTTTAAGACTGAGCAAATTAATCATGCAGAAGCAACAATAACCGTGTGCAACTATGACAAACAGTGAAGGAAAGATATAACCTTGAGAAAGTTTCTCCAAAAGGGCACAAGTGAGCACCGCCATAAAGAAGATCTCGAACCCAAACATGAACAACTCAAAAAAAACTTCACATATTCACTTTGAAAAAAAGTGTCATGCTGGCTCTGGTTTTACAACTTATAACAGCCGCAATCACAAAGAAGTTCACAACACATATCTTGAACAACTCTTTCAAACGATCACGAAGGAGTGGAGGTGTTTTTTTCCAACCATTTTGTTTACTGAGATAAAAGTTTGGTTGTCGAAGTGGTGAAGTTGAAGGCAATGAAAAGAATTATGATAGGATGAAATGATTTCACTCTTTGAAACGATCACAAATGAGAGATGTTTTTTTTTCATCCTTTTTTTTTTGTTTTGAGAAAAAGGGTTTTAGTTGTTGAAGGGGTAAAGTTGACGACAATGGAAAGAATGGTAATATGTGGTTTCTCTCATTGTAGTAACTATTTAAAGCAACAAATGGATACTACAATGTTCCCTACAATGATCATTGTAAATTTAATGTGATGGTTGGTTATGGATTGTTAGGATTTCATAACATGAAATGAACATTCAAAAGCGATCAACAAGTAAAATATGAAACTTTAACCTGAGAGCTAGATTAATTTCATTCAATTTCATAACATGAAATTAAAATTCAAAAGCAATCAACATGTAAAATATGAAACTTAAACATGAGAGCTAGATTTATTTCATTCAATTTCATAACATGAAATTAACATTGAAAAACAACCAACAAGTACAATATGAAACTTAAAGGCGAGAGCTAAATTAATTTCACTCATTTCATAACATGAAATTACCATTCACAAGCAATCAACAAATAAAATACGAAATTTAAACATGAAAGCTAGATTAATTTCTTTCAATTCCATAACATAAGATCAACATTCAACAACAATCAACAAGTAAAATATGAAACTTAATCATTAGTGCTAAATTAAATTCATTAAATTTTATAACATGAATTTAACATTCAAAAGCAATAAAGAAGTAAAATACGAAACTTAAACATAAAGCTACATTTGTTTTATTCAATTTGATAATGAAATGAACATTCAAAAGAAATCAACAAGTAAAATATGAAACCTAAACATGAGAGTTACATTAGTTTCATTCAATTTCATAACATGAAATGAACATTTAAAAACAATCAATAAGTAAAATATGAAAGTTAAACTTGATAGCTATATTAATTTCATTAAATTTCATAACATGAAATAAACATTCAAAAACAATCAATAAGTAAAATATAAAACTTAAACCTGAGAGTTAAATTCGTTTCATTCAGTTTCAAAATATGAAATTAACATAAAAAACAATTAACAATTAAAATATCAAACTTAAACCTTAGAGCAATATTAATTTCATTCAATTTCATAACATGAAATTAACATTCAAAAACAATGAACAAGTAAAATATGAAACTTAAACCTGATAGTTGGATTACTTTCTTTCAATTTAATAATATGAAATTAACATTAAAAAGTAATTAACTAGTAAAATATGAAACTTAAACCTCAGAGCTAGGTTTGTTTCATTCAATTTCATAACATAAAATGAACATTCAAAAGCAATTAACGAGTAAAATATGAAACTTTAACATGAGAACTAGATTAATTTCATTCAATTTCATAACATTAAATTACTATTCAAAAATAATCAACAAGTAAAATATGAAATTTAAACCTGAGTGTTAGTTTTGTTTCATTCGATTTCATAACATGAAATTACCATTCAAAATCAATCAACAAGTAAAATAACAAAAATTAAACATGAGTGTTAGTTTTGTTTGTTTCCTTACCAATCAAAAGAGTTTAATCGCTTTCTCATTTGAACCAACTTTGTGAAAACTAGATTGACCGATTTACTAAAAGTTGATTTTTATGTGTTTGCAGATTTTATTATATTCTTCATTGGTTTAATATTGAATTTGTGTAAAGAAGACATGTTTAATCATTGATTATTTGTTTGTCTGCTGCCTCGTACAATATTGCATTATGTTAATCTCTTTCTGTCCTAAACAACAAAAAGACTATAGACTTCAACAAACTAAAAAACACATGCAATATTCATCCCACCTCAGGTTGGTTTCATTTTAGAAATTACCACTTAAAAATATAATCCATATTCTACATATAGCGTGACTTAAATAAAATCATTTGTTTGGATAACAATATATAGCTAAAAAAACTAAATGTACCTCTACTAATTAGAGTCCTACATTATTCTATTGTTGGTTTGTATTTAAATATATTTTGAGAGTTTTATGAGAAAAAATAAAAAATTATATGAAACACAAGCATGAAAACATACACACATACCTCTATCTCTTTCACACATACACGTTACCACGAATAACATTAAGTGAGAGTTGTAATAGTAATAGAACAGTAATTTATTTTTATATGTCATCTCTTATTTATTAAAGTTAACCCGGAAGCAAATGTTTGCCCTAATTTTAACATAACCCTAATTGTTAATTTTACTCTAATACCCCTGTTTAATTATTAACCCTATTTTTTCCTTCTCAACAAAATCACACTTAATCTCCAATTTTTTTGAACAAAACAAATCTGTCTTATCTCTTATTTATTAAAGTTAACCCGGAAGCAAATGTTTGCCCTAATTTTAACCGAATCCTAATGGTTAATTTTACTCTAATACCCCTGTTTAATTATTAACCCTATTTTTTCCTTCTCAACAAAATCACACCTAATCTCCTATTTTTCTTGAAATGTTCTCAAAAAATCACACTTAAT
>Ga0315914_1003767_pt1 | contig 22917 bp, 14 predicted proteins | sample MpolenodulesMG_FD_203920 | JGI IMG/M metagenome (GOLD analysis project Ga0315914, IMG submission 203920) | Medicago polymorpha root nodule microbial communities from Los Angeles, California, United States - elongated nodules | ecosystem: Host-associated > Plants > Roots > Nodule | place: USA...
GACCTCTCTTTTGTATGGCTATATAATCATTGTAAGTACACAGATAAATTCAATTGAATAGAAACATTGTTTTTTATCTCTGTTTCTGTCATTTCAATAGTTACACCCACCTTTCTCATTACTACGTTTACTTCCACAGACCTTCCTTACATTTTTTTTGGCATATTATTTAATTTTTTAGTACATTATTAAATTTACCTCCAGCTACCTTATATATTAGCACAACCGTATTGGAGAGTTTTGGTTGGTTGATTTATATGCATTAATTGGTTGTAATATTTTTATACCTTTCTTGGGTATAAAATATCACTTCGTCCGTTCTAAATTATACGACGCTTCGAAAAAAAATTTCTCCTAAATTATATGTCGTTTTACAATACCAATGAAACATTAATGTTACTTTTTCAATTATATATTTAACTATTTATTAATCTCTCTTCTTTAAATTATTTAATTTATCTTTCTCATACAATTTATTAAGAAATTTTTTGTAAAACAACTCATAATATCTCTTTCACATACAAAATTAATTACATTTCTTAATACGTTTGAAATGTTCAAAACGTCATATAATTTAAGACAAAGAGGGTACACGGAAACCGTTTTTATACCTTTTCAAAGCCAATGATAATACATGAAAATATTCAACAAGATTTCCAAAAATAATTACTAAACAAATAAAAACTGAAACCGAGATAATTCAAGACAATGGGTAAAATGGTGAAGAGTGTAAATGAAGTTGTATATGGTAAAAAAATTCAATGTCATGTTGGTTTGGTTGTGAGTTCACATGGTCAAACGTGAGTTATATACTAAATAAATCAACTTGTCCGGGGCTCTTAATAATTTTACGTGATTGTTGTTCCAAAATCAATTTAAGGTTGGAGCTAATATGGGTAGCTTTTGCGTCCAAAGAAAAGTGTTTCATCCTTCAACATTTTATTGATGTGACCTGGTAATCAATTCACCATTTACTCAAGTGTTGCAGTCTCTTATTTTATTGATATTCCTCTTCTTTTTTAATCATTCAAACTAGTTTTAGCAAATTCACACTCAAAAGCAATTTTGATCTAAATTATCCAAACAACTTGAATTATGAATAATCACTTTTCAATCAAAATATTCAAACATAAATCATGTTATATTAAAGTTACATTTTCACCTAAATCAATTCTATAAAATCAATTGATTCAAAAATAGTTTTTAATTATCACCGAGGAACCATACACATGCGAGAGACACGACATTAGTTAAGAGTTTCTGCATGCACCCCTATATTTTGCCAACCACACTATCAGACCCATTTTGTTCAACAACAATAAAATCTGACCATGTTGCTTTTTTATTTGGCAGAAGACCTATTTATATGAAATTACAATTTCAATATAACTACACAACACACAAAATAATGAAACCATTGAAAATAGTCTATACTATATATACAGAAAATAATATGTTACAGCTCTTTTGGGATGATTTTTTTTCAAAATTACCCTCAACTTTCAATACAAATAACACATATAACAAATAAATAAAAATAAATTCAAATATCAAAATAAAAGTGTAACAAACACGATATGAGTATATATATGTCCAATTTTTTTCCTTTATTCTTTAAAATGTGTAACAAACTAAATTAGTATATTTATACTTACTTTTTCATTATCAAAATTATACCCTTAAACAACTTTTACTGTAATAAAGATTGTTGTTAGCGTCATTAGAAAAACAAGAATTTAGATTATATTTTGTTGTTATATTATTAGTATCATTGAAATAGATAATCATGATTAGTTTGATTTGTTATAATTTTAAACCAACGAACATTTATATCTTTAGTTTTAATCAAAATTAATTTTTTTTTAAAGAAACACAATTCATAATTTTCAAACGTTAGCGCAATAGAAAAAGCGGAAACACGGGCACGTAAACAACCATATTCCGAAACAAAATTTCGGTCTGATCATCAACTCTTAATTGAGGAATTTCAAGAACTCCTTCTGAAAACCTCAAGTCAAGTAAACACTCACTTTTAGGCTTTGTTTGGAGGGGAGGGGAAAAGAAGACTTTGACGGGTGGAAAATATGAGGGGAAATGAAAAAATCTTTCAAATTTTTAAAAAGAGTAGTTTTTTAGAAAATGATAAATTAATGCATATGATTACTATATTTTTAATTTTGAAAACATTATAACAACATAGATTATGAATCCCTCCAAATAAGGAGAGTTTTGTATTATGAAGAAAGTTAATCCCCAAAGTTCTCCCCTCCCATTTCTCTTTATTTCTTCCACTTATTCATTTTTTCTCAAGTCTTCTCCCCTTCCTCTCCAAACTCGCAAACAAAGCCTTAGTGTTGGTTTGAAACCTAACTCCAGCTTCTAACAACTCATTTGCATGGTGAGTCCTTTTAATCTCTCTATATGATGTAGTTATTGGGAGTTCTATATAGAGAGAGAAGAAAAAAAAACTCACCAGAAAGTGTTTTTTCGCGCCATGTTTTCATGACATAATTTCATTCATCATTACTTCACACATGGCACAGATGGTTTTTTCAAAAAAAGAGGCAAAAATATGCAGCATCTTTTAAAAAATATTCAGGGCAAGGTTTGAAAAAATGAATTAATTACAACTAGAAAATATAGATTTTTTTAAAAAAAAAACCTAAAAAGTATCTAGAAAATATAGAATTTTCTTTTTCAGAAACCTAAAAAATATAGAATGACTATTATTTTGCTACCTTTTTATTCACCAAAGAGAGCTTTTGTAGCTAAGTTAGAATCCTTTGCATTTGTAAAAATAAATTCAAATTGCCATTTAAAAAGTGATACAGACAAAATATAGATTGTGAGTCCTATTAACAAGTGGGTTCCACCATCATTAACTATTTTTAAATTTTACTGTCTTTATCTCTCAAAATGAAAGAAGTGCAGAAGATTCAAAATGGAAAAGATCTGACTCTTTTAAATGGTAAAGAAAAAAAAGTTGGAGATTTATGAGTAATTGTTTTATAAAAAAACTGACTCAGTTAAAAAAATATCACATGATTTTAAAATGTCTAATAAGCATGTACTTTGTCGACTTAGTATAACACATATGCATTTTTTTCATTGTTAGATCGCACGAAATACCAAAAGTGAATGTATTTGAATCAATTGAGGTTGGATAAAAAATGTATGAAAGAGAATGACATCGAAAAACTTATATTTAATATTAAAAAATTTAAAAATGACATCTAAAAATTAAAAAAATAGTTCATCATAATGTTCAAAGTTCTGAGGGAGCCTGCAATGGGTTGGTTAATCACATTTACCTAAGAGAAATGTCACAAGTGATATTGAAACCACATCATCACCCAAAACCTTAATACATTAGATATACTGGTCATCTTACTTATATGTTGCTCAATATATAAATATATTCTTGCTTCCAATGTAGAAGTTTAACTCACACATTACACATTAACATCTCTTTGCTAAGTGTGAGACTTTATGTGTTTGTGATTTGGTGAGATAGACAAATAAGGTCAGAGGCACGACATGATAAAAAAAATGTGGGTCTGTAGCGGTTCCATTGAGTAATGTTGTTGTTCCTTTCTTTCATAAGAAGAACGAAAGCAAATTAGAAAAAGAAATAAGATGAAAAAAGAATTTGAACATGATAGAAATGATAAGGGGAAAAACTAAGGAATGCATGTTTTACTCGTGAGAGTATAGGAAATAGAGTGAGTTGGTGATAATTTATGGATTTGTTGAAGGAGTTGGAGATTATTGTGTAATTATGCTACCAAAATATTAAATTTAGTAAAAAATGTCACATCAATTTAAAATGTGTAGTAAACATATGTTTAATAAACTCAGTATAATACATCTATATTTTTTCACTGTCACTTCCCACTGAATACAAAAAATGAAGGAATTTAAAATAATAGAGGTTGACACCCACAAGATAAAATTTAAGAGAAAAAAATTAAACAAATGACGCCTTAAATTTAACAAAACAAATCATCATAATGTTGGAATTTCCTTGGAGCTTACATTTAGACTTGTCATCACATTAGTCTAAGAGCAACCACACATGTGAGATTGACACCACATCTTCACTCAAAGTCTTAAGACATGAGGTATATGTGTCATCTCACTTATATGTTGTTTAACATCTACTCTTCCATACAACGTGAAATTTTAACTCACACTTGATACAACATTTCTCTATTTAGTGTTAAACTCTCTTTGTAACTGATCCACCACCAAAAACCATTTCCACCCACCCACAATATTGAACTAGGATATGATATCACCTTTGGACCTTTTGTGAGAGCCAACACACGTGTAGTTCGGAAAATTAGTGAGAGAGCGACCACACAAGTGAGAATAATACATCAATCTCATCCAAAATTTTAGTGTTTAAGTATGAGTTTTTTCACTTATTTGTTGTTCCACTTCCACTCTTTTGTTCAATGTTACACTTTAATTGACATTTTGATACATCACAATATTCTCTTTTAAATATGACGAAATTATAGTCTGTACTTAGCACGAGTTTTCATACTAGTTAACATAAAATTTAGAGAGATAAAAGTTTGAAATTGAGAGGAATTACATTTATTACATTTACTTTCACCCGCCTCCCTTCCTTTGTCTATGTGAAAATTCAAATATTATTAGTTGATGAGTGTTATGGACTATATTTGTTTAAGGGTTAAATATGTTTTTGGTCCCTATAAATTTTGGAACTTCTAAATTTAGTTCTTACTTAATTTTAATTGTTTTTTTAGTCTCTATAAAAATAATTTACATGTAGTTTTAACCCACTTGGGTTGCCCTGGTGGTATTGGCTTAGGGCTTGGGAGTGTGTTCCTCCTTGAGGTCTAAGGCTCGATTCTCTTCGGTGCCAATTTAGGTGGGTTAGTTTAGCTTCTTCAAAAAAAAAAATTTACATGTAGTTTTAGTCCCTACTAAAACATAGTTTTTCTAATTATCCTTAAACTCTTAAATTTTTGAACAATTGTTTTGAGACAAGTTTAGAACATTACTGAAGGTTCGTTTTCTAAAATGTATAATTTTTTAAAATGAAATAAATTAAATATAAATTTTTTTAAAAGACAAAAGTTTAAGATAAAAGTAACAAAAATCTGGACGCAGAAATAAAATTTTGATATATTTTTTTGCAGGAAAACTTTTAGTAATGTTCTTAACACTTATGCAAAAAATTGTTCAAAATCTTAAAAGTTTAAGCATACAACAACAACAACCAAGCCTTATCCCACTAAGTGGGGTCGGCTACATAGATCAAATTACGCCATAGCGTTCTATCATACACCATATTTGGATCCCGCGTTGCTTCGGGCAACGACCTACCATTCACACTATTTCACAGAGGCAACAACAACAACAAAGTTTTACGTTGGTTGTCGAGGCCTAACACAACCCTCTCCTTTTACCTGAGCTTGGCAGGGACTAAAACTGAATGCATAAATTTTTTATATAGACTAAAAACACTAATAAAATTAAGTAAGGAATAAACTTAAAATTTTACAAATTTATAGGGACCAACAATATTTTTAACCTTTTTTTAATACTCTCTAACACACGTTTTCTTATTCGATAAAACTCATATGAATTTTTCCCAAAAAAAAAACTCATGAATTTTATACTTTAAAAATTAGTCTCATATAAAACAGTGAGACCCCGTAAATTTTATTCAATAAATAACAAGGAGTATAATGAATTGTTGGTTTATATGAATTATTACGTTTACTTCCATTAATTGATTAGTTGGTTGGTTACAACCACCTTTCGCACATCTATTTAATTTACTTCTAGCACAACCGTAATAATTTTGGTTGGTTGGTCTATATGCATTAATTGGTTGTAATATTTTTATATCTTTCTTGGGTGGTGGTGGTAATTGGTGTTGGATTTTGTTAATGAAAATTAACAAAATTAATGAGGTCTATAGTAGACATCTATAATGTTGATTCGACATAGACATTTGAAGTTAAAGTTAATAGACATGTACTTCTTTGACTAACAAAGCTATATTTTAGGCCAATTTTTTTTTTCTTTAGAATTATGGGACTAAATTGAAAACAAAAATATAAGTTAGGAGATCAAATGATCAATTAATCCTATAAACATAGTTGTAAAACCCGGTTCGAATTAACCGTTCGAACCGGTCCAACTGGGAATTAGTGAGTATGTTGGGTCAAGCAGCACATCAGATCGGATATGTAATTAAACCGGTGTAAACCAGTGAGACTCATTGAAAACTTGTTAAAACCGGTAACTCGGCGGTTTAGGAAGTAACCCGGTTTAATTAATTTTGTTTTTTCAATCATGGTTTAATTATCGATTATTGCTCATTTATTAATCTTTAATGCTCACCGTACAATTTCCTGTTGTCTTGCTCCAGCTATAAGTTAGGTCCTTTTGTATTACAATTTTTTTTTTATAGAAAAATAAAACGAAAAACAAAGAAGTTTTTCATCCTTCGGGTTTTGTTTGTTTTTCCTTTCAGCTCCTGCAACTGAGGTTGTTGTTGGTGTGAATCCTCAAAGCTTGAAATGGTTAGTAAGAGTCAAGTACCAGTGAATCAAGAAGAAGGTACCATAATACTACTAAACCCTAAACCAAAACCCATTTTTTCTTAATCAAAATTTTGAACAAAAATGGGTTTTTTTTTTCTTTCTTTCTTTTCAAATGGTTTTTTTTATATTTTTTAATATACATTAATCCACAAATGGGTTTCAAATTATGATCAATTGATTTCATAGTGAAATTGATGTGGTGGGTTATCATCATTTTCATTCAATTGGGTTTTAGGCCCTGTTTCGACTAACGTCTTTTTTTTTAGCTTGTAGCACTTATCATGATCACTCATATGTAAGCTATTTTTATAGGAAAAGATGAAATAAAGTTAAATTGTTTTCGTATAAGCTATTAACAATACAAATACAAAATAAAGAAAGAGAGAATAACAAAAGAGACTAACAAAAACGGCGACTAGAGTATCATAGAATATCAATAGCATTAACATTCAGGGGCGGATGCATTTGAGGTCTATGTGGAGCTAAAGCTCCACATGAAATTTTCCTTTTTTTTAATAAATAAAACACATGTTAAAAATAAGATCGTTTGAATGCTTTGTCATTTGTTAATGATACCAAAAAATAAATTTAAGAAATGAGGAATGAGGGATGAGAAGAATTTATATATAAAGTTATTAAAATTTGCAATAAGCATGATATTGATGTGCCTGATATGGATGCACCGTATGCGCAAAGGAAATAACTTTTCATTGAAAAACACCAATTATTAATTAAAAAGTTATATATTTAATATTAAATACACAAGTTAGTAGTTACAAGACAAACTTACAATTTTAAATTTTTTAACATGTGTGAATTTGCACATGATAGAAAAAACTCTTCTTATTTTTAATATAATTTGCATTGTTGTTTCTTCAAAATATTAGCCTCACGTAAACTAAATGTTTGGATCCGCCCCTGTTAACATTACAAAAGATTATAAGAGAATATATAATAAAACCTAATGGACTCTAACTTACTAATATAAATGTCCAATAATTTAAGCTCAATATTTTATGGGTTAATTATGTAAATGGTCTCTCTAAATATACCAACATTTGATTTTAGTCCCCCTAAAATATTTCTTAGGTTTTTAGCCCCTCCAAAAATTTTCATCCATTAAATTAATCCCTACTTTTAGACAACTCATGTCTAACCTTCTTATTTTTAAATAAAATTTTCCAGAAATGAGTATAATATTATGACAATCTCTCCTTAATTTTTTTAATTTTTTTTAACAAAACATGAATTTTTATGTTTTTTGTGCTAAAAAAATTCATATTAAATTCATATTTTGTTAAAAAATTCTATTTTTTTTGGAAAATTTTGCCATAATTTTCTACCCATTACTGAAAAATTTGAAGGTTAGACATGAGTTGACTAAAAAGTAGGTACTAATTTCATTGATGAAATTTTTTAGAGGTACCAGAAACCTAAGAAATATTTTAGGGGGACTAAAATCAAATGTTGTTATATTTAGGGAGACCATTTACATAATTAACCCATATTTTATTATCTAACATCTACCCTCAAACTCACAATGAGTCAACAAGAAACATTGGGAGTTTGTCAAACAAAATAGAAAAAACATGCTAAATAATATAAAGTTCCAACACTATCTCTCAAGCTGAAGCTTACTAAGCTTTAAGCTTGTTACAAATTAATCCAGAAAATTAAATCAAATAAGCTATTAGCAGAACTAGGGGTGTTCAAATCCAAACTGATCCAAATTAAAACCGCAAACCGATCCAATAAAACCAAAAACGCACAAAACCGAATATTATTGATGTGTTTGGATGACATTTTGTGAAAACCGCTTGGATTGGATCGGATTTTGGATTGATTTTTCAAAACCGAACCAAACCGAACCGAACCGCATACAAATATTTTAATATATATTTCCATTTTTATAATTAAATTTGTTTTTAAGGATATAATTAGAATATATTATATTAAGCTATTATTTTTTTCTTTTTAATTCTTTTAATACTATGTATTAGTTTAATTTAATCAATTTTGTTTCTTTTTCGTATGTTTTAAAGATAATCAATCATTATTATTCCGCACTATTATTTTTTTATAAATCATATGCTATATTTTGTATCGAACCTATCATTTTATCATATTTTTATAAGATTTATTATTAATAAAAAAAATTACTATTTGTAATTTGGACATCCAAAAACCGATCCAAATTAAACTGCATTAATTTGGATCGGATTGGATCGATTTTTTAAAACTAATCATCCAAAACCGAACCGAACCGCGTATAATTTTATCTTTGGATCGGATGAGTTTTTGCTTCAAAACCGATCCAAACCGGACCGCGAACATCCCTAAGCAGAACCAATGAAGGGCAGCAACCAAAATGAGTTATCTTCATAGAGAGAGTAACAAGAACCATCATCATCAACCGGTCAAAGAGAAAACCATCCAAACAAAAGAACTAGTAAAGAGAAGTAGTCATACAGAAGAACCAATAGAGAAAGGAGCAACCAAACAGAAGAATCAATAGGGAGAAGTGCAATGCTATCAATCAGAAGAATCCATAAGGGAGAAGTGCAATCAATCAGAATAATCAAAAGGGGGAGAAGTGCAATGCAATCAATCAGAAGAATCAATAGGGGGAGAAGTGCAATCAATCAGAAGAATCAAAACGGGGAGAAATGCAATGCAATCAAAATAATCAAAAGGGGGAGAAGTGCAATGCAATCAATCAGAAGAATCAATAGGGGAAGAAGTGCAATCAATCAAAATAATCAATAGGGAGAAGTGCAATGCAATCAATCAGAAGAATCAATAGGGGAAAAGTGCAACATCAACGGGGAGAAGTGCAATGCAATCAATCAGAAGAATCAAAAGGGCAAAAGGGGGAAGAAACCAAATTGTAAGTATTTAAACTCACCAAACAACCAAAATGTGAGCACTTAACCCACCAAACAAAGAAATTGTGAGCACTTGACCCACCAAACAAACAAACCAATTGTGAGTACTATCTTGACTCATCCAACAACCAAACAAATTGAACCAAAGGAAACTAAACCAAACTAAACCGAACAAAACTAAATCAAGACAAGTTGAAGAACCAAAATGAATTGAACTAAACAAACCAAGACAAGCTGAAACAAAGCAACCAGAGACATAGACGAACAACCAATTAACCAAAACATAAAAACAAAGAAAAGACACACCAAACACAAACATGGAACCAAGTAACCAACTCCACCAAAAATGGGTCGCAACAATTTCTACGATTTCTCGTATAATTGTAGAAATTATACGTGGAAAGAAATTATTACAACACACTCTCTATCATAATATTCTCTTTACAAACTCTTATTTTTTTTACGAGAGATATAGAGAGGGAGGGAGAGAAGGGAAGAGAGGAGAGAGAGAGAGAGAGAGAGAGAGAGAGAAGGGAGAAGAGAGGAGAGAGGGGGAGAGAGAGACACAAAGAGAGTAAAATTTTAAAAGAAAAACAATCCTAAGAAATCTCTTGTTTTCATGAAAGACTTTTTCATGCTAAAATTTCACAAGAAAATCTCACAAAATCTATCAAAATTCAATTTATTAAACTATCTTTCAAAATTTGAATGATTTTGAATACCACGAGACTTTTTTTAAGTGATGAAAAGTCTTGATTGAATACCTCATGACTTTTTTAAAATGACAAAGAGTCTTGATTGAATACCACAAGACTTTTTTTAAGTTACAAAGAGTCTTGATTGAATACCACAAGACTCTTTCATAATTAAAAAGCTTTTAAAATTCTCTAGAATGCTAATCCAATACATAATAATTAATTTATTAGTTACTGCCAATAAAAAGTTCATGTTACATTTGATCATTTCATCTGCCTTTTTTTTTTCCTTTTCACATATTGTTGTTGGTATTAAGAAAAGGAAGTGTTGCAGTGGCTCCGAGACTGTCTGATAACATCTCTGAGATCAACCCGGCGAAGGAATCATGGACCATAAAAGGTGCTACTTAATTTCATATTATTTAGTGCTTCAATTTGTTAATTTTTTTTGAAGGTCACATATTGATCATCAAAAAAGGTTAAAACAATTGTGATAAGAATGAAATTTTTTTTCCAAAGAAAGTGATAAGAATGAACTTTTTTTAGAAGGATATAAGAATGAACTTAATTACTTTTAATTTAGTCATATACTTCCTTAAAATGTTGTCATTATTTATGCGTTTTTATATTTATTTTGCATATGATGTAATAAATTATTAATTATACTTAATTTTTACATCTTTACATTAATAGTGGTGATTTGCTTGAATTGTTTTTCTATAAATACCGGTTTTCAATTTACCATACCTCACACCACTTCTTTGACATTCAGTCAAAGAATTCAAAAAGTTCTTTCAAAACTTTCTATTTTTTTTTCGTGTTTCAACAATTTTCATTTTTTTTTTATTTTTCTCATTTTTTTCAAAGGCTCCAACACCAAAAATTGGTTTAATTGGTTTAATTTACGAGATTAATTCGTTAACAGAATCATGTAGTGTGGAATTTGAGTACTCATAACTCGTTATACATAAATTAAAGACGAGCTATGAGTACTCAAATCCAAACCGAGCTGTGGATCAAGAAGTAGAATTTTCGTTTATTTTTTTACCTTTTTACCTTCCTTTTCTCTTGATTATTTTTCCTTTTTGCTTTACACTTGCACAATATAGTAACAAAAATGATTATTGGACACCCAAACCTCAACCAACCACTAAAGAGAGAGAGAAAGAAATAAAGAGAGTGAAGTGATAGATTGATAAGTTGGTGGTTTACAAAAATACAGATATAAAGATAAAATAAGATGTTGAATAAGTGTAAAAAAGTTTAGCATAATTATTCACATTCCTTTAAAAATATACTATTTTATATAGTTTTAATAATTTCTCAAAATTATAATTTTCTTTAAAATAATTTTGAAATATTAATATTATTTTAAAAAGTGAATATAAAATTAGTTAACATTGTTGAAATTGATTTGTCTCATGTGAAATCAATTTTTGAAATGATTTTGTTTTTTGCTAACAAAAATTTAGGGTAGGTGTCCCTGTCTAAAGTTTCTATATGATTTAGTAAATTTGTTTGCCAATAATTTTATTTGCTTTTTGTAATTCTATAATTTGAATCTTAAATATTGATAGCTTAAATAATTCATTATTAATGTAACATTAATTTTGTAAAATATAATTATGATTTCATTAGTTACTCAACTTCAACAACTAATCATAATTATATTTTCACAACTTCAAAGACTTAATTGTTCAATTTTTTTTTGTTTCGACAAAAGTTCCAAATACTTTTTATTACTGAATAAAGCTTTTTTGCTTGGGATTAATTTGGATAGCATTGTTTTTTATGGGTTAAAATAGATCTTCACTTTTTTATTATGTATTATTATTCTTATTATCAAAAAGATAATAGTAATCGTGAAGGTAATCATCACGGGTTGGATTGCTCATTAGCCTACAATGGGTTGGATCGCACATTAGATTAAGAGCAACCACACAAGTGAAATTGACACCAAATCATCATCCAAAACATTACAACATTATGTATATTGGTCATTTCACTTATATATTTCTCAACACCTATTCTTGGATCAAATGTGGAAATGTAAGTCACAATTGATAACATTAACATATCTCCTTTAAATTTGAGACTCTTTGCGTTTGTGATCTGGTGACATAGCCAAATAAGGTGAGACGAAGAAACAGTATAGTAAAAACTGTGGGTTGATGGTAGTTTCACACATGGCACATTAACATATATCACTCTGTAGCTGTGAGACTTTATTTGTTTATGATCTGGTGAGATAGTTAAATAAGGCCAGAGACATAATATGGTAGAAAATATGGGTTAGTAGTGGTTTCATAGAGAGATGTTTTTGTTCCTTTCTTTCATGAGAAGAGAGAAAACAAATTAGAAAAAGAAAGAAGATGGAAAATGAATTTGAGCATGAGAAAAATGATAAGGAAAAAACTAATAAGTGTGTTTTATAAACATTTATTTTATAAAAAATGACACATCAATTTAAAATGTCTAATAAACATGTATTTTATAAACTTATCAGAACACATCAATATTTTTTCATTGTCACATCCCACCGAATCACAAAAGTGCTGAAATTTTGTCCAAAAAACAAAAAGTTGGTTAAATTTAAAATTATAAAGGTCGAATAAAAAACTACATGAACGCGAATGATTATGACATCCAAAAATTAAAATTTAAGATAAAAATATAAACAAATGACAAACAAACAAAAAATCATAATGTTGGAACTTTCATGGGAGCCTGCATTGGGATGTATCATTACATTAGACTAAGAACAACCACCCAAGTGAGATTGATTTCACATCTCCCTCCAAAGTCTTAAGACATTATACAGGTTTCTTTAACATCTACTCTCTATGTACATGATCTAGCACCAAGACCCACTCCCACTCCCCACAATTTTGAATCGGGATATGATACCATCACTGAACCTTTTGCGGAAGCCAAGACTGATGTGGATCAACACATTAAAGAAAGAGAAACCACACAAGTGATAACCTCACATCTTCATCCAAAATTTTAAGGCTTAAGCATATGAATTTTTTCACTTATTTGTTGATGGACTTTCACTCTTTTATTCAACGTTTGTCTTTAATTGACACTTGATATATCACAATATTATTTCTCTCAAATATGGCAAAATTCTAGCCCGTGGTGTTCAAACTAGTTTTTTGCTTAAAAAAGGTCTGAGGATTTTAAAAGACTTTGTAGAATTTTAATGACTTTCATGATTTTAAAAGACTATCAGGATTTACAATTTGGATTTCAATTGATTTACATCATAAGATTTTAATGGATTTGAAATGATTTTATGGATTTATAAGATTTCAAAAGATTTTATGAATTTTATGGACTCATGAAAAAAAATTATTACAAGACACTCTCTATCATAATATTCTCTATACAGACTCTTATTTATATTTTTATTTTTTTTACGGGAGATATAGAGAGGGAGGGAGAGAGGGAAAGAGAGGGGGGAGGGAGAGAGGGAAAGAGAGGGGGGAGCAGAGAGAGTAAAATTTTAAAAGAAAAACAATCATAAGAAATCTCTTATTTTCATGAAAGACTTTTTCATGCTAAAATTTCACTAGAAAATCTCACATAATCTATCAAAACTCAATTTATTAAACAATCTTTCAAAATTTGAATGATTCTGAATACCACGAGACTTTTTTTTAAGTGATGAAAAGTCTTGATTGAATATCTGAAGACTTTTTTAAAATGACAGAGTCTTGATTGAATACCGCAAGACTTTTTTTTAAGTTACAAAGAGTCTTGATTGAATACCACAAAATTCTTTCATAATTAATAAGTCTTTTAAAATTCTCTAAAATGCTAATCCAATATCCCCTTAATCTGACTCGAAACCAAATCAAATGGAGAAATATCTATAGCCAACAACCAATAATGCTTTCACAAACCCAAATAAAAAAAACTAAGATTCCATTCCCAAACACTTGGGAACTCAACAGCGGAAGCGACAACCGATTCAAGGCGGATCAAGCCATGCTCTCGATACCATGTTAACAATACAAATACAAAATAAAGAAAGAGAGAATAACAAAAGAGACTAACAAAGAACACAACTAGGGTTTCATAGAATATCAATAACATTAACATTACAAAAGATTAGCAGAGAATATATAATAAAACCTAATGGACTCTAACTTACTAATATAAAGGTCCAATAACTTAAGCTCAATACTTTATTATCTAACAATCAACACTTATGCGTAAGCTATTTTTATAGGAAAAGATAAAATAAAGTTAAATTGTTTTCGTATAAGCTGTTTTCATGAGTGTCTTGGAGAAATTATGAAAATAAGCTAAAACAGTTTATCAACAATGTTAGTATCTTAAAAGTTGTTTTTACATGTTCTTCCAAACAATAGACAAGCTCATGTAAGTCAATCCAAACATACCCTTATCCATTTGAATAATATGCTCCTTAGCACCGACACTTTTGATAGAAGGCGTGACGACGTCCGACTCTGACACATATGATTACATTCAGTTATGTCAATTTTTAAAATTATTGCTCGTGTCACCATGTCAAAATTGTGTTTGGTGTTTGTGTCGGTGCTTTATAGACAAAATGTTCATTCCAAAGTTTTCATTTTTCATTGTGTTTTTGGAAGAAGAGATGGGTTTTATTCCACTACTAGAAAAAACAAAATTAGCGAGGGAAATTAGTGACGGAAAATATCAAATTCCTCACAAATTCCTTGGTCGCAAAATTTAGTGACGGAATTAGAGAGGGATTTCACGTTTTCCCTCACTAAATATCCTTCACTAATTTTTGTTTTTTTAGTAGTGTTCAAATGCCGTTCAAATTTATGATCAAAACATTGTTTAATGGTGGGCTATGATCAATTTTGCAGATTTACGGAGCGAAATGAAGGAGAAGGCACTTAAAAAGTGTGCTTCTTACACAGATGAATATGCTGAATGTGTGATTGGGAGAACACTTTTTGTTGGTTTGCATTGTTCGAAAGAAGCTAAAAAATTTCAAAACTGTCTTCGTCGATTGTAAGCTAAGCTGTCTTATGAAATACTATAATTATTCTTTGATTGTTTTGTTTTATTGAGTTACGAATTACAAAAACATACCTAAATGCATTTTTCATTTGCGAGTTTGGTCCTCAAATGCGTGTTTACTCATAAGTCAAGTTGAATGTGACTTATATTAGTCAATTTGACACATGAAATTACTAGCAAAAGACACGTTTGGTGATATTTTTGTTTTTTTGACACATTCCGGGGCTATAATAACACACCTTACAATTTAGAGACCAAAATGTTTGTTTACTTATTCATCGATTGCTTCATTTTATTTTGAGCAAACAATTAGAAAAACATACATCAATGCATCTTCCATTAATCAGTTTGGTTCTCAAATGTGTTCTTTGGTAGTTGATTTTGTCTTTGAATATATCTTGTGTTAGTCAATTTGACCATAAAATTACTAACAAACATGGTTGGAGATGTTTTTTGTAATTTCTATGCATTCAATCAATGAAATTATAGTGACACACCTCACATATTTAGGGACCAAAATCATTGTTTTTTCATTTTATTTAATTAATTATTGGTTTTTGTTTAATGGAAAATAAGAAAATTGGGGTTTGGTCCCTAGATAAGTCAAAGAACTTTCCCCAGCCCAACATTACTTTAGATATATTAGATGTACACCTCTGCAAAAAAGTAAAAAGTAATTAATGATGGTGGGACCTACTTAATGGTAGGATCCACTACCTATTTTATGTCTCTATTTCTCTCCAAATTGCATCTTCCATTTATTTTTATAAATGGAGAGGATCATTACCCTCTGCAAAACACAAATTTTGTGCCATCTGAAAGTGCACTTCTAAAAACATGTGTTTTTTAGAAATGTAGGGCTGAAAAGTAGCCCCCAAGTCAAATGCATCTCTTCAGATTATGCAGGGCCGGCACACCGCACTTTAATTCCATGCAAAAATTAGGCCTGGCCTAAGAGTATACAATTGATGGAAGGGGGATTATATGTGCAATTTTTGTTAGCTATCAACATGGATACGCGACTATAAAATTAGCAGGCTGCGTAGGGAGTCGAGCGGGTTAGATAGAATTAATGAATCATTGAATTAAGAGAGAGAGAGAGTTGAGGTAGCACCTATTGTAGAAAAGATGGTTGAATCTCGACTTAGGTGGTTTCAACATGTGGAGAAGAGCCTTTAGAACCCGAGTAAGGAGAGTATATCATAGAGGGTGGCCTAATCACTAAGGGTGGAGGAAAGCCAAGAAAAATATAGGATCATTTAAAAGTCTAATCAGAAACTATAAAGAACAACTTAGAGGTCAATGATTTGGGTAGAGATGTGATTTATGATAGAGCATTATGGCATGATCTAATCCATGTAGCCGATCCCGTTTTTGTTTCGAATTACCAAACATCGATAATTAGATTAAGCCCATAATAACTGCCCAGTTACTGCTCATTACAGAGTATATACATGATAAATCTTTCTATACATTAGCTACATGAAAACAAAACAAAAATACTGTATTATGGACTATTTCATTGTGCCACAAAATAATGATATTGATAGCTATAGATTATCCCTTTTTTAATCAAACTGACCACACCTAACCTAACATTGGACATATTATAATTATGTAGTTATTATGGTTGCGAAACCCTTTACTTAACTCAGAATTGTACGAGTTTAAGACCCTAGGTATCATAATCCGAGTTATCTCGCTTACAAAATGTTTGTGTGAAATTGGGGTATAGTCACATGGAACTGTGAGTTTTAAGGATGATTGAAGAGTACACAGCACAATGGTCATTTACCCATTTTTCCTGGATATGCCTGTTGTGAATTCGAACAAAATCACACCAATGAAAAAAATAAAGATGTGTGGAGCAAAGGAAGTAGTAATCAATGGATAAAGTGGCCTCAAACAACAATAACAACAACAAACAGTTCTAAAACTAAGTGTAAAACATCACCACATGCATAATCAAAGCAATAAAGATAAGAATGCAAGAAAGTAAACAAACACACAAGATGGTAACTCAGTTCGGTCCAATATGACCTACTATGTGGGAGAGAGCATCCCTCCAATGCACTAAGATGAAAGTGACACAAATGAGTTACAAGAAATTAGCTTAAAAGCTCACAAAGAACAAGACCTAATTTCTACCCATTTTTCAAGTCACCCACACTCTCAATGAATCCTAAGAGAAAACCCAAAAGGAAGCTTTTTGATCCTTCCAATCGTGAAATCTCACTACCCAAGGTGTTTACAATATTTCCCAATCCAAGAGAACCTCACTACAAAGACACTCAACCCTAAAGTTACCTCCTTTGTAAACCTAAGTTTCTCTCTCTTAAAGCTCTACTTCAAAATCTGAACAGAAACACTTAAATTGTACCCTGCAACTGTCAAAATCGTGTCACGATTGAAAAAATTGTGTCACGATTGATGCGTACAACCCAATGTACAACCAACCTTATCCTGAAAACGTGCCAAGCATGCCAAAAATCATGTCACGATTGCTCAAAATCATGTCACAATTTTCCTCCAGAAAAACCATGCTCACTGCCTCGAAATCGTGTCACGATTCCAAAATTGTGTCACGATTGTGAACTTTCCCAGCTTCACAATTTGAAGGAAATTTTCAACATTTCTCCACCTTGACTTCTAATTGGTGATGATGCCAATTTAACCATCAACCACCATGGTGCTCTCTCTAAAAGGGAATTACTTTTCAACGAACTTGATCAAGTCCAAGCAATGCTTGAACTTTGATCTAGGTAATGACTTGGTAAACACATCCGCCAGATTCTCTTCTGATGCCATTTTTTCCACCACAATCTCTTTTGATTCAATCATGTCTATAACAAAGAGTAAGTGAATGTCAATGTGCTTTGTCCTCTCATGATACACTTGATGATTCGCCAAGTTAGTGACACTTTGGCTATCACAATGTATCTTCACACATTTTTGAGTAATTCCTAACTCACCAATCATCCCTTTCAACCATATGACCTCCTTCACCCCTTTAACAAGGGAAATGTACTCCGCTTGAGTTGTAGATAATGTCACCACATATTTTTTATTTGCCTTCCAACTAATAGTCGTGCCATAAAGAGTAAACACAAAACCTGATAAAGATTTTCTTGTGTCCATATTGCCCGCATAGTCTGCATCTACATACGCCTCCAAAGTGTCTTTCTCTTGAGCTTCTCTTGTGTACTTAATCGCCCTTCAAAGACCCATCCAAGTACCTCAACACCCACTTCAAAGCTTGCCAATGCACAATACCCGGATTTGCCATAAACTGACTCACTATGCTAACCGCATAAGCTAAGGCCGGTCTACCACAAATCATTCCATACATGATGCTTCCAACTCCACTCGCATATGGAGTACTTTCCATAACTTGCTTCTCATCCTTGGATAGAGGATATTGTTTTATGGACAACTTTGTGTGGTGACCTAAGGGAGTGCTAACGGTTTTAGAGTTTGACATTCTAAAACGCTCCACCACCTTCAAATAACTAAGTTGAGATAAGAAAAGTTCGCCTTTGTCACGATTCCTCAAGATATCAATACCAAGGGCTCTCTTTGCTGGACCAAGATCTTTCATCTTAAATTCACAATTTAACTTTTCTTTGAGCTTCTCAATCTCATCCTTGCTAGAGCTTGCCATCAAGATATCATCTACATATAGAAGAAGGTAGAAAATGACTTCATCACCCTTCTTCAACATTTACACACAAGAATCATACCCGCTTCTCAAAAAACCAGTCTTCAAAAGAAATTTATCAAACCGACGATACCATTGCATAGGACTTTGCTTTAACCCATACAAAGATTTCTTCAAAAGACACATTAGAATTTTCCTCCATAAAACCTTCCGGATGCTCCATGTAGATTTTCTCTTCAAGGTCACCATTTAAGAAAGCGGTATTTACATCCATTTGTTCCAACTCAAGGTTGAATTGATTCACCATAACCATAAGAATCCTTATGGAACAATGTTTCACCACCTGTGAGAAGATTTCATTGCAGTCAATCCCCTCCACTTGAGTGAAACCCTTGGCCACAAGTCTTGCTTTGTACCTAAGACCTTCAACTCCCGGAATACCTTCCTTTTTTTGAAGATCCATTTGCATCCAACTACCCTTTGGTGTTTAGGTAGCTTCACACGTTTCCAAGTTTGGGTTTTCTCCAATGAATCCATCTCTTCATTCACCGCCTTCAACCAATACTTGCTCTCTTTCCTCTCAAATGTCTCCTTAAAGTCTCTAGGCTCTGAGTCTTGTAAATCTTCAGTCGCATTTAGAGAAAAACACACCAAGTCCGCATAACCATATCTTCTAGGTGTCGTAATGGTCCTCCTTTCTCTATCTCCAGTCAAAAGATAATCAGGATCCACTACCGATTGAGTTCCACTTGTATCCGATGTCGAGGCTTCATCCTCCACATCATATTTCTCTTCATTTGGAAGCTCCACCTCAAACTGAGTTTCCTCCACCCTTGTTTCTGGTACTAAAGTCTCTAGGTCTTTACACTTCATCCCCATACCGGTCTCATCAAAGGTAACATCCCTACTAATCAAGACTTTTGATCCTCCACCAGATTTCAGATTCCACAATTTGTAACCCTTCACACCTTCCGGATAACCAATGAAGACACATTTCACAGCTCTAGCCTCAAGCTTGTCTTGCTTGAATTCACATATGCCAAAGCTCCAAAAATCTTCAAAGATGAGTAGTCTGCGGTTTTCCACTCCATACTTCCATAGGTGTCTTGAAGTCTATTCCCGTTGATGGACATCTTGTGATAAAAAATAAGCCGCAGTCGTCACTGCTTCACCCCAAAAACTCTTCGGTAACCCAGCTCCTAGAAGCATACACCCCACCCGCTCCAAAAGGGTCATATTCATGCATTCAGCAAGACCATTTTGTTGTGGTGTTCTTGGTACGGTCATGTACCTCTTGATTTCTTTCATCCTGAAAAACTCATTAAACTGCTCCGAAATAAACTCCAGGTCATTCTCAGTTCTCAAACCCTTCAGTTTAGTTCCCATATGATTTTCTATGAGAGTGTGTCATTCCTTGAACTTCTCAAAGGTGTCACTTTTGTTTTTCAAAACAAAGACCCACACTCTCCTAGAATAATCATCAATGATGGAAAGAAAATAAGAACCTCCCCCATGAGTAAGCGTCTTGGAAGGACCCCAAAGGTCTGAGTGCACATACTCAAAAGGTCTACTAGAATGATGTATACCACTACCAAACTTAACTCTATGTTGCTTGCCTAGTATGCAATGCTCACAAAATTTTAGCTAGTCCAATTTATCTTTTCCTAGCAAACCTTCGTTTAGCTAGTTCAACTAAACCTCTTTCACTAACATTCCCCAATCTCAAATGCCACAATTCAGAATTATTATGAGGTACTACACTAGCTATCGATGCATTACCAATCACTATGGAACCATATAAAATGTATAAACTATTCATTTTAGACCCTTTAACCATAATCAACGCACCATGCGAAATTTTACAAACCCTATGCTCAATTCTAGTGCAATAAACTAGACTATAAAACATGCTTAGGGAAATTAAATTTCGCTTAAGTTCGGGGACAAACCTCACATCCCTTAGAAGGGATTCACGGCTATCAAACATCTTTAGACAAACGGTACCCATGCCTTGGACTTTGCAAGATTTGTTATTTCCGAGTCGAACAACTCCTCCTTCTTTTAGAGCCAAAGTCTCAAAATATTCCTTTCTAGGACACATGTGATAAGAGCATCCCAAATCCAAAACCCAGCTCTTCTCCAGTTCCCAACTTGTGACCACTAGTGCACCCATACTCTCATAACCATCTTCATCGGATGCCACCGCAACTTGAACGAAGAACTACCATTGCCACCTTTATTTGGGTAATCCTTCTTAAGGTGACCAGTCTTGTGACAAAGAAAGCATCAAAACTTTGATTTGTCAAAACCCTTAGACTTAGACTTGGACCTCGACTTCCCCTTGCCTTTTCCTCTATGCTCACTCCTTCCCCTTGCAACATTCAAGCCTTCACCACCCCCATCAACCTTCAAGTCCTTGACAAGTCAAAGGATGGTATCCTTGAAATGCTCAAAAGACTTTGGTAATGAACAAAGTAGCAACAAAGCCTTATCCTCATCTTCCATATTAACTTCGATATTGGCCAAATCATCAAGAATTTTGTTAAATTCCGTCAATTGCTTCGTGATTGATTTAGACTCCACCATCTTGAATGAGTAGAGTTGTTGTTTCAAGAGTTGCCTACGAGCCAACGATTTCGTCATGTACAATGACTCTAACTTAGCCCACATCGACGCCGCGGTAGCTTCCCTCGCCACATCCCTTAAAACCTTATCTCCGAGACATAAAACAATGACACTTTTTGCCTTGTCTATCATCTCACACTTCTCCGCTTGTGTCAAATTTCCCGGCATCGCCGCTTCACCCTTCAATGCTTCTACACACTTTTGTTGTGTCAAAACCACTTGCATCTTAACCTTCCACAACATGAAATCATTACTTCTGGTGAACTTCTCGATGTCCCACTTTGAACACATGATACTAACTTTACCAATTTACGCCTTTGCTCCACGGTGGGCGCCAATTGTTGTGAATCCAGACAAAATCACACCAATGGAAACAAAGATGTGTGGAGCAAAGGAAGTAGTAATCAATGGATAAAGTGGCCTCAAGCAACAACAACAACAAACAATCCTAAAACTAAGTGTAAGACATCACCACAAGCATAATCAACGCAATAAAATAAGAAGATATCCGTGCAAAATCAGTGTTGTTAAAATAAGTTGAATGTCTCCATAGAGCACAAAATATATTCATATACGATGTAGGAGGGCTTCCTTAGTAATTTTATAGTATTTTATTTTAGCCAAATCTTAGTGATTTTCTAGAACTTTCTATTATTATTTTGTTTTGTTTTATTTTGGCCCACGGGTTTGTTATTTCTTTCACTGTATAAGTAGAACTTGTGCAGCCTAAGAGGCACACTTTTATTCATTAATAATATTCGAGACTTTTCTCTCAATTCTGGTGGATTCCGGAAACCCTTATTTTGATAGGTTTGTCGCTTGCAACCCTATTTTCACAAGTTTGTCGCTTGCAAACTTGTTCTTTTCTATCTAGGTTTAGTGCTTGCTAACCCTACGCTTCCGGACTGCGTTAGTTGGTATCAGAGCAGGTTTCTCCTGTTCTTTTCCTAACGTGATTAGTGATGGGAGATCAACCAGTTACCAAGGAAGATTTTGACGATCTAGCTGCGGCCATGAAAACTCTTGCAGATCAGATGGCAGCGTTATCCACAACAACAATGGCTCAGATAACGACGTTGACAGCTAGGGTGGACGACCTCGCCAACAACAACAATAACAACAACAACAGAAACATAAACGGCGACCACAATAGAAACATCAACAACCGAAACAACAACAACCGCAACAACAGGGGAGGAGGACCAACTCCGGATATTAGGGTTCGTTATGTCAACAACCCTTCTGATGATGATTTGAGTTTTGATGAGGAGGAAGTCGTGATCGATGATGGGAGTGAACGTGGGAATCACCAAGATTACCGCGTTAAGGCTGATATTCCCCTATTTCATGGAACGATGGGAGTAGAAGAATTCTTGGACTGGCAGATCGATGTTGATAGATTTTTCGAAGTCATGGACGTCCCGACAGACAAGCAGGTTAAG
>Ga0315914_1003769_pt1 | contig 22906 bp, 11 predicted proteins | sample MpolenodulesMG_FD_203920 | JGI IMG/M metagenome (GOLD analysis project Ga0315914, IMG submission 203920) | Medicago polymorpha root nodule microbial communities from Los Angeles, California, United States - elongated nodules | ecosystem: Host-associated > Plants > Roots > Nodule | place: USA...
AAATTTTATTATTATTAAAAAATATTTATATTAGGGTTTATTAAAAAAAGAAAAAGAGAACCAATAGCAACAAACAATTTGGTCCTATACCAACGGATATGGAGGTTGACTAAAGCTATTTAATAGGTGTAAAATGCCGTTGCTATAGCTCCGAAATCTATAGCATCAAGCTAATTTTCCGTTGGTATAAGCTATTGGGACGACATTCTTGCCGTTGGTATAAGCATAGTATCCTAGACGGTAGCAGGTGGGCGTTGGTATAAGTTTTATGACCTATACCAACGACTTTTGAGACCATTACCAACGGTTTCTGCCGTTGCTAAATGGCAAGTTTCTTGTAGTGTGTTCATACACGCTCCTGGGAAAAAGACAAGCTCAAGCTCTTAGTGTTAAAACTTGAGGTCGAGGCTGACAAGTTCAAGCTCAGCGTACAAAAGAATGGGACAATGGCAATTTTGCAATTCCTATCAACAACAAGGGTGTCTACACAAGAATGAACAGCTGCAAGATATTGAAGGATGAAGGCTGGCTATAAATAGAAGCTTTCTCTCAACAAAGAAAGTATGAATTTTACAAACAATCACAAGCCTACATACAAGCGAAAAATTCATCAATCAATCTCAATATCAGAAATACTCTTACAGTACTCAATCATATTTTCAGATCATCTTTTTAAGAGTATTACAAACTACAATCTCTCATTCTCTTAGTAGCTTGAAAGTTGTAATTAGATCCAAACATCAAATCTCATTTTGATTGTATATCCTCAAGCCTGTAAAATCTTGAGTGATAAGTGTAAGCTTGTTGAAGCTAATAATATCAGTGGTGTAAGCCTGGTGAGGTTAAGAGAATACATAGTTGTATAGCCTCAAGCTCTTCAAGAGCTCGAGTGTTAGTGTAAGCCTGGTGAGGCTTAGAGAATACATATTGTTTTGCACATTGCAAAGAGGAGGAAGAAACTCCCAAGAACTAGTGGATAATCTCACAAAAGCTGTGGGTACTGGACTAACCCATATTGGATGAATCAGGATAACTTCTCTGTGTGATCTCTCTTAAAATCTACTCTTTACTTTCCGCAATATTTATTATTTGTTTATTGTGTTACTAATCATCTTACTCCAAGTAAACAATTGAGAGACTAAACTTTAAAAAGAACAGAGAAAATTTTAAGAGGTCACTATTCAACCCCCTCTTCTAGTGACATTTCCTTCAACTTCAAGAAGATGAAGAACCACCTACAAAAAGCGACTCCGAAAGTGAAGAAATTGCTCAACTATGTTTCATGGGACAAAGGAAGAAGTCAATTGAGGTTAGTAATCAAAACTCTCAAACCAACCCATCCTATAGTGAGTTACAAAATGTTCTAGTAGAAATGTATGAAGATGCAATGAATGCTTTTAAAACTATCAGAACCCAAAAGAGAACCATTCTCAAGTTGGAAGCCAAAATTGTGAAAATTAGAAAAGATTTTGAAAATTTCAAAAACGAACATGCATCTCTAAAGAAAGAACTATTTGTAATCTCTCCTAAAAACTCACCTACTATTGATATTTCAAAGTCCTCAAAAGCTCGTGACATCAATTCTTGCGGAGCTTGTCCTAGACTACAATTAGAGATTGTGACTCTAAAAAGTAAGATAGAACAAGTTTCAAGTGCTTCCATGAATCTTGCAAATCAATTTACAAAAACTTCAAGCTTTAAAAATTCTTCTAAAAGAAGGTTCAAAAACAAAAATCGAGAACGCAAAATTCATGAGCACCAAGTCAGGTGTAACTATTGTAGAGAAATTGGGCACACCACACCATGCTATGAAAATTCTAGTTCCAAAAGGTGTTATGATGTGGGTCCCCAAATTGTCTACCTTTGTCACTAATCCCACGGACCCAACTTGTGTTAGGGACCTAATTCTTACCTAAACATTTTGTAGGAATGCCTTGCAACCTCGCAAAGAAAGTGGTATTTGGATAGCTGTTGCTCAATAATCAGGGTAAGATCCTAGGTATGGGTGTTGGGGGAAATCCCTCCACAACCACCATAAAAAACGTTATGCTAGTTGATGGGCTTAAACATAACCTCCTTAACATTAGTCAGTTTTGCGACAATGGGTTCACAATCACTTTTAATACCCAATGTTGCATAATTGAACACAATGATGACAAAGATGTTATGTTTAAGGGATTGCGTGTTAATAATGTATATGTTCTTGATTTAGATGATGTATCATCAAGTGGTGCTAAGTGTCTCATAGCCAAAAATGAAGATTCTTGGTTATGGCATAGACGCCTTAGTCATGTTCACTTTGATTTGCTAAACAAAATTGTGTCCAAAGATCTAGTTGTTGGATTACCTAAAATAAAATTTGAAAAGGACAGATTATGTGATGCTTGCCAAAAGGGGAAGCAAACTAGAGTATCTTTTAAACCCAAAAAGGTTGTTTCTACTTCAAAACCTCTAGAGCTTCTCCACCTTGATCTTTTTGGCAACTATTACGGGTTTGTTATCGTTGATGACTTCTCTAGATTTACTTGGACATTATTTTTGTCTAGCAGGGATGATACCTTTGATGCCTTCATTAAATTTGCCAATACAATTCAAAATCAACTTTCTTTAAAAATTATCTCTCTTAGAAGTGATCATGGCAGTGAATTTATTAATAATTGCTTAGAAAACTATTGTGACTAATTTGACATTTCACATAATTTCTCATGTCCTAGAGCTCCTCAACAAAACGGTGTGGTTGAAAGGAAAAATAGAGTTTTGCAGGAATTAGCTAGAACCATGATAAATGAAATGAACCTCCTTAAGTATTTTTGGGCGGATGCTATCAACACCGCATGCCATGTCTTAAATAGGGTCATCATTATACTGATCCTAGATAAGACACCCTATGAACTACTTAAGGGACAAAAGCTAAACTTGTCACATTTAAGAGTTTTTGGTTGTAAATGCTTTGTTTTAAACAATGGAAAGGACAAACTTGGCAAGTTTGATACAAAGGCGGATGACGGTATTTTCTTAGGATACTCATCTAATAGCAAGGCATATAGAGTTTTTAATAAACAAACTCTCAAAGTTAAAGAGTTCATTCATGTTGCTTTTGATGAGACACCTCCCCAAGTGGTAGGGAAAGGTACTTTTGACTTTGATATTGCAGAAATAGATACCGAGGAGATTGTCAAGGATGGTGTCCAACAAGAAGCTCCTCCGAAAAATGAGGACAACAAGGACAAAGAATTTGAGGGAGATTTACAAGAGGACGAAAAACAAGAAACCTCACCATCGTCTCCTCATGATTGGATCACCACGAGAGATCATCCCTTTGAAAACGTTCTTGGTGATATTCGTAAGGGTGTAAGTACAAGGTCTTAAGTAAGTAACTTTTGTGGTTTTACTCCTTTCGTCTCTCAAATTGAACCTAAAACCATTAATGAAGCAATAGTTCACGAATCTTGGACACTTGCTATGCAAGATGAGCTAAATCAATTTAAAAGAAATGACGTTTGGGACTTTGTCCCTTGCCCTAAAGGGAAGTCAATTATTAGGACCAAATAGGTTTTTAGAAACAAGTTGGACGAAAATGGGATCATCACAAGAAACAAAGCAAGATTGGTTTCTAAAGGGTATAACTAAGAGGAAGGGATTGACTATGAGGAAACTTATGCTTCAGTTGCCTGACTCGAAGCTATACGTCTACTTTTAACATTCACATCTTGTCTTGATTTCAAACTATTTCAACTGGATGTTAAGTCCGCCTTTTTTAAATGGTTTACTAAATGAAGAGGTTTACGTTTCCCAACCAGCCGGATTTGAGGATATTAACTATCCAGATCATGTTTATAAACTGAAAAGAGCTCTATACAGACTCAAACAAGCTCCTAGAGCTTGGTATGAGCGTTTGAGCAAGTTTTTGTTAGAAAAGGGGTTCTCTCGTGGAAACGTAGATAACACCTTGTTTAGTAAATGTAAAGGTAAAGATATTCTACTTGTTCAAGTATATGTCGATGATATCATTTTTGGTTCTACTAATGACACTATGTGTCAAGAATTCTCTAAGTTGATGCAGGGTGAATTTGAGATGTCTCTTATGGGAGAGCTCACCTTTTTCCTTGGTCTTCAAATAAAGCAAACTCGTGACAGAATTTTCTTAACCCAAACAAAATATGCACTAGAACTTCTCAAAAATTTGATATGCAAGATTGCAAATCAATCTTAACTCCTATGGCATCCGCGTTATCCATTGACAAAGATGAATCCGGCATTGAGGTTGACGATAAGAGATACCGAGGTATGATCGGCTCTTTTCTTTATTTAACCGCAAGTAGACCCGATATCATGTTTAGTGTTTGTATGTGTGCTAGATATCAAGCCTTCCCTAAGGAATCACACTTAAAAATAGTAAAAATAAATTTTCGATATATAAGTGGAACCACTAATTTTGGATTGTGGTATCCAAAGGGAAGTTCTTCTTGTCTAGTTGGGTTTCCGGATTCCGACTTTGCCGGTTGCAAATCGGATCAAAAAAGCACTAGTGGTACATGTCATTTGTTTGGAAATTGTTTAATCTCGTGGCATAGTAAAAAGCAACATAGTGTTGCTCTTTCTACCGCTGAGGCTGAATATGTAGCAGCCGGGAGTTGTTGCTCTCAAATTTTATGGATCAAACAACAACTCCTAGACTATGATTTAAAACTAGGTTGTGTTCCAATCAAATATGATAACACTAGTGCCATCAATCTCACGAAAAACCCAATCTTACGTTCAAGGACTAAGCATATTGAGATTCGACATCGCTTTCTTAGGGATCATGTTGAAAAGAAGGATATAACTTTTGAATATGTTGACACCAAAGATCAGCTTGCTGATATTTTTACAAAACCCTACCATCCGAACCTTTTCTCAAGATCCGTAGAGAACTAGGTATCTTGGATACCTCTTGCTTTAAATAATCAAAAGCTTCTTTGTAATTTATCCTTCACATGTGCATATCTTCTCTTTGTGCTTTCATTTTGCATGTTGCACCAGTGTTCAATTGCGATTGTCACTTGTGTTGTTCTTTCTTTGTTTTGTTGTTGTTTGTTATTAAGTTCTACTTGTGTTGAAATTCCAACCCTTTTTGACGTTGTCAAAGGGGGAGTAAATGTATGATGTTCCTTGTTACTTCTATCATTCTTCTTCTTCTTGTTTTCAGTTTTTTTTTGTGGTATATGACGGGGGAGCCATCATGAATTATTCGACATCATCAAAACGAGGGAGATTGAAGACTACATTGTTTACTTTATATTTTATATGTTTTTGAAGATGTTCCTTAGCTTGGTTTAACTTAGTTTATCCTTTTGATGTTTGTCTTATGGCTAGAATGTTAAAGCACCATAAATCTATGTGTCTTGATCTTGGATTATTTTGTGTATTTTGAAAAAGTGTCCAAGTTCATCATGTATTCGACTCAATACACTCTGAATCGATTCAATGAAGTCTCTGACTTCAGGTGAATTGATTCACATCTCTTTGAATCAATTCATAAACGAGTCGGCTCTTTTCTATTTGAAACGTCTCACAAAACTCTCCGACTTGCACTGAATCGATCCATAAGAGACTTGAATCGTATCAATCTTCATCCTGGGTTCACTTGAATCGATTCAAACATGCATTGAATAGTTTCATCCTTTTTGCTTTCATGGTTTATTTTTTGCTGTCTGAATCAATTCGACAATTTAGTGAATCGATTCAATCTGTTTATTTTGTGCGAAAATTAAGTCTTTTCACCCTTTACTATATATACACTTCTCTTCACAACTTCAAAATTATTGAATCATTTGCATCCATTCTCTCTAGGTCTCAAAAACTCATTGTTCATACATTCTTCAAGATTAAACACTTTTTCTTAGAATCACTTTGTTCTTTGAGTCTATAGGAGTGCACAGGTATTCAAGGATCCAAAGATTCAAGAAGCACCAAATTCAAGGGATACTTGAAGTTTGGGGGAGTGTTTTACATAGGAGTTGAAGAATTAGGTTTTAATTTCAAGGAACTCTTGTAAACACATTGTATTCAACATTTTTTACATAATGGATGACCTTGGTGAAGGTGTACTTCATCAAGAAGAGTAGAGGCAGCTCTAGCGAGGACGAGAAAGAGCGAACTACTATAAAAATATCAGTGTTATCTCTCTTTCCCTATCCTCTTTACCTTTGCTATTGCATGTGATTAATTGAATAATTGTGAGGTTAATTGTTAGTGTTGATCTAAGTTATTTTTCATTGAAAATCAATCTAATTCATTGAGTTAGGTTTCACATAATTTGCTTAGATCAATTGATTGCAAAATCTATTCAATTCTTCAATTACACATGTATTGTGTTTTTGATTTGATAGCTTAGTATTTTTGTTCATATAGGTTTGGTTTGAAATTGTGTATTGTTTTGTATTTTGTTCAAGGTTTATTAACATTTGATTGTATAATAAGATTTGTAAAAATCTTATTGCACATATGTTTGTCTTTTTGATTCATTGATTGTGATTGTTCGAGCACGATTCCAATAGTCAATTTCACTAAAATCCGTTTTTATCAAAACTCCGGAATTTTTTTTTAAAAAGCTATTCACTCCTCTCTAGCTTGGTAACTATCTAGCCATATAGACCAATAAAAAGGTTAAACTCAAATCTAAAAAATAAATTTATAATAGGCCGTAAACGAAACTTAAACCTTTAGATTTTTGAAACGCCAGACTTAAAACTTGCAAAACCTAACACTTAACCTGTTTCCGACCATAATCAGAATATACAGAGTTTGAGTGCGTGAGAAAATTTGATATTCGAGAGTTTAATTGAAAAAACAAAATATATTGAATTTTATATTTTATATAAAAAAAAAGAATATAGTATAAAGAAATAGTAGTATGATAATAAACCTCTCCCAAAGGAGAACTACAAATAGTGCGCACTACATCTTGAAAGTGGGGACAGAGTGTGACAAAGACCCTACCATGCGAGAAAACAACGTCTACAGACAAAAGCCACATAAATATTTTCTTTTTCCATTTGATTATAAGCAATAAATAACCCTAAAAATTAAACATATAAAAAAAGAGACAGAGAGAGAAAAACACAAGAGTAAGAGTGAGAGAGAGAAATCACTTTACCACTTTTATATGCTGCACGCATCCATCCACAGCAGAAAACACAAGGAGGACAAGAGAAAGAAAGTAAAGCTTTTCTCTTTTTGTACTGTGCACATCACTACTTCAACAACAATAACAACATAGTTATGAGTTTTTGGTTTTGTTTTTGTTTTTGAAAACCATTTATTTTGTTGCATTCCATAACAAACAAGAGAGAGAAAAACATCAAAAAAAAGACAATAGTGTTGTGTTTTGTTTGAGTGAAAAAAGGAAGAAAGAAAGAAAGAAAGAAACATTGTTCAAGTATGAAGAAGAAGAATGAATGAGGTGAAGTGTTTGTGTATGTCTTTATTGTTGTTATGAAAATGGGTTTGTTCAATAAAGCTGCATGCATTTGATGACAACAACTGTGTTTTTTTGTCTGAACTAGGAACAACAAAAACCTTAAACTTCAGATCTTGTTTTTTCTTATATTTTCTTAAAGTTATTATTTTTATACAAAAACAAAAAAACCCATTTTGTTTTTGTTCTTGTTGTTGTTTGATTTATTGTTGTTTGAAAAAAAAACTTGTGTTTGTGTTGGTTGTTGTTGATTTAGATGAAGGCTATGCCCTTACCTTTTGAAGAATACATAGGAAAAGGTGTGTTAGATTTTGGTTCAAGTGTTGTTGGTTCAGATTCATATTTGTTTTCACAACAGCAAGAACAGTTTTTGCAAAGGTGGAGGGAAAATTGTTGCTATGCGGGCATTGAGCCCAATTCTGTTGTTGTTTTTGACCTCAAAAAACCAAATCAACAAACCACTCCTACTTCATCCTCAACACTGTCTTCCTCACACGGTAGCGCCGGAGGCGGCGCTTCAACCGATAGCACCACCGGCGCAGCCGCGGCCAAAGATAAAAACATACCACAAGTTGAAGGTAAAAGATGTGGAATGGAGGATTGGGAGAGTGTGTTATCTGAATCACCAAGTCAAGATCAAGATCATTCAATATTGAAATTGATTATGGAAGATATTGAAGATGCATCTATGGGATTAAGCAAGCTTTTACAAGTTGGAACTAGTAATTCTCATTCTCAACAAGATGTTGAATTCAATGGTTTTAGTTTTATGGATCAACAAAGTTCTGTGCTTGACCCTATTTCTTCAAATGGTAACAACAATAACTTTGTGAGTAGCATTGATTCTTCTTCTGTTGTTGCTACTACTGCTACTGCTACTGCTGCTGAGATTTGTTCTGATTTCCCTTTTGCTAGTAGAGGGATGAATCAAATTCAAAACCCTAATTTCAGTTCTTCACAAGTTTCACTTTCTCAGGGTGGTTTGTTTCATCAGCATCAACAACAATCAATTGGGTCTCTTGATGAGAAGCTACCTCATCAGTTTGTTATGAACCAAAACCAAGCTCAGTTTATGCCTAACCCTAGTTTGGTTTTTCCTTTCACATACTCTCAGCTGCAAGAAAACCAAGAGATTCAGCTTCAGCCGCCGGCTAAACGACTCAATTGTGGAACAAATTATGAAATTCCAAAGATACCGTTTTTGGATTCGGGTCAAGAGATGTTTCTTAGGAGGCAACAACAGCATCAGCAGCAACAACATCAGCAGCAGCTTCAACTGCTTCCTCACCATCTGCAGCAGAGGCCAATGGCGCCTAAGCAGAAAATGGGGAACCCTGGAAGCGGTGGCGGCGAAGATGTGTCGGCTCATCAGTTTCAGCAGGCTATAATTGATCAGCTTTTCAAGGCTGCAGAACTTATAGACGCCGGTAATCCGGAACACGCGCACGGGATATTGGCGCGGCTCAATCACCAAATTTCTCCTATGGGGAAGCCTTTTCAAAGGGCTGCTTTTTATTTTAAGGAGGCATTGCAATTGCTTCTTCAATCAAATGTCAACAACAACAGCAACAACAACAGCTTTTCACCAACTAGCCTCTTGCTCAAGATTGGTGCTTATAAATCATTCTCAGAAATCTCACCTGTTCTGCAGTTTGCAAATTTCACTTCCAACCAAGCATTGCTTGAAGCTGTGGAAGGTTTCGATCGAATTCATATAATAGATTTTGATATTGGTTTTGGTGGACAATGGTCTTCCTTTATGCAGGAGTTAGCACTTAGGAATGGTGGTGCACCTGCACTCAAGATCACTGCATTTGTTTCGCCCTCACACCACGATGAAATCGAGCTTAGTTTCACTAACGAGAATCTGAAGCAATATGCTGGTGAAATTAACATGTCATTTGAGCTCGAGATTCTGACACTTGAGTCTTTGAATTCTGTTTCGTGGCCGCAGCCACTACGCGATTGCGAAGCAGTTGTGGTTAACTTGCCTATTTGCTCTTTCTCAAATTACCCTTCATACCTGCCTTTAGTGCTTCGATTCGTGAAGCAGCTCATGCCTAAAATTGTCGTAACATTGGATAGGAGTTGTGATCGAACAGATGCACTGTTTCCTCAGCATATGATTTTTGCACTCCAGTCTTATTCTGGTTTGCTTGAATCACTTGATGCTGTTAGTGTCAATGTCCACCCGGATGTACTTCAGATGATCGAGAAATACTATCTTCAACCGGCAATTGAGAAGCTAGTTTTGGGCCGTTTGCGTTCGCAGGATAGAACACTTCCCTGGAAAAACCTACTCTTGTCGTCAGGGTTCTCTCCGTTGACGTTTAGTAACTTCACAGAGTCGCAGGCAGAGTGTTTGGTGCAGAGGATTCCTGGTAGGGGATTCCATGTGGAGAAGAAGCAGAATTCGCTTGTCTTGTGTTGGCAAAGGAAGGATCTTATCTCGGTTTCAACTTGGAGATGCTGAGAGTGAAGGGAACAATCTTGCAAAGGTGCTTCATAACTTATATTACTGTTTCTATTGATCTTTTTTTCTTGAATTTGCCTTGACTTATGATTCAATGCTAATTTGTCTATGTTTAGGTTTTGTTATTTCCACTTATGATGGAATTAAACATATTATGTACTATGTCTTAATTAGCAACTGAATGGCAATTTATGAGCTCTTCCATGTGTAGTGATTTGTTTTGCTTTGAATATTGGCGTTATATTTATGCATTTTGTCTCATTTCTGTTGCCTAAATTGATGTGGTTTTCATGATTAAGGCTTTGCTTGATTCCTCACAAAAGTTCTCTCTCAAAAACATGCTGTAGTTTTTAAGCTCAGTTTGTTATGTCTGTACTATTCACTATGGAATGTGGATTCTTAAGTTAGTTTGAATGTTTTTGCAAAAGTTAAGTTTCACATTGAGCTTTTTTACTCCTTTGCCAAATTGAGTTATGCTGTAGCGATGACCACACATTTACGCAGTCACACGACAACTTCTATTCCAACTTTGCAAAACAGATTCAAAACACAGTTGAAATGTGGGGACCGTCCGATCAAAAGATTGGCCGGTCCATATCTGCAACAACTTGAATATGTGATTGCTGGGAATCCATTTCCTCTTGCCACTATGAAAAAGTGCATGTTAAGTAAGTTTTATGAATAATTATTCCGTGTGTCGTCTTAATCATTGACTACATAATTAGGAGAATGATAATATTTAGCATATCTTGGTGGTTCTACTCTGCATCTCATTCTATAGCCACTTTTCTTTCGATACTTTCACTCAGACCACCCTTCAGCCTCTTAATAACTAATAAGATAGCTTCCTCAATCAACTACCATTAGTTTACCGTTTGCGGTTGATAGAGATGGTTGGACCTTCTACTCGCAACTTGTGTGACTTGTCAAGTTGATGGTCCTCCCCAACCTTCTATTGAGTGTGCCCCCTCTACTATAATTATTTGTCAATTTTTTTAGAAAAAATAACCATTAGTTTGATCAGTGTTACTGAATCTACACAAATATCATATGGAAATAATTGTCTTTTGTAAATACAAATCTCTATAGATTGAAACTAGCTCTAGCTAGATATTAGGTCAGAGATTGGTTGGGACAATACTATGTTAGAATTAGACACGTAATAGAGAATTGGATGCATCTCAAAAGTAGTGCAGGACAAAACAAAAAGGTGGTGAAATGGTTATGCATTTTGGTCTTACTAGAAATAGTGGAATTAAAGACCATATAATAGAGTTATAGCATGTCTTGTTCCTTTTGTACTATATTTTGTGGCTACTTCAAAGAAGATATGTATCCTCCAATCTAGTAGTATGGACCTAACTGAGATTGTTTGGTTTTCAACCAAACCACCTCAAACCTGATAGAAACTGGCAAGGCATGAGACCTTAGATGTTATTCCACGATTCCTTGGAGAGTTATTCAATGTTTGTTTGTTTGGATTTTAACCAAACCACAGTGTCATCGTGCGTCTGGTGTCGCCGAACACCAAAATAATTAGTTGCTTCGAGAAACTACGTTGAACAAGCCATGGAGACGCTACCCGAGAATAAAGAAGGAAACGTGGAACCAAACATAGGCTTTATCGTATTTTTTCTCATGCTTTTTTGGATACAAAATCTTTTGGTGTCCCTCTAAAACGGGGCTCGGAGATCTTGACCGTGTTTCGAGCCACCATTGTCTTCTTGCCACCGATGAATCTTGATTTTGTTTTATGCAAATCTAAAATAAAAGTATATAAACCCTTAATTCAGTTTCTCAACACTCCCTCTCATTTTTTCTTTCTTTCATGAAACACTCCTGTTTAGTTTGTACAATATATGAAAATATGAAATTAGTCAAATTATTTTTTTAAGTATATAAAAATTTTGGTTAGTGCCTAGCATTTTCTCAATATATCATGTAAAAATCTGCAATAGCTCAAGTTTTTAAATCAACATTTTTTTTCTTTCAATTTTCCAGTTATGATTCATTTGCTTGTATGAATCAACCACCAAGGGTAGCTTAAAAAAAAATACTAATATTTTCCAGGATTGTGACACCTAAATTCTCGACTACCTGTATCCATTACATATTAACTAATCTTCAATTTTTAATAATTATGTTATAGTCAATCATAATGGGGTTAAGTAAGGTGGTACTAGATTTATTTCACCTTTATTAAATTATTACCATTATTATCATAATCTGTGTGGCTGAACATTCAAGACATTGTGTATCGTTTTATTTGGGCATGCCAACGCTTATGAATTATAAATACATTGAACTAGAAGTTGTTTTGCTAAATTATTTTTTTAATCAACCTCCCTAATGTAATCACATGGGTCTAGTGACAGTGGACCCCACTTCTAATTTAGTTTAAGCTTTTCTCTATCTTTAACCTTGAAAGCCTTTCATTTAACTATACTTTCATAAAACACAATCATAATATTTAATGATTGAGGCCATGTTGCATGAGAGAGATGTTTGGCTTCTCATTGTGATTATAATTAATTATTCTTGCCTTAATTTTCTTTTAAAATTTAAAAAGAATGACAAACACGTCATTTTCTTGCAAAATATTTTTTTAATACTGTCATTATTTTTCTATACTATATGATCTAACCCAAGATTGTAATTGTAATGGTGCATATACTTGCTTTTAGTTAATCATGTTGCAAATATTTTAATTATGTTGGTTAGGGATGCATGCCAGTGGTCCTTCTTGGGTCTGTCCCACTCATTTTTTATTTTTTTATGTAAAAAAAAGAAAAAGAAAAGAAAAAAAGGAAAATAGAAAATGGAGAGGACCACCCTTCAACCTTGGGCAAGTCATCAGTATAATAATTAAAAAGAAAGAATGGTGGTGGTGGGGTTCCTTTATCAATTTGTTTTATTTAAGTAAAAGAAACTTGGTGGATAATTAAAAGAGTGGTACATGAATAAAAAGAAACATGGACAATGACATGAAAGGAGAAGGAAAGAGAGTCAAGGAAGAGGAAATGCTACCGAGTGTTCTTGGGAATTTTTTTAAAGGTTTTAAAAGATAAATTTTTATGAAAATTTGTATAATTATTGTATTATAAATTGAAATATTTTATTTTCTTAAAAAATAATTATATATTTTGGATTTCTTAAAAAGTGTCTGAGACACTAGCAAGACCTTTAAAGAAATAACGTAGAGTTATTTAATGTGTTTCTCACAAAAATAGTATAGGTTGATTTATAATTAGATTTGATGGAGTCAAAAGAAATTATAATTAGATTATATTTAATGATGAAAATACAGAAAATCTTCAATGTCTAAAAGTGGTAGAATTTAATTTCCATACACTCCTGCCTACCTCAAAAATGGATAGGTGGGGTGAGGATCTTAGCCTGATCATGAAGGAAGGGAGAGTGTTTCCATCAATAGAGTATGTGGAGAAGTTTGGTGTACCTCAATTCACAACTAATGATTTGTATGATTTTCGTAGTTACGCCAAAAATCAATATAATCATCCCTAAAAAAGAAATCAATATAATTAGACGATTATGATTAATTGACGGTATAAAAAAATATTTACAATGACAATGCATATGAATTAGGAAAGATTGGGAGTTTACTGCGAGGTTAAGAATTATAAATTTTAGTTATCATTCATTATATGATTAACCGATAAAGTCATATGACTGGCAAGTATTATTTTTAAAAAAAAATATTGAAGGTGGTGTTATTTGCTTGACGGTTGTTTCGAGATAGGCTTCCTACTAAGAAAAATCTATATCATCGTCATGTTATTGACATCGAAGCTCGGTCTTGTGTTGGAGACTATGGGGAGGTGGAAACATCTTCTCACCTTTTTTTACATTGTAATTTGTTTGGGTTTGTTTGGAACCTTATTAATAGGTGGCTTGGAGTTTCTTTGGTTATGCTTTTTGATGCACCCACTCTTTTTAATTAGTTTAGTTTTCTTGGGGGTGCTGGCAAGTCACGGCGTTCTATTCTTCAGGTTATGTGGTTTGCAACAGTGTGGGAAATTTGGAAAGAAAGAAATAACAGGGTATTCAATGGTAAATATTGCTCAATTTTGCAGGTGGTGGACAAGATTAAGTCATCGACCTTCATGTGGTTGAAGAGGAAACATGCTAGTCTTCCCTTAAACTTTCATGGTTGGTGGCTTAGCCCATTTACTATCTTAGGCATTGGAAATTTTTTTTTTTTTTTCTTTTTCCGATGGTTTGGCTGGTGACTTGTAATTATTGTCTCGAACCTGATTGTATTCTGGTGTTTCTTTCTAACACACCTTATGCTAGGAAGACCTTTTTGATGTGGTAATATATTTCATTTTACCCTCTTAAAAAAATAAAAAAACAATAAGATAGTAAAAAAACTAAAAGTTAGTAAAATAAAGGGTAATTAATTATTAAAGATCTTCTACTAATTATAAAATTTAGGTTATTTTGTGGCAGTTTAAACATTTATTTGTCATATTTTTCTTAACTAAAAACATATACATCCAATGGTGGTACCTAAGAGCATCCACAATGGAGACCATCACATTTGAGGTCTTAAACGGATCTCACATGGACACATCACTTTTCTTATTAATTTTTAATAATAGTACCTAATAGGTACTCAACCACTCCAATGGAGATCCTCTATCAAAGTGTCTAAATGGGTCCCACCAATAACTATTTATTAATGAAAAGCAACAAAAGCAACTCAAATAATGATTATTTTATTGAAAAGTGGTGTGGGGTCCACTTAAGATTGGGGATCTTAAGTGAGACCTAAGATCTTAAGAGACCCCAATTTTTTTTCCCACATTGGGGGTACCTATTAGGTACCAGGTCTTAAATGGTAAGAGCATCTCCAATGGGAGGTCCTTACTTAACAAGGACCACTTCTTGTTAAGGAGCCTCATTGGAGGAAGAAAAAATGAGTCACCATTAAGGAACAACTAACTATATAAGGACTCTCTCTCTCCTAGGCAACTAACGGGTCCCACGTTTAAAAGAAGTAATAAAATATGTACTATGTGGTCCCGCTTACAAAATAAGAAATATTTTAATAATTAATAACTGTTTTGATTTTAAAAAAATAATTAATAGTTGTTTTAAATATTATTTTCTCTATTTGTCTTCATTTTAAATAAAATGTAATTCATGCAAATTATTATTATTATTTTTTAACGAAGGAATGTAAAATTTGTAATGTTAATTTTTCCATTTTCAAATTATTAGCAAATGCGACATAAATTTAAGTTCATACGAATAAATAAATATTTTATAATTTAATTTTTTTTAAGGATTATAATTAAATATTATGAGGTAATTTATAATTTAATAAATAAATTATTTTTGTTTATTGATGTAAAGTTAGTGGGCCTATTTAAATACTTTTCATTGGAGTCCTTACTAGTGTACTCTCATTGGAGCCATTGAGTCCTTAATAGGTACTTTTATTAAAATATTATAAATAAGTGATGTGTAATGTGAGATCCATTTAAGGAGTCCTTATTAAGAAACTACTATTGTGGATGCTCTAAAGACCCTACCAATGTGGATGCTCGAAGAGGACTTCATAGAAGATTGAACCTCTTAACTTATTTTTTTATCCATTGGATGCATGTGACAAAAAGAATTAATTTTCATTTTGTGCATTCCTCTCTTTAAATCAGATGATCTAATTTTCTTGTGCTCATTAAAGACTTTCGTTTTGAAGGTTCTCATATAAACATGGAAGAAAATGCTCGTGATGATGGTTTGGCAAATGTTGTTTTTGGTTCCAGTGATTTTAATTGCTGGTAAGACTCTTTTAGAAATAGTTTTGGTTTTCCAAATCTCTATTATAAACATTTGCCTTAATTTTTTTGAAAAGTACACATGGTATCTTCAAATTTCTCATCTCATTTAATGTTTTTTTATCAACCAATCAAAATGGATCATGACTCATTTATTTCTTATTAGTCAATCAAAATGGATCATCACTCATTTATTTTTCATTAGCCAATCAAAATTGATCATGACATGATTTTTTTCTTATATATAGACAAATTGTTTTTCATTACTTTCATCCACCTCTTCTTCTCATAAAAAAACAACTTTCAACCACATCATCTTTTCTTTTATTTGTTTATTTCCTATTTTTTTTTATTGTTTTAGTGTTTGATTAACATTTCTTATTCTTATGTTACTTTTTATTGTGATTTTGTGTGTGTGAAGAATATTGTGATTTTTTATTCAAAATTGGTGTTTATATGTTCTTTGTCTTTTACCGGATTCTTATTTTGGACTTGGAAGCCAATCAAGAGAAAAGAAGAAATGCATCACATATCAATTAGAATATATATGAAGTATTTATTTTTAAGTAGTATTTGTTTTTGGAAATGATGTTTATCAATTTTATTGATTATTGATATTTTATTGTTATAGAGCTATGATCAAGGTCATGTATAACATAAAGTTTTTGCCTTTTTCGATACATCATGCCTTGAACTTGAGGAATCCATGTTTCGTCTATCAATATACCTATGCTGGAACATAGTACCTAAAAAACTAAGCAAGCAGCAAATCTATAACCTTCATTTTTTTTAGATAACTGAGGAGATGGGAGGTCAAATCGAAAACAAACTTAACTCATGGAGATGGGAGCATATGAGAGAAAGAGGAAATACCACCGGGAGACCAAAACTTAGACTTGACTGCAGCATGGTCATCACGTGACCACCTTAACTAACTTAATCAATATCTTCATTGTATTAAAATCAATCAATGGCTAAAATTTGGCATCAAATTAACTTTGACACTTTAATGTCATTTAATCCTAACCCATTTTTATATATTGATTGAGGGTATTTATGTGATAAAAAAAATTATGTCACTATTCCCTACTTCAAAAAAAATAAAAAATGCCACTATTCCCTAAAAAAAATCATGCCACTATGCACATGTTTAGAAGGACTTTATTGATTGTTTTTTATTTTTCAATATACACCGTGTTTTAGTTTTTCATTATTGTTTGGACTATTGTTTTCTAAATTTGTATTTCCAATAAATCATATAATTCTATAAAAAAAAGGTATACCATATAAGTTAATTATTACTAATATTAATTGTAATAATGTATCTCTAAAACAAACTAATTTGATTTTTTGTTTGCAAGGCTAGGAAATGAAAAGAAAAAAAAAAAGAATGACTACAATCTCAAGAAGGTTCATGTTGCATCAGCAACAAGCATATCCCAAAGGCCTGGCGAAAGAAAAGCGTGAACGAAATGATGAATATCAAAAGAAGTGCAAAACATGAATCAATAGCTAATGTGATTTAGCAAGATTTAAAATTTTCATTTTTAATTACTTCTTTTTTGTTATTATTACTTACTCATATTAATTTAGTAATTGTTATGAACATTCAAAATCAAATCGAGAAAGAGAAGATTTTCACGTGCCAAAGCAATTGTCCTTTTTTACGGTGCAAATTTTATAATTTTTTGTCAATAATTTCTATACATGTTAACAATTCAATTAATAATCTTAAACAAAATTAAAAAAAAAAAGTATCTGCTTTGAATCTCTATAATAAACAAAAGGCTTGCACAACAAAAATAAGTCAAAATAGGGGAATAATTACTGATTTAAATTGTACTAGAAAAAAACTGATTATGATTTTATTATACAATTTCAACTCTATTTTATTACTCAATAATAACTTAATTGTTGTATTTTCTTCATGATTTTTTTAATCTGTGAAATTAATATCCTAAGTAAATAGAAAATCATTTTTACATATTAAACCAAACCCAACAAAAAAAAAATTAGTTTTTCAACTAAAATTTAATATCCTACGAAAAATTTAATAAAATAATTTTTCAAAAATTTGTTTTGATTTTTGGAAAAATAAATCAAGGTAGGCAAATTTTTCAATCAAACTTATTAGGTCATATTTTATTAAAAAATTGAACATGCAAGAATTTTGGTTAAGAAATGTCCACTTAATCATACATTATCACTGCAGGAATTTTGTTTTGAATGAAAATTATATGCATTGATTTTAGTTAATTACATAATATGCATGATTAAAGATAATTCATAACGCATTTATTTTCAATTCCTTAATTGTGATCATCATTTACCTTCAATTCCTTTTTCCTCTAAAAAATAATTCGGCCAATTCCTTCAACATGATAAATGGATGATTTGCGTTTTTAATACTATGTTTAATGTTCAATAATCTGCTAGCCTTTTTCCCTATATATAGTCGATACATCTTACATCATTTTCACTTGCTTATTCATTTCGTACGATCTTATTACCTCTAAAAAAATTGCAATGGTACCATACACATGTTCCATTTCCGTTGTTTCTAAATATGAACTAACCATTAACGTTAGACTTCTCTTGCTTGAAACAAAAATTTTATAACATAAAATAAAATGTATAATTAAATTAAATGATAATGAAAATTCATGAATGAGTTTGAATGAAAAGTAATTGTTAAAATAAAGCTTATAAAAAAAAAAATCCAAATAAGAACATTTACATTGGACAAATCCTTTTGCTTAGTAATATTTGTTTTTTGGTACATTTTACTTAGTATTTTAATCTCAACAAGAGTGCACCAAAGATCTTATGCAAAACTTCTTTCATTTTTAATTTCACTATGATAATAAAAAAAAAAGATGTTAACCCCTTACCGCCGATTAAGGATCCATTTCCTAAAAAAAATTACCTATTTTTGACCGAAATTTTTTTTTGAAGAAAAATATATTTATGAGTTGATTATTGTTTGTATAATATTACCAAGTTTACTCCGCTAAAAACCTGACCAAAAAAAAAAAACAAAAATTTATCAAAAATGGTAACAATCACATTTGGATTGAATCCGTGTGAGACGCAGCAAAATATAAAGTTTTTTTTAATTGATTTTTCTTAAAAAAAAATTGGTATATACAAATTTCAATATTGTAAACAAATAAAAAAGTAGCTTTATTTTTTTCAATTAAATCTCTAGATTAAATTAGGAAAGTGTCTAAGTGATTTTTTTTAAAAACTCGGTATCCGACTCAATGGCCGATTAATTCTGGTAACCATTCTCATACTAGAGGGGGCCATTTAAAGGCAAATCAAACTTTGTACAGGCTAGCCTACTAAAATTTTCATCAGAGGGTTCGAATTTGATACCTTAAGATGATCGCATTTCAAGGTGTAAAGCATACACCACTGGTTTGACAAAATTATTTAAAAATGATATTTAGAAAGGAATATACTGGAACATGTCGTTGTAAGAAACTAAGAATAAGGTTCTTACTAAATTGTGCCTTGAAGACACAAGTTAAGAAAGTAAAATTATAATTAAAAAAATTAACTTTGTATTGAAAAATAAATTTTCAAACTTTCAAACTAAAAAATACACAACTTCCAAGATTTCATTTCTATGTTTAATTTCTATATTTGTACTATAAGGACATCTCTATTATATACAAATGTCTTCCTAAAAATTAAAGTCTAATTCACCTCATAAAAAAGTTTACATATGTGATTTATTTGAGAAGGCCATGTGTCTATGTAAACATGGATTAATATTTTTATTAATTACCTTATTTATAAGTGGAAAGTTGTAAAAGTCTTATAATCACAAAAAAATTATTGAATTTTTTATCACTTATTAATCATGTTTCAAAGACAACCATCAAATTATCACCACTGTTTGATTTCTCAACCAATCAAATGGAGTCATGTACTCTTTGCCTTAACTTTCTACCAATTAGAGTAACTAAATCATCATAGGTTTCAATCATACAAGTATTTGTTAACAAGTAAGTCAAATATACACACACACACGCAACAAATATAACTTTCTAACAAGCAAAATCTTAAATGTTTTTCTTCTCAACTTTCATCTAGCATGTTGACGTGACATTTTTTCTTGGGCTTTAATTTTCATTTTTTTTCGTTGCTCAAATATGAAACGTATCATTGATGTCATTACAAGGATCATTGAATTGCTTCTAAAATACAAGGACCATTGAGTACGAGTATATGATATAAGATAATGAGTACGTGTAACATCCCAGTTTGAGTATTAAGAATTTAAAACTTTTTCAACTCAAATGGAGTTTTACTTTAAGATTTCAACTTAAAACTTCATATAAATGACTTTGAATAACTTTATTTAGAAGAAATATTTACATTTACATAAAAGACACCTTTAAAAATATTGCGGATAATGAGGCCCTAAACTAGACTCCACTGTGATCCGGCCTCTGAAGATACTTTGAAAATTACTTATACCTGAAAAATAGAAATATACATGGGCGAGAGTATGAGTGTATGTCATTGCAAGGACCTTTGAATTGCTTCTAAAATTGAATTAATTCAAATTATTTTCGGTCAATTTGTTTTGATAAAAAAACGGATCCTAAAAATATGTCAGATTATATAGTTAATTTAATTATAATGCTATGAACAATATCATTTTATTTTTCTACAAAAGATTCAAAATCATCTTAGCATTTAATGAAATATCAATTGTCTAATTGAATGTATTTATTGGTTTTCTTTGATTGTATTTTTCCCATAATGTTAGAGGTTCTTGGTACAAACTCGGATGAAGAAGAAAAAAATTAATTTTGTTTTGAGAAAGAAAGAAAAACTAATCTAACAACTAATTACTAAAATTTGCCATTAAAAAAGCCTTTGTTAAATATAATATCTTTTTTCTTAATTAAATACATTAAATATATAATTTTTAACCTATGATGATCAATAAAATCTTATGTCTTTCATTTTAAAAAGTATTCTAGAAATTTTTTAAATTAAAAATAGAAAATAATTGATATTTTAAGGATCTTTACTAAGTTTTATTAAGATAAAAATTTATGGAGAAAAAACAAAAAAAAAACTAGAAGACGTAAACCTAATTTGATAAAAAAATTAGGGACATAAATCGAATCCTAGAAAAGAGCTAACATGAACTAAGTTGTATAATCACATTAGGTTAAAAACAACCACATTAATTGACACTACATCTTCGTCAAAATCCTTAAGACATTAGATATATGGATCATCTTATTTATATGTTTCTCTTCATCTACTGATGCATTCAATATGAAACTTTAACTTACATACGACACATTAACATCACTCTATTTAGTGTGATTTAATGGATGAAAGTTTATGTTTATTTCTTTCATGAGAAAAAAGAAAGTAAATTAGGAAATGAAAGATGATAAAAAAAAATTGAACATGAGAGAAATGATAATGAATATCTCCACGATCAAAACAATACATCATAGAGTTCAGAGCTATGAGGAAACATACAATGACTTGGATCATTACATTTGTCTAAGAGAAACCTCACAAATGAGATTGACACCACATCTTCATTCAAAACCTTAATACATTAGGTATATTGGACATCTCACTTATATGTTGCTCAATATTTACTCTTGCATCAAATGCAAAAGATTAACTCAAACATGTCACATTAACTTCTTCTCTCTAAGTGTGAGAATCTTGGTGTCTATGATTTGACGAAATCTCCAAATAAGGTTGAAGACACAACCTGTAAAAAAGATGGGTTGGTGACACTTTTATAGAGGGGCGTTTTTACTGATTTCTTTCATGAGAAGAGCGTAAGTAAAATAGAAAAAGAAAGAAGATAAAAATGAAATTTAAACATGAGAGAAATGATAAGGGATAATAACGAGTTTTTGATAATTTATGAGTTTGTTGATGGAGTTAGAAATTATTGGGTAATTTTTCTACCTAATATTAGAATTATTAAAAAAATGTCACATAAATTTAAAATGTCTAATAAACGTGTATTTTGTCAACTCAACATAACACATCTACATTTTTTCTTTTCCAGATCCTCCAAATACCAAAAGTGAAGGAATATTAAATATTGCGTTCACAAAAATATAATTCCATTAAAGTGAATGAGATCAAAAGTTTAAAATGTAAGATTAAAAAAATTAACATAAATGACACCTAAAAATTAACAAAAACAAATCATCGTAATGTTGGGATTTCCTATGGAGCTTACATTGAATTATATTCAACATCAGACTAAAAGAAATCACACAAATGAGATTGACACCACATTTTTATCCAAAACCTTTAGATACATGTATATGAGTCATTTCACTTATATGTTATTCATCATCTACTCTTTCATCTATTGTAAAATTTTAACTCATATTAAATACATTAACATCTCTCTCTCTCTCTCTCTCTCTCTCTCTCTCTCTCTCTCTCTCCAATGTGCGACTCTGTGTCCATAATTATGTAACATACTACATAGTCAAACAAGGTCACACGGAGGCACAGTATGGTCAAAAAGGTGGATTGATGTAATTTAATGGATTGGGGTTTATGTTCCTATCTTTCATGAGAATAGAGATATAAAAGTTAGAAAAAGAAAAAAGATCATGAAAAATAAATTTGAGATTAAAAGATATGATCGTGGTGAAAAAAATAAGAATTGTGTGTTTTGTCCATGAGGTTATAACAAATAGAGTGATTTTATAGTAATTTTATCGGTTTATTGAAGGAATTTGAGATATTTGGGTAATTAATTTACCATAAAATTAAACTCAATTAAAAATACGCCACAACATTTAAAAATGTTCAATAAACATGTATTTTGTCAACTCAACATAATACATCGTTTTTCTATCGTGAAATCCCAATGAAGACCAAAACTGAAGGAAGTTGAAATAATAGAGATTGATATTATAAAATATTGCATGAAAACGAACAACATTAAAAAACTTCAATTTAATATAAAAATTATACAAACAACGTTGAAAAAACTAACGAAATAATTCATCAAAATGTTTAGAGTTTCAAGGCCACCTACAATGAGTTAGATCATTGCAAAGCACACAACTGAGATTGACACCACATCATCACCCAAAACTTTAAAATATTATGTATATTGGTCATCTCACTTATATGTTTTTTCAAGAT
>Ga0315914_1003771_pt1 | contig 22901 bp, 9 predicted proteins | sample MpolenodulesMG_FD_203920 | JGI IMG/M metagenome (GOLD analysis project Ga0315914, IMG submission 203920) | Medicago polymorpha root nodule microbial communities from Los Angeles, California, United States - elongated nodules | ecosystem: Host-associated > Plants > Roots > Nodule | place: USA...
TTATATTAGTCTCTTTCTCATTAAGATGTGAATCATGGGGTTGGTTTTCATCAAATAAGGAGAGTCACTCTAATGAGAGGTCTTATGGAAACCAAGGAAGTTTTAGAGGTTCAAGTGCCGAGTTCTCGATCGAGGCTTTTAATGATCCAAAGGGAATGAAGCTATTAGAGAATGCTAAGAACAAAATGGTTGGATCAAATACTTGTTGGCAAAATGCTTATCAACATCTTTTTGCCGGATGTTCTGAGATTTTGGCTGCTGATGAGAAAAGGTCGAGATTGGCTTGGCATCTAAGTGATTGCTTTCAAAGGGATTCTGGAAGGGTTTCCTTTCCTCGTTGTGACGCAGAAACATCAATTGCAACATGCCTAAGAAACTTAGACGATCTTGCTCATAAGGTTTACCTCGAATTCTACCTCGAAACCAACTCCATTTGTTATCAATTACAGTTAAGTGCATTTGCTTTTTACCAAACTAGTTGTCAATTCTCTATTTGATTTTTTTTATGCTTTTGTTGCACTATGCAAGAAAAAAGAAAAAATCGTGAACGAAAAACGCTTAGTGATATATCTCTTTTTTTAAGAAGTGGTGTTTTTGTCTCAACTTGAATAATTTACTGTCTACTTTTACAGGACACATGCATTCAAGCATGAAACTGAGAGACTTGTGACTGAATTGAAAAGTTCGGCTCAGTATGTCGAGGACAAGTTAGATAGCATTGAAGAAAAATCAGATAATTTGTTACAAGGCTCAAGACAGATTTTTGATTCTCTTGAATCGGTTAATAGTCACACAGAACTAGTTGCTCAAACTGTTAAGAATGTTGAAACGCATATTGATGTGGTATTAAGGCATTCCGAAAGTGTTTACGAACAAACTACAAAAATTGCAATATCACAATCGCAACTAGAAGAAGGTCAAGAAGACATGAAGAGGAAGTTAGAGGATGGTGTAGCATTGCTCAAGGAATCTTATAGTTATTTGGGAAAAGAAATAGAAAAGTTAAGAGATGAAGCCATTGAAATTGAGAATGAAGTTATCAAAGTTGGAGATACTATGTCATCAAAGATGAACACTCTACAAACTAAGGCGGATGATATTGAAAATATGGCAGGGGTTTCCTTAGAAAAACAACAAGAACTTTTAGACGGACAATCCACGGCACTCAAGGGACTAAATTCATTGAACGAGGTTCAACTCAAAGCATTAGAGGAAAGCAGGTAAGATTGGTTTAATGTTATAAATTTGTATTCATAAATCATATTATGCAAAGTGCTAACCTCATAATTGGTGAAATGTAGGAAAAGCCTACAATATTTTTCTGAATATGGACATAAGCAACAAGAAGAGCTTTTACGACGTCAAGAGCAGATGCAAGGACTTCACGATCGGTTAATGGAAAATTCAAAAACAATATTATCTGCTCAGGTTTGCAACTATAGTTTCTGGGCATTAAATCCTTATACACATGCATCCTTAATAATTTTTTTGATTAAGAACATCTACTTATACTTTATCTCTACTTATATTTTATAGGAAACTTTTGAGGCAAAACAGGCAACCATGTTTGTTGCTTTGGATAAAATATTTGCTTTGCAAAATGCCATGTTGCTTGAATCAAGAATGATTAAAACTTTCTTCATTTATGCAATATCAATCTTTGTCATCTTTATGTTGACTAGCACGAAGCAAACCTACAATGTTCGACCCTTACTTTATATTGGTAAGTATACCAACAAAGGAGTTTGTCTCCTAAAGTGAGATGCTAATAAAGTGAGAAAATTAATGGTCGATATTGTAATCCTCAATGATTTGTTATGCATTTACATATAATATCAACCATAGATTTGTTCCTTAACGATTGAATTTTCTTATTAACTCTCCAACTCACTTTAGAGTAGCCAAATTTACTAACTATGTCTTTAGTTTCTAAAACATCGAAGTGATTATTGGTTAAACATAACATGTTGTGGACTTTTTATTTACAGAGCTTTGTCTTTCCCTCTTTTTGGAAGTATTCATTATTCGTTTAACAAATGACGACATAGAGCAACAAACATGGATAATAAACAAGGTCCGGTTATTTTTTATGGTAGCTGCTTCGGCTCAACTTATGTATGCAATTATCACATACAGGTAAGTATACAAGCAATAAACCTTTCATTCATATCCAAGTTTTATATCTATCCAAAACTCATTTTAATTTTAGTTATAAAAACAATAAATAATAGAGAATTGGTTGTTAATCATGCAGGGACTATGAAAGGTTGAACCATAATATGCTCCTAACACTGGTTAATAAGATAAACAGCATGGAAAGATTGAAGGAGTCAACTTGGGATTTCGATACTACTGATTATGTGGATTGGTCTCAATTGATAGATACTGATTTACCTGATGATGTGAATTGCCTAGATGATCCAGACTTTGTGATTCCAGAAGAAATTGCAGAGAATTCAATCACAACCTCCACAACAAAAAACTATAACTTGCGTTCACGCAATCGTTTACATTGATTTTTCTTGCCACCACAAACACACACTACTATTTTGTAGTAATTAGAAGTTTGAAATAATAATCTATGTACAGCAACTTATTTCCTTAATTTATGCATGTGATCATTGTACGTGAAGGTTGACACACAGAATTTAAATTTTGCATGACATTTGGTTGGCATTATATTTCTTTATTTACAAGTGGTCCTCACAACTTTTTTTTATACAAAATATAATTATTTCATTTCTTCAATAATTAGTTGTTCTAAAAGTGGCCAGATTAATCTAAGCGAGTTCCTTTAAATTTAGAACTTTCCCCCAGATAGAAGTGCTTATTTGAGTGAGTTATACAACTTATAATGTAGATTACTAATGCTCAGATTTCCCCATATAATGCATTATGTTAATTCTGTTTATATATTCCCATGTTTAGAAATTACGGTTTTTGATTCCTTGGTGTTGAAAGAAGTGATTTAATGAGTTTTGATGTGGGAAAAGTGATTATGTTGCGCTAAAGAGTGATCTTGGGCTCGTTGTAATCGATTACCTACAACTGGTAATCGATTACCTTATGCATACAGGGAACTGCGAGAACTCCATTCAAAAACTTAGAAAATGCACGGCAAATCACTGAATGTTCCTGTTTCTTACGCTTTTAAATTACACTCAAACTTGCCTTTCAACCCCGGATGAATTTATTTAAGGGTGAATCAAAGCTAAACATATAATTAATACAATGTATTGCAAGAGTGTAAGAATCAGTAATGAATGATTAGTTTTGGGTATTGCAAGTGGTGATCCTAATGGTTCAACGAATAGTTGGATGGGATACTTTTCGATAGGATGGCCCACACCACGAATAGTTGGTTGGGATATTTTCAAATGGGATGACACACACGACAATAAGAGGAGTTTCGATGTTAGCTTGATATGATAGGAATTTTTGCGGATATGTTAATGGGAATGTGTCCGGGGTTACTCCACTCGGCTCATTCCGTAAAATCAACTCAGATAACATTGCTTGATCCACGCTAACTTAACAAGATATGAATATGATTACATGTTATGAATGACTTTATGATACGAAGCATGCTAGTATATAGACAACTAGTGATCCTAGTATTCCCTAGATCACTACGATAATCATGACAAAATGATAAACCCTAGATTATGTATATGTCCAGATATATTGCGATCATAGGTTTCCCCAAGATTGCCAATAGCCTGTGATATGTGGAACTCATTGAGACATTATGTTTCACCCAATCCATTTATTTTATTGATGTTAACCATGCTATTCGTGATGAAGATAAGCAGAGAAAGAAACTGGACGACTTATGTTTACTTGTCTTTTTATTTTTTTTGAGCTAATTTTGACCTTAAAATCTTTTTATACTTATTTAAACAAGTATTTTAAAAAAATGATTTAAAAATTTAAAAGTTTAAGCATAATTAAACAAATTTAAATTTAATAGGGACTAAAACTACCTAAAAAAAATTATAGATGAAAACATGTTTATGAGGATTAAAAACAAATTGACTATATATAACATGGACAAAAAACAATTTAACCCTAATAAATATTATTCCGCCGCATCAATTTTGCAAAGTAATCTCATCTCCAACCGCCGTTTGCACTCTCTTCCTCTGCTTTCAACATAACCATTCAGAAGTTTGAGATATCTATGGCTCCAACAAATCGAAAGGTTAGTCTTCATGTTCCCCAAGATAGTGTTTCTCTATATTTTTAAAACTACCTTTGAAATCCGTGAATAGGTTTACATGTGTATGCAAATCTTGAATAGAGTTAAAAACATTGAGGGAGAAAATTTGATGACACATTGACACTTGATACCATTATTGCTCCTCACAACTTCTAATCAAATTGAAACGAACATAAAAATAAATGTATGAATAGTGATAATTGAAATAATGTTACATATTTTCCACTTATTTCCTTTGACATTTTTTTGGCTTCATCCGTGTAATACTTACGGATATAATTTTTAGTGTTTACTAATATAATTCCTTATTTTAGTTTGCTCGTTCTCAAATTTTGAATTTATAATTTGCACCCACAAAATAAAGTTATGTTACGTCTTTGAATTTCAGCAGTAAATTGTAAATCAATTCAATCTTTAAACATTGATCCGTTTTTTCCTGAGATCCACTTGTGCTGCATCCTCCCAAACTGGAATGCGAGAATTTTGAGTTGTTCAGTTTGTTTTTCAAAACAAGTGTTGTGAGATCAAAAGTAAAGAAAGAGAAAGTTTGTTCCGGCCTGTGCCAAGGCTCAAACCATGGCTAAGCCTGGACTTCCCCGCTTCATAGCTCTAGAAGGATCACACTAGAATATTTTCCCACGATCTGGATCATCCAGTTCGGATCCAAAGGACATCTTCCCGCCCGCGATCTGCATTAAACATTGGACTATCTTCGCAAGTACCAACCTCGCCGTCAAAGAAGAAAGTTTGCAACGAAGGCCCACACTCAGAGGCCATTCAACACCACCATCCAAAGATCTCAGGTTTGACGTGATCAATATCAAAAGAGAGCAAGTGTTGTCTAAGTCTTGACTTGTTGTATTTTTGAGTTATTATTATTTCAAAAGTTTTCTTATTACTAGCAACCAATTTAAATTAGAATTGTTGTTCAATTTCTATTTGTTGACCGGTTCCATATGCTAAACCGCATCCCCTTTAATATCTCCATGACGCATCATTATTAAGAGATACTCATTTTATTCCGTTTGACCACGTGTTCCTATTATTATGGTTAGTTAAAGGTTAGTGCCTCATCACTAACGATTTTTTGTTAGCCTATGAGAATGGTCATTGCTTTCTGTATATATAAATATGTATGGAATAAACCATTAGTCAGTAGAGAAAAATATCAACCCACACATAGTATACACACATACATGCTCTCTCAGTTCATGTTCCTCTGAACACAATTATTTTCTCTCATCCAAAATACCGTGTCTTTGGATTACATATCCTATTATCTTTGAGATAAATTTGATATGGTTATGATTCATACCGGGGAAGGACCTGTTGTATCTTGAGAGGATATGCGCTTATGTGACGGATAAAATCCTCAAGGATAGGGACTATGTCACGCCTCAGGTTACATAACAGTGTGTTGTTTTGCAGGTTTCCTCTAATTTGAAAATGAAGATTTTGATGGAGCCATGTCGGCAACCAAATTCGATAAGTTCCTTGTGTTTTATTTTACTTTATTATTAGTCATATTTATTTGTTATGATATTTCTCTTTTATTTTACAACAAGACTTCCCACTCGTTGTTCCCATCCCACATTAGTGAGTTTATCTCCCCCGTCTTTATATGTCTAGATTCAATTTTAGTTGATGAAAATCTCATGGTTAAACATGAAGACAAAATATAGGTAACAAGATAGGATACGCGACTGAACTAGAATAAATTTCGGTGGCATCTTAGTTGCCCTTCTCTCTTTAAATTTCAACAATTTAGATTCAATTACTCTTGTTCTATGGTTCCTCATAATTGCTAAAGAATAAGTTTTTCATTGAAATGTTTCCTTTATAGCTAAAATCTGAGAATTCATGGAATTGATACAACAATATAGCTATTTATAGATGAGCTAACTTTGTAATGAGTGATGACTCAGCACAGAGTTCGTTACACCCTTTTTATTTTTTTGACAAAAGAGTTAGTTACACATTTAAGGCAGTGTTTGGCTAAGTACTTTAATATGTATGTATTCTTTCATTTCAATGAAAAATCCTTCGTAAAAATTTTAAAAATGACCAATTCAATAGTTGAAATTTAGCTCCTTTAAAAAAAATAGTAAAAATTTAGCATTTTAATCTTAAAATATCGACTTTAACTTATCTCGAAGACAGTTGTAAAAATGATCATTAGTGCCACTTTGATTTTATTTTTTTGACAAGATAGTGTCATTTTGATTAATAATTTTTTTCATTCACTATTTTAAAAAAAATACAAATCTACTTATACATGAATAGACGTGAATAGGGGTGTGAATATGCTAAGTTGAGCTAGATTTTGTAAGAGTCTGTTCTGTGAAAAATTTTAAAGCTCAAGTCTAGCTTGGAACCTATCTTATATGCTTACATTTGCCCGAATTTAACCTTTTGAAACTTTTTTTTTTAACCTTTTGAAAGTTTGGTATGGACTGCTAGTCCGTTTAAAAGCTTATTTCACATGATTTAGTAATTTTATCTAAGTTTAAAATAAACTAGCGAACTAAAAAATAAATGAGATTAAACTCTTTTGATATTTAACATAAATTTTTAGTGAATTTTAATATTTATGATATCGTATTTCAATTATAGTTTATAATTATACATTTAAATATGTAAAAGAGTAATGTAGACTAATAAGTTCGACTCTTCAAAAATGTTAACAAATTACTAATATAATAATATTAGTAATTAATAATATTCCCCTAAAAAATTAGTAATTAATAATATTGGTTATATTTACTTTACGGGTCATGCTAACCGGTGCCCCCGGGGCACTGGTTAAACATACAAAAAAAGAAATTTATTACCATAAAAGGAAACTTTGTTGACTTATTTATGGATTAATTACACAGTTTTCAATGCAATAATTACTATATAATTTCCCTTTTTAGTATCCTTAACCAGTGTCCCGAGGGCACCGGTTAGCATTTCCCTTTACTTAATTAGGCCGGTCCGATAAGCCTAAAAAACTTTTTCTATGGCGTGTTGCTTGGCCTTATACTTAAATATGTTTCTAAAAAAGTATAAGTCTTCTCTATTTTAAAAAATAAAATAAAATCATAGTCTGACTAGGCTTTGTTGTAGGTTAGGTCGTACACCTCAGTAAGCGAGCCTAATCTATTCTCACATCTAAGATATTAATTTTGTATTTTTTCATCTAATTTTACATCAATTTAACTAATTTATTTACATTTTTATCTTTCTTTATCTAATCAAAAGCTTTTAAATGTCAATGGTAAAATAAGTTGGTTTGATTATGAAGTTTTTTGATAAAGGAGTGAACCGGCGAGTTTATTTTGAACCGGTTTAGTCAATACAATTATTAATTTCCCCTAAAACGGTTAACGAACATGAAGTTCAAATAATCGAATATCAAAAGTCAAAACCCTTTCCCTCCAACACCAACACTTCAGCTAACCGCTCCATTATCGGACCACCGCAACCTTCTTTGCATTCTCGTCAGAGAAGCCAACTTCAATATTCTTCTCAGGAGTATTAGTGTTTCCGATTTTTTTCTTTGCGTTTTCAGTAACAATGTGCAATTCTTGATATTGCAATGAATGGCGTTTTCAATTTCACATTCTTGATAAAATGCAGATTCAATGGTTGAAATGATCTTTGCTTACGGTCCTTGTTGTTTTGATGCTCTTAACATGGAATACTTGGATTCATTCTTGATAAAATGTTGTTTCGATGGTTGAACGAAATTTGAATATCGTTTGATGCATTTTGTTTTTCGATTATTCAATAGTTTTAAGCGATCTTTGGAATGATTTAATTTGAGAAAATGTGTTTCTTCTTCTTTTCAATTTGTTGAATGCAGCGAGTTTCCCTACGGTCGAATCACAAAAAGAAAAGCAATCTTTGGAATTTGGTGATCTCTAAGAGTAAAGGTATTATACGAAGAATTAACAAATTTCATATCCAAGAGTTTATAGTCATAGTGTTTGTGTAACATATGCAGCCCTTTAAATTCATATTTATTTTTACTTCTGTGAAGTTTTTGATTGATACAATATTGGACCGTTCAATTAAAAGCTAAGTGTCAAGGGGAAAGAACCAAACATCTTAGTTACTTCACCGAGCATACCATCCTACTTGATTTGAGACATTCCTCACCGAGACATTGTATAGCATCGTTGATTTGAGATGTAGAAATTTCTTTCTTAGATGACTGGTCGAATATTGGTATATGTATAAGGTGTCAAATTCCTCTCCTCAATCTACACACACACACGCAGGACACAAGTACCTTAATCATCATTGAATTAATATTGAATTTCATCTAAAAGTTTAACCCATGAATTAATTAAAGTTGGATGCATGTTTGCCAACTATGATTAATTCCAAAAAATCTAACAACTTAGGTGCTTCACCGAGTAATGTACGCATTCCATAATTTCCCTATTGATATAAGGTATTACATTCCTCGCCAAGACATTGTATATCATCATGCAGTTCCTTCTTTGATGACCGATTGCTTTTTGGTATATGTACCTTGATATCTATTTGTCAATTGTTACTAACACAGCAGTAACCACAATTCTGTTTGTCTTGTTTGGTTGCATACATTTATATGCTTTCTTGTGTTGACTTTGTTGAAATGTTGCACCTTGATGGGCCAGCTTTCTAGTTGCTATATCTTGTTTTATTTTCCAATGAATTGTGGTTTTTGTTGTCTCTTCATTATTGATATTGTTTCTGATTTGGTTTTGTTGGGTTGCAGTAGTACAGATGAGTGATGATGAGACAGAATTTCCTGACAGTATTGTTTCATCTGCCAGTACTGATGAGTTAATTCAAAATCTTGAGGATGAACTAGATGATGATGGTTCAAACAACTCATCGTCAGATGAAGAAGCTGAAAGCCAAGATTCCAGGTTCTCTCCATCACCTATTTCATATTACATGAGTTACAGTATTAGTTAAGGTGTGACTAATTCATATTAGGTTGTGATTTGTAAGAGGACTAAACATTGTTTAGTTATAGAGTACTGTGGTGCTTATATAAATGAATTTATCTGAAGTATTGATAGAGTGCATTGACTCTATTCAGTAGGAACAATGTTTAAGAAACTTCATGAAAGATTGTCATGCAAGTTTTAATTACATTTAAGGCATTGCCTTTATTACAAGATAAAGGAACACTGAAATGATGTTCTGGATATGGGGACCTTACGACATCCTTCTTCCGTCATCAACTTTATTATTAAATGGATAACCGAATTACCTAAAGGGTGAAATACAAATCAATAGATGGAGCCGGAAGTGTAAGTATAGTTAATGTGATGTTGCTGCTAAATTCTGTTTTGCAGAATTAGCATTTGGCAGCAACCAATAACTTTAAGAGGGAATCATTTGAAGATTTTGATGTTTTTAAACATTAGCTCTTTTTTTGGTGAAGTAATTAATGTGATTTTCTTATTTAGTTTTCTTATGAGTGAATGATGCTACAAGAGAAGTGGTCTTGTATTTAATTGCCTCATATACTTAGTCTTGTCTTGTATTTAATTTGGAATATTGGTACTGCACTGCTATGCCTTGATGTGGTGTTGGGGAAATTTTGTTGGTTAGAGCATAATTTGTGCAGCAGCCACAAAAATCAATTCAAGACAATAAGTGGAGTTTCTGTGACAATTGAATCCTGATGTGTAGGGCTGCAAAGTGCATGGCGGTAATGCATACTAGGTTTGAGGTGTTTTGACAGAGATGCAGCAGCAGCACTGTGTCTTGGTCTACTAAGTCCGAATACGTAGTCGGATGTGATAAGACATGGATACGTGAAATTTTTTAAATTCGAGCTAAGAATATGATAGTAACTGGTATGGACAAACATAACGTGAAGGAAGTATTAGAAAGTTGAAACTTGTTAGGATGCCAGCCGCAGCTACTTGTTTACAATATTTCATCTAGCAGTATAGTTTTCAAGCTAATATTAATATACTAAGTATATTTCTAACTTCACTATCTCAATTCAAAGATAATTAATTCAAACGATTTTTTTCTTATGCATAAAACAAAACTGTAATTCTGTGTACATTTTAGAAATAACCCTAGCAAGCAACATTGGTGTAGTCTCCCACGGGTGTTTATTGTGTGAATAGTTTGCTATGAACTAGGGATTATTACAGGAATGAAATCATTTCTTCTTAAGTCAAATGACAGCATGTTTTTAGCTATGGTTTGCTTATGTATCTTCACTGCTGTATGAAAACTTATATTATTGGTTTGTGGAAATCTGAATCATTTAATCATAAAGGAATATTATAGAAAATTATATAGGTCAAACTATTGAGACATATCTGGACTCAAATGACCTATTTTTAGACATGTTCCATTGGATAACATTTTTGTGTTGTTTGATCCATGTAGCCGACTCCACCTATTAAGAAAACACTTTGATTCTTGTTGTTAGCATCAACCTATGGGAGTAATATGGTTGTAGGGTTCCTAGTTTTTTTTGCCTATTTATGTTGATTTTGTCTAAGAGACTGTAATGTATTCTTTGATTTTTTTTATTGTTTCATGTTTTCTGATCTAATTTCACTCTGCTACACTTTATTGTACAAATTTGAACAGAATTAAAAGACTGAAGTCTGATAGCACCAGTGAAACTAAGGCGTCTACTTCAGCAGGAACCGCGGAACAAAAATTAGGTAATTTTATCGCTGTGGTTATTTTTTTCATTTTCTTTGCTAGGAACAAGATTCAATCCCGCATCAGGTACATGTAAATTTTCAAAAATTAATTCACATAGTTTCTCATTTAGAGCAAGTAAACCAAACCATTTTTAAAAAATAATGCGATAATCTCTGTTAGTTTATCTGCCTTAAAGCTCTTTTGAACTATGTCATTGGTACAGGCTAAGCTTGTCACTCATAAAAATGTTGTGACTCTCTCTTTCTCTCTCACTCTCTCTATGTAAATACTTAATTGTTGCAGTGTCATCTGTGAATGTAGATGTATGCATGCATCCTGGCTCATTTGGAGACATTTGTATACATTGTGGGCAAAAGGTGGATGGGGAATCTGGTGTGTCATTTGGGTATATACACAAGGTAAAAATTGTTTGTAATGATTATCTTGGATAGTTATTGTTGCCGCATGTCGTTATTTTCGAATGACTGTTAGATCAGGTTTAAATATTTGTTTAAAAGCTAATTCCTGATTCAGTTATCATGCCCAACAAGTAATGCTACGAGCATATAGGTAGTGTCGGTCCTCGTAGCATACAGCGGAATGGTTGGTTAAGGATGGCAATAGGTATTGTCGGTCCTCGTAACCACGTTTATAAAAAAAAAAAACTTTATATGGGTAGAAACTTCAATACTCTTGCTCACTGGTACCTAAGTACTCGAACAAGGTAACCACACTGCAACAAAGAATTCCCATAAGTAAATGTAAACATTGAGCCTTTAGAAGTACACTACAATAAGACGTTACAAATTAAATTTGGTCTTGTGTTCAAATCTTTAAATCAAATCCATAACATTTAACAAAAACATCGCTAACTTGCGAATTCCGAGATTGTATTTCAAAATCTGTTAAAAATTATCTAATTTGCAATTTTACTAATAAATATTGCTCATCATACACAAGTTTCTAGAGAATGTTATCTCTCTTGAGCATACTAAACACAAATTATTTTCCCAAGACAGCATTTTTGTAAGTCAGAATTTGGACACTCTAGAATTTAGCACTATTGTATCATTATAAAATCGTTTAAATTATTTTCCCAACTATTTTTTCTGCATAATTTAGCCAAGAAACAGGTTGTTAAATATGGAGATTTTTGTATTTTCAGGGACTAAAACTTGATGATAAGGAAATTTCTAGAGTGCGCGACATAGATGTGAAGAATTTATTAAATCGTAGAAAGCTTTGTTTGGTTCTGGACCTAGATCACACACTGCTTAATACCACTTCTCTTTATCGTTTGAGCTCAGAAGAAATGCATTTAAAAACCCATACAGATTCTCTAGAAGGTATTTGTTATCATTAGTTTTTATTAAAAGTTTCAGTTAATGCATTTCCTCGTCTTTTTCGTTTTTATCACGTCAAAGTTCATCTAGTTTTTCATTGTAACTTTATCTTACTCTCATAGCAATAGACCTTCATCTTATTATATTTTTTTCATCTTTTCTTGAAAGCGTGAAACGCTGGCATTATACAGCTTTCTTGGTTTTCCAGTGTCTTATGATATTCCATCTAATCTTACAGTTGTGTTTGTTAAATGCTTTTGAAAAAAATTCTGAATAAACAGTTGTTCATGTTCTTTGGTTGCTAAAAGACAGATATCATTGAATTATTCTGCATTTGCAAGTACCAAGCTGCACATCATCACATAGAGTAGATTCATGTCCTAAATCGAAAATAATTTTCTAAATAGATTGACATGCTTACTCAAATTCTTACATTTTAGTAAAATTAGGGCATTTCAAACTCATTTATTTGCTTCATCATCATGAGTGCATTTTCTTACTACTCTTTCTTGATTTCACCTTTGATGTTCTGAGTTTTTTGGCTTTTTATATATGCCGCCTTTCTGAACTTGTATATGATGAAACAATAGATATCTCTAAAGGTAGCCTCTTCATGTTGGAGAATATGCAAGTAATGACCAAGTTGAGGCCCTTTGTCCGCACATTTCTTAAACAAGCAAGTGAAATGTTTGAAATGTACATCTACACCATGGGTGATCGGCGTTACTCATTAGAGATGGCTAGGCTGCTTGATCCTCAAGGGGAATACTTCAAAGATAAGGTAATTTCTCGAGAGGATGGGACTCAAAAGAACGTGAAGGATCTGGATCTTGTGTTGGGGACAGAAAATTCTATCTTAATTCTTGATGACAAAGAAGAGGTGAGTGTACGGCAGTACTCATAATATTTTTCTTTTTACCTATGAACAATCATATGAGTCTAGCCTTAAAAAACATAATAGCCATTCTACCACTCTTAGTTCCTGCAAACATCAAATGCCCTATGCCCTATCTCCCACATCGTTATGAAACTCAAGAGTAAAATTAATTTCGAACAGACCTACTAACTTACTACTGGGTCTCTTATACTTATTTTCTTATTTGGCAAAATTCATGTAAATCTCAATACTTTTGGGAAGGTGTTCTTGGTTAACTTGGTGTTTTTATTTTAATACCATTTTCGAATTATAATGAATCATTCCTCTATAGCTTAATCTCTATAAACGAAGTTCATAGTTTGAAATGCGCTAAAGATCTATTTTTTTAATGATTCATATGTCATTTTTTACCATTTGAGAATCAATAAACCAAACTCACTTCCTTTATTGAGTTGTATGAAAATGTTGTAGGTATGGCTAAAGTACAGAGATAATCTGATATTGATGGAGAGATACCACTTTTTCAATTCAAGTTGTCGGGACTTCGGTCTCCAATGCAAATCACTTGCTGCATTGAATATTGATGAGAATGAAACTGATGGTGCGCTTGCCAAAATACTCGAAGTGCTAAGACAGATCAACTACAAATTCTTCGATGTATGTCAGATAAGTTGTTGATAAAAAATTTGTTGTATTTGATATGTTGCTAAAACTGTGGTGGGGTTTTGTAGGAACTTCAAGGAGATCTTGTTGATCGAGATGTGAGGCAGGTAGTTATTTATCTTGTTGCTATTTATCTTTCTTCTGGTTCATGCATTTTGTTGTTGGAAATATAAGTTAATTTGTATCCTTGCTCTTGTTTTCCAGGTTTTGTCATCATTTCGAGGTGAAGTCTTAAGAGGATGTGTGATCGTTTTCAGCCTTAACTTTCGTGGTGACTTGCGAAAACTCAGGAGGATAGCAGAGCGGTTAGGAGCTACTTGTTTGAAAAAACTTTACCCCACTGTGACGCATGTAGTTGCTACTGATTTTGTAACTAAAGAGTCCCGGTGGGCCATGAAAGAAAAGAAGTTTTTGGTTAATCGCCGATGGCTGGAGGCTGCGAATTTCTTTTTGCAAAAGCAGCCTGAGGAGAACTTTCTTTGTCAAAATGCACTAGTTTCTGGTAATTAGTTAAAGAGTGTTGTTACAAGGATTTTGTGTTTATGAAGATGAGTTTCATTTGATAAGTAGATCTCACTGATCTCATAATTGTTGTTCTCAAAAGTTTAGGATTTTATACTTCCTATGTTTCTGTTGTTAAATATTTTTGAACATCGAGAAAAACAATAAATAATTGCTTGAATGAAACAACTTTATTGAATTGCCTTGCTTATTTAGAATATAGTGCAACAACAATACATGTAATGTTACATTAAAGGGAAAATAGAATTAATTGTGGCTTTTGTCCTATAATGAGCGGAAATTTTGATCGTTTCACTAAATTATCCTTTTATTATGTGTTGTTGTAATCTCATTACCATAAAAAACATAGTGGATTACAAGCTTAACTATAGTTAGTTACTAGACTGTGCAATAACTTGTTACACAAGTAATTGTCTAAGTTAATATCTAATTACACTTCCCAAAGTTCATCACCAACTCCAACCAGAACTATAGCAAGTGGATATTTACTATTTCCTAAATAAAGAATGAAAGTTATGAAGTACTTTAAAAACAGAACAATAAGAAAAGAAAAAAGAGTTTCATAATAATCCTAAATAATGAAAGTTATGTTCATGGTTTCTAAATGAATTTAGTCCATCAAATTGACCATGTATACCTTGCATTAGCAATTCCTTTTATATATATATATATATATATATATGACCATCTGCAATGATAACCAAGACATGGAATTCAGTCATGTATCAAATATCTGGATATCTTACAAGAGGTATTAGTCTTGATCTATCTCAATCATATATATTAAAAAAATCAAGACGTGCATAAAAATTTATAGACGTGATTGAAACGCTATAAACTTTCAATCTAATTATGATTTGTGTAATATAAGAATCTGATAAAAGGAGATTACATCCCTATACATTGTTTTTCAACACAGAAGCAGTCTATATCTAACATTTAAAACATAGTTAAACTGATTGATTGAAGCTGAATATGAATCAAGACATAAGCTTCCTAGATTGAAAATGAAGAAGGCTCGTATGCTCGTCCAAGCCGGAAATGTTTACACCCCAAAAATATTAGAGGAATTCTAAGAGGAATTTGAGGAACGTCTAGACACTTGCATAAAGGTTTTGAAAGAAGGTTTGTATGTTGTCACAAATTATGATAATGTAAAAGAGAGGACAATTATGGGAAATCCTACGGAACAAAAATTTTCTTGTGATTCTCGTAAATTTAAGACACATGGCCATCTTATGTAGTCATGCTTTGAAAGTTTTGGATGTCATGAATATTAATTTAATTCATGAACATCATATACTAAAGCAATGAACAAGAGATGCAAGGTTGGGAAGTAATAAAAATTGGAAAAGGATGCATGGTTGAATCAGACACGAAAGCCAATTTCATGAAGCGATACAGTGAGTTTTTTTTTTAAGAGGGAAGCGATACAGTGAGTTGTGTCCTCGAATGATTAAATAGACCAACGAAACTTCAAAAACTCAAAACTTACACATATATGTCTGATTAAATAGACCAACGAAGCTTCAAAAACTCAAAACTTACACATATTTGTCCAAGGTTTATGAAGAGTCAAGCAAAATATTTGAAGATATGATGGCCAAAAAATGTGTGGATGGAGGGAATGGTTCATGTAACCATATCAATTGAAATGATGAAATTGACAACAACACGGACACCGTTGTCGGGGGGAAAAGGCATAAAGAAATGAGATTGTTCACGTTCTACTAAAAAAAAAAAAGCCAAATCTTGGGTTGAGAAAGCAGCTAGGAAGAGAACCAAAAAATTACAGGATGGACGCTGATTGGGGTGCGGGTAACTTTCCCCAGGCTTTGTGACATCTTTTAGCCCCTTTCAAATTCGCGTGGATCATAGTTGCGTCTCTATTTTTGTTATGATATTTCATCTTTAAATGGACCGTCGACGTGACTGCGTCGAGCGCTGCTAAGGTGGGGTGTCCCAGGATGCAGTTATAGATGGATACGACCGGTATTATTAAGAAAGACCCTTCAATCGTTCGTTTGTCCATTTCTTCTCCAAAGGTTACGCCCAATTTGACGTTCCCCTGTGGGTGTGTACTTTTTTCGTTGAAGCCATGGAGGTCGGTACTATCGTAGGGTTCCAAATCCTCATTCTTTAAACCCAATTTCTCGAGAGCGTCTTGGTACAAAATGTCGACAGAGCTTCCTTCATCTACCAGGCACCTAGCGACGTCATAGCCTTAAATGCCCACGATGATGACGAACGGTAACTCTTCGTTAGAAACTCCTTTCACTTTCTCGCTGACGGTGAACCCTAATAATGGCCTTCTCTTTGCTACCTTTTCAGGCGCCACATGTATTGCTCTTAGTTTAGTCACCTTTCTTTTGCGGAGAATCCTCCCGTTATTACTCCGAGGAAGATCCAGCCGTCGACTCTTTCTCCCCCTGCTTTCACTGTCTGTGTATATCAGGTCCCTACTGGCGGCGCTCCGTGCCTTTCTTGGCGGGATTCTTCCCTTTTTGAGGAATGTTTCTTTTTAGGGGATTTTCGTGGGGAACCCTTTCTGCACCAGTCGCTCTGCGGGCATCCCTTGTCGATGAAGTGGCTTAATTTCCCCTTCTTTATCAATTCTGCGATCACCTCTTGGAGCTAGTAGCATTCTTATGTATCATGGCCCCGACTCTGATGCTAGCGGCAATATTTAGTCTTGTCGGTTCTTGCTAACTCTTTCAGCGACTGCGGTTCTTTGATGCCAATTTCCTTGAACTCTGTATTGAAACATTCATGTAGGATTGTTTCTCGGGATGTGTTTAACGAGGTGTAGGTTGTGAACTGGAGGCGCGACCCTCTAGTCTTTTCGTTGTTGCTGCGGCGCCTATTGTCTCCGGATTTGTTCGATTGTTTTTTTCTCAGTGCTTCCTCCGCCAACTTATTTTATTCGTAGTTGATGTATGAATGTGCACGAGTTATAAGGTCGTTCATGTTTGTGGCTGCTTTCGCCTTGCAATGAAGTGAGAGGTGAATTCATTGCAAAGCTCTCCCCATGAGTCGATATAGTTGACCTGTATGCCTTTGAACCATGTCATGGCGGTGCCTTTCAGTGTTAAGACGAATAGTTTGCACTTAACCGCGCCCCTAGCCCGGTGGTAGTCGAGGATAGTGACCAGGTGTTCCATGTGCTCGTCTGGATCTGTAGTGTCGCCGTAGGTCTCTAGCTTGGGCGGTTTCGCAAAAGCGCGGGGAATAGGATATTCTGTTATCCTTCTAGTGAACGATCCTTTGTAGGGGATCTTGTGACGACGCTCTGGAGAACACTCCACTTCCTTCCAACGACCTTGGTGCCGAGGGGAATTCTTTCCCTCGCGGTGCTTCGAAGGTTTGTAGCATTCAGAACGGCGCGGACGTGGACTACTGCTCCCTCGATCTGATTCGTCAGGAAGTTTGTTGTCACCTTTTTGGTGGTTCACTGCAATGGAGGCGACATCATATGACACCGTTGTTGATAGACAATTGGCAAGTGTACCAAAAACTATCGAAGTAGTAAAAATATCGTTCCCAGAAGGACTAGTTTTAATCTTATTCACTTTGACCTCCAAAGCATGCAACGCTTTCCTTTCTCATGTTAGGTTATGTGGCCATTGATCAATAGTAACAATTTGTAAAGATTTACTACTTGACACAATAAATCAAAAACTACAATTTATTTAAAATGACTCTAAATTAAATACTAAACTAATAAAAATAAACCAAAAACTCAACTAAAAATACTATGAAAATATGGAATGACGGACTGTTATCACAACCCCAAACTTGAACTGTTACTTGTCCTCAAGGAACAAACTTATTAAATGAAAAATGACAGTAAAATAACAGCTTACCAACCAATGATAACCTCAAAGTTCATCTCGCTACTAGCCATTTGATGAGCTAGTTTGACTTGCTTGCATCCACCATTCACAACTCCACGCAACAATTTGATAAGGGTTTCACACAGTCGACGTGTAGGTCTACATATTACCATATGCTTGAAAAGTTTCTAAACGTCAATCAAAATCAATGTCATTACACACTTTGAGGTCTTTTAGGGTTATAACGGGGCTTAGGTAAAGGTGGGATATTATTTGGATAAGTAGGCTACACAAAATTTGAGTTATGCACTCCTACGAAATTTTAAACACTGATTCAATCCCCTCATTCACCCTTTGAAACAACAATTTGTAAAGGTACTAGAGAACATTTGTAACTTACAGGGACAATCGATTTTGTAACTCATATTTTTCAATGTTCGTCCCTTTGGCTTCCATTCTCTTTTTTTTCACTATTTTTTTTTGTACACCATTTTTGTGTGTATTTTTCATTGCTTTCAATTTCATTCAAGTTCTTTGTTCTCTAGTACCCCCACCCCAAACTTAGTTGGTTGCAAATTCCAATAGCAACCCCAAACTCATTGTTTAGCAACACCCTACTTAGCCTAACTTAAAAATAAATTTTTGGGTCAATTCCTAAAAATCTCTAGGCTTAATATGTAGTTTGTCACCGAACAAAAAGATCTAAACCTACCGGCTCAAGTTGGCTTTCAAAAAGGATAAATTCAATTAAAATCAAGGTAGGCTTCAAAGGCTCACATGACCAAGCACTTTCGCCTCAGTGTGTATGACAAAGACCAATCAACAATAAAGAAACAATGCAAGTTCTAGAAATGTAGTTGCATGGAACACTTTATATAAGTAAATTGAAAAATAAAATTTGGCTATGAACCTTACAGTGTTAGATTTCTAGGAGTTGTGATTACCTATCACATATGCCGTACACTTCGCCTTTGAATTTCAAGTCACTACCTCCATATGAACTTTGATGTTATCATTGGTGAAACAAACTGTTATCAAACTGGAAAATTTCAAGAAACAAGAAAATTCATTAATAATAAACAAGCAAACAATTAAAGTTACAATAAAAGAGAATCAAACTGAGAACTGACACAACTGACATCTGACAAAGAATAAGAACTGATGTGGACTCTGATTTGTTTTCTCTGTTTTTTTTTGTCCATCTTTTCGCTTTTTTTTTCATTTTTTTTTGCTTTTTTTTTACTAAATAAAAATACCTGCAAAAAAACAAAATTAGAAAAAGAATGGGTTGCCTCCCATCAAGCGCTTTCTTTTACGTCATTGAGCTTGACGCTTCAACCACTTTTAGGGTGGTAAATATGAAAGAAAAAATTTATCATCCTTCTTCGTCCTCTTATTTGGTAGGAATTCCATGAATTTGGCACAAAGAAGTAGATGATCCCATGCTCCCACCAATGAACTTCTTGAAATTGTGACCTCCCACTTTAGAGAAGAATGAGTCTCTTTTTGCAAATGAATGTTTTCTTCCATCTCCATTGATCGAGTTTCCATTGTAAGGTACAAATCGACACATCTCACCTGTGGCTTTTCTTCTATGTTGGTACTTTTATTTTTCAAATGTTCAGCTTGCAGCATGATGGCATGTCGCTTCATCTCAATCTCAACCGATTTCTTTTCACTCTCATCTGCTTTCTCAACAAGATTACCACACTGAACATCAAACTTCTCAAATGAAACTTGATTTGACATCAAGAAATCATCTAAAATATTTTGAAGTTGAGAGTTATAATCTATGTTGACCACCTCTTTCTTCCCTTCACAATCACGACCTGGTTGATTTGCCTCATAAAGATCACTTCTCTCATTTAATCTCGAGATTTTATTGTCCAAATATTTTATCTTCAAAGATAGCATATATTTTTCATAACGAAGAATATTGATCTCTTCAGAATCAAACAATAATCGACTACCCCACATTGCTACAAAACTCAAAGAAACCTTTCAGTAGCAAAGCACAAAGAAATAGAAATGAAGAGCATAAATCATAAAATAAAATTCTCAATATTTTATTTCAATATATAAACAAAAATATAAATGACAGAAGTCCTAAATAATAACGAAATTACCAAGCTGAAATGATTCAACAGTCCCGGCAGCGGCGCCAAAAACTTGATAGACAATTGGCAAGTGTACCAAAAACTATCGAAGTAGTAAAAATATCGTTCCCACAAGGACTGATTTTAATCTTATTCTCTTTGACCTCCAAAGCATGCAACACTTTCCTTTCTCTTGTTAGGTTATGTGGCCATTGATCAATAGTAACAATTTGTAAAGATGTACTACTTGACACAATAAATCAATAACTACAATTTATTTAAAATGACTCTAAATTAAATACTAAACTAATAAAAATAAACCAAAAACTTAACTAAAAAGACTATGAAAATATGGAATGACGGACTGTCATCAGTTGTCGTACGACGTTTGCCTCACTGAATCTCCTCGGTTTGTGTAGCTACTACCTCCAGAATCCTTTCTTGTTTCTTCTCTACGCATTCGAGTTTGTTGTTCTGTAGCTGGAGGAGTCAGTGGTTGCGAAGGTGGAACGTTCTATTGTTGAACAAGAGGTGGAGGAAGAGTCGTCACGTCCAGTGTGGCTGAGGTGTGAACGTTGTATGTGGCATCGAAAACAACGTCGTTTTCTTCAAGATTCACTGGTTCCAGTATCGGAATCGCTCGACTCTGGAGGATTTGGATCATGGAACGTGGTACTGTTGTGGTGGAGGAACGACATGCGGTGGTCCTCTTGCGAGTTCCCGCCATTGTTTTGAGAAGAAGAGAAGTGACTGTTGACCCTTGCGGTAGAGGAACGTGTAACTGAAAACGGTTACGGCGGAGGTGCTCGTAATAAAAAACGGTTATGGTGAACGATTGTTGGACTATGGCGGTTAGTGAATGATCCCCTCCTTCCAACGCCAAATGATCTGTTCGGTGAAAATGGTTGAGTGGAAACGGTGGCAGAGAATGCTCTGGTGTAATGGTAATTGCTTCCGGCACGGCAGCAATGAGTCTTCGCGGTGGAACGAAAGGTGCCTGCAGGCACGTTAGCACTCCGACAGTCAAGTCAGTAATGGAACTGAGAAAGAGTGTTTAAGAAGTGTTGTGAAAAGTGATGTGTGCCTTGAGGGTGAAGCAAGTTCACCCTTATATAGGCGCGCGCTGGTCATAACCGTCTCAGGGTTATGCGGCGTATGATTAGGGACGGAGCCGGACACGTGTAGGGTGATCCTTGTGCAAGAGCGAGCTCCTGTGTGGCACGGTGCACGCGAACCGACATGCTCCTTTGGATGCGAAGTCTTTAGGCGGTGCAAGTCCGACCACGTGTCATCGTGCGGTTGGTCCTATGACCGGTCCACAACACCATGTATCATATATGTTGAGTTTATTAATCATGTGAAGAGCTTGCTATGTTGACTATATTATTCTTAGTTGGTCAATCAGATTGTCTTAACTATTATTTTATGATGTTCTGGAGGATAATATGTTGGTCAACAAGGAACCTTTATGCTTATAGTCTTGAGAATAATATGATTGGACAATATGTTGGATAACTATCATCTTATATTCCCGACGAGGGAAATATCAGTTTGGATATGATGTTCGCATGAGAACGAAGACTGTTTACCTCCACCACCTCCCATTGTTCCACCAGATGTTAAACCAATCAAGATAGAACATAAGATAGTTAAGAAGAAGCTTCCAATGCCAAGTTGTGGACTTTATTAAGATTGCAGAGTTTTCTAGTCCTCACCACTACTTTAATGATTTGGCAATAGGTGATTTTTTTGTTGGTCTGAGACTGTTGTCAATTAAAGCTTTCCTCTATCACGGTGTGATCCTTGTTGGTCTGCGCATAGTTTATCTACAAAATTTTATTAGAATGTTGTGAAAACATTTTGGTTTTAATGATACTTGTCATACCCCAATTTTTGACCTAAGATGTCATTGACACGTGTCGTTTGACTCTGCATTCGTACGCCGTTTGGCCCTAACTGGTCTCTGATTTTTAGTAAAAAATTCGGCAGATAGGTATTTTAAAATACCTCATTTTGGTTCCGAATCGGGCCCTCTTCTCTCAATTTTCATTTTTTTTTTAGTGTTAGTTTTTCCATCTTTTATTTTAATCCTTTTTAAATTCATTTTTCTTTTAATCTTTATCTTTTATTATTTTTTATTTTAATGTCCAAATTTTATTTTATTTTTTTTGTCCAAACCAGCCCAACACAAGCTGTCACCCACGTCCCAAACACTTGGTGGCCAAGACTCACACCCTTGGTGGCCAAGGTTCCTCTTTTATAAATACAACCAATCGGACAGCACAGAAGGAGGCCAAAAAAAAACTCATAGCATTTTCTCAAGAACAACAAAGGCCGCCACAATCAACCTGCAAAACAACCGGAGAAGAACAACAAAAAAAATAGACAGAGGCAGCCGCAAATAACAACACCACACAAACCATCCACAATTTTTACGCGACCAAAAGCCAACAACAGACACGGTTTCAAGAGGATCAGAAACAGACCCACGGACCATACAACAGAACCAAATCGGATCCTTGAAGAACCATAAAATATTTACTTTTTCTTGTTCTTTAGATCTAGGCGGTGTCGCGTATTTGTTCGTTATTTTAAGGTAAGAAATAAGATCAGAAGAGAGAATATAAGAGAATAGGCAAAAAAAAATTAAAAAAAAAACATTTGAGGCGGCGGCGCCGCCGCCAC
>Ga0315914_1003772_pt1 | contig 22900 bp, 16 predicted proteins | sample MpolenodulesMG_FD_203920 | JGI IMG/M metagenome (GOLD analysis project Ga0315914, IMG submission 203920) | Medicago polymorpha root nodule microbial communities from Los Angeles, California, United States - elongated nodules | ecosystem: Host-associated > Plants > Roots > Nodule | place: USA...
AGAGGAGTGTCTTGGTGATCAAGGGAGAAAATAAAGTTGTTGGACACGTTTTTGATAGCTGCCCAAAGTCTCAATTGACTTCTCTTTTCTTCTTAAAAATAGTCAGAACGTTTTCAGAATGTTTTGTCTGATTTGTCTAGCTTTGCTTGCACTGTAGCTTGCTTGCGAGGGAGAGAACCAACTGTAATGTGTTGTTTACTTGTTGCCCAATGCTGATTATGTCATTGTCCTTTGCTTTAGTGATGTCATGCTTTAATAAGCCATGTGCTCTTATCCATGAGTAAGATATTTATTCTTTGTGGGCCTTTTTCATCCAAATGGATTGAATTCTTTTCTTAAGACCCAAAAGACATCTTTCAAATAATAATCTGCCATACTTACTTGTTGTGCAGACTTGTTCACTTTTGATGTACTGTTTTATTTCCTTCATATTTGCCAGAACGTTCTCAGATTGTTCTCACTGAAACATTCTCACAAAACACATTAGTGGATAACAAAATAATATTGAAATATTTTTGTTATCTTTTAAAACATCAAATGAGGATGTTTTCTTCACTTTGTATGACCAGAATGATATTTGTAGAAACATGAGAAACCTTTCTCAAAGACAAAATTACTTTGATTGATTTCTATTCTCCAAATCATATCTTGAATAGTGACGGAAGATTCTTTGACCATCATAAGTCTTTTATGATAGAATCTCCAAGCATATGATCATGAATTTTCTTCTTTGATGTTTCTCCAACCAATATCATTAATGAGTGACTTAATAAATAATTCATTCATGAATTGGTTTCTCTTCAAAGTTGATTCTAATCATTTTAATGAAATGATGAGAATATTTTTGAGTGTAATAAGCATCCTCATCATGAGAACATTCTTTCATCGGAGTTGATAATGTTCTCTTCTATATGAGATGACAATAAATTCTCGGTTAATTAACCTTGAATTATTTTGTTGATGATGCGATTTATCTCATAATTTCTCTTGGTGATTGCACACAATATTTCTTGTTCATTGAGTATCTTTGAGATGTTTTAGTTTAGGCATGCATGTAATCATGACGGTTCATTCAATCATTCTCTTGAATGAAACTTTTGCGCCTTTTCCTTAAACTCTTTTAGAAGCTATTTGAAGATCATTCCTTTCAAATAGTAACCCTTTATTCCTCGAATCTTTAAGGCTTTGTTGAAAACCATGTGGTGACGAGGATGAGTTAATTGATCATAAAATTCATCTTCTTGTTGAATCTTCAATCAACACTCATTTGATTCAAACAATATTCTTTTTATATCTTCTTTGAGCTTGTGATACTACTGTTTTGGTATTCTTCCAATGAGTATATATATATGCACTTGTAAGAGACTTCTTTCTTGTCAACTTCTGTGAAAAGACTTAAGTGCAAACATCAGTAGATCACTATTTATAAAACTTAGTGTTCATTCCATAAGGTTTGTTATCATTAAAACATTCATTAAAAATATTTTTGTTTCAACACATATTTTGCACAACAAGTTATGATAAAATAGTGATAGTTTTGGTGGACTTTGTCGAGGTGGTTTCTGTTTTTTGTGGTGTTCTCTCGACGGGCAACAGGCTGTGTAGTGCCTCTATGTTGGCTGCGTGAGACTGCTGCTATTTTACGTAGCAGGTTTTTGGTTTTGTCACTCGGAACCGTTGTGATGTTGGTGTTTTAGGGGTTGCACCTCTTTTGTTTTGTGCCTAGCCTTTTCCTTTTGTTTTCTTTCCATAATCATGAGGCAGGCGTATGCGTTTGATTTGTGTTTTATAGGGTCCTGATGTTGTTTATAGTTCACTGGTTTAGCAATAGCATATTACATGAAGAATTTTCCAATTAGGCACTCGGATCTGTAAGCCATTATACTACTCCAAAAAAATTTAATGCATCTTAAATCGCCCTAGATGTTTAAGAACTGCATCTAACATCACTATATGTTCTGTGTTTCATATTTCAACCACAAGTAATCTATCTTCTATGAGTGTTCAAGGGACCCAAATAATTGTTTGGTGCGGTAGCGAATTTGTTTTGTTTCTATTCGGCTGCTGAGTTTTCAATGTGACAAAGGACTACTAACTAAAGGATGTATTACAGTAGCCATATGAATCATGAATTATACCGTTTTGACAATCAATGAAATCCATGGCAGGAACATGTGTGCAATTTCAATACGTTAATATGTAATTACTATGAAGTGGCTGGGTCAAGTACAAGTAAAATAGGATGTTTACCTTTTTTTTAAGCATGTAATTAGGTGTTTGATGTAGTTTTTTTTTTTTAGGGATAGTGTTTAATGTAGTGTTTTTTTTGTTGGTTGTAATGATTATACATTAGAGATGGAGTTTGAGCTTCTATGCTAAGCTCTATATTGTTAAAAATAAATAAATAAGTCTTCAACTTTAATAGACCTGTCCGATAGCACGAGTCAAACATCTATTTTCTTTGGGGTTTGATATTTTTATTTAGTTTGTTGTATCTTTTTGCTATTGATCATCCAAGTTATTTAGCTATGTATAATAATAATAATATTGCATTTAAATACATTTTTCAATGTATATGACCCGTGCCGCAGCACGGGTGTAAGGTCTAGTTAAACAAAGTAATGGTTACATTAGTTTTGATGTTTTTTGGTTTTTCTTCTTGTATCAAGTGCAAGAGAGAGTTTAAGTATAACACTAAAAAAGTCCCTTCAAAAAAAAACACTAAAAAAATGTATGGAGGGGATTTGTGAGATTCCCAAACCGTCCCCAAATATCTTTGTTGTAAAGTCCTAAATGTCCTTTTGGTTTATTTTAACCACACGACAGGTGGAGCGCCACATTAGCCATGTTATGGTTCAAAAACGTCCAATAGAAAGACTAATATGTACCATTTTATTTTCCTTAAAAAAAAATTGTTCCAATTTATTTTCAATTTTTAGGAAATGTCCCGATTTATTTTTATAAGAAACTAAAAATTTCAATTTCGAACAAGTGACTGCACTAGGTTACATGTTGATACTTCAGGCTTAATAATGTCAATTTCGAACAGGAAAAACATTGAAATAAAGAGTAAAAAGTAAAGGGTTTGTCTAACATGTGCAATATTGCACATGTTAAGGAAACTAAAAATAGCAACTTTTCATTGAAAATCATCAATTATTAATTGAAAAGTATTTATTTAATATAGACTACACAAGTTCCAAGACAAACTTACCACTTTAAATTTATTAACATGTGCAAATTTGCACATGATAGAAAAATCCAAAAGTAAAATATGCTTCATAAACTGTTTTGCAATCTGAAATCGGACCACACAGAAACCGTGTACTGACCTTATTGCAAAATCAAGCAAATAAACTATTCTAGGAACATATACAAATCAAGACACACTATATGTTATTGTTTAATGTACTTATATATACAAAATGTATTCATCGTACAACAAAATTCATAAAAAAGGCATGTCTTAAATTTTTTATCCCATATTTTAGTTTTATATATCCAAGTAATTAATGGTATGATAATAATGTAATGGCATCACATGCAGTGACTAGTACACTAATTATTTGCTTCCTCAATTATTGATATTGCAAGCTTCAAGTAATCCACGATAAGATCGAATCTGCCAATTCCCATCAAGCTATTAAATTTACAATAAGCAAGATTACTTGTCTGAGAAAGAATATCAATCTACCACTCCAAAAATAATCAATATATTTTACACATTTTTGAAGTTGTTGTACCCGGCAATGGAGGGACATGTCAGTGCAAGTTTAATAAAAATGCTCCTAGAAACAAGTGTCATATACAGTCAAAAATAGAAGCTATGGTAGGTTTAATATTCGTTCTCATTTGTTTTCAGATAAATAATTTTTCTAATGTTAATCTAATTTGAAAAGATTAAACTCAGCTAGTGTATAATAACTTGAGTTGCTATCAAGAATAGATTGATCCAAGTGTTAGAAAGTGGTGATGCGTTAGATATGGAGAAAATTCTTTTGGAAAGTGAGAACACACCTTGTGTGTTTCACCTCCGTTGAAATTACTCGGTGAAAATTTCAAACATATAGCATGGTAACTCAAAAATATTTGAGTTGTTCAATGTAAAAATCTATGGAGTATATCTAATACTTTGATATTTTTTTCCCTCAATGTAAGTGCATGATATAAGCACTATTTGGGCATTCGACTTTCTTGACATTGATAAACTCTGAAACTCAACGTAACTCACCTAATAACGGCTGATAAAAATAATTGGATCTTCCATTTATATAAGTTACTATTATTAAATTCGGGGGTTAGGTGGGTTGGAGAAGAGAAAGGAAGTTAAGGAATTGGTGAGGGAGAAGTATCCTTTTGTGTTGTGTTTACAAGAAACTAAGATGCAGTCAATAGATGATTTTCTATGTACATTAATATGGGGGCCTTTGAATTGTGATTATTCTTTTAGTCCGTCTGTTGGGGCGTCAGGTGGTTTGTTGACTGTTTGGGATACTTCTGAGGTGGAGGTGTGGGCATCGTCTCGAGGGGATCACTTCTTGTTGATCCATGGCAGGTTTATTAAATCTAATGTTGAGTTTCATTTGTTCAATGTGTATTGTCCATGTGATCAAAGAGCTAAACAGACTTTGTGGACATCGCTATCTGCGCGTTTACAGTCTTTGGATAGTTGTAATGTGTGTTTGTGTGGAGACTTTAATTCTATTTGGTCCTCGGAGGAAAGGCGTTCGGTTCGCGGGTCTCAGGTTGTAGATGATTATGCACCTTTTAATGACTTTATTGATGATTGTGTTTTAGTTGATTTACCTTTGGGTGGTCGAAAGTTCATGTGGTACAAAGGAGATGGGCGTTCGATGAGTAGATTGGACAGGTTTTTGATCTCTGAAAAGTGGTGTCAGTTGTGGCCTAACTGTATCCAGGTAGCTCATTTAAGGGGTCTTTCTGATCATTGTCCTATTTTACTGTCAGTTGATGAACGAAATTGGGGGCCGAGACCTTTGCGGTTGTTGAAATGCTGGCAGGACATGCCTGGTTACAATAATTTTGTTCGTGAAAAATGGAGTTTTTTCCAGGTTCAAGGATGGGGCGGCTTTGTTCTTAAAGATAAATTAAAACTAATCAAAGTGGCTCTCAAGGAGTGGCACGAATCCAATACTCGTAATTTACCGGCGAAAATTCTATCTTTGAAAGAAAGACAGACGGCTCTAGATAGTAAAGGGGAGGAAGCAGAGTTGTCAGAGACCTTATGGGTAGTATGTCTTTTCCGACCTTATAGAGAAAATGGATTAAAGAGTGTGTTTGTACCGCTACGGCATCAGTGTTAGTGAATGGCAGTCCTACAGACGAGTTTCCTCTTGAACGGGGTATACGTCAGGGTGACCCTCTATCGCCTTTTTTGTTCTTATTGGCAGCAGAAGGCCTGAATGTATTGATGAAAGCCTTGGTTGAAACAGGTACCTTTATAGGGTACAAGGTGGGTGGCGCTAACTCTGTGGTGGTGTCTCACTTACAATTTGCTGATGATACACTTTTAATTGGTAAGAAAAGTTGGGCAAATGTTCGTGCAATGAGGGCTGGCTTGGTTTTGTTTGAGGCTATGTCTGGTTTGAAAGTAAATTTCCATAAAAGCTCTCTGGTTGGTGTCAATATCAATGCTTCTTGGTTGGCTAAAGCGGCTTGTGTGTTAGGTTACAAAGTGGGTAAGGTGTCGTTCCTCTATTTGGGTCTTCCAATTGGGGGCGGTCCGCGCCGGTTATTGTTTTGGGAGCTTGTTGTTAATCGAATTAAAGCTAGATTGTCTGGTTGGCATAGTCGGTTCCTTTCTTTTGGTGGTCGGTTGATCCTTCTCAAATCTGTCTTGACTGCACTTCCTGTGTATGCTCTTTCCTTTTTCAAAGCTCCGTTAGGTATAATCTCTTCCATTGAATCTTTATTAAATAAATTTTTTTGAGGGGGAAGTGAGGATAAAATAAAAATTTCTTGGATTAGTTGGAATTCTTTATGTTTGAGGAAGGAGTATGGAGGGATGGGTGTTAGGAGATTGAGGGAGTTTAACACTGCTTTGTTAGGAAAATGGTGTCGGAGGTTGTTAGTAGAGAGAGATGGGTTGTGGCGTAGGGTGTTGGCGGCTAGGTATGGTGCGAAGGATGGTGGTTTGGAGGATGGGGGCGGAGTTGTTTATCTTGGTGGCGGGAGATAGTGAGGATTAGAGATGGGATAGGAGAGGGCGGAGAGGTTGGTTCGTGTCGGGTGTTAGGAGACAGGTGGGAGACGATGCAGAGACTAACTTTTGGTGTGATTGTTGGTGTGGAAGTGTTACGTTTAATGTGCACTTTAGACGGCTTTTTGATTTGACTGTCAACAAAGTTGTCACGATAAGGAACATGTTCCAGTTGGGTTTGGAGGTTGTGGGGGGTGTGGTAGTGGCGTCGCTGATTGTGGGTTTGGGAGGAATAGTTGGTAGAGGAGTGTAGGGAACTATTACTTACAGTTACTTTGCATGATTCCTCTTTTGACAGGTGGCTTTGGTTACCGGATCAGATTGGTGGGTATACGATTGGTGGTGTGTATGATATGTTGGCATCGCAGGAACAACCTATGTTACATCAAAATATGGAGTTGATTTGGCATAAACAAGTACCTTTGAAAGTTTCTATATTTGCTTGGCGTCTGCTGAGGGACCGGTTACCTACTAAACAAAATTTGGCATGTCGTGGGGTCTTATCTTTGGAGGCACGGTCATGCATTGATGGGTGTGGGCATGTCGAGGACCTGAATCATCTATTTCTATCTTGTCCGTACTTTGGTGCGTTTTGGCCAATGGTGCGAGCTTGGCTTGGTGTTGCTGGGTCGAAACTCAGTTTATAACAGACCATTTCTTGCAATTTATTAATTATGCAGGTGGTTTGAGAGCGCGACGTTCTTTTTTCCATCTAATTTGGCTTCTGTGTGTTTGGATATTGTGGAATGAGCGGAATGATAGAGTTTTCAGAAATAAACAAAGCTCTCTACCGCATTTGTTAGATAAAGTAAAATCATATTCCTTGTGGTGGTTGAAAGCTAGTAATGTTGTTTTTAGTTTTGGTATTCATAATTGGTGGTCGAACCCGCTCATATGTATGGGTATCGACTAACTGTTTTGTAACATTGACTAGATTGTGTTTCTTTCCGTGATTGTTATGGCACACCTTGTGTTGCAGCAATTAGGTTTTTGGTGTTAATATATTCCATTTTTGTTTGTTCGGAAAAAAAAAAGTTACTATTATTAAAATTCGAGTTCAAAATTATTTTCTCGTTGTTTGTTCTCTAGTCTAATTTTGTTACTCCCCAACCTAAACTATTAGATTCTTTTGCAACAATTACTTGTCCTTAAATATGACCATTTGAAAATTTAATTTTTAGATACATTATTATTCTTTTTACAAATGTATTTATTTTTAATACTATAAATTTGTTTTTGAATATTAAAAATTGATATTAACTCTTTATTATTCTTTTTACAAATATATTTCTTTTTAATACTATTAATTTGTTTTTACATGTGAGTTTTTTTCTGTTCCTTTTTAATTGTCATTTTAAGGTTATTTACACCAATCAAAAAATAAAAATCAATAAATTATAGTATTACTTTTAGTTTTAAAGAAACTATTTGTCTTTTACGTATAATACATGTGAGTTCTTTTGCAATATTTTTCTATTTAAACTAAATTACCACTGGTATTACTTTAGAATATCAATGAAACATCTCTTGTTTCTTCACACTAATACATCTTTGAGGAATGTTATAGAGACATTCTTTTTAACACTCTTTTTTATTGCATCAAAATCATATGAGTCACACACTTTGAAAATGGATCTCACATAAGGTGGTGAGACCATCATGAATTTCAGTCAATAAAAGAGATAGTGTTCGAAAAATAGTGTTTTTAGCATTTTTTTTTTTATATATATATTTATTAGGTCATGCTAGACACAAGTTAAGGAGCTTAAAATAGAATTAAAAAATAAAGTTTATATTGAAAAAATAACTTTTGAAACTTTTAAGACATTGAATGCACAATTTAGAAACAAAAAAAAAAAACTACTATATTTGGTTTCTTAACTTGTGCCCTTGGACATAAGTTAGCATTTCTCTTATTTATTTAGCTCTAGCATAATGAGGTATTCTTCTACGATCACAAACATACATGAATACTGTTTGGTCACACATACATAAAGAGATTTTATTTTAATAATAAAGAAAGCAATTCATACAAAAATGATTAATATTTTAAGGATAAATCTCTCTTTGTATGTGCACATAAACATTATTCAGGTATGTTTGTGATCATAAAAGAATACCATCTAGCAACACACCCTTTCGCACACTCTTTCAAACTCATTATCTCTATCTTGTTGAAATTCAAATGGATCTCGCTAAAACATGTAGACACTATATAGATTTAGTGGACTTCATTCAAAATCAAACCAATTAGAGAACGTGTATTAGCAAGAGCGATTGTGTTGCAAACATAATTCTTATCGTATTCCAATCATTTGGCTACTCCATCAACTACAACTAATAAATAAATGAAACAAATTTTATCTCAAAATGAACACAACTAATTATATTTTTATGAATTATGCACAACTAAATCGATACATGTAAAATGAAACCAGCAAAGCGACTATCTTTTACTCCCTTGGTTCTTATTACATTATAAGAAGAAAAAAACATAAAAATCAATGCAATCATTAATTATTATACTCCTTCCGTCTAAAAATAGGTGTTCTTTTTACTATTTTTCTTTGTTTCAAATTATTTGCTCCTTTTACAATACTAATACAACAATTACTAGTCTTTTCCGCTAATATACTCTTATTTATTGCATTTCACTGATTCAACTACTCAACTAACTATAATTAATAGGAGTATTTTAGTAAATTAAATATATTTTACCATTAAAATCAACATTACTAGTCATGTCCTTAGTAATCGTGTAAAACTCAAAAGAGACACCTAATTTGAGACGGCGGGAGTAACTTTTTAAATATTTTTACAAATATACCCTTATAAAAATTGTGAAACATTAAATACTTTCCCTAATATTAAAAAATAATTATTAAATAAGAAGTAGAAAAGTATTTTAAACAATAACTACACCTTAAAATTTGTGTCATTTTATTTCAAATATGACCAATTTTTTTAAAAAAAATTCTTATGTTAAGGACCGGATGGAGTATCTTATTTCATTTCGTCTCTCTACAAGAAATAGATAGACCTAGTCTCGCACTAAAGAGTAAAAGATAAATTTGACAAAACAATAATAATTACATTTTCTTTTAAAGAGAAAACAGTAATAATTAATAGAAGTACTACTTTGAACTCTAAAAATAATTAGGATTAAAATTTTTTTCCCCTCTAAATAGGCCAACTTTTCGTTTTAGTCCCTCTAAAAAATTTCTTCAACTTTTAGTCTTCCAAACAAATTTCATCTTCACCTTTGGTCCCTCCTTTAAAGTAAACTCATATGTATAATTCAAATTTTTACATAAAATTTTGCAGAAATATGAATAATATTATAAGGATCTCTGCAAAAAAAGAAATTGGAATTTTTTACCAAAACATGAATTAAATATAAATTTTTATATTTTTGGCGGTAAAAAAATCATATTAATTCATGTTTTGTTAAAAAAAATCTAATTTTTTTTTGGAGTGATTTTTTATAATATTCTATACATTTATGCATAATTTCATTAAAAAAAAAATACCAAAAATAGTGATTGAAAATTTTATAGGGACTAAAAGTTGAAGGAAATTTTTTGAGGGATTAAAATGAAAAGTTGGCATATTTATAGGGACCAAAAACATATTTAACCCAAATAATTATATAGAACAACGTTTTAAAAGAAATTGAGCGACTATTATAAATAGAAATATAAGATGTTGCTTCTAATGGAAGTACCTTCACAAGCTTCATGGGTATTTTAAATTTTTTTTGATGCAACAAAGACTTTTAAAAATTCCCATGGTAATATGCTTCAGCAAACTAAGTTTTCTATTAAGCGAATGTATAATGCTTTAAGAGGTGATTTTGTCAAAGTTGGTTTAAGAAAGTTGGTTAGCTATATACATTGTAGATTGTCAACGTGTGACAGATTGAGTAAAGTTGGAATACAATATGACCAAACTTACATCTTGTGTAAAAAAGAGAATGAAAACCATTTTCATCTATTCTTCACTTGTGAGTATTCTGAGGTTGTTTGAAAAGGTGCAATACAATCGAGTAACATAAGCATTGATACTAGCAACTGGAAGACTATGATGCATTATATTCAAAGTCGGTGCAACAAAAACAATGATACTCACCACAAGAGCAGAATGGTGTTGAGTGTGACTAAGTATATGAATGCCAGAAGGTTTCAATAAAGTCATAATGAACAGTCTAATGATAAGCTTATGAGGTCTTTGTCTTTTTTTTTGTTTTGTTTTGTTTTTGTTGTTGTAGTGTTGGAGCCTAGCTCTTACTTCTTAGTTTGGTGGTTTCTTGATGCGATGTAATTTGTAATAATTATTTTGGTTGATGAAATTTATCTCTATTTACCAAATAATTATACAACTTTTCATAGAAATTTGTTTATTTTGGATGTTTAACCAATACCTTTGGAGCACCGGTTAACATTTTCTTATAAAATAAAACTTTTTGGTGATACATTGTATCCTACCCTACCAGAAGGTACACAGCTAGCAAGGCATAAAGGCATGGAAGAAGAAATACACATACGTAGAAAGAATTAAAGAAATAAACGGCAGACGTACAAGATGTAATTAAATTATTTGGTTTGGTGGTTCACTTCATTGTTTCATTAAAAGTTAATTAATATAGCTAAAACTAAAACCATTGACTGGAGTTTGAGAGGGAAGACAAATAGATCCACCCCAACGTGTGAAACAAAAAGGCCTTCTTTTATGGCCCACCGTAAGGAAAATTAAAACCCTCTTTGAAAACAACATCAACGGGAAATCCTCTAGCTCTTCATCTTCTTGGGAACAAAACAATCTTCTTCTATATACCTCTTCCCTTTCTCTCTTTTTCCTCACTCTAATAACTATTATTTTTTGTATATAAACTCAAACATAGTGATACCATTTTTGTGTTCTTTCTATTTGAACCTTTAAGCATTGGGAAACTAGATGGTCATGGACATGAAGAACAAGAAGAAAATATTCATGGATTTTTCAAAGATTCATTTTCAATTGTTTGAGGATATTTTTTGTGACTTTGTTGGTACGAGGTATGGTTTTGAAGACTAGGATTGATCTCATTTGTGTTGGAGAATTCATCACTACAGGCGTACATGGGAAAGCCAGGCATTTTTATTTTCCTTTTCTTTTTCATTTTCATCTTGTTATTTAATTTCTATATAGACTATAGTTTATTTATTTTATCTTGAACTTACTTTATTAAATATTATGTTGGGTTAATTATATGGGGTTAGAGATTGCCGGGAATAGTTACATAACATATTCTTAAACGGCTTTTAGGACATCAATGATCATCACAATAAAGCATTGAAATAAAATTTGTGGCTGGTTTTCCTAGTCTCTCTTCATTTGTATCATTGCTCTCTTATACTTCTTATGTAACAAATTATTATTACTACTATAAATTATGCAGAAGTTTATGTTTAGTTCAATGGAAGGAGGAGAGAGGAGGAAATTTAACAGGGAAGGGATGAGAGGTAAGCAATTGTGTTAGATTCAACAGTAGGAGATTATTTTAATGGCAAGAACGTGATTTTTTTACTTCTTTTTTTTAACATTTATTCTATTTAAAATGACATTGAGTAAAACAACATTTAAGTTCCTTTAAAAAAAACAACATTTAAGTTGTAAAAAGTTCCTTTCAAAAAAAAAAGTTGTAAAAAGTTTAAATGTAAAAGAAATATTTTCTCCCTTCAAAGCCTTTTCATTTTAGAGGGATTTTGCTCCTCCTTTCATCCTTTCTCTCGAGCCAAACACATCGTAAAGATGCAACTTATATTTGTGATGAATTTCTCTTGTTTGGAGAAGAAAAAATGATTCTTGTATGAAAATGTGCTAACCCATTTGCAATCCATTTGAAAATGTGCTAACATAATTTTGGAAATGGTAAAACATTCCTATTTCTCTACTTCAAACCTAAACTTCATTTTCATGACATGGTACCTAATTTTCCTGCATTGGTTTCAATGGTTTGCAGGTAACACGGCAAATCATGTGACATCACTTTTCTTTATCGTGACTACTATTCATCTTCTAGAGTGATTAAGATATATTTTAGTCACTTAGAAAATACAAAGGTCAAATTAGTTTTTGAGAAATTGGAGCACACAAATCTTACTCCCAATTTTTTTTAGTTCCTTACGAAGATAAATTGAAGCATACAAATCTTACTCCCAATACACATGTAACCTCAACGAAAGGTAACTACTATTCAAAAAACAAAGAAAACAAATGAAGTCAAACTGTAATTAGCTATCATTAAGATTAAATGTGTAATTTTCATGTGTTTACAAACAAAATCGAAAGTGGAAACGGGAATGAGATTTTAGTTACAGCTGTGAACCGTCCGATTAAAATAATTGTCTAGATTATTTTATCGTGTAAAACCGAGTTTAAATTTGAATCGTCTGATCCTAAATCAACGGACGAGATTTGTTACAGTGTGAAACTGCATGTAACCTTTACGACAGCAAATCCAAATTCGTGGAAACGACAATGTTCGAGAAATAGGGATGTTTAGGCCCCTACAACAATTGTCTTTATGGATGATTTGGTCACAAAATTCAATGGTTCGAATATAGCTCCTTCCTTTTCACCTTTTTACTTTATTGTTTTTTGACTTCTGAGGGATTAAATTTATACTTTCATTATTTTGTGGGGCTAAATTGATACAATGTCAGCAAAGTTTTTTCTTCTTTCTCATAATCTTATTGCCCTCTCACATTTCCTTTTAAGTTTATTGTGTAAGAAATTGTTCCTTGTTTTATGTTAACTAACACGGTTAATGCAACAACATTAACTTAAATTGTCTACGTCATCATTTGGTTGACGGTTGAGTAAGGGTTTTTTTTTTTTTTTTGAAGGAAGTTGAGTAAGGGATGTTGCTTCAAAGTTCCAACTAATATTGGTACTGTTTAACTTGGGAAGGGACGAAAAATGACTATTTTATCTCATGGACTAATATGTGCTTCATTTCTTCTAAGAGTAAAATGAGTCTTCCCTCTATCTTCTATTATTCTAACAACCCACCAATTATACTTTTTAATATATATAATTAATTAAAGAAATTACATTTGAAATTAATGGAGTCAAAGAAATAGTTTGATAATTGATAGGGAGGACATACATTAAATTTGTATCTACTAGATTCTCTACCAGATAATAGAAGAACGCGAGGAATATTGTGGACATTCACTCTATGGATATATTTAGTAAGACAAATTTTCAAGCTTATAGGAAAATGGCAGTTTTTAAGGTCACTTGAGCAAAATATACTTGTTTGATCAAAATTTTATTCATGGGTTTTGTTGGAAATCCCGCCCCGAACGTGATGGGGTGGGGTGGTAATTCCACCTTAATTGTGATATGTCCCTAGTTGCCTTACATTGGCTTGTCTTTGATGGGGTGGATTTAGTCCCACATCGGTTAAATAGGAAGCTTGATCATAGTTTATAAAGAGGAGACACTTCTCACCTTACAACCCGGTTTTGTAAGGATGAGTAAGACCCCAAATTTCAACATGGTATCAGAGCCTATCCAAGATCTACCGTTGTCGGGATTCCGCATTGCCACGCTTCATGGCCATTGGGTATGAACGTGAGGGGGTGGCTTAGTAATTCCACCCTAATTGTGATTTGCCCTTATTTGCCTTACATTGGTTTGTCTTTTAGGGGGTGGATTTATTCCACATTTGTTAGATAGGAAGCTTGATCATAGTTTATAAAGAGGAGACACTCCTCACCTTACAAGCCGGTTTTGTAAGGATGAGTTATGCCCCAAATTTCAACAGGTTTTATTTGTTTATTTTCTAGCTTATAACATTTTTGTAAAAACAATATATGCTAAGTAGCGTTTTAAGTTTTAACTTATAACTTCTTTTTTAAGATAAAATATTAATTAAATTTTTTTTTATGACATTTCATATTTATCCCTTAGATCAACTATTAATTTTATCATACATTATAAAGATATTCAGTTATTTCCGTTATTTTATCTATTATGAGCTTTTAACTAGTTTATCTAGCTAATACTCCCTCCATCCCAAAATAAATGACTTAGTTTGACTACATGCATTATTCACATAATATGTTTTGAACATATTTTTCTACTATCATATAAAGACAAATGATATGATATTAGATGTTGGATTTGTCCTGACGAATTGATTAATAGACATATTAATAACTTTATTTATTAATAAATGTATGTTTACAATAATGTTTTGATTAATGAAAAGTTTTGTTGTTTTTTGGTAGTATTTGGTTGATGAAAAGTTGCAATAATAAAACTGCATGTCTCATATCATATATAATTGATGAGGAGAAATTCGAAAGAAAAAACATAACCAATGATGCCTTACAATGACAAAGCGACAATATAATTATTTTTTTTCTTTTATTAAAACGACCATTGATTTAGAATGGAGGGAGTATTATGTATGAACCAACAATGAAGATCATGGTGCTGGGGTTATGACTTATGATAAGTGTTGCGTAGTGACAGTACAATATCCAACACCGCATTGTGCACCCTTTGTCTTTAACAGAAACTGCCTTCAACTGCGACCGCGGCCGCCCCATTTTGTATGTCCTAACCACGGCAAGAAAAATATGTTGCATTTATGATCAGGCATTGAAAAATAAGTTGCATACTACTATAAAAATGGGGCATGGATCCTTGGCAGCAAGCTTGTTTACCGCCGTACTTAGCAACTTATTTTATGACCTCCATAGTAACTAAATTTTCTAATCTGCTGCTAAATTGGTCTTTATATTGATCGCAAAATCAATTTTTGGTTGATTTAGAGTTTGATTTGCGAAATATATATCCTTAAACTCTAGTCACTAAATTTAGCAAAAGTTTAGTCGGAGACTTAAACATAAACCTATGACATGTAAGAGGTTAGACTTGGACCTTAATTTTTTTGAACATGTTTAACCTGTAAAGCCTGGATCGGTTCGGTATAATCACTCGTATACATGTTGGCTAAATACACCTTTTTGTATGCTTCAACAAAAACAGATACAATTATTTTATCCATAATCTGATTAAGGTTTTAATATATTAAGTGTTATTTAAGATTAGACACACTCGTTCTGTCAAAAAAATATTAGACACCCTTGTTAAGAAAGTTATTTTCTATATTAATCCTAATTTGAATCCACCATTAAATCATTATTATAAGTAAAAATCAACATTTTAGGATTATTCATTAAATGATGTATATTATCTATAATAAAGACTTTTGCTTATAATAGTAACCAGAGAATGTACAGTACTCCCTCCAACTTAATTATGAAAAACAATTGACTTTTTAAGTTAATTAAATAATTAATATATCTCGTAATAAATATAAACTAAAATGTATTGTTTCTTATTATAATAAAGACCGGAGGGGGAATATCTTATGGAAATACACATATTTTCACAAGATTAGGAAATAAACATATTGGAAATGAAAGGTGTCATCCTTAGCTTTTGTTTAACAACTGAGGTTTTGGGGATTGGCAACAAGATTGGACATTCAACGACAGAAATGTCTCGAATTTTGTACATGATTAAAAATTGTCAAACTGGGTTTTGTTTAACTTTGACATTGTGTTCCATCCCTTTCACACATGTACAATTTAATATTTTGTCTTTATATGTCTCCCTGACTGTGTGCACGTGTATTGTATAGTTTTCTTCTTTACTTCTTTACTTGAATTTCGAGGTAATTGACTAATATGATCTTTATTGTATTCAAAATCCAGGGATGCCTAATTTCTTTGAAAAGTTTGACGGATTCAAACAAGATGTAGAAACACCACTAATGTTTTTTCTAATGGTAAATATTACTCTATGTTGCACAATGAGAGGGAGAGAGATTTTTACTTAAATAACATTATTAAGTATTGAAGCATTCACCGTTATTATAATTTATAAAGTGTAAGATATTGAATTAAAAATGATTTCAGTATTATTCCCCTCCTCTTATTATAAGTTCATTTGACTAATATCACACATATTAAGAAATTGTCTTTTGTTTGTATTTGTTTTTTTTTAAAACTCGGTATCTGATCCAATAATCGATTAACTGAGGGGACAAATTTCATCATCCACTTGTGGGGCCTATTTAAAGCAAGAGCAAAGCTTTGTATGGACTTGCCAGACAAAATTGGTAGTAGGGGAATCAAACTTGAGACCTTGAGATGAGTCAACTCTAAGATCCCAAGCAAACCAAGCAAACTACTACGCTAACCCCAAATGAATTTTTGTTTGTATGTGTATTTAATTTGATTTTTCATATTCTAAGACAAATTGGTAGTAGTATTATTACGGGTATGTTTAGAAAAAAATGCACCTAGTAATTTGCATAAGAGCTTATATTTAGGAACAATTTTTTTTCCAAGGGGAGCTTATAATTAAGGACGAATGAAGTAATTATTTTCTCTCAAAGTCTCAGGTTCGATCCCCTATAATGACAATTTCAGTGGGTTAAGTCCATATAGAGTTATGCTCCGGCTTTAAATAGGCCTCTCATTAGTGGACGGTGGAATTAACACTCTCAGATTAGTCAGTTTTTAGATCAGATACGGATTTAAAAAATAAATAAAAATTAAGAATACGGTACTATTTATGGATGAGAATTTTTTTTTTACCCTTAAAAAAAACAAAAATTATTTGTATACCCTACTTTTTAAGATTCTCTGACATCCCACAACCCCCTTTGTGAGATACCTTTTTTTTTGGACTTATTATATCCCACAACCCCCCTTGTGGGATATATTTTTTTGTTGGACTTATTATATCCATCAACCCCCTTTGTGGGATACTTTTTATTTTTTTTTTTAATTTTTTTTAAATGTCCCACAACCCCCACTTGTGTCGTACTTTTTTTTTCTTTTCTTTTTTTATAAATTAATTCTAAAAATTAATTATTATTTCTAAAAACATTAATTTATTAATAATAATCACATAATAGATGAAAAAAACTACAATTGTTATAATTGATGATATGTCCCACACCAAGGTCTTGGGGCATTCCTTTCCGGATTTCTACGTGGTTCATGAATTATTTGACGGCGAGATCAATGACGATGAACTACTTCAGGTTCCGTTTGGTCTTCGTCAATTGTTGTTTGTAGTAGCTTGCATGTGACTACTTTGACCAAGCGTCAATGAGACATTGTGTTCCCTTGAAGGCCTTCCAACATCTAGAAAATGATTATCGTTAGAGTTCAATGACAAACGACTCAAAGACTGTTGACCGTACTCGGTGTCTAAACTAGGAGTATTCACAAAATCAAACTCATCACCCGGAATGAATTGGGATAGTAGGTTTGTTGGTGTTGGCGGGTGGTTGTAGTTTGTGTTGTTATACATTGTGTTATTGTTTTGTTGGTTGTTGTAGGTTTGGTTGTCGTAGTTGGGGTAAGAGGCGTTTGATGGGCCAGCTTGCGCAAGATGGGAACAACAAAATATTTCCCATTGCTTTCACGATCGTCGAAGGTGAGACCAAGGAATCATGGAGTTTCTTTCTGAATAATTTAGGGCAACATGTCACCCCACAAGCGAACATATGCCTCATTTCAGATAGACATGTGTCGATAAAGAGCGTGTACGATAATCCACAAAATGGATGGCACAATACTCCGACAAGCCATGTGTTTTGTGTCCGACACATTTCACAGAACTTTATGCGAGCAATCAAAGATGGAGAACTTAAGAAGAAAGTTGAGGGCATGGGTAAAAATGAGATCTATTTACTACTCCATTCGTCCCTATATATAAGCACTCTTTGCCTATAATAAAAGGGTGCTTATATATAGGGACGGAGGGAGTATTTACTTGTAAATTTCACATATTATTTCTTTAACGTACATACATCTAACTTTAATTTCAAACAATGCAGGATATGTCATGAACATCCCCACGTTCGAGTACTACCGCAACAAAATTGCAGTTGCAGATCGTCGGGCTTTAGCTTGGGTCGACAAAATTCCCAAAGAAAAATGGACTCAATCACATGACGATGGTCGATGATGGGGCCACATGACAACCAACCTGGTCGAGTCACAAAACAACGTGTATAAGGGTATACGCGGACTCCCGGTCACAGCTATTGTCAAAGCGACCTACTACAGGTTGGGGACCTTGTTTGCTAAAAGAGGACATAAGGCAGCATCAAGGGTAAGTGCCGGCGAACCATTCTCTAAAAAAATCATGGATTTTCTGAAGGTTGAGGTGATTAAATCCAACAGCCATCAAGTCACTCAGTTCCACCGAGATCGGTATACCTTCTTAGTTCGTGAAACTATCGACCATAAAGAAGGATTGATGATGGGAGAATACAAGGTCGACTTGCAAAATAAATGGTGTGACTGTGGAAAATTCAGGGCGTTACATCTCCCGTGTTCGCATGTCATTGCTGCATGTTCTAGCTTTAGTCACGACTATAAAATATTTGTCGATCAAAACTTTCAGAATGAGTGTGTATATGCTGTATACAACATCAATTTCGACGTGGTTCACCACCAGCAGTATTGGCCCAATTATGTAGGCCCAAAGGTGATTCCTGATTCGACCATGCGAAGAGCAAAGAAAAGTTGTCCACCAGTTACTCACATTATAACTGAGATGGACGTTGAGGAATATACAAGAAGTTGTGGCGTGTGTAGGATGCCTGGTCATTTCCGTAAAAATTGCCCTAATATTGAGCATCAGTAGTAATCTAGTTGTAATTTATTTAATTTTATTATATGTTGTTTTTATTTTAATAATATTATTATTATATTTAATTTTTTATTGCAAAAAAAACGAAAAGAAAAGAAAATGATCCACAAGTGGGGGTTGTGGGACATTTAAAAAAGATTAAAAAATAAAATAAAAAGTATTCCACAAGGGGGTTGTGGGATATAATAAGTCCAAAAAAATAATATATCCCACAAGTGGGGGTTGTGGGATATAATAAGTCAAAAAGAAAAAGGGGATCCCACAGGGGGGTTGTGGGATGTCAGAGAATCTTAAAAAATAGGGATTTTTTAAAAAAAAATTAAAAAGTAGGGTATAAGAATAATTTTCGTTATAGGGTAGAAAAAAAAAATTCATTTATGGATAGATGAGTAGGAAGACACTGAGTTATAGGAGTACGTCTTAGTCTAAGGTGGCTGTAGCTAAATATAAGGGGATAACTTATAAAGGATGACCAAAGATTGATAGAGTAGCAGCATGACTCCAATTACAAATACTGTACAAGCATACATTTTTTTACCGAAGAAAACTAATTCATATCATTAAAAATAAAAGGAATTTTTCCTTCAAAAATAAATAAATAAAGGAATGAAACAAAAGAAAATATTAAAATAAAGTTGAGAACAGATGTTGTGTATAACTCATCTTAATAAAGTTGTGAGGAACCATATTAGTATGTCTCTTAGAAAACTTGAGATAAAATTGTTATATAACGATGATAAAGTATTATGACATAAAAAGGAAATTGAATTGGTTCTATCATTGATCAACAAGTTAAATAATCCACAACACTTTTTAAATTTAAAATAAAGATAACTTGCCTGAACTTTTATTCTCACATCCACTCCATAATTGCTAATAAGCATGAATCCTCACTCTCCTTAACATGCAAAATAAGTTGCAAACACAAGGAATATCCATTAAAAAATAACAAAATACCTAGTAGAATTATTTTCTACGGAAAATTGTAGTAGGAAAGAAAGGTAAGCAAAAATAGAAAATGGTGTAATAAATGATGGCGCTATATTGTATGCTAGACCATAGAACGAGTGCTTCACATCTTACTTGTGGAGTGTCTTTAAATGATAAAAATGGTAATGGTGGTATGTAGCACTTTTTTAAAAAGAGTTTGAATATCGTCTAAAAAATTAGTTTAAATGATGAGCGTGATAAGACATATTTATACATTAGCGGTTTGAAAATCCGAGCCTAATTTACAATACGATCATTTAGACTAATTTAACATGGTGTTAAAGTCAGGTTAATGATTGCATTGCGATTATTGGACTCAAGACTCACGTTAGATATGAGGGTAAGTATTGAAGTCTCACATTACTTAAATTTTTGAATTGTTGAATGTATAATTGTGTTTGTGCTATGTCGTCCTTTAAATTAACGTTTTGGATGATATCCAAACTCATTTAGCGTGTGTTTGATTGTGGTGTGTGGAGAATTAATTTTGGTTTAAAAAAATTATGACTAAAAGTTTTTTTGTGTATGGATAGATTCATATATAACTGAGTTGAAATATAATTATGTGTCTGAAAATCAAATCATGAATCAAAACCAACTGATCTTAACTTCAAGTATAATCAATTATGAAGGCAGAATCAATTCTACTCGACAATAACTAAACATGTCAGAATCAATTTTATATGTTCATGATCAATTCTGATCCCTCTAAAAGTAGTAACAATTATTTTATTTTTTAATCATAAAAAGCTATGCATAAGGACAATAGATAATTATTCAAATCATTTATAAGCATGTATTCCTAAAAAGGACTAAAATGTGAAAAAAAAAACTAACGGTGTTTGTATCAAAAAGCTAAATTTTGGTGAATTAAACCCAAAAGAGAGAAAATCGCTCCTCTCTTCTTTAAAATTGCTCATTCTCATAATTACTCATTTTACGCTCGACATTTTTCATCGTGAGTTAACCCATCACTGACACTTTTAAGATCCGTTTAACACGCTTAAAAAGTGATTGAATTAATCTTAAAGTGTCAGTATGAGTTAAATCACACTTAAAAATATCGAATGTAAGTTAACTCACGTTGAATCAAAAGAATAAGCAAAAACGAAAGGGAGAAGATCAATTTTCCAAAAGAAATTGATCTTGGACTATTAAGCCCATTTACTTTAAACAAATAAGCCCTACACTGCCAAAAACAAGGGGAAAATTGCTCTTCTCACAACAAAATCACACACTTCCAACTGAATTGACAAAAGTATCCCTGCATGATTTAAGTCATGTTAGGTACTTTCAGCGTGAGTTAACACACGCTGCGGGATTTTACTGTTTTTCTACAAAACTCATCAGTCAATATTCCAAGAGCCATTTTATTTCCCTCTCCACCTCCAAAAAGCCAAAATCGTCAGGAAGCAAGTTTCTACACTCATCAAGCACCAAATATTAGGTAATGTATAATCTAAACTCATTTGATTTTGCTGGTTTTTGGGCTTGGTTCGTCAGTTTTGGGAAGAAGGTTGAGCGTGAGTTAACTCATGTTGGGGCTAACGTGAGTTGACTCACGCAGGTGTTAAGTCAGCATGGCTTAAGTCATGCATGTGTAATGCCCAGTGTGACTTAAGTCACATAGGTGTAATGTTATGTTTTTGAAATTTTGCGCCATTTTTTTCCTTTGTTAGCTTGTTGCACAAGTTCTTTATATTTTTTTCCTCGTTATTTTGTTATTCAATAGATATAGTGATATGGTTGAAAATGTGGCGAATGATGGCGTTGAGCAGAAATCGGCCATAATTGAAGCTTCCGGCGAGGTCAAACCAACCGTAAATGTGAAGTTGAAAGTCAAAATTCCCTTTCAAGCTCACATTGAAGAAAAACCTAAACTGGTACCTACCGCTGTTGCCAAGGTTCGCGGTATTGAAGTAGACACCGACTCATTTTTTTATAACAAATGAAAGATGGCGAGAGCGAGATGATTTATTTGGTTGGGTTCGTCGACATGCGGCAATGGCTGGATTTACTATATCTATAGATAAATCTAGTTTAAAAAGACCATTTTTGACGATGCAAATTACTGCTCGCATTTTTTGGTCATTCTTTACTATATCTATTGATAAATCTATATATAAATATAAAAAGTGAATCTTTTTTGGTGGCCGGTTATGTCACGTCAATTATTGCTCCCATTTTTTGGCCTCAAATTATTCAACGATTTATTTTATCTTTCATTTGGTTTTATTTTCATACTTGGCATTCCATTATATTTTGTGAAGTGAAACATGTCTGAAGATGCAAAGGTTCCAGTTGAAGCTCATGTCCGATACGAGAGCGTAAGAAAGAAGATTAAGGTCTTTTTAACCCCCACCGACAAGTTGGACAAGTTGAAGACACATCTTAACAAATACTCTATCCATATTGGTCAAAATCAAAGAACATCTCATGTAATAGTACAGGTGTCATGCGTGGAGGGATAAGGAAGAAGACTTTTGGAAGGTCGTGTATTATCCACAACTTGTCAAAGATGATAGCAGTGTTGATTACATGTTTAGGTTAATGGTTGAAAATAACATTTTACATCTTTATGTCTGATCCGTTGAAGTGTAATATTTATTAACGTGTAATAGTGTAATGTGTTCGAATTTGTGTCAGTAATGTTAAATTTTAATGAATTTTTGTTATATGTAATTTAACGACGAATTTGTGTAATTTTGATTGTTTATGTGCAATTATGTGATTTTGGGAATTTAAGGACGTGTCGCGTCATTTTTCGGAAGTCAAGCTATTTTATTAGCATAGACTCACTATTTATTTCACGACCGAACATTTGTTTTTTTTTTTTAGGAAAAGGGGAAAAAAGTTCAAACTACCCCTTTGAAAAGATTTAGGGTTCGGGGGTTAGTTACACAAAGGGAAGGTATTAGCACCCTTTATGTCCGTAGTACTCTACGGGAACCT
>Ga0315914_1003773_pt1 | contig 22896 bp, 10 predicted proteins | sample MpolenodulesMG_FD_203920 | JGI IMG/M metagenome (GOLD analysis project Ga0315914, IMG submission 203920) | Medicago polymorpha root nodule microbial communities from Los Angeles, California, United States - elongated nodules | ecosystem: Host-associated > Plants > Roots > Nodule | place: USA...
GGATTCTAATAACAATCAACCATGAGAATAGGCTTGATTGTTAGAGGAACACACTCATTGCACCTCGAGAGAGGCTTTGATACGCTAAAGAGAAACTTGTCTTTAGAAAGTAGGTCGAATATAAAGTCATGGTTTATGGTTTGTTTGTGAAGGATTCGTTATTATGACGAACCAATAATCCCAAAGCGCCTTTTATTATTATTGTTTTAAAACCTTTAAAACCCAATCTTTACAATCAAATTCTCTTCTAATCCTCTTTTAAAAGTCAATCAAATTAAAACAACTCCCTGTTGGAACGATACTCTCTTTTTACTACTTCGGCAGAACCGTACACTTGCGGTTTTGCTCATCAGCTCACTATTCTTACCAACTAATTCACCGACTTACTATACTCTTAAACTGCTAAAATAACGAATAGTTATCATCTCTAATTAATTACCACCACTCACCAGTAACTTAGTAAATATAATCATTCCCACCCAAAACACTAAAAATAATTCTTGTAACCAAAAGATAGTTTTACCCTTTCTCACCAAATGATCGAAATACCCCTGAGTCCAAAATGACTAAAATACCATTCTTAAGCCAAGATCCACTAATCCCAAATAAAATACACATTGTGGTCCTGATTTTCGGATATCAAACCATTAATTGATTTGAATCGTCAATCTTTGAACTCTCTACCTTTATTCGTGGGAAGGCAAAAAGTGAGTAAAAACCCTTATGAGATTATGGATCCAGGGGTTGATTTCGCGGAGGGAAGGTGTTAAGCACCCTACACGACTACGGTACTCCGTAGGAACCTTTTGCCTAATTTACCTTGTGCTAACTCATTTACTTATCTTGAAAATACTTGCCTAAATGTCTAAGTGAAAGAATGGAGGGAGAAGAAGTATGTTTTTGGTTATTTTTATTTGATTTGGAAGGATTAACTCCTTTGCCTACATACCCTAGAAAGGGATCAAAACCAATGTAGTTCACTCTCAAAAATTATTTTTGGTGGGTTAGGTTGATTTTAAAGTTTTTGAAAATGGTTTTAAGAAGGGAAAAGAGGTCTCAAGGCATAGAAGAACAAAGAAGTGAGGTTGTTTGATTTTAATTAAAAGAAATCCAAGTCTAATATGGATATTAAAATTGCTTAAAATTTGATTAAGAAAATAAAAGGAAAACAAACTCTTGGGTTAAAATCCAAGGTTTCTTAAGAAAATATTTTTTGAAGTTTTGCATATTTGATTTTTTTGGGAAAATGATTTTTCTAAACTAACGGTAAAAACTACACGTTTCAACGTAACGGAAAAATAAAATATGAAAGGAATTACCGAGGACATTGGATCCCAAGTAAAATTCCAACCTAATTTACTAGTTGTTTACTTTTAAGTCATTCAAATTAGTCAAGTTTTTAATCCTAGTTTGTACCTAATTCAATCTGATCTTCTGATTGGCTTGATTGGATCAAGCCAATCAGAGGGTGACACGTGGACAGGCTTGGAGGGAAAGGAAGAAAAATCTGGACAACTTTGGATGCTTTAGAGACCAGTAGGAAACTGACACATGGACACATAAATAAAGACAAAGGGCTTCTCATGACTAAAAAAGAATTAAATAATTAATAATTAAAAAAAACGAAAATTAATATTAAATAATTAAAAGACATTAAAAAAAAGACTAAAGAAATAATAAATCACTAAAAAAGAAAATGAAAAAAAAAATCATTTTCGGTAACCAAATGAGGTATTTTAAAATACCTCTCTGCCGAAATTTCGTCTGAGACGACAAAATCACTCGACTTTCAACATAAAAACTTTTTGACTAATATGAATAACTATTTTAAGAAACGAACAAAGTTTCAACTGACTATAACACGAATAAAAAGTTTTAAACACTTAAAATGCGAATAAAAAGGTTAACTATACGAATAAAGGTTTTAGATGATTAAAACGCGAAAGAAAAAAGTTCTGACTGATTAAAATGCGAATGAAAATATAATTGGTCAAAATTTAGGGGATGACACACACATAGACAGAAAATCGCATACAAGCACATATAAACACACGTAATAATTAATTAGAATAATTCTAGCAAAAATTGGGCAGTTACAAAGCCAAAACAAACTAGCAACTCCAACATCTACAACAACAAAATACTATCACTACTAATTTACTATAAACAAGATACGCCTATGATGACACTCTCGACCATACACCTATAACTTGAAACATGCTAATAAATATACCATAGTGTCATAGTTCGCAATTTGTGTTGGTATGTGGTAGGGGTTCATAGTACGCAACATGAGAAAAATGTGGTATGTATGAGATATAGAGTTTCAGTATGCATTAGTTCTTAGATGTTATACTATTTAATTAATCATAGTAAATGTTGCTTATGGGTTTCTAAGCTGTTATATTTCGATTTCCAAATTCTATAGTGAAAAAGTATTTTCAGCTGTCGTATTTACTATTGGGTTGAGTTATAGCTCTCTTTAATACATTCCTTGGCACTACAAAAAAAATTGTGTAACCTATATACCACGATAACTTCAGAATAAAACAGCTTAGCTACAACTACCTCAGAGTCCTATTGATTTGTTCTATAATTACACCTCCAATTTGTACTAATACCACTCAAATTAAATACTAAAACCACTCTATGGTAATGAGACCACCACCATTCTAAACTCTAACTTCTCCAACTATGGTAGTATGACAACTGAAATAAAGTGCTACCACCAGTCTAACCTCTGACTTCTCCGAGGGCATAAAATATCAAAAGGGACTATACTATTATGATTATTCTTAAATCTGAAGAGACATCATACCTCAAAAGGTAATATAAGCTTAAAACTACTCATTATTCTGGATGAAACATAAATTATCGAAAGTACTATTCTCTTGTGATCATTCTTAATTCTGAAGCGACATTATATCTTAAAAGAAACTATCGTCTTAACAACACTCTTAATTTTAATGGGACATAAAAAAGAAAGGGGGTGGGGGAAGTTAATAAATGTCAAATGACTTTGGTTTTTTTAATCTTTCAAGCTTTTAATTTCCTTAGTAGAAAGCTGCAACTTGTTATGTATCAGATATAGATTTTCAGTACGCGTCAGTTCTTAGATGTTGTACTATTTAATTAAGCATTGTACATGTTGATTATGGGTTTCTAAGCTCTTATATTTCGATTTCCAAATTCCATGTTGAAAAAGTATTTTAAAACTACCGTATTTATTATTGGCTTGAGTTATAACTCTCTTTAATACGTTATGTGGCTTTGCAAAAAAATTGTGCAGACTATAAACCATGATGCCTTGAGAATAAAACAGCTTAGCTACAACTACCTCAGAGTCCTATTGATTCGTTCTAGAATAAAACCTCCAATATGTACTACTACCACTTGAATTTAATACCGAAACTTGTAACACCCTAAACCCTTAATGCGATAAATCATGCAAATAATTCAATTATTCAAAGAGTTTAGATGCTACATCTTCAATTAATACAAAACATGCATAAATAATTTTTCAAAACTCGCAGCGGAATAGTATCATAACATATCATCAACATATATTAAAATCTCCCAAAATAGTCATGTCACATTTACCATAATACATCACCAATTAAAATCTCAAATCTCAACATGATTGAGTAACAAGTCTCATCAAGACATAAAATAAACAACATAAGTCCGACACCTTAATGAGAGCCCTAAACAAGACCCTAAGCATAATACAAGAAGAGGTAGCTCCAAAGCCAGTCCTCAAGCAATTGACAAGCTAAAGCAAATCAATCCTGCATGCCGTCTACCCGTTCATACAAATAGGTAGACAGTCAACCAAATGACCACTGAGGGTTAGATTATATTGCACAAATAATATATATAATCAAATGAAAGTAAAGCAATATATTCATAATCAATTATAAATAAATAAACACTTAATTAAATCATTCAACAATGAATTCCCACATCGTCATTATTCTTCAAGTATACTAGCATAATAAAGCAACACATACAAATTCACATTCACCAGGTTTCACTAGTGCACAAAATCACCAATTCACATAGTCAAATATGACACAATTCAACAATCTCAAATGCATGCAATAATCTAGACATTTCTACAAGCATGTGGTACCAACATTTGAAGCCAAGACTTCAATGTAATCATTTCAACATAATTAAGCAATGAAATTGAAGTACCCACAACAAGTTTCCAATAAATTCACATACTCAAAAATCATCACTTAACTAGGAACCCGAAAATCAACATTCAAAATCATCAAAATCATAATTAATTCGAAAGTGATTATGACCAATATTTGAAAAAGAAGATTGTAGCTTATTTGATGGAATAGAACTATCCTCCTTACCTTTAACCTTCAGATTCTCTAGTTTAAGCTTCACTCTCCCTTCTAGCTCTAGATTTATTCTCTTCCAAGCTCTTCCTCATCTACTCTTCTATCCTTATTTTCTCTATCTTCCCACTTTCTCTCTCTAGCCACTCTATCTATTGTTATGAGAATGGGTGAAATGTTTTCAACCCTAGTTTCTATCATGAGTTATTAATATATACATTCCCTTAGTGGCCTAGGTTACTAAAAATCATAACAGGTTTAAAACTCTCACCAAATAATTCTAAAAAGTTACTACACACTTAACATACTAAAACATCGGTTATTTACCACATTAAAATAACTACCACTAGTTACAACTAACATAGTAAAAATAACTATCCACCTCAAAATACTAAAAGAATCTCAATTCTTAGATTACTAAAATACCCTTGCTTCTCAAATTACCCAAATACTTTTAGTCCTAAAAATGACTAAAATATCATTCTCGCCTCAAAATCCACTAATCCAAGACACATACACAAGCAATCAATTAAACACATATAAACATATATAATAATAAATAAAATAATCCAAGCGAAAAACGGGTTGTTACAAAACCACTCTATATGGTAATGAGACCACCACCATTATAAACTCTAACCTCTCCAACTATGGTACTATGACCACTGAAATAAAGTGCTGCCACCAATCTAACATCTAACTTCTCCAAGAGCATAAAATATCAAAAGGGACTATACTCTTATGGTTATTCTTAAATTTGAATAGACATCATTCCTCAAAAGGTATTATAATCTTAAAAATACTCATTATCTTGGATGAAACATAAATTATCAAAACGACTATTCTCTTGCGATCATTCTTAATTTCCTTAATAGAAAACTGCAACAAACTCTTGCTTACTTTCCAAAATCTTCTTTTTATATTCACTTTTCTTCTTGTTTATTAGTGTTATTTTGCAAGAGGTTTTCCTGTAAAATTATTTACTCAATCAGAGACTTTTCTTTCTCTTTTATCTCGGTTAGAACCTCTTCTTCCTCTTTCTTTAATATTCACCCACTTGTATTGGTTTGTTTGTTTCCACAAATTACGATGGAATTTGTGTGAAACAATTCGCAAAAGTACAAAAATCAATGCACAAGTACACATTTGTGGTTCGCAGAATGTCAAGAGAAATACGTTACTATGACATAACCATACAATTTTTCTAACAATAGTTTGCACTATTTAAGATATGGATGCTTCTATTGATACCCCCTCGATTATCTCAAATCATATTACACCTCCATTTATGGAACCATCTGTTTGTGAAACCACACATTGCACTCAAGTAATGGAACCTCCATACAAATGTAATCATGTTCGCATATTACAATTTTCTACCTTATTTATTGCATCTAACAAACTCTTTTTCTGTCTTCTACAAATTACTAAAAGACTACCAGCTATTATATACTTGACAAAAACAACATATCAACGGCGAAGAGATGGAAGATATCTTCTTAAGTATTTATAAGGAAAGATAAAATTGGGAAGAAATAAAACAGCGCATATTATGTAATTGTCTACATTTAAGCACTTGTGAATGAATTCAAATTAACTATCCAACAATCATTTTTTTCATTGATATTAAATAACCATCTAACAATCATTATTTTCAATGATATGGAAATAAGATTAGTTTGAAAATGAAAAGAGACTAAAAACATTCAAAATAAAGTTGATATAGCAAGATCAAATGATAACATAACTTGCTGACAATAATTGTGATATGCACAATTAACAAGCTACTTTGCATACAAGGTAATATCTCAATAACCATAATCATATACCTCTTGGAGAAAAAAAGAAATTAGTTACCTATTCCTCCATTTGCAAGAATGTTTTCCTTGTATATTATTATCCGAGTACGACAATACCCTGCTTTATAACCAAGTTCCTCAATCATTTGAGTATTAAGATCAAACCAAGCTAATTCTTCATCCTTTCTTTGGAAGAATAATTCCCCTTTTGCCCCCACTCCGATAGGACACTCAACGCAAGAGAATGGTCCAATAGTGAAGAGATTGGTCCATGATTCCTTCTTACCAATTTCACCCAAAATTGATATGTGAAAAGTAGTCTTTGGTTCATGATAAGAGATCAATGCAACGCACTCATTTAACCGTGCCAAGTTTGTCCACGATGCTTCAACTTCAAAACAATCATATGAGTTTGAGGGTATGGGTGTTATTAAGAACACCTCATTGTTCAAGTAAAATGACACCAAACATGGTCCAGCGGGGTTATCTTCCTCGTCTTTTTCACACAACCAATGACAGATTCCATCCATGTAGACTTGGGTGCCCTCATTACATTTTGAAAATGGCATGTCAACGTCAAGTTTCCTCCACGAGTTGCTTGTTAGGCTATATATCTCCCATAAAGGTTCTAAAGATATTTGTCCCAACGAATTTGAATATATAATCTCTTCAAGGTCTTCATAACCTTCCATTGATGATTCTATATCAAATCTTACATACCGAATGATCTTATAGTCATTTATAACACGATCATAACCAAATCCGTGAAGATTGGAAACAATATAAAAATCAACAAAATCCTTAGCATCATCTGGAATAGACAACTCAACTGACTCAACCTGGCTGGGAGGAAGGACCTTGAATGCCTGGGTAGCTGGGTTCAACAATATAATTTCTCCCAAAGCATCATATTCATGGAGACAAAGTATGCCATTAACACTACCAACCCCAAAAATTTTAAAATTGAATTGATTTTCATATGGATTTGAGAAATCTAATTTGACCTTATTCTCAAACCTCTCACCAGAAAGAGAATAAAAATCATCCTTAAAATTAGGTTTATCTATCTGTAAGAGTATAGATGATCCATCGTAATAAGAACAACGCAAATTAGATAAGAAATTATTGCGAAACATGTTCATGAAATGAGAATTATCAATTAAGAGAGACCATGATTTGCGAACACATTCAAATCTCTTCAAAGATTTAAGAGGCAACTTCGATAGAATGGATAAGCTAATATCGTCAGGTATATAGTTTCTCACCTTTTCATTTGTTGAAACCATTGTTTTCTTCTCCGTTGCAAATTGCAAGTGTAGATCTGCGGATTTCACCCCCACACATGTAATTTCACTGGCCACCGTCTCACTCAAGTGAATTGGTTTCGAGAGCATTAGTAACCCTAACGAGCTGCGCTATTGTTATTTAAATTGAAATAGAGAGAAAAAGCTGAAGAAAGGTGATTTCGGGTCAAATATTGACCCAAAACCTCCATCAGTAAAAAAAAAGGTTAATTGTTCAAATTGACCCTATAATATACAATATGTTTGAAAAATGACTTTATAAACTAAAAAAACATATATTATAGCCTTGTAATTTAGTATTTTTCTTATTTTTTACCATATGATATACGTGTAGTCGAAAAAAGCGACCTACAAATTGAATTTTTTCCAGACAAGTTTAGGACATTAAAATATGGTTTTACATAAAAAAAGTTAGATTTTTTCGACTAGGGACAAATTAATTATGAATTGTTATTCCCCATAATTATGAATTTCTTAAAACAATTTATAAGTAATTTGTCTCTCATTTAAAAATTGCAAAATTTCATTGTGAATGTTCTTATTATTATGTTCTAATCATGCCTACAAAATTAAGGAACGAAATTTGACCTATGAGTATACAATTTCTAGGAACAAAATTTCAATTTTGCACGTTTTAGTTGAAAAACAAAAATAAATTGAAACTTTGGAGATCCTTTTTATGTATTTTTATAGATTTATCTACAAACAATGAGCTCCAAATTCGATTTTTAGATTGAGATTTCTATTGTTTTATTTTAGAGTTTCTTGATACTTTTAAAATTCATAATTAGTTAGTCGCTTGGCGGAATTTTTTAATTTTTTGTGTATAGCCATGTTTTAACGTTCTTAAGATGCCTCAAAAAAATCAAGAAAAAATTCAATATCTTTGTGGACTTTTTGGACTTCACGAATATTATAGGGTCATAAATAATAAAAATCTTGACTTACACGGTTAGGATATGTGTTTTATATTTTACTGGGTCATTTTTCAGACTTCGTTTATAATACAGAGTCAATTTCAATAATTAACCCTAAAAAATGGAAGAGAAAACTGGAAAAGAAAACTAGAGCCGGTTTGTTAGATAGAGGGGGGAGAAAGAGAGTAGATGAAATTTTATCATCATCATTTTAAGAAATAAAATAACCAATATGAAATTAAAATAAAAATAACAATACCAAATGATGAAATCGGGCTGGTTACCGGTAATGACCTTTTTCATCATTTTACTTCTTTGGCACGGGGTAAAAATCATCTCCATTTATAAAAATAAATGGAAGATGGAATTTGGAAGGAAATAGACACAAAAAATAGGTGGTGGGTCCCAACACTAAGTTGGTCCCACCATCATTAATTATTTTTACTTTTTATGAGTCTTTATCTCTCTAAATAGAACAAATGAAAAAAATTATAAATGGAGAAGATCTTAACCCGTTGGCAGGTGTCTTTAAAAAATGTCATTATGCTCCCCATGTGATTTGGTTGTCGACTATTTAGCCTATTTGAAAGGATAGGAATAGTCGTATTTTCTGACATACATATCAATCTCTACAACAATTGGTGGATGCTGTAAATTTTTCTTCTTTTAGATGGTTATAAAGCAAAAATTAGTATCTTAGCTTTCGATTTTCATCAGCAGTGGACTAATACCACCCAGTGTTTTAATACCCTTCTTAACTAATGTACAGTTTCTAGCTAGTGTGGTTTTTGCGCTTCGGTATACAAGGAGACCAAAAGTGCAACCATCTTTGGTTAGTCTGTTGGACTAATCTTTGTTCTTTCGCTATTACAATATAATCATGTATTATGAATAAAATTGAGATTTGTTATTTTAAGTGGTCTTTGTAAATTATTGAATAGAAGAGTAGTCTTATCAAGTTTCTTTTGTAAATTGTTAAAGAAAAGTCGAGTATCAAAATTTGTTATTATTTTGGGTCTATTATGAATTTTTATTTCTCTATGTAAAAACTCGTAGAGCTCATTGGCTAGTTCCAACATTGTTCATTTCACATGGTCATTGCCATTACTGGAATGAAATGTACTACCTCAGAATTGCTATGACCCAAAAAAACTATAAACATGTCAAAAAAATGGTTCCATCATTGGATTCAGACGAATGTATATAAGCTTAGGTCTTTTGCAGCCTCTCAGGTTAGATTCCAAACGATGAATTATTTTAAGCTTAGGTCCACTGCAATACCTTGTTTCAATTTATTCATAGTATCATTTCAAGCATATTTTGTAACGGTCTACTTTTGAGCATTTGTAGGAAATTCAAAATAATAGCTAATATCCATATGTGAGGCTATGTTGAACTTAAGCTACTTATGTAATGAAATTCTTAATGCCTGAGGGAAAATGGCAATTAGAAATTCTATGATTGACAATGTCTCAGATAGTTGTGATAATTTAATAAGCAATTTTGCATCTCAAAACGGTTGAAAAATAAAATTTACATAAGATATTAATTTTTTCTGTAAAAAAAGAGTTTTAAAAGAGGCTCATTCTTATACTCCCTCCGTCCCAGATTAACTGAGTCATTTGCTCATTTCATACATATTAAAAAAAATGTATAAATGAATAAGAAAAAGAAGTGATTTTAAGTACTCTTGTTAAGTATTGATGCATTCTCCACTATCATAAATGCAGAGTGGAATATATTAAATTGGGAGTGATGAAAGTAGTATTAATTAGAGTTATAAAAGAAAAAAAATCAATAGTATATAGAAAAGTGAAATGACTCAGTTACTGTAGGACATTTTTTTTTACAAATGACTCGGTTATTATGAGACGGATGAAGTAGTTTGTTTTAGGCTTCAATGTTTTTGAGACGGTCCTACTTTGCCTTCATACTAACTTGAACATTTGAGCATTGTTGTCAAAATTCCGACTTAAATCCTAAAATCCAGGATTTTGCGACTTTTTTCACTTTCAACGACTCAAATCCATAGAAGAATCCTAAATAGGCAAAATCCAGGGATTTTGATTGCGATTTTACAATTTTTATAAACTAAGCTATCTATGACTATATATCATTCATACATATATTTAGTATTATTTTTTGGTAAAATCCATCAATTTTGAATACGATTTTACAATTTCCTATATCGATTCTACAAAAGTCCTTGAGTAAAATCTTTACGAGTCCCGATTTTCCTATTCCCTTTCGACCTAAAGTAAATCCCGATTTTGACAACCTTGCATTTGAGAGTTTACTGGTACCCAAACTTCTACCTTTGACGGATTGTTGTTTCATGCCAGCCATCATTCCTGATCACTACGGACCAATAGTTTACTGGACCCTTATTGTCGGTTACATACATATCTTGGTATTATGGAGTCCTGGATCTTCCTCACCGAGGTTGATAATGGAGTCCTGGAAGACGGTGTCAATATCTGTGTCAAGATCAAACAAGTTAATGCTTAGGGTGCTAATTTTGGAAACAATTTTAATGCAGCAATTAATGAGAATGCTACAATAGGTTAAGGTATATGAGAAATGCTAGGCAGCGACAAGTAGTCGGTAATGGATGGAGTGAATAATAGGTGAAAACTGCTTTAACTGTAATGATGATGGAGCGTGATTCTGAGGTGACAGTTCTTAGGACTAACAATTTGAATGTGTCAGCCAGACAAGCATTTAATGTTGGGGCACCACGTAATAATGCACCACAATAGCATCCGATCCCTAGCAGGGAGATATGATCCCCTTGTTTCAACTCCACTCATACCACACCACAAGATCGTCTAGCATTACGACATTACAATCTATTTTTCAGAGGCAGGCCTAGCGTGATAAGACGGGAATTTAAGTATTTTGTCCATACCTATAAATATAGGTTTACTGCTCTATTTGTTGAGAAATATATGGCTAAATCAAGGTCCTTTAAATTTAAGGTTTTTAATAAATTAGTCATTTAAGTTATTTTGGTCATACCTAAATCCTTTATGTTTGAGGTTTGTAACAGATTGATCTTTTAAGTTATTTTGGTCACACATAAGTCCATTAAGTTTGTAAAGTTTTCGATTTAGTCCTTCTGCCACATCATCGTTTTTGTAACAGAAGGATTAAATTGAAAACATTTATAAACTTAAATGACTTATGTGTGACCAAAATAACTTAAAGGATCAATTTGTTACAAACCTCAAACTTAAAGGATGCATGATGTAATTTTGCCGAAATATATAAATGTATGGTTCTTGTTAACTTGTGTCCCTAAGACACTAGTTAAAGAATTCATAAATAAATTCATAAATTTAATGTCTTGAAATTTTAGATATTACTCTTACTTTTTAAATTTCTCTCTTTTCAACTATTGTTCGCCTTTACAACAACCGTTAAATATCGTTAGAGACAATTTTAAGATCAGTTAACCGATTTAAAACAAAATGATTAAATAACTTTAAAAGGTGCAGAACGACATTTAACTGTGTTGGAGAGTCAAATGACGGTTAACTATCGACATGGTAAGTTTAAGAGAACTTTGAGAAGTAAGAAAAGAAATTTTCGTAATATTTGATGTCTAACTTGAGGGAATGATCCATTAGACTCCCCTTTCAATCAATAGGATTGACTCTTGAGATCATGGCCTTTTATTTTAACTAATCACGCCCCAAAAATACTAGTTGCTAACTGACGTTATATCTCCTATAAAAATTTATCACTTTTTTTTCCCTTTTGTTTGATGAAGTTGAAGATGTATGCATATATATGACGGACAAAATTGGCAAGTGCACATTATCGTAACAAGTAATAAAATAGTAAGTTTATGATTCATCATAGTGATTGTCGTTCAACTTAGCAATCAGTAAAACTTTTTTCAAAGTGTAAAATTAAAAGAGATTTGAATAGAGTTGCAGGGTTTAATTCCTCTGTCCAATGCGAGATCATGTTTGTGATTCAGATGGTTAACAACGATTAGGGAATCCTTGAATCCCCCCTTCGTTTTTGTTGGAATTAACTTAGAAAACAATCAGTTATGTGATGTCTACCGATGATTTATTGAAACTAATATATAAAAACTCCATCAAATTATATCTTACGGCAACGTAGGTTCCGAGTTAACCTAGTTACATTGCAACATTCCCCAAAGAAGAGAGTAGAAAACTTTAGATTTCAAACTTGAATTTCATTATCATAATTATGAAGTAAGTAATTAGAACTGCCATGAACAAAGAAATTAAATATTTTTAGGTTGTCAATCCTACTAATTCTCTACGGATCAATTTCCATGATTACCGATACAGATTCTCAATTGAAAAAGTATTAAACACATGCAAGAACTCTTTTAAATCGGATACAAGAAAAACAAAACTGAATGAAAACTTTACTTATTGAATCCAAAAAATAAGAAGAGGTTCATCTTAGAACCCTAATCAAAGAGGTTTAGTTACTCATTGCAACAAACGTCATAACAAAACAATAGAAAAACATACCATAGAGATAATAAAAGGAGGGTGGAATTCAGCCTTGGAACTCTAATGCTTAACCCTTGCCTTGAACCGCTAGATTTCTGAATGAAAAATAATGTGTGCAAGCGTCTCTATTTTTATCTTATGATTACTTAGGGTTTAAGAGAAGAAAACTGAGCTTTCTCCACCCTTTTAGATTGAAAAATAAATTGCAGGCAATTTATGCATGTAGTTGTGCGCTAGGGTCGCATATAGGGGCACTAGAGGCGCATGAGGCAGTGACAACAATGCATCATGCACTAATGGTGGATGTCCATGCACTAATGGTGCATGAGGCAGCCCCCTGTGTGTGAAATCTTCTGTTTTCATCCTGTTTTGATCATTCTTCCGTATTGTCTTCAAAAACCTTCTAAGAACCATTGATCGTCAATCTTCATATCCTCGATCCTTCACGTGATGTCTTGATTTATCGATTTACATGATTTCTCACTACAAAACACATAAAATAACCTATGGAGTTGAATGATTTAGAATAAAAGTGAGTTACAATGACTCTAGTGAAAACGATACAATATGTTCCTCAAACCATTGACAACTCCTCTAATTCTCATCTTATTTCTATTCTAATGCAAATAAAAATAGTAAATACATAGCCAAAAATTTCATATGATGCCCCGTCATAACAACTCCAAACTTAAATTGTTCCTTCTCCTCAAGCAACACAATAGTAAGAAGTTTGAATTTACATGAATTTAAAGAATAAGAACACACCTTGCTAGAGATTTTGCTCAAATTGTCACTCTTCCCACAATCAGACTTAACTAGCTTACCACTTCCATGCAATAAACTTCTTCAATTTGGTAAAGAAGCCCTATTGAGCATGCCCAAGAGCTTTCAAGGAAATGGGAATTCGGTCGTGTGAGTATAAGTCACCTCGAACCAATATAGCAAAAAAGTCCAGATCACAATGTTCAACACCATCGTCTCCCACGATGTTAGCAAGTACGTCCACTAAGGTCGCAGGCTGACGAGTAACGCCCACATATTGGTACTTGAAGTTCTTCATTGATTCCTCACAAGGCTTCATGAAAAGAAAGAAGCCCACAATAGTTGGAACCCTTGAAGGTATCCCAATTAAGCCAGAACATGAAGAAAAACGTGTTAGGCTTAGCCACCACATTATAACACTCGCAAGCCCTCAGAAAAGCCTTTATACACCCGTAACATTGAGGGTTGAGTTAAGAAGGAGCAACGACAACCAATTTAAATCAAGCTTCTGAAAAGCCGTAAAAAGAAGCTCAACACAAATGAGACGCAACACATAGTTGAACATCAAGAAAGGATGTTTGTACCGACTACAGATGCAATCATCAAAAGTTGGATGCGCAACAGTCCAATCCTCAAGGAAATCTGCAACAATGGATGGACCAAACGCACTCAGACCACCTGGATCGCATAAAATTTAGGGCATCCCCAGATACTCCTCACTTACGAAAGGGAACAATTATAACCATCAAGGAGATAGGGTCGCGAACCGTGAGTTTCCCACATCTTTTATAGACACTATTGCTACTACCAACCAAACATACATCATGTACTACTTTACCTCAAAGACTTTTGATTAAAGGATCCAATAGACCATACACTACATCTTACTATCAAGACGAACAAAAAATTTGACATCCTTGTTGGAGATTTTGGATGAGCGTCGAGAGAAACAACACACTAGTGAAATCAAAGACCATAAAGAGATTCAGACACCACATTTCCACCAAAAACCTTAAGACATTTACTATACACATATAATATATATCTAACATCTAATACATTCATAGTCAATGTAAGCCTAACCGCTAAAACTTAGACCTAACACAGTTTACTTAATTTTACTTGCAACGAATATACAGTATCAATGGTTCCGGTGATAACTAAACTTTAGTATTGAATTTGGCTAATCATCTTTAGGGTCGTATCTTCTGCCAACCATTAAATTCAGCACTAGTTAAGTCTCTAACACGAGATATTTACTTAAAAAAATTTAATCTAATTTATCTTATACCATGTAGGAATGAGAATATATACTCCCCCAATCATATTTATAAGCAACTATTGTTTTTTCATGTTCACTGAACGACTTGTGTATCTGAACTATAATATAGTCTCAATACATCAGTTATTTAAAAAATCTAAAAAGATAACATTTGTTTATAAATGTGACCGGAGGGAGTAGGTCAAACCGATCGATTGGAGCATTTGGCTTATCCTATGTACGCCTATGCCATGCAATAATTTTTAAAAAAATTGTAAAGACAAAGACTCTTTATTATAAGCCTATCTGGCAAAATTTTAGCTGGTTATGTGATACCATCCAATTCGAGTAGGGATCACACTCCATAATTTAAGAGAGAAAACTAGAGATAAAAGAAAGGAAATTCATTATATTTTTTATCGATTCTCATAATAAAGCATACAATGCTTATATAGACTTATGTGTACTCATAATAAGATAAGTGCACCGTAACATACTAAATATTATCCCTTAATAAGATACCTTCTAGATCCTTCTAGATTAAGATGATTCATAATAACTTCTAGAACTAACTGAATCACCACATTAATACTCATTATTCTAAGTACCCTGTCATTATGCAACTGGCTTAAGATTTCTTATCTTATTATTGTCACATTTTAAGCTAGTTGCTCACAAACAACCGACTTCTAATGACATCATTTTTTGTTCCAGATATATGCTTAATGTTTATAAGCGGACAAAACACATTATAAAATGATGCTGCAAGTCAGCCTAATTGAACATTGGATGCAAATATGCCTAACTCACCCTTAGATGCTAGTCTGCCAAATTCACCATTGGATGCAAGAGCATTATCATATGCTAGGAATATTTGCTGTTATTTAAGATATTGCTAGTACAAACATTCATCTAGAATATTATGAATTTTAAGCTTTGTTCTGCAAGTTAACTACAATTTATATTTGAAGTAAGTATTAATGTTGGAAAAACGACTATGCTATCGTGATTATCGTTTTAGTGAACTTTTTTGAATATATCTCAAAAAATGTTATATATTTTGTATTTGTCAAAATTAGTGAGATATATCAAGTACATGTACATCTAACTTTATAGAAAGACGACTATACATATCTATAATATGTTACTATGTATATACGATATTACAATGACAATTTTTTAGTTAAAAAATAATACAAATATAATTCATTTATTTTGTCAAAAGATAGTGAGAGCCATGACCCTCAATGTGTAATACATAGGGCCCTCCGGGAGAGAGTCAATGAAGGAGAGAGCCATTGGTGAAAGAGATGGTAACAATATTTACACAGCAAAAATTACATTTGTATCCCTGAATTTTGGTTTATTAAAAAAACAGAGACTAGGTCTTTTGGTCAAAATGAAAAAGATACACTATTGCTAAAATATTTCTTCATAAATATAACTAAGCATAGTCACATAATTCTCTCGACATGTTGCGAACTACAAATTGGTACTTGCGTACCGGTTCGTGGTACTTTTGCGAATTGGTTCGCACAAATTCCCCTTGTAATTCTTTAAAATTGGCGAACCGAGACAAGTGACTGATGATCGAACAAAGAGGAAGAAGATGTTGAGTAAGAGATAAAAGAGAAAGGAAAATCTCTGGTAAAGCAAATATATTTTGCAAAAAAACCTCTTTGGAGCTTGGAGAAAGAAAACTTCCTTTGCAAAATAACACTGATGTAAAAGAAAAGAAAAAACAAAAAATAAAGTGAATATAAAAAAAGTTTTTTACAACTTGCTACTATAATTCGTCTACTTGTTTGCAATATCAAAATAGCTTACTATACTTAAAATAGTACAAGTACAACGAACCGATGCGTACCGAAGCTCTATACCCCTATGCGTACTGAATTCTTCTCATGTCGTGTACCGTGACCCGTACTGCGTATCAGCTCGAATTGCGAATTATGTGACTATGTAACTAAGTCTATTGTAGTTAAACCCTATTTTATATAATCTATTTTGCTCACCTCAAAATATTATTGTTGAATCTAGACTTTTTTTTATTTGGCTCGGTGCTAGACACCAGGACAACTCTAAAGTTTCTTGTCAAATATAAGACCACAAAATATAGTAAAAGAAATACGAAGCAAACAGTAAAGATCAGGGTGATTAGCATAAATTAGTATTCATTTCCATGCACTGATTCGTGGATTCTTCTCCGCGCATAGAAGTTTTTTTTTTTTTTTAAGAAGTCTACGCATGAAAGCTTACAAAAACTGAGAACACGTATTTCTAACTTTATGTGTGTGTGATCAAACACTATTTCTTTAGTCCCGTGACCATATTAGAATTTCTCCTTATACAAACCATATGTGATGTACCAGCAGCAAACTCATTAACCGTCAAACAAGAACTAGAATCCATGGCAAAAGCGAAATTGAACCAATTATTGGAATCCCATTTTTGACCGAATTCCAGTTTTCTTTTTAATATGATAACATGCCAAATCCAGAAATGTTAGGTTAGCCCGAAGCACTGGTGGAGTGTTTTAAACCATATAAACGATTTCCATTGTGGTGCATTATTATTTGGTAGCCCCAATATTGAATGCCTTGCTTCTTGACACATTCAAATTGTTAATTTGTCCTATGTACTGTCGCATAACCCTCACCTCGGAAGATCCTAAAAAACACCTTAACCCGAGAATCACGCTCGGTTATCGCCACGGTGGAAGCATTAAAGTTGTTTCCAAAATTAGAGTCTCAAGCATTAACTCCTGCTGTGTTTGATGTTGACTCTGACAATGACACTTTCACTATCTACATTATCCTAGGTAAGGAAAATACTTCTCCACTCCTTATATCTAAATACTTTTTATTAAAAATTTGTCTTTAAATGTAAACCATTTTCAAATTATGCATTTTTTTTCCCTCTCTAAACATATCCATAATTAATACTACTAACTCATCTTGAAATATGAAAAGTCAAATTTAATACACATACAAACATATGACAATTTAGTAATATTAACGCACAAAATAGACACATTGATTACACTAACAATTTTTCTTAAGAAATGTGAAAATGTAAAAGATGTTTACATAAAGGGACGGTGGGAGTATATTGTATGGTCCATAATACCCAAACATATAGCAAAATGATACCTAAGGTGCGTTTGTCCTAGCTTTTGGAGAGCTTATCATCTCCTTAGAAAGAGAAGTTGGGTCAAACACAATTTAGATTAAGCTCCTTAATTAAAAAGTGACTTTGAGTCGGCATGTCATTCTCGTGTGGCAGATGTCACGTCTTCATCAAAACAGACCCAATGGAAGTCTTTTACTGCTGCATTCGGAGGTGGGCGCGTGCCTCAACAGGATACTGCACCATTATCAATTCCATGCAGGAAACTGCCCCTCTATCAATTCCATGTATCAAGGGGTATGCAGTTTGCATACATATTGATTAAGAGGAATATAAGAAGGGTTTGGTTCAATTTCATAATGCCTTTAGGGAAAGATTGATCATGAATAATGGAGATAAGCCATATTTGGAACGTGATTTGGTTGCTAAGTTAGGCAAGGTTTGGAAAACGGCTGGGAAATGGAAAATAGTCTCGTCTGGCAGAGGTTTCTATGATTTTCATGTATTTATGATGAAATGATGTTGAATTTGTGTTATAGTATGTTGTTGTGATTATGGGTACATGATTAATTGTGAATTCATGATGTTGTTATGATAAAACCATGATTTCAGTGTGTTCAATTGGTGTTTTTGAGTTTTATGTTAAAATGAGGAGAAACCATGAAAATTGATGTATAAGTTGATGTTTCGAAATGTTATAAGTGCTTAATTGAAGTGATTTGACCTTGAAACATATTTTTAATCACTTTGGGGTCAATGGGTATCAAAATAAGTGATTTTTGGTTGATTTTGAAGTGTTCCCGAGGGCTAAACATGGTTTCCCGTAATAGGCGCAACACTGGCGCCTTAACTGGAGCGCCCTGTTACAGGAACCTGGAGCCCCAAGATATCACTTCCTTGCGCCAGGCGCCCAAGCTCATGACATCACTTGTTGTTTTGGTGCTTTGAGTGCTTGGGGGAGGGTTTTGTGAATCCTTGGGCATCCCTTTGATGAGGTTTTGCTACTGTTTTAATGGTTAATTGAGGTGCGTTGAATGTTTTCTATGGATTGAATTACATTTAGTTGTTTTGATACGAAATGAAATTGATTTTGAAACTTGAAAATGAACTAGATTGAGCTAGTGCTCCAAAATGAGTAACTTTTGAAATGTTTTGATTTGATGGTGGTGATTTAACTAGTATGATCTTGGACATGGAATAGGTATATGGCTAACGAGTATGTATAAGCATGTAGCTTTGATCAACTTGAATGTTGGGACCTATTTGATGAAAAATAAAGAAAATGTTTTTCATAATAAAACCAAAGTAGAATGACATGTTTAAATGTGAGATGTGTTAGATGATAAATTGAATGGATAAAATGTTAAATGGGGAGTATAGATAAGTCGTTTAATGATGTAAATGATGAATTATTTGTCTAAGTGAAATTGTGAATTGTTTAAAGATGTGAGATTGATGTGATGGTTGGAGTGATTATATACTGTTGTGAATAAATGGAGATGTTTTATATTACGGTGATGAATAAAGATGATGTGTTTGAGATGACGATGTTTATATATGATATGTTGATGTGATTAAATGAAGTTTTGTTATATAATGAACTGATTATATAACTATATGATGATATCTTGATGTGTTATATAATGAAGTGATTATATAACTATATGATGATGCATTGACGTGTTGATATATTATATAAGGAAGTGATTATATAACGATGAGTTATATGATGTTTTGCATTGTCGAGTCTATACTTGGTGTCCATGCATTCATGGTCAGCCCTATTTGACGTTGTTGGATTAAATAGTAATATACTTCTGATTATCTAAGATGTCGTTGGATTAATTAGTAACATACCTCTAATTATCCAAGATGTTGTGGGATCACTCAATAACATACATCTGATATCCAAAATGTGGTACCACATATATATAGAGTCGAGTTGGGCGCATTGCATACATACTTGCAAATGTATTTGAAGTTGTGAAATGTGATGACATGCTATTCAAAGATGTGAAACTTGACCATGTGTTATGGGGAGATGTGTTAAATTGAAGTTGTGATTTTAATGATGAATTTGTTATAGTAATGTGTGAATGATGTATACCTTGATTGTCTTTACTTTACAATAATATATGTATATGCAAAGTATGATATTGATTGTCCGTGATGAATATGTTGTTGATCTATACATGATGTTGTAGCTTATCCTGAAACTATACATGTGTTCGTATTATCCTTGTGTTGAATACTTCTCACCCTCTTATTGTGGATATGCTACTTACACTCTTAGGGTGTAGATTTGTAGGATGAGGAAGCATAGTTGTTGTGTGTTTTTCCAAGGATGGATTTGAAGCCTACTGGCTTGTTTTACTGCTTTTGAAGTCTGTCGTGTCGTTCTCTGATTTGTGACACATGGATTTTGTTTTTATTTTTCAAACTTCGTTAGGATTCTTAAGTCCCGTTTTTTATGTTTAAAACTGTGATGAATTTCGAATTGTTATTTATGATTATTCCGCTGCGACATTTTGTTGTTTATTTGAATTTAGCCCTTTGGTTTTTGATGACATACCTGACACCCTTGGGTGCTTTATTATCATTTATTGAATTTCTGTTGAAAAATAATTTGTGGGGTTTATGGTGTTACACTCGCTGTGCCGCTTATCATCATTTCCCATGTTAAACTGCTTCCTATTCAATGCCTCTTCAAACATTTTCTTTTCATCGTAAATGATATAGGGTTGAGCGTGGATCAATAGATCGCTGAATCCCTAGCATCCCTGAGGCCTAGTTCCTCCTTGAACGTGCTGTCGTGGCAGAGATCATTTTTGAAGATGAATTATTTCAAACTATCTTGAGCACCTTGCACTTGCTCTCCTTCGGGAATGAATCTTTCAAGATACTCCCTAGGGGTTTCTTTCTTCCCTTGGACAACATCATTTAGCGCAACCATTATTTTTCGTTGCTTCTACTTGGCAGTGAATTGGAAGTAGAACTCTTCACAAAGAGGGATTCTAGCCGGTAGAACCGTCATAGTATTCTTGCTTCGACGGATTCTTGAAGGCGCGAAGAATAGGAAAATCTAAAATCCTCCTCATATACAGACCCTTACGAGTGCTATAACACCCTCAAACTCCACAAACATTATTTAATAATAAATCAAGCAATAAATACAAGGATCAAGGTACTATGCCTTCAATAATCCAAAATGTGCATAATTCATTTTCGTAATTCATAAAACAGTCGCAACGGATTTATAAAATAAAACAACATAACAACAACATCTCAAGGTATATCATCATACACAACATGGTTTCTCAAAATAATCCAACAAAATAAATTAAACAGAAATCCCAAAAAAGTCCTAAATCAGAGTCTACAACTAAACTCCAAAAGCAAGAATAAAAGCAAGGAAGTGTCAAGCTATCCCCGAGTACTCACGACAATCATGCGTTCACAATCATGCACGTCTACACCACCCAATAGAATGGCATAGGCGGAAACCCGCAAAAGGGTGAGAAATACTCAGCATAGAATATGATGAATCAATTGATCATAAAGTTCATCTTCTTATTCAATCTTCAATCGACACTCTTTCGATTCAAACAATTGTTATATCTTCTTGGATTTTGTGATGGTAATGGTTTGGTATTACTTCTTGTCTACTTATGTGAAATGACTCAAGTGCAAACATTACTAGATCACCATTCATAAAACTTAGTCTTTATTCCATAAGGTTCGTTATCATTAAAACATTCATCAAAAAGATTTTTGCTTCAACAGTTAGCACTCCAACATTCAAGTTAGTGTAGGAAATGAATTTGAATGTGTTAAAATGTGTGGTGAATGAATCGTACTATTAGGGTGACGTAGAAACCCCCTTATATAGAGGAAGGAGGTGCTAACTGCTTCCGTAAAATGTGGTGCCTCATCAGGGGGCGTTGGAGACCACGCGTACGGAGTAGGATTCATAGGGGTATGCTTTAGTAAGTGATGTAGCAGATTAGGCAAGTGTACCAAATCGTTTACCAAGGAATAAAGTGATAGGTAAAGTATCGTATCCGCAGGGATTGTCGTTTCTTCCAAACAACTCGCGTTACTTATTTTTATAAGTGAACAATATAAATGATAAGGGTTGAAAAGACTAGCAATTTTTATCTGTTTAGAGCAGAGCAAGTTTACCTGTTTTGGTTGCAAAAAAGTAAGAAGCGGTTAGGATTCTTCGAATCCCCTCAGTATATATGTTGTTGGATAATAAGCAAAAGTATGTCGCGTTTATTTATCTTATGTAGACTATACAAGTGATGAGGTCGTTGGGACGTTACTAACCTACTTTGGTCTATCCCTCCGATGGCTAACTACACATGTTGATCGCACGATGGTCCTTATTTGTGGGGTCTTGCTAATTCAAAGGTTATAAACTTTATATTGGCATTCCAGTGTTTCCCAAGGCAATGAAGGCCAGGGTTCCCTTAGGTCTGCCCATCGATGAATCTTAGAACACTCATAGCACACTCTATCTACGTTTTCTTAGTAGTTCTACAAACGGGCAACCCTAATCTACGTCTACCTTACTAAGGGTTTCAAGATAATGGTTCGATTAGGTTATAGCTTAAATCAGACAGCTAGGCATTTGTTTCCCTAATTACTAACCTGTTAATTCCTAGGTTCGGTAAGGCACCACCCGACTCAATGGGCATCATCCACTAAGTACCTGATGAGCAAAACCGCAAGTGTACGATTTTGCCGAAGTAGTAAAAATAGAGTATCGTTCCGACAGGGAGTTATGAATTTAATTAACTTTTAACAATGATTAGAATGAAAGTTTTAAAAGTTAAAAAGGTTTGGTTTTTGTTTTAAAAGAAAATAACAA
>Ga0315914_1003775_pt1 | contig 22887 bp, 13 predicted proteins | sample MpolenodulesMG_FD_203920 | JGI IMG/M metagenome (GOLD analysis project Ga0315914, IMG submission 203920) | Medicago polymorpha root nodule microbial communities from Los Angeles, California, United States - elongated nodules | ecosystem: Host-associated > Plants > Roots > Nodule | place: USA...
TTCAAAGACACTTGATATTAATTATTCCTTATTATAGTTAACTTTGGTTACAATTTCATTGATGAACAAGTATCCCCCTCCTTAAAAAACATATATATGCCTGGCCACGTCGTCGCACGTGACGGATCTATAGATGCTTTATGAATTATGAGTGAAGGCATGCATGCATAGTTGAACACTGTAGTTTGTAGGTGTGCTTTATGCATTTTTCTGTACACGTATTTTATATTTTTATTTTGGTACAAGGTGCTTTATGCATTGAAGCTAAGCTAGCTAGGCCTGTAAAGTTACTCAATTGTTGTTTCATTAATTGATGATTTTCGTACGTTTGCACCAACTGATCTGAAGATGCTCATGAGCGAAGGTATGTATATGCAACAACACTGTGGGTGCTTCAATGCAATGAATTTGAAGCTACATAAAAAATTGTTTTTAATTCCCTTAATTGATGATTATTTTAGTTCAAAATCAAAGCATATGAAACTAGCTAGTCCGATTAACAAGTTTGGGAAATCTTATTTCCACCTTTATTATTCTTTTTTCTTTGCTGCAGTTGGAAAATTTCATGTAAAAATTTAATTTCATGAGCATATGATAACTGTTGAGAGTGTTATTATTAAAATTGTAAATATTAAAAAAAAATAGCTTGATTCTAATATAAACAATGAAGCTTTTTTACATAGTAAAGTTTTTTAAAGTACATAACTAAATAAAAATACTCCCTCTAATCTTATATATAAGTAAATAATCATTTTTCTTCCTTGAGAATAATTATAATATAGAAAAGATGTATCCGTTATTCAATGGATATGAAAAAAAATTACTTATATAAGACAAGAGAAAATATCATATTGATTCACAAAAGTATAATTAATTTATTAGTTTAATAATCAATTATATCGAACCCCTTCAATTTGTCAAAATATATATGGTTAAAACTCTCGTATTTATATTAGTATATAATAAAAGGGAAATGTTAAATAGTGTCATTAAGACACTCTTTATAGAAAATTGTACATTTTATGCATCAGAAATTGAAACATTGTACTTTTTTGGTGGATAATTTCTTAATCGGGAATCCTTAAAGAGCGTCTTTAGGACACTGGTTAGCAATACCCTAAATAAAATACTATAATCAAGTAACTGAATTTGAGTGGTCAATGAACTTTTATGATGACTTGTTCGGAATTACTAAGGTTCAAAGATATATGGAAATGCATCTATGAAGAGAGTATATAAATTTTATAAAAAAACAACATCGTTTTTAATTTACAAAACAACGAAAATAAACACGTTAGTATCCATCTTTTTGTTAATGAAAATATGATTTAAATGTTTGAAAGTCTGATTAACATTTCCCTAGTTTGAAGTCAGATTACCCTATGCTCTTGGTTGTATTTGCTTGGCACCTTTCAGCTTTTACCACACATGTTAAGAACAGAAAAATAAAATTATTTTCATTACTGTAGAATCACACCATGCTCCAATTCATATTCCATATGGCTTAATTTAATGCACAATAGAATAAGATAACGTAATGATGAGATTAAATTTAATGAGGGTTGGACCGTTTCATAGACCATCATACCATAGGTGCAGGAATTTCAATCATTCCATTTTTTTTTCCTCTTTACCTTCTGAATTATCCATCATCAATACTATCAGACTGACAAAATCACAGATAAAAAAACAAGAGACAAGAGGGAAAATCCTGAGAAGTTGATCAGAGTCTTCTTTCTTTCTATTCCTTTTGCCTTTCCTTTTGTTGCCCCACAAGTCTGCAGTTTCTGACATCTTTACAGCGATTCATTCTTATTCACCTATCCTTTCTTGCAAATTGTCAACTACTTGGCTGAGTGGATATGGATTATTTTATGAGCAGCATTCAATTGGTTTGAGCGATCTAGTTGTAAATGGAGATGAAAATAGATCGATTCTGAAAGGTAAGATACTACATCCATATATATTGGCCTATTATGGTACATCCCTCTCTAAACATAAATTTCAATTGACTAAATTACATAAGTATGAAACATTACGATCTATGAAGCTGAGATACATAATACGGGTTTGGGAACGCGAAATTTTAAAAATTTAAAAGAATACGATACAACTAAGATACGTTAACAAAATATTTATACTAAAATTTATATGCATGTAAAATACTTGAAAAAAAAAGAAGCATTGATTACTCTTCAATACTATATAATCATAAAAGTCACAATTTACAAAAAAAAAAAGTAATACATGTGATCAAAATAAAAAATGTAAAGTTTTCTTATAAATCATATTCTATTTTCATTGATATGTTAGGATATCAACAAATGCATCAATAAAAGAACTCAAAACAAATTTGTTTAATGTTGATTGATTGAATCTCCTCTCTCTTGTTACTTTCATCCAACAAAAACATAATTTTTAATTGGTTAATCGAAAAACAATTGCAGTGATTCATATTTTAAGTTAAATCATATACATTTTCATTGAATTTTCACAACACAATCTCACTATTTTACCCTTCATTTTTTTTCCAGGATACGTCTCTGTGAAGTATCTTATACGTCTCTGTGTATATGACCAATATCTTATAAGTATCCAATAAAATATATATTTTAAATTAAAATAATCAATTTTGATACTTTGTGGCCATGTCTCCGTAAGTATCTGCAGAACATCAGTATCTGATACATATGCGATACAAATACGTCGTCATTTTGGAGTATTTGGGCTTCATAGATTACAATAAAAAGACGTTTTTCACTCCGATTTGAACCTAGCTCGGTTGGTAATGTATATATTATTAGGTTAGATATTTTAATCTGGATTCAAATTCGAAACTTTAGAGTTGTGTATATGTGATTTTCAATTGATACTTACCACTTCGTCTACAAATTACTCTCTCTGTCTCTATATATAAACACTTACTCCCTCCGTTTCATAATACTTGTCGTTTTTGGATAATAATTTGTTTCAAACTACTTGTCACTTTCAAGTTTCAATGCAACATTAATTATTGGCTTGTCAATAATATCCTTATTTATTTATTTATTATATAGAGAGAGAAATAATAGAATGAAATAATAAATAGTTAAGTGTATTATAGAAAAAACACACAGATTTTATCAAAAATAACAAAATTTATTTGATTTCTTGGTATGTGTAAATTCCTCAAAAGCGATAAGTATTGTGAAACGGAGGGAGTATTTGACTAAAAATTTGTCCTTAAATATAATCTTCTTTTCAAATTATAGATGTATTTATTATTTTTCCTAAAAAGACCTCTAATCAATACTACTAACTTGTCTTGTAATATGAAAAGTCAAATTTAATATACATACAAATAAAAGACAATTGATAATATTAATACATAAAATAGACACATTAATTATAATAACAATTTTTATATAAGAAATGTGAAAAAGATTAAGGTGACATATATTGGGACGAAGGAAGTAAAAAGGAAAAATAAATTTGAGCTGGTTTTAAGGGACTTAATAAACCAATATTATATACATCTAAATCATCTAGACATAGTATGTGGAAAACTTTTAAGTAGGATATGCAACCGTCTTAATGTTTTAAGCTAGTTGATTCAAAATGTATCGTTGAAACATATTTTGAACTCTTTAAATACTATCGAGATGAAAATGTGTATAACCAACAACCGCCAACAAATTGGATGTTTAAACATGAGTTTTTTATTTGGAGGACTTTAAACATTAGTTCTTGACAAGTTAAAAGTAAATACATTGGTGTCTTCCTTCTTAAAAAAACAGAAAGAAAGAAAAAAAAAAGTCTTCAGTTAAGAACGAGTCAATATTTGTGTTGTCCTTGCTTGCATATGTCGCCAAAGTTAACAGCGTCGATATTGTCTTTAAGGGTCCGTTTGGATTAGCTTATTTTAGAGTTTATATAAAACAGCTTATGCAAATAAATAAGTTTTTATGTATTATTTATAAGTTTTTAAGGTAGTTTATGAAAAAACCGTTTATGAAGATACAATTTTCGTTAGTGAAAGCTTATAAATTAAAATAAAAGCTTATTTATTTACATAAGCTATTTTTCATAAGCTCAAAATAAGCTCAAAGCAAACGAGGCCTAAATCCTCGAACATTAGGGCTTTTACACTCTGTTTGGTTGGAGAGAGTTAAAGAAGAGAGAGTTAGTGAAGAGAGAAATAGAAGAGAAGTACGAAACTTCTCTTATTTGGATAGGAAAGAGTTTGTGAAGAGAGAATAAAAATAGGTGGGCCCTACCACCTTTTTGCTTCTCTTCAATTAAGGGAAGAAATGGAGAGGAGTGACGTGGAGATGGTAAGTGTACACTTTTGCCACTACAAATTAATACTTATGCAATTTTAATTCTTTTTAATGAATTTTTGGATGAAAATGCCAAACCTTTTTTTTTTTTGCAACAAATACAGAAAAAAGAAAACTTGGCATGTGTATTATAAAAAAATAAAATAAATGAGGCTGGACCAACAACAAGCCAGAGTGATGCTCAAATTTGTGTTTCGAAAATATATAATACACTTTAAATTAGATTGTTAAATTAAATAAACTAATTTTGTCAAAGATTGAATTAAAGGGTATTTTTACATCAGTTAATAATAATTACATCAGTTAATAATAATTTGATTATATCCATAAAAAAATTAATTATATAGAACCAATAAATTAATTTAACTAAATATAATAAATTATATTTTAGTTTTAATTTAAGGGTATTTTTGTCTTTTCGAAAAAGTAGCATCTCTTTCTCTTCTATTTCTCTCTTCTTTCTCTTATACCAAACAACCCATTAAATCTATTCTATTTCTCACTTTTTTCTCTCTTCACAACTTCTCTCTTACCTATTTCTCTTTTCAAAACTTCTCTTCTAAACCAAACACACCCTTAATGAGAAAGGTGTATGTTTGTGATGAAATGAGCTTATGCAATACAATGAACTTATAGTCAAAGGCTTTGAAAATGCAGTATTGTACAGAGAAACGTAAAATATTGAAAGTAAAGTACATGAAAAGTAAAAGATTTCAAAGTAAATGTGCAGAAATTTAAAAGTGAAAAAAGTTAAAATGTGTGAAATTAATGTAAATGTGCAGAAAACACAAATGACTTGAAGCATTTCCTGAAGAAAAAAAAAATGACTTGAAGCATAAAAAAATAAAAAAACAGCACACTTGTACAGATAATATACGATAGTTCTATGTGTTAAATGTGATTTCTAAATGCATTAAGCGCCCTTATTACAATGCCCCAAGACCCCTATTTGTAGAAAAAAAATATGGGAACTCCCATTGACAAGCATGTTTGTCACATGTCCTAGGTTAATAATTGTCTTCGACACTCCATAATCAAACATTTTTGGCTTTTGTTTTGAGGTGTGAGTTTGTGTGATAACTGCTCAAGTCCACAAGTCTTATCGTATACAAAGGGTTCATTTGTATGTGTTATAGCTTACTAAAGTTTGCAGGAATTTTCCTTCTACAAGCCTTTCAATATAATTAAACTCTTTGAGTCACTTTTGCACATGCAAGGATTCCAATATAGGAACTATCCAGGTTTTGGTTCATCCCTTTCCTTTTGAGGATCTTCATCTAAAAGCTTGTGTTGTTGCTGAAATGGATGTTTCACGTTAGTCTTTCTCCCTTGGGTTTTGTCTTTTAAAGGGGTTAAGACCAAAATAGTGAGATATCATGTACTTTTGCCTTTCGATAAAGTAGTATCCTTGAATTTATATTTATTTTCTTTATGCAGTATTCCAACATTTTGTAACTTTGTTAAAATTTTATAAATAAAGACATTATATTACGCATTACTATAATGTATATTGATGACATGTGATCATCTTACGTTATTCCCAGCATGTTTTTCAATTATTTTTCAGTAGGTTTTTCATCCAAAATTGAGGAGGATTAGAAGAATTGCTTATGATCATGGGACATTTGTAATGTTTCATGTAATTCTATTCTTTCTGAAACATAGCAATTTTAGAGTGTTTTGAATGTAATTCAGGAAGAAATCATGCAAAATCGGCAAAGCAAGACATTTGAAGACTTATGAAGACTTTGGAAAGATAACGAATGAAGATTCAAGAGGTCTTAGAAGACATTACAGAGGGAGAAATTATGTTCTCAGATCCCAAGACATCTTATATGGAAGCAAACACCCAAAAGGATGAGGAAACATGCATTTATGCACCAGACAACACTCACATGCGCCTCGAGCATTGCGTGTTCTCCCCGAGCATGGTGAAAAACAGGCTGTAACTGATTTTTGCAATTTTTAAGTGGAAAGGGCCCATTTTTTAACCCAACTTCAAATGAAAACTTTCCCTATAAATACCAAACCTTTCACATAATTTTTCATTTATAACGAAACGGTAGAGAAAATTGATAGTTGTTAAGACACCATAATAGGTAAAGGAAGATCTAGTTGATAGGCAAATACTTGAGAGCCACAAAGAAAATCTAATAAACTCAACATTTCACAAAGAACAAACGAATGATTCTCTCCTCATTTTAACAGTAATTCATAAACTGTTTATTCATGAGAATGAAATAATAATATATAGAAATCCTAGAATAATATTCTTTGTGATGCACAAATGTTTGTCTATCAACTGAATTTTTTTCCTTCACCTATTGTGGCGCCTTAACGACTATCAATTTCTTGCTAATTGTAGAACGTAAGTCTTTTGCGCGAAATATGCTAAGTTCTTGCTCCACATTACGCAATGAGCCAATGTATTTTAAAGCATTTGATTCTTGCTCTCATTATCAACATACTTGAAAGCCTACACCTTTACTCGTCTTGTCTCAAATATATGTAATTTTTTTTTAAATTTATTGAATAACTAATGTAACTGGTTTATAATACAAACCAAATACATAAATTATCAATAATTCGAAACAATGCTCTTTGCTTATATACGCCTTGAAGGTATAAATTGATGCCGCACACTGAAAATGGCTTTAGTTTAGCATTGATTCATCTAAGTCATATCATGTTATCCTACACCCTACACATCATATTATTCTACAATTGTCATCATAGACTCTCTCTCTACCATCTCCATCACCAGCATAAAAACAGAAACCAAACATCACTTGTAGAAAAAATCACACAAGAATTGGCAAAAATTATGCAACTCCAAAACCACTACAAATCAGACACACAATTTCTTCCAACTTAAAACCGACCTTTCATCCAATCTAGCAATTTTGAGATAAAAACCCTCCAAGATATTGATTTCCAAGAGTACAAAGGGGGCTACCTTTAATAAATCTATAAATTTGAAGTAAATTTTACAATTGTTAATATTTGGTGATGAAAAGAAAAATTGCAAAGACCTAGAAATCCACCTAATGCTATTTATGATCTTCTCCATTGTAGATAATAATTTGTGAGATATCTAACATCAAAGCATTGGATTCTTGTGCGGTGTAGAAAATATATCTATTTAGTTAGCAACACTCTAATTAAAATCATCATAGGATAGTCTCACTCTCCCACCTTATGCAACATGTATCCCTCCCTTACCCAAAGGCGCCTAAACTGAACTATAAGAAGTTCTAATTGAGAATTCTCCAAATAAATCTAAGTCACAAAATGTTTGAGAGAAAACAACAATTACTAAATTTAAGAAAGTCCAACAAAAAATGGACGATAAACAAAAACGAGGAAAATTTTGCCTCACTTTTCGTAGAGCTGATTTTGTTCTCATTATTGTAACTACCTTTCAATCTGAACCGTCGTACCACCTCCCCACCATGGTCTACCCAATGTATTTAATTATAGAATTTTTCTTTTTCTTTCAAAAAAAATTATAGAATTTTTCTAATTACACTGTGTATTCCTAATTATATCTCAAAATGACAAAATTAACCTTATATAAAATTTAATTTTTAAATTCACTCATTCACCCAGAAAACTAACGTCTTTTCCTTCTTTTCTCTTCCAAAACTCAATTTTAGTAAGTCGTGTAAACTTAGTTTAAGTAGGTCATGTAAACTGAGTTTAAGTGCACCTACTTAAACTCAATTTAAGTAGGTCATGTAAACTTAGTTTAAGAAGGTCATGTAAACTGAGTTTAAGTGTAAATACTAAAAGTTTAATTTTGCTTTAACCTCTTCAACCTTGTTTAATGATTCTACGTAATCTTATTTTAAGTATGTACATGTAAACTCAGTATAAGTAGGTTATGTAAACTAAGTTTACATGAATCTACTTAAACTGAATTTAAGTTAACCAACATAATGTAAATTAATATTAACGCTTGCGTGATGCACCATTAAATAACTCTCATTGTACGGTGTATAACATATCAACATTGAACAACAAGAAAAAAAATTGAAACCCTAGCCATTGAAAAAGAAGAAGAAATTTATTTACTTATATGTAGAGTATGGATAAAAAATGTTTTGATTCACTCTTCAATCTTTTAAAGAAATTGATTGAACATTCATGATTGCTTATGGATGAAAGAGAGTGAAATTTTATTATGACAATAAATGAAATCAAGATTTTAAGAAAAGGGAAATGCTTGTTAGTATGAACAACGGCTAAACGAAAATTGACGGACATGTGTTAATTTAGTTTTACTTCCAACTAACCCTGTATTGCAGTAAATGGGACAATATTTATATTTATTTTTTTTAATAAAAATTAATTTTGATGGCAACCACCCCATGTATTTAGGAAATGGGACTATCATGGTACTACTCTTTCTACTAAAAAGTGCTGGTGAAAGGCCTCAACACAAGTTCGTCAAATTTCGTATAAAATCATCCGTACCATATAGCACCACTCTTCTTTTAACCTAGAATCTATTTTTTTTTTAAAGTTGAAACAAACGCACCCTTAGCTTATATTCATGTACACTACAAATCAATTGTATTTTTTACATCAACAAACAATTATAATCGTTAGATAATTAAAAATATTTGAATTTGATCGGAACTATTTCCAAATTTGCATTTATGATTGGCTATGATTTGTTTTATTCAAGTATAAGTACTGTATAACTACGTCTAAACTTGCATTTATGATTTGTTGATAGTATATACATGGATAATATTGCATATCTCAGTTATTATATGCCTAACTATTTACTGCTTTTTCTTTTTCGAATACTTACAATTTATCTTACTTAAATCATCAAAGAAGGATGATTATATTGTACTTATGACACATGGTAGTATTAGCACGAGCCTTTATATATTACTACTAAGTCACAATTTTTAATAACAATAAAATTAATTTATGTGTCACTCGCTCCGTATTTTCTTACAAGTCACTTTGCTAAAAATATTTTTTTCATTTTTTTTGTAAGGAAAAAAATATTTATGCGTCATTAATGGTTTTTTTTTCCTATCACAAATTTTACCATTTATTATTCTATCTTCTTTTTATTCTTTTACTCTTTTTTCCCTATATCATTACTAAATAATAATTTTGTAAAACCTTTCACGACTTCTCTCTCAATACAAAATTAATTATATTTGTTGATATCATGTGTGAAAATGTTAAAATAATTTAGTGTATGTTTGGATACACATTAAACATTGATTTCTCGCGTTCCAATATGATTTTGTTGTGATTTTTAAAGCCAAAATTCCTAGCTTCTATGTTTTCTTGCGTTTGGAATTACGTGGCCGTAGAAACAAACAAGCTATTATAACAAAATGTTGATGGAGGATGTGCTAAAATGACTTTTTTAGAGGTACTACAATGAGGTATACTTTTTTAATATCGGAGAGAATTCAACCCGAGACTTTAAGAGAAACACACTCTTAAGTCTCAAGTCAACCAACGTCATCAAACCAATGCAAGTGGGTTGATTTTTATAGTTATATGTTCTTGCTGACAAGTATCAAAAGAACATTGTTTAAGGAACTCATTCGTCAGTTGATAGAGACATTGCATAATATACGTAGAGGTCTAGTTTTAAACTTCAAACATTCTATTTTTTCATTTAAAAAGATGAATTTCTAACCTACAAAATACTTGATACATTAAATAACAAGAAAAAAAAGTGACTTAAAAAAAAACGTTTCCCTTTCCAATGTGTTTTTTTTTGCTTCTGGGAACGTGTTCTTTTCTACCCTTCTTGTCATGCCATTCAATTTAACAAATATCAACATTTTAGTTGTGTCATAATATACGAGTTAGGATCCTCTTCATAATATACATTCAGCTGTATTTGAGTAATCGTTGAACCATCCAACCACATTAGAGTATCGATATATGTTAGTATAATTTTTTTGGATGAATAACCATGCCCAATGTAAATTGGGATATTGTTGTTTCACGGTATGTATGTGCTATAACCACGGACATAGGTAAAGTCCAAACATATGAAAGTTAGAAACATTGTCTCCTATGTCACTCTCAAAATGACAGTGGTAGTTAATTGGTGTCAGAAGAATGAATAAGTAGGAAAGGAAGAATTCAATAGCTCCCGGACTTCACGTGATGCCCAACATCCACACGAGGAGGCATATCTGCTGTCCCGGCTGCAACCCCCACCACCCACGCCACACGCTTTCATTCTCCACCAATACTTTACAATTTTTCAATCTGCTCAACTAAACTACACCGTAAAAATATATATTGGTTTTATTTGGAGCGGATTGAAAAATTGTCCAATAGTTATACTAGCATTATATAGAATTACATCTTGATTTATCTGAGAGTAAAAAAAGCGAGAACTTGTGAAAATTACAATTTGTGGAATTATTTTACCTGCTATGATTTGTTACGAAGAATTTGATGCAAAATAAAATGTGAGAGATAAATAGTTGAACGCTTATTTAGTTATTTATGTAGATATAGTCATTTTTACTTAAATTTACTTACAATATATTATGTTTTTATTTACATAATATATATATTATATGAAAAAATCATTCTATGTTTCTAAAGAGGAGTAAAGTTACCTTGATTGGTTTGCAAGAAATAGAGTAGAAGAGTAAAACAAATAGAGGATTTGATCAATCAAGTTCTAGCTGCCACTATATTGGGTAATGAACGACCGATTATTATTCTAAAGAGTTATATGTTGCCACATGGTATTCGTATGTCATGTATCAATAAGTATTTTTCATTCCCTCATAAAAAAAAAGTATTTTTCATTAAATAAATAAATAATTATTATCAAACTTGAACAAGGTTCTTATAGTCAAAAACATCTTCTTTTAGTCACAATTAACTTTGTCAAACAAATAGCATGCGCAAAGAGTTGAAGATGCCCATGTGTTCAAATGGTCCAATCCACAAACAATTCAACCAAAAGGACCACTTCAACCATTTCTCAATCAAAACGTCAATTAAATTACTTCAAATGATCAAGAAAATCCAAACCAAAAATTAGTACACTACAACCAACAATATTCTTACTAACCCATAACAATAATGTATGAATATGCTTGTTTGTCCCGTTGGACCAGCAAGTTGAGTGGTCTAAAATTGTAACATTTGAAAGTTCAAATATTGACAAAATTGCATAGCCTATAACTAGGCTGTGGCAACCTCTAGGATGTTATAGGGTATGGGTTCAAATTCAAAGTATGTCTCCTTTCTCTCTCTATTGATTAATATGATTTCTGAAGTTAGGTAAACAGACACACAACCTTTGGGTTTGTTTGTCATTGTCAATCGATCATGGATGAAGATGTTCGACATGCATTCATGGTATTGCTTTCTTTGTGGGAACGTGATGTCCTTGCATTTCCATTTCAGCGTGGTTGGTTACTGATCATGTCTGCACACACAAGTTATCCCTACGTGAAACAACCACATCAGGAAAATAAAACTAGACTATATAGATATTAGAAGGGTCAGCATGACCTAACTCAGTCTAAACACACTGATATTTCATTATTTTGAGACTAAAATGGTCAAATCGGTCGCTAACTCATTTTAAGACCGATTTAGAGACCAATGTAACGATCAATGGTGTCGTCATTTCCGATAGATAGATAGATAGATAGATAAAATGAATAGGTGTTCTATCTATCTATCTATCTATCTATCGTTCATCTTTTTAAGACCATGCATTTGATTTTCAAGAAATAAAATTATTTAATTTTTTTGGGGCGGGCAAACTCTTAATATTGAGAGGATTAAAAATAAATTAGTTCAATTTGTATAAAGCAAACAAAAGAGGTTTTGGGGGCAGCTTCCACTCAATATGGTATATGCATCCGTCCTTGAGGACATGTATTATCAAAAACAGATTTGTGTATGTATTCTGCTGGAGACACTAAACATCACTTGAATAAATTGACTGGCTTTTAGTTTTGGGCGGCACTTATAAGGGACGGAGAATACACACTGCAACTGATGTGGGTCTGTAGGGGTGGATAGGTCATTGTTTTGTTAGGTACTCTCTCTGGTCTTATTTATAAAAGACATATCTGATCCGAATTTTATATCAAATACATTAACTTTTGTTGACTCAAATGTGTCTTATAAAAATGACCAAAAAGATTAGTTTTTTATTTTCTTAGAGTTGCTCAAAAGGCATCTCAAATTGCTCAACCAACCATGTCGTAACTCCGGAGATTTATTATCTTTTTTTGGTATAAAGCTTGATCAACATTTTTGTGTTAGAAAGATAGTACATTATCAGAATGAATTAAATCACTTAAAACGTACTGAGCAACATTGAACCTAGCTAGTTAGTTTGACAACTGTTTCATGAGTGGGTCTCAAACTACGAAACAAAATGGCAACAACCATATTTGGTCGAGGATTTTTTTTTTATTATATATATAGTTATCTTCCATGTTTTAATTTCCTAAACACAAATAATACACACATTTTAATTAGATTTTCATTCAATTAATCATGTAACATTCATTTAAATGACTAATGAGTAGTTGGTTTGTCACAATCACTTGGATAAGCATTGGAGTTGTGGTTCCCGGTACACACGTGAGGAAGGGACATAGATCATAGACAAGGCACATCTCATTCTTATTGCACGGTATGGGTTGAGGAGTGAAATGAACATCGGTTTGTAAAATATCCTGTCTGGTTAATTTGTGGTAAATGAGGTAGGGAACAATTTTAACATCACGGTTGGCTCACATTATGTTGCTGCTATCACTTAAATCCAATGATCCTATTGCAGAGTGGGAGAGAGATGAGATATAAGAGTTTGGAATAATAAACAATTTAGTTCGTTAAACAATTACTCTTTTTAATTTTCTTTAAACTATAAAAGTTTTTTTTTTAACATGATTCTCTCATACGCACTCCTATAAATTAAAGGAGTTAGGAAGTGATCCGAGTAGTTCTGGTAGGTAGCAAATGAGCGCCTATCTGGTATCAAATGAATTCAAGTAGTTGAGTAGCTAAAGGCGGTGCCTTAAAAGTGAGGAATGAAGTACAAATGAAAAAACATCCTAATGAAACATGATATCAATCTCAAAGAAAAAACGAGATATGGCAAAATTGGTAAACACTACGAACTTGATTGGTTTGAGCCTTGGTATGATAACTTGCCAAGTAAAAACTTTCAAATTCAGAGAAATTCTGTAATTAAAAATTGGCAAACATGAGACAAATTCTTCTTGACGAATAGAAGTTTAGAAAGTGAAAACCAAAAAAACTTACGTATATGAAATTTGTCAATTTAGTTTCAATTTATTACATTTGACTAAATGAATTTATATACTTTAGAGACTACTTACCATATTTACATAGTTTAGAAACTAAATTTGATAGACGGTTATAATTAAGAGAATAAATTGATAATTTATTTGAGTTTGGCACGAAAATCAAAGCATAGTTTTTGGTCACACACATAAAAATCTTTTTTCTCAAAATACTAAATCATTTTATTATTAATTTTCTTTTTATTATTAAAAAAAATTGATTTGTACCCAAACACTATTCATCTATGTTCGTGAATTGAGTAGTCTTTACCTCACACTACTTTGTGGGACCTGTTTTTAAAGATAGTGTCTCAACTGAAGAATAATAGTCACATAGGTTACGAATATGGCAGTGGACTAAAAAAATAGAGATAATTAAAAAAAGCATTTCATACACTAGATCAAATCAAGAAATGCACAATGGAGTTAATATTTGTGCATCACTAAAGAAATTTATGACTTTGTACCCAGAAAAAAAAAATCCATTAACTGATAATATATCTACAACACTTCATCATCTTGTTGGTTGTAAAACGAACCATCATCAACAGGCAACGATGGTGGAGTACCGGGTGGGATACGGGCTGCACCTTCCTCACCAGCACATATGGATAGAGCCTCTGCATCCCTTAACGTTGCATCAAGGTCGATGTGACCACTTAGCTCATTTATAAACTTCAAAAGGCTGTCAAAGTCCATTTCCTCCCCAATTATTTTACTACGGCATCGTTTCAAGACTGCAACACATACATAGAGGTGCAGATGTTCTGAGGGATAATGTGTCCATAATACTTCCCACAAGCGCATTGTTTTCTCGTATTCGAATTCCCTGAAATGAAAATCAATATTATATTATTAGTTGACTAAATGATAATTGTAGATCTATGTTTCAGATAATTCAAGGCAAGGCTAAACCTATTGACTTGCAATTTGCAAATCAGAAACAATATTAATTTCACTAACATCAGTCTCATATCTTTGGCATTTCGGGGGAGGGAGGAGTATTTAAAAAAATTCAAAATTGATGATGGCATGACATTTTTTATCAGACAGAGAGCGCTTGTTCTATGCAAATGTAAAGCCTGAAATGATATTCTAGCACAGAATCGTTCAGATATACTGGGAGAAGTGAAGTATTAATAGGCGGAAAATAATAGGCAGCAAAACCATCTCTAGCAAGCAGAGGAGAAATATATCAAAAGTGAGGACTGTTTTCCTCAAAGGTACAGAGATACATCAAGTCCCAGTTTTCTCAAAGCATATCAAATGGAGATTGGTCAACATTATTTTATTAAAAAATCTATGTTCAAAAGGTACCAAATCTAAAATAACTTAATTAGACAACAAAGAAACTCCATACTTTTCACATTATATACACCCACAATTATTGAATTATGACCAAAATTGAAGATTAAAGGAATCTAACCTTTTAAATTGAATCAAAATCCAGCGGAAACAAAAGAAATAATTGAGGCAGTCGCGCTGCTTAAAATAGTTATGCAATGGACTATCCAATAGCTCCACCAACTGCAACAAATAAATATAAGTTAGGAATGGAAAAGGATATTAAAAGCAGTATATCTCAATGTGGAGACCAGAGACCCAGAAATATAGCATATATGGGGGAATGGTGACAAATAGACAAGCCATGACACAAACAATCGAAGTATCAATGTCAGCTTCTGCTACAGATTGCTCAATTTAAAATTTGAGTTCCAATAATAATTTACATTGTTTAAGAGTTCCAATAACAATTTACTAACAGCCTATTTGCCTTATATTTTCATGAAAAGAAACAAAAAATGTTGTGTGTGGTGAGACTGATACATTGAAAGGTTACAAATTAAAATAATTCATGCATCTCAAAGGTGCAGAACATAATTTATTCTTGTCGCTACATACAGAAAATTTTCATTTGTAATTCTGCACAGCAATTAATGGAAAAAAACATGAAAAGAAAGCACAGTTGGATGGAAGTAAATTTGTGCCAAACATAATTAATTTAAAATATAGTATATCTGGTAGATTCTACAGTAATCAATTTCTTTATGGATTTGAATCGTCTCATATTTGAATCCAACATGAGAGGGTTATGTTCATCATCTCACCCTTAAAACTCATTGAGCCCCACTAACTATTTTTCAAGTTGTAGAACTCAACGAGTCTTAATGGTGAGATGATGAATATATTCCCCTCACGTTGGATTCAAACATGAGAGGATCCAAATCCTTTCTTTATATTCCAGTATCGGACGTTTGGGACTATAAGGAGAAAATTAAAGTGATTTAGCAGTTACATCAGCATAGCCAGTGGGAAAAAGCAGCACCTCTCTGTAAGGACCAAAACTATTGAAAAACACAACATTAACTTCAATATACAATCACTCGACATATATACCCAAATTATTTGAATACATTATAGATGATGTATGCAAAATGACGTTGAGTATATGCATATTAAAATAATATAATGTTAAGAAAAGGCCACTGAAGAAAAGTGTAAAGCTGGCCAAATATAGAACAACGTAGTCGTTAAAAATTAACAATTGGACGTGTGTATGCAGCTTGTCAGGGAGAAATAGAACAAGAGATAAACCTTGGATAATGCAAAAAGTTGAGAGTGCATGCCATTTTGGTCACGATTAAAATTGGGTCCAAGACGTTCCATCAGAGAGACAAAACACCAAAATGCCTCTGATTCATCCTCCATCACAAATAATATTGGAGACAGAAGATCACTCATTCCCTGCAAAAGAGCAAACATATAAGGTTTCCTAACCATCTGTTTAAACGGTCCTCAACTATAACTGTTTTGTTGCATTGGCAGAAGGGGAAAAAATGGCGCATGTAAAAACCAAGTGCATTATTTTTCATGAGTTCATGATATATTTGGTTCATGAAGATAATAGCCACCGAGACACTCACCAATGACTGCAGTAAATACACAATTTATTTGTTTAATCATGCAGGGAAATAGCTGCACCGCACATGCATATAAAATAGGGCTAATAACTTCAACAAAGCCTTAAAACAAAATTTTGGTGTTGAAGACATATGATACTGTTAGATACCGATTCAGAAAGACAGTGGAAACACCTTTATTCCAGACTCTTCTGATGCAGTTACAATATCAATGTGATACAGAAAGAGACCGCATAGGATACAAATGTAAAATCACTCTCTACCAACTAAACACCTTATTTGAGAACTGCACTTTCCTTCCAATTTCCCCTCTAAACCAAAAGACTTCCTCATTATTCTTTGCTTCTTAATATTCAGACCAGAAAGGGAAGCTTCAAAACAATGGTTGAAGTGGTTGCAATGTGTTTAGGAGGTCACAAGTTGAGTCATGGAATAACTCTATTGCAAATAAAAATAAAACTTCCTACAATAGACCTGTGATATGTCCAACCTTTTCCTAGACTTCGTACGTGGGAGAGCATTAAGCCACTGAGTTTCCCTTTTTTAAATTTAACATCACATCATCTCTCCCTCTTTAACTAACTATATAATTAAGAATTACAAAATGCTACTTGGAAATGGGTTACTAATAGATATTAACATCTAGATTAAGCAAAAACCTAGTAGGAAAGCTTTAATTGTAGTAGTAAGATTAAGCCCAGAACCATTAGTACCTGACAATAACCAAGATCGAAGTTGTAGAATGAATATGTCAACAGGATATCCCGCAGAACATTGACATTTGGATTGTCATCCCCCTCATAGAAAGTGAGCGATCTATCAGTTCGCACCTTAAAAAATACAGGAAAAACAGTTAAAACTGCATAAACATCATTTTTCTGTTCATTTTTAGTCACTAATTTAGTAGTGTCCAGCTTACCACATCTTTCTCAATAAGCCCTTTTCTTTCCCTGAATTTTGTGAATCGTTTAGCCTGAGCCGAGGAGATACTCTACATGAAGTACATGAACAAATTTATACTTTGACAAAGGCTTAGTTGAGAGCTTATAGAATTACAGCAGAAAAACAAAGTCGAAAGAGATGGCAATGTCCGTCATCATAATTCAGAATTCATAATTACATAAAAGAGAAGTATGTGGTAGGAGGGCAGAAAATCATTTTCAAGTTTATAGTAGGAAGGCAAAAAGAGAAGTCTATCTTATTCAGGAGTAAATGAAAACCTGCCACTGGTTCTTTATGGTCTCGTACTCTGACTTCTTTATCGACTTCAGGAATTCTCTCTCAGCATATGTTGAGTCATACGGATAGTATCCCAAAAGCAAACCCCAGACCTACCATTTATATTTATATATTCCATAAAAGATATATCAGAGGATAATCATTTTTCTATTCATAATCAAGATACTCAGCCTATAAGTTGTGACGGATGCAATATACAAACCTCATTCCGTAATTCGTGGTCAAGTCCGCCGTAAAATATTCTCTTCCTCAAAGCTTCTGAATCTATGACTCTCCCTTCAGAATCAACGAATGTAATCCACTGCATAAGATTAAGCCCAATAAAGAATTAGCATACAAAATCTGAAATTTTTCAGGATATAAAATGACATCCCTCAACCATTCTCACAATTCTCCCTCAAAATCTGAAAATTAACACAAGTTGTCCTATCACCACCAGCATGATCGCTTATAGCGCAGTATATATAGATAATATAATCATATATTTGATAACACACAATATCAAAATGGATAGGATACACAATAACGCTTCTTACAAAAATATCATTTACTCATAATTTACTATATTTACATAAAATCTGTTATGTCCCTGCAAAAATACTCTACAACTATGCATAGCCAACATAAAAAATCTATTTTCAGAAAAATTCAAATAAAAATCTATATCAAATAGCCAATGAGAGATTTAAAAATTAATTTTATTTTCACTTTTTATATTTTTTTTACAATTTTGAGATAAAAATGCATGTTTTTTTACAATTTAATTGAAATTCCAAGAGAACTATTAAACCATACAAAACCATAATACTGACCATTCAACTTTTGGTTCAGTCAACCCCAGGAAAAACCCTTGTTATTTCATTTACAAAAGCAACGAGGAAAATTTATATTCTAATATCAATGATCATTATGACAAGTGAGCATTCCCAAGAGAAATTGTAGCATGTAATCTAATGCTAGCAGTCTATAAGAAACAAAAATATGAAACATACAGCTCATACCTCTTTAGAACCTAAAGGAGATTGCCGCGGTTTTCCCCACACTAGCGACAAATTGTCAAACTGCCAGAAGAGAAATAAAATAAAATAAAAAGACATTATTAATTATACAAAGGTGAACAGGGGTAAACCCACTACAAAATTTGCAGATATGAGCAATATCCAAACCAAGCATAACCATACACGCCAAATATGCCATTACCACCATGACAATTAGATTATTCAAGTTTGCTATATTAATGCGGATCAACAGATGCCACCAGGGAACATGTGGACAACACAATTGAAATTAGACAAATTTCAATACAATTTATGTCATCTTGAACAAAATCTAGCACCATAGTCACCAAAATGAAAATCATGCACATGCTGCTAACTGGCTAAATGAGATGCTATAGATGGTAATACTCCGGATTTTCCAAAGCTACATGACAGTCATTGTAATTGAGCTTTGTTAACTGATTTTATTATTTTACTTTTACTGTGAATGATGAGTTTGAGTAAATAATTAATATGGTGAACTGGTCTAAAGTAGTAAAAGGGCAGCCCGGTGCACCAAAGCTCCCGCATACGCAGGGTCCGGGAAGGAGTCCCACCATTTTTGGTCTAAAGTAGTAAAAACAATAATATTTTTTCTTCTTTTTTCTAATCTTAACCACAATACCTTAGACCAAAAAAATGACCTTACTATATTGCACCATATTTCAACCATGTTTAGGCTATCTAAGTAATTACTTGCTAATCGCTGCCAAAATTTTGGTCTAATAAATGGATGATGGTAAAGAGATTAGTGTATGAAACACAGCCAGCAAATTAAGATATCCCAACATATTATTCATAGGATTAAAAAATGCGTTATTGAACATAATCACAAACTTTGCACTGAAAAGTAAAAATTAAAGGAAAATAAACAATAATTATTTTAATGATGTGTACTACTATTTTACAAAACCGCATAATAGGGGACCCTTCAGCATAACATATTGATTATACAATGCCACTCAACTGTTAATTGGAAGTTAATAATATGCAGGGTAGAAGTTGCAAACAATGTAAGCACCAAATGTCTAGTCAAAATAATTTTGCAATTAACAACATAGTTTTCTAGTTGAAGCCTGAAAGCTTGCTAACGTTCACAACATTAACCGGAGAAAAAGGAGTTACCTCCTGAGAATTTGAGAAAGCAGACTTTTCATCAGAAACTTTTCCTGCAACAGTGGAAGACTTCGGAGGATCAAGGTTAGTCTGGGAAGACTTTGGAGGATCAAGGTTAGTCTCTATACGGGTTCTCCTCTCATTGGCCCTGAATCCATTAGTCTGATTTTCTCGGAAGAGTTGTGAAGTTGTTTCACGGGCAAACTTAGTAACAAGAGAAAACTTCTCCAAAACCTGAATAGAGAGGTCCCGAGTAGGATCGTTAACTTTATGTCTTGGTCTCCTATGGAACTGGGGAGCACTTACACTTCCATTATTGACACCACTGTCATTCCTCTCTTGGTTCTCATTCAAAGTGGACTCATCAGCTGACATATCTGAAGGTCCACGTGCAAGAGGAACAGCCCTGGGCAGTTCCAAGGAAGACAAAGTTTTCTGGAAGTCAACCAAGCATTAGAAAGTTTAGCAGGGCAAAATAATAACAATATTAAATTATAAATTCCGCATGTAAGCGTTTTCATTCTTCTAATCATCTTTCTTGCTAGGGACAAGCTATTTAACATTCGGAATTATCATCTGCTAGAAGGACAAGTTGTTTAACATTTAGACCATCACAATAGAATAGACTATAGAGAAACTTACTTATGATTTTGCATGGAGGTAAAATTCTTTCCTATTTTTTGGAAATATTTTCAACGATATACTTTTGCTAAAAGTAAAAAGATTAACTGGATCAGCGATCTGATAAGTATCCAAGCACTTGGGGAACCCTCCCTTAAAAGCTAGTTATCAAGGGAGAAGAACCAAGCCTCTTCAATACTCACCGTCGCCGAGCATCCCACACTACTCGTTGTGGGACTTGGCACCCCATAATACCCAAGTCCCTATCATGATCCAGTTTCAAAAACTAAACAAACTTCACTTGAATATTGAACAGCACACACCTGCAGTGTACTCTGAAAATCATTTACTAGGAATACGTTTGCATCTTCAGCAGATCTGAAATACAGCAGAAGAAGAAAAAAAACGTGATATTAAACATTTGGCACACAAGTAGTAAAAGCTACTCAAGAGTCATGATGGCTTATAAAGCATAAGACAGAATAGAAAGACAAAATGCACAAAAAATACAGTTGGGAGAAATTTAACAACACGCAGGCCTTCTCATAGAACATAAAACATATATCATGCCAATCATAGTAATTGAGATTAAATGAAAATGCCTGTCCTTGTAAAGGAACTTGCCATACAATAACCTCACGGTATAGACAATAGAAATGACAACTAACTGTTAAATTACTTTTTTCTTGATAAAATTCTATTTTGTTATATCTTGAAACCATGAAAAATACCATAGAAGCCATATATGAATGAATTTTCAAAACATATTCAGCATATCTTCCAAAGTAATCATAATCAAAGACAAACATCTCTGCAAACAATCAGCTTATAAAAATATTATTCAGGCTAGACGTTATGATGTGATGGCAACATAAAATATTATCATATCCTTATTCTAGTGTTATCTTTCTCTTCTGAATCCTGATATAATACAACTATACGAGTGAGAAATGGGGATCAAATAGCCCTTTCTGAACTGTAACTGCCCCACATGCTTTCTCAATTCCCAGGTAAATATCACAACTTTATAATATGTCATCGAAGTATCGGTGATTGCATTGAAAGAAATTAAACACATAGGCGTTGAAATTGGAATCTAACCTCACAAGAAGAACATGTTGCTTTATTGTAGCAAGGAATTCTTTGACTCCTCCACTATAGAAATATAGCGGAGGATAGGCAAGTCCTGCAAAAAGATTTTATTCACATGATATTGAATTGTAGAAAACAGAATATAAGGTATAGAGTATAGACTGAGTCAAATATCTAAATTGCTATCAAAATAAATAGTGTCACCAAACATACACACACATCTTATTTACCAAATCAATATTACCTAGATTACATAAAAACACTACATCACGAATGAGCTATAAGAAACTTTGAAGAGAAAGCACATATCCAGTTCAACAATTAAATGCAGCAGCAGCAGCAAGAAAGAAATCCACATTTTTTTTATCAATATAACTGGATCACACCGATCAAGAGTAGAAACAAGTGCTAGGTATTTCAGAAATCCGGCAACTGGAAGTTATTGGTTGATATACAAGAAGCACCAATGCAAAAGAAAAGGCAAAAACATTGCAGAGTGGTTTTGGTAGGCAATGAAGTATGACAACTTCTCAAAAACATTTTAAAATGTATTGACCTAATTGAACTTAACATAAATCACTAAAAAAAATATAATTATTTTTATATTTGAAATATATTAACTTAAGTGTAATTTTCCAATATTCATTATAACATTAACTCTTAAGCACGTTAAGATATACTTTTACTGTGTATATAACAAGTATTTGCAGTTCCCTCGTCCTATACTTTTTTAAACATTACTCTATCCTTGCATCCATGCATCACATAAATTACACGCACAGTATTTGCAGTACCCTCGTCCTATACTTTTTTAAACATTACTCTATCCTTGCATCACATAAATTACACGCACATATTAGCGTCATGCATAAATCTATCTATTACCTACTTAAAGAAACCTTTTTCACAGTGTTGTCCATCGTGGATCGCAGTAAATAGCGGTTTGTTCAAACTCCACTACATGACAGTGCTATAGCGCCGCTATTTCAAAATATTTTGTACTAAAAAGCATGTCGCGGAACAATAGAGGTTTGTTCAAATTCCACAGTGTGATAGCGCTATAGCCGTTATATAACAACACTTTTCCATTTATAAAATTTCCCTGTGCTATATATATATATATATATTTATATATAGAGAGAGAGAGAGAGAGAGAGAGAGAGAGAGCCAATACATACTTGGTTTGCAAAACCTAGTT
>Ga0315914_1003776_pt1 | contig 22885 bp, 14 predicted proteins | sample MpolenodulesMG_FD_203920 | JGI IMG/M metagenome (GOLD analysis project Ga0315914, IMG submission 203920) | Medicago polymorpha root nodule microbial communities from Los Angeles, California, United States - elongated nodules | ecosystem: Host-associated > Plants > Roots > Nodule | place: USA...
ATAATAAAATATAGCACACCAAAAATCAACACCAATCAACATAATTCATATTAAAATCATATAAAAGACTCTAAAATAAATCAAAATAAATAATAACAACTAGGGCGTTACACATTCTGCCAGCAAAATCACGCCACGCCTCCCAAAATCGTGTCACGATTTTGTCATTTCACAGCATCATAATCTGAAGTCAAATTCAACAAAGATGATAGTTCGCTCTTATACTATCTTTCGATCAATCAACATGTCTTTGGTACATATACAATTCTCTCGATTATTATTTATGCAATATATATATGAACAACAATTAATGCTACATTTTGTCCCGCAAGTGTAGCTCAGTTGGTAGCTACCAGGGACAATATTCGCAGGGGCCGGGGTTCGAACCCCGAATTCCCCACTTCTCCACACTTTAAAAAGGGTGTGATCTAGCCATTTGGCTATTGAATCAAAAAAAAATAATTAATGCTACATTTTTTTAGGGGAACCAACAATGATACATATACATCTTCATATTTCCCACCATTTATTTAACATTTTATTTTCTCTCCATCCCTCCCTTTCTACCACATCACTCTCATTTTTTTTCTCTCTTGCAAAGTGTGTACACCCATATAGAGTGTAAATCAAACATTTTCCATATTTGAATACATGATCTATAGTCTGTATCGATATAATATTTTGAACGAATCTATGATTATTGATATATATTCAAATCCTTCAAACTGATCTATTCCGTTTGTTTATAAAAAAGGAATTTAATCAGAATAGGAAACTTTTTATGATTGTTTTGATCGTGAAATTCAAGTGAGCTGTTGAGATTGACTTTGTGCTGATTAAACTAGACAGTATATTTTAGTTGAATATCACGTACTGTTTAGTGGTCTAAGTTCAATGCACGTTAGACTTTTTTGTTTTTGTCTTTTACTTATTTATTTTTTGAAAATTAAAAACGGAGCCTAATCGGGAAAGCTACAGAATACTCATAGAAAGGAAAACCTCTGGCTTTTCTTAAGAATAGAAATATGAATATAATTTTACAAGGTTTACATCAATCTGCCAGCGATTGCATGCATCCAAAAGAACGGCACGAGGTACTTGATATCACCAATGAATATTACATACTTTTAGTTTGGGGGGTTTGGATATTAATCATTTTTATTGAAGTGTTGGGTTTGGATATTCGACCACACTTTACCTATGATATCTCTCTTGCAAAGAAAAAAGAATTTTGCTCTTCTCGCGCCTAGCTGAATTTCAAGTAATACTCATACGTGAGTTAAGTCACGCGGCGTGACTTAATTTACGTGCATCATTGGCCTATGTGTGAGTTAACTCGCGCAAGTTGGCCCGTAGTCTGACATCAAGAACACACGTTTTTTTGGACGGTGGTCAGCTTTTCAACCTTTAATCTACACGTTTTTAACCAAGTTTACACGTTTTTTTGACCACATTTATAGTAGTTATAACCTATATTACCATTTCCACCTATAAATACCCTCCAAACTTCCACATTTCCTCACACCATATCACTTTCTCTCCATTCTCACTCTCTCCCTCTATTTCTCTTTTTTTTTCCAATAGTCTCTAGTCTCTTTTTACCCCCTTTGAGGTATAAAGTGGTCAATTTTGAGGTAAATAGTGGCTAGGCGACTTGGGGAAAAAGTGATCAACCCTTGGGGTAAAATTAAATTTGATTCTTTTTACCCTAAATACTTTTTGTCGTGGGTAAAAGGAATCTTCTTGGGGTATAAAAAGAACCAAATTTAGATTTAGCTCAAGGATTGATGATGTTTTTTCCCCCAAGAAGGTTGGTCATTATTTACCCCATGACCGGTCACTTTTTACCCCAAGAGGGTAAAAAGAAAATAAGTAGATTTAGTTTTTTCGAATAAATGTATTAATTATTGTATGAATTCTATTAATAAAATGAGATGTTGTTATATGTATTAATTTTGTTCATTTCTTTTTATTTATATTTGATTTTATTTTCTGATTTTGTATTTAATGAATAAATCCGAATAAATATTAATTTAGTTCATTTCTTTTTATTTATATTTGTATTTATTTAATGAATAAATTTGAATAAATATTTATTTTAAGTGAATAAATAAATTAAAATAAAATAAATAAATAATTTAGAATAACGTAAATAAATTAATTTGAATAAAGTAAATAAATTAGAATAAAGTGAACAAATAAATTAAAAAATAAATAAATTAGAATAAAGTGAACAAATAAATTAGAAAGTAAATAAATTAGAAAAAAGTGAACAAATAAATAAATTAGAATAAAGTAAATAAAATAATTTGAATTTAGTAAATAAATTTAAAAAAGTGAGTTCTACGTGACTTAACTCACGCCGCATAATTTAATTTGCACAAATTTCTACACGCAGGGGTATTTTAGTTGGGCGCGAGTAAATTTTGCTGGGAGAAGAGCAGAATTCAAGAAAAAAATATTCTTACTAATATATAATTTGCGGGATGTTATTAGACACATCATGTAGAAAAAGGTAGGAAAAAAAGTTTTATACCTTAATAAAAATTAATCTCTTTTTTAATTGTTGAATGAATTTCATGTTTAAATTAATCTTATTGAATAAAGGAGTAGATACATATACCCCCTTAATAAACTGTATAATTAATTAAGAATACTTTTATAAAATTGAGTTTAACGGTATATCATGAGCATCTTGATTAATCTATTTGCGGTAGTAGAAGTATCTAAAGTGACATTTAATAAAAAAAGAAGTGCCTAAAGTGGCAAGATATGATTTGATCTCCCAATAATAAACTCAAATTTAATCAGTTATTATTAAAGGAAAGAGATGTACCCTGTTTCAAGTCATGTGGTCACCTTACTTAGCTACCAACCAACTAAGGAATAGTCCAAACTTGTTAGGACACCTAGGGCTATTTCCACCAACAAAGAGAACCAGGGATGTACAGGTGTCTCATGAAGAAGGGAGTGACAGGAACTGTCAATTATAGTCCATTTTAGTTTTTACATTGTCAAGAGCGGACCGGGGAAACAACCTAATCAAGGGCTTTAGGCTTCAAAATTATAAGTGAATAAAAAGTTCTCTAAAAAATTAATTTGGTTATAAGTATATTATATGATAGATAAACTATAGACATTTGAATAACATAATTGATTACTAAAAAAAGCAACAATTACTCTTAATTTTAAATTCAAATTTTAATCTCCACAAAATTGATTTTATAAACAAAAAATATATTTCTAAAAGCCACGTTAAAATTTTTGCTTTAGCACTATTAATCCCTTGGACCGGCCCTGACATTGCACATTCGGAAAGGCACCAAAAACTGTTTTATAATAGACGACAGTATATTGCTATTGTTATTATTAGGGCCAACAAAATGGGGGAGAAGGCACGTGTTCGAATTTCAAATGTATCCAACCCAACACTTCGCTATCTATACCCAAAAGTGCGTTCCACATGCAAAGTAGCATTCATCATGTTAACAAATTTTGGTTGATTTATCTTCGTTGTGAACATCAGCATTGCATGTATGTTCTCTATTACTAAATAATAAGTTTTGAAGTAATTTGGACCGTATATTGAGAGAGAATTTGAGCACCTCTTTTTTGTCATACCATTTATATTTGTTGAGTTATAAGAAGTATGAGGATGATCGTGTTAGGTTTTGAACAACCACATAAGTGGATTGGATAATGGATCTTCATTTAAAATTTGAAGGCGTTAGAAATATATATCATCACACCTATAAGATGCTTAATATTGTTTGGTATGTTAAGTGTGAGCATGTGTTCTGCATTTGATAATGAGCACTGTAAATATGTGATGGACGACTCATATTCAATGTTTTAGTTTCATGTAATGAACTCAGAGCAACTCCAGCGGTCAGTGATTTTCAATGGTCCGCCAGGTGGAGATTGATAAAGTTGGGTGTTTTGCAATAATTTATGTTGGAGTTGGCTAGCGTGTAATAATCGTTGCTTTATGAAGCTACTTTTATTTTGGTTACTTTGATTAAAATAACAATAAAATTATTAATTTTTTTTTAAAGAAGTTAAATTAGACCACCCAAATTGACACTAGAGAAAATTGAACCTGGGACCACGAGGGGAGCACATTATACCACCGGGCCAAAGAATGATTACCTTTCTAAAATACTGAGGACCCAATATCAATTGTGATAAAATTAAATATGGATAAAATATTAATATTTGAGGTAAAAGTGTGGAACCCAGTATGAGTTTTTTTAAAGTTTACCATTGGAGTGTTAAATAAGGGAGTTGTTTCAAAATGATGAAACATAATAGAACCCACAAAATAATAATTGAGAGAGTTCATTATTAAAGGTGTTCTCATGATCACCTCAACTCCTATCATGATCCAACAATTCACTTTTCACTGCGATATTCTTACTCACACTAAATTTACAAATAATATTATCTTAGTTGAAAAAAAAAGTAATAAAAAGGATCAATCTATTTCAGTTAGAAATGGCCAAATGTCACAAAAATGGAATCACCAAACACTTGGCAGAACTTACATTATAATCCTTTTAACTTTGCTTAGCCACAGTGTATGGTCATGCATTGGTTCAAATGACTTCTTTGAATATTTCGCAGTGCACAATCTTTGACAAATTGCGGGTACTGATTGATGGCATTAGGATGGGTTCACATCATCAAGTACTACTACTATTATCCGTTGTATTTTAATTTCGAATAAATCTAGAGACAGGGATAAATGAGAAACTAACACCTCCATTTTACTAATTTTGGCATAGTTTATCCTACAGAATCCCCAAAAAAGGAAATAAAGCCCAAAGCACATCCATGTTGAGAGGATAATAACTTTTGTTTTGAAAAGGACAGAGGATGATAAGGACTTTACAAAATACAGAAAATCAGCCTATTTAATTGATGCTTAACTAATAAGTTTTGCAATCAAACATGCTCTTTAAATCATAGAAACAAATAATCCTTAAGCATATGATAAACCCAAATAGACTTTCCCTTTTGCTAGTGGATTGATTGATAAGTCTCCAGCATTGCTCAAAAGTCACTTAGATTTATCATATCGTAACTTTATATTGTATAAAGTCTATCAAAAATTACGATCCGATCGTTGTTTTTGGATTAGAGCCTAACTCCCGATCAACTTATTTCAGAGGTTGAACAATTTGAGGGGAAACAACCATCTTGTCAAACTGATTTCCCCGTTTAATAATAAATTGTTTATATGAACCAACCCAATTTAATTTCTTATTCACAAGTTCTTTTTTTTTTTTTATCATCGAATCAAATTTACTTGAGAAATGACCAAGTACTACATTTTTTTTAATTTTAATTATTTTGACGTGTATGACAACGATCAAATTGGTATTGATGTTTAATGATTCGACCGCTGATAACTTAAAATCCGAACACATCTAATTCTCCCTACAAGCAACAATCCATTATAAGACACTTGTATAAATGAATAATACTACACAAATCATTATTGAAGTTTATAGAATGCTTTGGAATCAAAATAAGATAACATCTCTTCCTAAACAGCATAACAGCAATGGTATATTACAAATAAACTAAACTTTGATTTCTTGAAATTAACTGAAGGAAGCATCCGTGGCGATTATTTTTTTTGAAGGAAGCATCCGTGGCGATTATTAGTGAGTTGTTAAATGCTAACCACTCTTCTGATTCTGAATTCCATAAATTTCTATATTATTTATTTTCAAACCTTTAAAATAGTCTGCTAGCTATCAACAGTAATAGTACAAGAAAAATGGAAGGGGTGAAAATAATGTTAATAAAAGGAAGCTAATTCTAACATAAAATGTTACATCAAGCAGAAAATATTAACTTCATAAATTACGACTCCGCTTCCTGAAGTGCCTGAGAATGAAACTGTCTGCATATAATGGATAATTCTTTCTGATCAAGCCCTTTATGCATTTCCAATATGAAAAGTCGACCAGCTCTCCATCTTGTCGCACTATGAACATACACCTAGAGCGATCAAAATTGGGATGGTAGCCAATCTGCAGCAGGAAAAGAGAAAACTCTTCATCAACACATAAACATTAGAAACTCTTATAATTACCCCGAAGAAAAACCGGAACAGGTGAATTTTAACGAGTGCAGTAGAGCAGTAATGCATATTTCATTATATACATGCAAGAAAGTTACAGAGCAGAAGTGAACAATGCCTTAAATAAGGTAACACCGTGGCCGAAAACTGATTTGGCCAGCTGCAAGTTAGAGTTCAAAAGCGTGGATACAACATGAGATATGGATAGAGATTTTTACAAAATATAGAACACGATGCTACTGGGAAAACAAAAGAAACAATTAGCATAAAGTTAATACAAAAACACATCTAAAATTAGAAGAGAAGATCGATGTGTTAAATGTTTGCACGAGTCATTAAAAATATAACAGAATGCATCCATTTAACTAATTATTACAGCATTATCATCTGAATAAGTATAACTAGAACTTTAGTGTGCCTATGTAGTGCCCGATACTAATGTGTCCGACATAGGTGTGACACAGTACCGCTGTTTTGAAATGTCTGTGCTTTTACTGGGGTGTTGATAGTGTAGGCCCAACTGAGGGGTTACGAGCAGGGGGGGAAAGAGTGGAAGGAAGAAAGAATATGCTGGCTCTTGTTACGAAATATGTAGCCGTTAGATGGCGATTTAGGATTACTCTTACGGGTTAACTGAATTACTCAGTTGTAGGGATACATTCTCCTTGGGAAGCAGTGATGCAGTAATCAATCAAAAGACATTGTATTATCATAATTCATAATCATTTATCATGTCAATTCCTAACTATCATGGAATGAGAAGAAGGTCGAGCAAAGTGGTTGAATTTGGAACATCAAATGAATCAAACTGCTAGAGAAGGCAAAATGAAGGCAATTTCAAGATGAAGATCCTGAGAAAACCTATCTATAGCAGAGGTTCATACATTACAAGCCTTAGCAACAATATAAAGTGTATTTTGCAATTACTAAGGATTACCCAATCAAGCAGTGGGAAAACTATCCATATAGGTTATATTCTTAAAGTTTAGCAAGGGATCCACGTTGTCCAAGGAGTCCAAAACTAGTAAATCTGACCCAACAGAAGCTTGCAATGGGGGACCTGAGAGTTCCCCATCATGGGTTCCTTAAGTAGAAAGAAGGTCATCACCTCTGTTGTGGAGGCCTTTTCAGCCAGAAACAAGAGTCTTGAAATGTGTTTGAGTGATGATCTCACAATCAATGAACACGGAGGTGAGAGCGATTTCACGTGTATGGACGACTCCATTGTCAACGGGAGGAGTTCACATAAAGAGAGTGCCATTTGGTGGAGCTTTAACTCTGTTCAACATGAGGAAAATCCCGACCCCAAACCATGAAGGTCAAGGGATTATTAAAAACAGTCCTGGTTTTGATAGAAAACCAAGGAATCCATAATTTCATTGCCAGTGGGTTTGGTTTAACATGTTACCACTTAGTACGCCATCATACCGAGTGCATTGGGGTGATGGACTCAAGGAGGAGGAAACCATTTATTGCTTGAATCTGGAGTTGCAGTTGGCAGGACAGTATTAAATTTCATATTTTGATGTGGTGACTAATCCGGCCACGGTCACTGCCAGCATGTCCTGCACCTACAGTGGGAACTTGCCAACTTGGTGACTGGTGTTACTACATGGTGATATGGCTAATCCTCACCTTTAGTAGCAAGACCTCTTGAAATGGAATGATATGCCACTATTTTGCAGTTTATTAGTGGTACGTAGGTATGAGGAAGGAGTGGCATCGAATGCTGGAGGAAATAGTTCCGACCAAGCAAATGTCAGGCCATACCACTACCTGCATCGGAAGAAAGGTGAGAGTTAGAGGCTTTAGCTGAGATGTTGGTCACATGGATCATATAGCTTAGTACAAAGTGATTTTGGTGAAAAGGACAGATGGAAATTGGTGTTGTTGTATGGACTATTGCGTACTAAATAAGGTGACAATTCCAGGAAAGTATGTGATCCCTGTTATAGAAGAATGCAGTGGATAAATTACATGGGACAGATTAGTTGTTCAAAATTGACTTGTGGGCAAGTTACCATCAAATATGGATGCATGAGAAGGAAATTCCCAAAACAAGATTCCGACCTCAACATGGGAATTACAATTTTTTGGTTATACCATTCAGATTGACCAATATACCAGCCACATTTCAATGTGCTGTGAATGTTGTCATGCATCCCTCTCTATGGAAATCTGTGCACTGTGCTAGTGTTTTTCTTCAACATCTTCGTATGTGGTAGAACATGCGAGGTTCACTTGACGCAAGTTCTGTCCACCTTGCAAAAATTAAAACGATTCTACAATCTGTAAAAGTGCAGGTTCAGGAAGAGGCAGAGTGACTGTCCTGGACTCTCAGTCACATCATATACAAGGCAGGGTTACTATGGACCGGACCCGTGTAAAGTGAACTCCAATCTGAACTGGCTAGTTCTAAGAACAGTAAAAGACTTATGGTGGATTATTGGTCTTGACATGCTAAAATCAGTGGTTTGTACATGATTATTACAAAACTGCAAAGCCTATGACATGATTGTCGAAGAAACACACTTTTGAGTACACTGGGGAAGCAGAAACAGCATTTTAGGTGTTATAGCAAGCTATCACTACATCGCCGGTGTTGGCTATGCTAAATTTCTCACAAACATTCTCCACCAAGTGTGATGCACGGGTTGAGGTTTAGGCCCAGTCATTGGAGTTATTGCGCAGGGTAGGCAGCCAATAGCATTTTTCAGCAAAGTGTTACCTTACCTCCATCCTCCTTCTCCAAGTAGGTGCATCATGCATGAGAAGGAGTTGAGTCCCTTAGTAAAAGCAATACAGCACTGGCAGTCATACATGCTTGGGAGATTATTCACGTTTTATGAGTCAGTGCCTCAGCAAAGTCTCAAATTTCTACTTAAACTTTGAAGGACTGCCACAGCCCACAGGTACTTAATTGGCATTTTACCTTCATTGAATTGTCAATTGAAGCCACTCTACGGATCACCTTATGGTGAAACAGAAGAGTGATCCTTGGGAATCCCATCCTCATGAGAGAGATGGGAACAGACAGAGGTTTACTACACCAAATCAGAGAAACTGGTTTGTAAGTTAATGGGTGGGTATGACATTGCGTACCAGGTTGGCAATTCTAATAAGATGGTTGATTCTTTGTTTTTGAGGGATGACAAATAGGTCGACCTGCAGGATATTCCTAAACCTTATTGGCCAGATTATTCTCATATAGTGGAGGAAGTCAAGGTAGACATAGATTTTAAAAGGATCCTAATACTCATATCCAGCATAATTTAGAGCAGAATATAGGTTATGCTACAACTTACAATGGTGGATTAATGCTGTTAAAGCTACAAGGTTTTAGATAAGGAGGGAAAAGAAAGCATAGAGCCTTTGAATATCGTATGAATATCGTTTGATATGATTAATGATTATGTTTTCATACAAAAAGTTCAAGCACTAAACCCTTAATTATAGACAACATTCCAAATCCCAGTTAAACAGAGAAACTAATCTTGATAATAACAACGAAATAAGGAAACTAATCTTAAGATATAATTTAAGGATACTCTAAAATATAAAATTAATCATGAGTTAATCTAAATACTCTAACATAATATAATGATATTGAAAGATATTTCATATCATCAAATACTCTCCCTTGAGCTAAAGCTTACCAGACTTAAGCTTGTTACAGACGTATCATTTGAAAGAGAAATATAACCAAATCATATATTTGATAGTGAAGACTGGAAAGGCCAAATCATATCTAGAACAAGAGTCGAGACCAAATTTCAGTTAAGCAAAAGTCGGGGCCAGACCACAATTCGGATATAAAAAAAATGGTGCTAAATGACAAACAAGACAAAACTGGTACCAAACTGCACCTGAGACAAAAATAGTGCAAAAATGCAAAACCAAAACTGAGAGATCCCAAACACAGTGGAAAATGATACAACAAAGAAGAGATTCTAAACATATGTTAGAAAGATGACACAACGAAGTGATTCTGAACACACTAGAAAGATGGCATGGGATAAGAGAGAATCTATACACGCTAGAAAGATAGAGCTTCAAAACACAAACAAACAAACAAAATTTAAGATGGCTGAAATGTGCGTACGACTAATGAGAAGAATAGTGACAAGATGGGTCACAAAGGGTGATGCTAATCTAATACCGTTTTTGATGTTATAAGGTTTTAGATAAGAAGGAAAAGAAAGAATAAAGACTTTGAATTATGATTATGATTTGATGCAAAAATGTTAAGCTGCATACAGATCACAGAGACTTTTGCTATGAAAATAACGTTATGATTGGTGTCCCATGTCCCTATATCAATAATGAATATATTTATGAGCAACTTTTGGAAGGAGTCTGTAGGGTTGCAAGAGGAGACATCATTACAGATGAGCACAACCTATCAATTTGATGGCCAGACTGAGATCCTAAATTACATTTTGGAGACCTACTGGCACTGTTTCACTTCTGAGTAGCCCAAAGTTCGGCCTGATTCCCCCCTATTGGGATGGATAATAGTATAACACAGGTAATCAGTTAAAATTTATTGCAGAGAGGGTGGTCACGCATAAAGGGGTGCAAATACCTCAGATCTTATTTTAATGGCAAGGAAACCTGAAGAATAGGCTACGTAGAAACGGGGAAATGAATATAATTTCAAAATGAGGATTCTTAAAAAAACCTATTTGAACTAGAGGCTCATAAATTGCAAACTTGAGCATAAAAACAATGTGTATTTACTATTATTAAAGATTACCAAATTAGGTACTGTGCAAACTACCAAATTAGGTTAATATTGTAAACGATTGGTGTCCTCTAGAGTGTGGGGTGCATTTAGTTAAGTGTGGAGTGGATATATTTTGATGAACAGATCAATCGCATGAGTTTTCATAAACTGATAGCACTCTATGATTTAATAAAAACTAACTCCTTTGGTTTCCTCGTCAAAAGCTAACAACTTGCACTTTTACCAGTTATTTGCACCCCACGCTTTCGTAGGCAAATCCTATCATTCATGAGAAAGACCATACAGCAAAGTATTTTTAATTCAATATTCGATCAAGGGTAAAATCTTATCAGTAGGCAACAACTGATGCCGTGCTTAATCCGATAGATTGCTAAACCCAAAAGTATTATTTTAATTGTACTAAAAACAGGTAATATAAAGAAAGGTCTTTTGTCAATTGAATAATGCACATGCTGTTTGTGAGAGTGAAAGATAGAGATATACCGTGATATAATCGATTCCACATCCAATCTTTTTCTGAGATTCAGGGTGAAATGGAAGCAGCTTCTCAACAATGGTTTTCTCGTGCTCTGGGCTTAGTCTATCTCCATTTTCATATCTAGTGCATGAAATCACAACAAGGTATTATAAAATATTCCAAGATAAATGAAAACAGAACATGTGCATCCATGAAAATAATTAACAAGGTTATTTTCTTCACAAGTACTAAATATTTTTTGCATAGAGACTGATAACTAGTAAGTTATGTTGAGTTTGGTCCCTTCTTTCCCATCTTCACTGCATTGATTATTGCATACATAAAACCATGGACAACGGATTGCCTTACTTGCCCAGTGCCCATTGCAGCAGGGTTTGGACCAATACAATCCTTCTCTTGCCGCAGCCATTTTATATTGCCCAGGTATTGCATACAACCTGTGCAATATTGAAAACGGCAAAGTACTTCAAACCCAAATATGGGTTTACGCCAAAAGAAACTGACTTATCTGGCACATAACACAATGTCGGTCATGTTCACCAAGAAGAGGCCATTTTAAGCATCGTATAAGTACTCTCTCTTCTTGCTTTTATTTTCTCTTAGAAATTGAGGTTGGGTCTAACACAACCCCACAAAACCGGTTTGTGAGGATTTCCCCCAGTTATAAACATATCTTAAGGCCATCTCTCATGGAATGTGGGACTCTTAACATTTTATGTAGCAGTATTTTTATGTATGGAACCCTCTGTATGCACTATGCAGTTGTGGGGTCAATAAGTTCAAACGTCCTGTTTTAAATACAAGAGGTCACAGAGTTTAAATTTATGAATGAAATTTAACAATCCCTAACTAAATGATACTCCCAGCTTTCTTAGATACTGGTGTCTTGTATATTTATCTTGAATATTGTTATACTTCTATCATTCTTTCTCAATATAAAGTTCTGAAAATCATATTTCACGAAGGAAGCAACATGGAATTTGAGTGCTTGTTGACATTTTTACTGCCCTCAAATTTAGTGGTAATTTAAGTGATTAGTGTCATGTTTTGAGGCAGATACACTCATATGTTAGAGCTGGTATGTGATAAACATTGAGCATTATTTGGGCTGTCTTACATATTACTTGTTTTATTTGCAAAAGCATAACACTGTAACTTAATAAACTGAAAGATTCCTAAAGTTACACTAAAACTCAATAGAAAAGTAGCAATTAGATAAATTTAATCAAGGATCACAATTCACATAGGCAATACAGAGAATAACGTGAAAACAACTACAAAGTCACAAGTGCATGCACATGAATACAGTCAATTTTGTGTATGTTTGGATTCATTTCTAGAGGGGTCAAAGTTGATTCTGACCATGTTTGGTTGCTCTTGAGTAGAATTGATTTTGCCTCCATAATTGATTCTACTTAAAAAGCTAGAAATTGGAGCTTTTGATTCTAGAATTGATTTTAACACTCAAATTTACTGTTCAACTGACTTTTACATAAATATATCCAAACAAAAATGACTTTACCTTCAACTTACTTTTAGCCAAAATCAATTCACTCAAGATCAATTTTGTCAACTTAGAATCAAACATACACATTGGAGTTGAACATAAAGAATTATAAAAAAAAAATATGCATTCATTAATCCACCAAAATCTTTCTCAATAAATTGAATACCATTCAACATCAAATCAACACCAATTGAAGTATCTAAATCCTTCTCAATAAATTCAACATGAAATCATTATAACTAGTTGAAGTACCTAAATCCATGATAATAAAAATATAAAAAAAAAAATGAGTAAAAGAAATTAAGTTATTCATATAATCGAGGGTAAAAGAAAGAACTTACTGTCCGGAATGAAGAATGGTTCTGACAAAACCAACCAAAGGAACAGTATCTTCCAAAATCTGATCTTCCCAATCAACCCACTTATCTTCTTCATCAATACTATCTTCTTCCTCCTCTTGTTGATGGAAATAGCTGCTCTGTTCCTCCACAATTCCTCCTTTACCTTGTGAAAGAACCGGTTTCCTTTGCAAATTGTTTTCAGTTTCAGAAGAAGAAGAGGCTGCTTTGAGGGAAGAAGAGAAACGAGAATGAAGCAACTGTGGTTTGTTTTTGGAGTAGAAAGGAATGGATGGAATCAAACGAGAAGAACGAAAAGATAAAGAGTTTTTGAAGGAATGAGCATGAAGTAGTGTTTTTGTGCTGGAAAGTGAAGAAGCCATGTCTTGAGTATGTATGAAACTACGTATTACAAGTTCTAACTCAATTATTATTTATTTGTTGAACATTGTTTTGGTTCTTTTACTTGTTTCTCAAACACTCGCTTTCTCAGTTATTGTTGTTGTGTTATCATACTATGGTTGCGAGGTGGAGAGTGTTCCGTCGCGATCTTTGCAAACATTACCATCAAGATAAACTTGGGGTCAATATTGTCTATCATAATTAGGTATCCAAATTACAATTTGTAATTTTTTTTATTAATATTATAATAGACATGATAAAATAAGAGGTTTGATGCAAACATTACATATAAATGGGATCAATTTGTGGTTTTAATTGGGATCAGTTTGAATTTAAACACCTATTGCAAAATATCCAATAATAAAGAGACTATAATCAGTTGGTCTGAACATAAACTATCTTTCACAATCATATCAAATAGTAATTTGTTAATAAAATATTTTATTAGGTCACAATTATAAGTAAAAAAAAGTTTTTCGGTCATTAAATAATTGAACATATGTGTGTTAGTTGATTATGTGGGGTCAACCCAAAAATTTAAGTGGGGTCACCATATCAAAATATCCTATTAATTATTCAGAATAGGCAATGGAGTGGGGTCAACTAACTCCAATTACCATTGAGTGCATCTGTGCCTGTGGAGAGTGTTGTTGACGAATATTGTTATAAGAAAGAGTTTCGCTAATTTGGAAATTGGAACAATAAGGAGTGAATGAAAACACACTAAGATTGAAAGGAAGGAGAAATGGAGAAGTGGAGTTAGTTGAATTGAGGAAGTAGAGACTTTGAATCCAATTAGTGGTGAAAGAGAGAGGAAATGAGAGAGAGAACAAGGAAGAAGATAGAGTTGATGGCTTTGATTTGGTGTAGATAGAGTATGATAAGATTTGGTGGGATATACTAATCAAAACGTTAAAAAAAATTGGTCCAACATGGACCAATTCTTCAATAGGTCCAGGCTATACCCACCCATTTTTACATGAGTATTACTTTTCCCACCCTATCCCCTACTAGCGCGCCCTGTAAATTTTCCAAAAATGTCCTTGTGCAATCCGGATTTTGTAATCCAAATTTAGTTTTTCCTTTGTTATAGGGTGAAAATTTGAGTTTTTCACAAATTCGGATTTTTTCGGATTATATAATCCAAAAACTTCAAAAAATAGGGCGCGCTATTTGATTTTTTCGAATTATATAATCCGAACACCCCTTAAACACCTTTTTTCAAGGAAAAACCAGTTCGGAATATATAATCCGAACTATATCAGCACAAATTCTAAACATGTTTGTAACATGGATTGTCATTTTATGGACAATATTAATCTTCCTAACTCTCATCCTTCTGTTTTGGGTCATTGTTACCTTTTCTTAGTCAAAAATCGGGTTTTAGGGCTATTTGATCGGATTGCTCCGAAACTTCCCCAAAAAATCAGAAAAAAATTCAAAGATCATGACTCCCCTAGAAAGGACTTCTTACGGGACTCCGCCCCTCAAAATCCAAAATTCCATCGTTTAGACCCTTTTTTTTTTAATTTCTCATATTCTCTGAAAAATCTGAAAAAATTTGCATTAGTTTTATTTTATTTTTAGAATTTTTTGCTGGTATTTTTATGATTTTATTTGACATATTTTTAGCATTTTTTACTTAGTTTTTTTGTTGTTTTTAAAAGCAAAACTCAAAACTTCTGAAATGTGAGAGAATCTGATGACTGATTATGCATAAGAATTGTCCGGATTATAAAATCCAAAATAGTGAAACATGAATTCGGATTTTAAAATCTGAATTGCACAATGACATTTTTGAAAATTTTACATGACGCGTTAGTCATGCATAGGGTGGGAAAAGTAATACACTCTTTGAATCCCTCAAACTCACACAATATTTTAGTCGCTCTATCTCTAAATTTGAGTTTTGTCTCTGTTTTTGGGGGTTTTCTTGTAAATCTGATTAAAACTATTTTTTTTTATAACGTGTGATATATTTATTAATGATGTGATATCGTTGATTTGAATCAAAAACAATGAATTTCAGGAGAATAGGTTTACACTTGATTAATGAAACAATGTTTTTTTTTTTTTGAAACAATACAATTTCACATCATGCTAAAAAATACCATGAAATAAGATAATCAAAAGTGTATTAATTTATTTTTATATTAGATAAATAAGACACAAATGACTAAAAAATAAATATAGGATCAAGGGAAATTATCAGACCATAAATAAATATTGGATGATGTTAACCAATGCTCACCAAAAGAAGTAAGTTTTTATTAAAAAGTAATGTAATTATTACTTGATAAAAAGTGACAGTTTATATTTTCAAAACAGAAATTTTATTTATAGATTCCTTAACCAGTGCCTCGGGCTCGGAGGCACCGGTCAACAAGACGCATAAATATTCATAAAACATACTTCAACTCATAAGCATTAAAGTATTAATGTCACCAATATTATTAAGCAGAAATGAAATGTTACAAACACAAAAAAAAATGTCTTAGCATCTACTAATTATAGTGTTGCAGGATTATTGTTTTTTTCATTTTCATTGTATAAAAAGTATTATTTTTTTGGTCAAATAATCTGGTGTTCAGAGTTTGAACACCAAAACATAATATTTGATATGTATTGATGTCCAAACAAATACTTAGAAAGGGGTATTTTTTGTTTATGTGTTGGTGTTCGAACTCCGAACACCAAACTGACTCTTTGACTATTTTTTTTTTACATATCAAAAAATCGTCTCATAATTTTTTATTTTATTTTATTCTTCACAAAATTTATAGGAGAAAAATCCTTTCGGGGTCTTTAGTGTGTGTGTGTTGGGGTGGGGGATTGAAAAAAAACCCAAATATCTAATATCGAATGATAATCAACACAATAAAAATAGAGGGAACAAAAGTCCTCAATATCTTAGTTGTGCATCTGCCACGGGTTACAAACTAACATTTAAGTGGTGATATTGGGACTTGGAAACATTATATTTTAGCTTGATTTTAAAACGGTGGTTGATAATTCTAATAAGAGTCTTGTTAAAGATTCAAAAATATAAATAATTGGTAAATTTTATGTAAAAAAAATACTTTTGAAAGTTTCAATGTGTTGAATGATGCATCATTCTTAAGATAAAGTTTCTTATTTGAACTTCTTAGCATTTCCGGCTCAGGTTCTTTGTGTTGGGAGTCCGAGGAGCGCTGGAAGCGGCCATGGGCCAAACGTTCAAGACCACTAAGAGACTTAGGCACCACATCTATACTCAAAACCTTAAGGCACTGAGTACATGAGTCTCCTCTCTTATATATCTAATGTTTCCTCCATTTCTAATCGATGTGAGGAATAATCACTCACACTTGATTTCCAACATTTTGGGTTGTTAGACTCCTTACTAAAATTTGGTAGGAGAAAGTGAATGTAGCATATCATGTTCTAGCAATGGCTACTAGATTAGAGATACTCCTTTTTTTTTTTGTCAATCAAGTATACTTCCATGTAATTGCGAAGACTAATCCTTTAAACTTTGTGAAAATTAAATGAACTGTAAACTCTTTTTAAAAGTTTTAACACCGCTCAGCGAGCGTACCCAAAGCTAAATTAAAATACATGACATTGCTTAAACTAGAAGAAACTCACGTTATTTCATCTAAGATATTCCACCTTTTATTGGGCATCAATGTAAAATTCAAATTCATTTACAATTAACTTCAAAGGATTAATAAACTTTTTTCTTGAAAAAAATTAGTTAAAGAACTTTAACTAAGAACAAATCTGTCAAGAAAAGAAAAGAGTAATGCTGACAACACTATCTTTGAACAATTTTTTTAATACTCATTCTTATTGGTTAACATCATTGTAGACATAAACTTTGAAAATTGAACTCACAATAGTGAAACATTTATTGATTTCATCAAATAAAAAATTAATAATAAAGTTAGTGTTGAAAAGTGAATATTGATAGCATTTTACAATCATGGTTAATTATTGATTATGAAAATACTTACGCGTGTATGGTCAGTAGTCAACTAAGAACGGCGTAGGGTGGCAGTTTACGTCATGTATTGCTGCTGACTCACGGCAATAAACAAATCATCCTAAATAAATAAATAACCCACGTGTCTAAAAATCCACCGAATCTCTTATTAACTTGCCCAACAATTTCGCATTTCCCCTCATTCTTACAACTTTTCCCCAATTCGACGTTTTTAGGGTTTCACATTCTTCCAATTTCGAATCCCAATCCTTAATTCTCAATCGATTAGGTTAAAATTCCCCCAATTTTTTTCCTGGTTATTGACAATGCCGCCATTTTTGTCGACCTCAAAGGTACTTCGCTCCTTAGCGACACGTAAAACTGGATTCAATCAATTGATTCGGTCTACAAAAAGCATTGAGAAATTTGATGCATGTCGATGCTTTTCAACCATTGCCTTCAAACCCTCTCATCAAATTCACCCCTTTGACTCTCGCATTGGGTTTTCCCCCTTTACGAGAAATTTTGTTACTAACAGCTATAAAGCTATTCAATTGAGGCAGTTTATGGGAGTTGGAGATGGTGTTGAAGGTGTACTCTCCAAAACTTATGAGGAAAAGCGCGTTTTGGGGTAATGCCATGATTCTAGTTTTTATTTTTTTATTGCATAAAAACATAAATTTGTGACTTATGTGAAAATTTTCCATTGTAGCTGGAATTTTGTGAAGTTGTGCTGCTGATAGCTGCATCTTAATCAGAATTTTTGTTTGTAATATTTTAGAGTTTCAATAGGTGATTCTGCTTAAGGTTAAAAGTTAAATTTTTTCTAGCATCATCATTATCCATCCTGCTTTATTATGTGATTGAATTCAATCCTTAAGTTATATTATATTGGGATTTATTTGGTTTGTTAATATTTTGATGTGCCAAGTTATGCCATGAAACTTCTAGATTTGATTTCCTATAAGAGTTAAAAAACTTTTATGAATTTGAGCGTATTTATAGTTTGTTTTCATTCCTGCATCTATACGTTTTTTTTTTTTTTGAAGAGGCTAAAATGGAATATATTACCAACAAAAAGTGTCTTTCCTAGCACACGGCATCTATAAGCTAATATACCCATTTTCCACAAAAAATAAAATAATAAAGAATGTAGAAGCTAATAGTCTAACACACTCATTGATCATCAGGTACACCCCGGAGCAATTATTCGATGTTGTTGCGGCTGTTGATTACTATCATGATTTTGTCCCATGGTGTCAAAGGTCGGAGATAGTTAAACGTAATCCAGATGGATCATTTGATGCCGAGTTGGAGATTGGATTTAAATTTCTTGTTGAAAGTTATGTTTCTCATGTTGAATTGGAAAAAGCAAAGCGAATAAAGGTATTTGACCTCCCCTACAATTTTTTTGGTTGCCTTTAATGTTTGTCAAATAGGCAAAACAATAATCTTTTGCTATATAAAGATAAAAAATGCCCTATCAATGTGTTGCAGTGTGAGCGACCAAAAATGCACAATAAAAATGTGCCGTTTCTCTAACTCGATGTATTCAAGAGGCTTGTTTCTCCCAACCAAAACTGACTAACCAACTAACTAAACTCACATACGCTCCCACCCTCTATTATATCCTACCTGTGCTGCTCTGTTACTGCAGCTAGAGGGCTAATCGACTAACTATAACAACTTTAGTCATCAAAGTCTAACTAACAAAGGCTGGCCTACTTGGCTCGTTGAGCCCCCCTCACCATCTATTATAACGATATCTTGACTTAAATTAAAGCCAGGAGATAACGCCTACTGATAAGTTGGTAAAACTATAATTTCACCGTAAGTTGTTCGAGCATGTGAGTAGAAGATATATAAAAGTCTAATAAGGAAAGTAAATTTGATGAAGGGCAGTCCAATAGTTACAAATAAATGAAAACCAAAACAAATTATTGGTCAAACCATTGATAAAGGTTTAGATTTAAATGGTTTTTTTTACTAGACATTGATTTACAAAGAACCTATGTTTTTGCTTCCATCTTATAGAGGAACGAGTAGCTATGGTGTTCAGCAAAAGCAATTTCATGCTTTCGGGAAATATCGATACCTTGTATAGGCATTGAAAACTAACTTCACATGTCTATTTTACCTTTTTGTCAACTTAGACTTGATTGCACATATGGTCACACCGTGCTTTTAAAAAAGTTGCATTCTAGACCTCTTAGTTTCAATTTGAATAACGTGGGCCGCTTATTGTTCAAAATGATGCATTTAAGACCCTTCATTGATGTTATTGGTATGGTGATGTTACACAATTTCACATAAACAAAAAAATTATCCTACAAACATCACTTTGATGGACAGAAATTTTTTTAAACCAGGAATGAGAGTGCAACGTTTTTAAACTACATGAAGTGAAACAGAAACTATGTCTATGTGTTAGCAATTTCTTACATATTAAAAGGGAATCAAGCCATGTGAACCTGTAGAGGGCTTGAACTCTGTTCAATTAATAAATAAGCCACACAAGCTCAACTTACTATGGGTGAGAATCTTTTGTATGGGTGAAGCACACTTTCGTCTCCTATTCATAGCTTGATCACAACCAATCAACTGATTAATCGAGGAAGTAATTAGGTGTTAATTTGAAGCTAATTCCAGGATAACAATCTGCAGCTAACTTATAGCCTAATTATGGTTGACTATATATGTTCCAAGTTTCTAACATAAACAACAATGTGGAATTGCTTTAACCAAACCACCATAATATATGGTGCTTATATGAGCATTGGCATATGAGTTGGAGATTTGCACAACATAGTTTATCACTTCCACTTTATGTTATTGTTATCGTTGTATCTTTATAATTGCTAGAGTGCTGATGTGGCCTTGATCCTTTCAAAGAAGATTCAATGTTTTATATCGTATATGGGTTTTAGATTCTTTACTATCAAACCAGTGCATGGCTCAACTGGTTGATCGTGGATGGACCTGTAGTTATTGTCTTGGTCTTCATTTCTCCTTTTTTATAAATTTTTTTTTTGATAGCTGGATTATATTTTCATTTCTATTGATTTGTCTGGTATTTTTTTTTGTACAGACAACTGTGTCACAGAGTACCCTCTTTGATCATTTGATAAACATATGGGAATTTAGTCCTGGCCCGGTTCCAGGAACTTGCAATCTCTATTTTTTGGTGGACTTTAAGTTTCAGTCACCACTTTACTCACAGGTATGGTTTTGTTATCATCTCTTCATCTCAACTTGTTTTTTTGGTGTCTTTATGCTTTGCATTGGGAATCAATCCTTATTCAGCCTGTACCTACACTTTTTATTCTCTAACTCTGAACCTTGCACGCCCTTCATTTTCTGTGTTTTGTGTATGTTAATGAAATGCCAATCAAATATTGCTCTGTAGCATTACCAGTGTTTCCTCTTATGCACCTGCATTTATAAATTATGTCCATACAGTTGTCTACGTAACTCACTTCATTAGAATACTGCTAAAACTACCAAGGCTGTGATCATATTGTGTATTTCATATTCATGATTTATCTTGTATTCTTTATGGTTTCCACAGATTGCATCAATGTTCTTTAAGGAGGTGGCCTCGAGGATGGTTGGTTCATTCACTGAGCGTTGCCGCTTGATATATGGACCAGGAGTGCGGGTGCTCGAGAACTCATATGGACATAAGACATAAAACATTTTTTCCTGCAATTAGTTTCTTGTCTTGAACATAGTTAAGGTCGATTTACAGTTTCTGCATCAATTGGGTGGGTTTTTTTTATGGTTTGCCGGCTCAATACTGAATGATTAACCAGTCCTCGTTCTGTTCGTCATTGATCTTTGTAATTTATTTAGACGGATTCTACAATATGCTGTGTACAATCTTGAAAGACATCAAATTAACACTACTCTTTTTTTTTTTACAGTTTTTGTTGATATTATTAGGTCAAGGATATAAAAGTGGAGTTGTTATTGAGGGAGAAAAAATATTTGTCACGTAAATGTGCAAAATAGTTGGGTGGGTAGTGCACCAGAGCTTGTAATTGCCACAAAAAAAACTGTTGTTCTTGTAGCATATATAACAATAGCAAAACCCTTTTTGTTGTGCATTTTGTAATGTAGTAATCTAATGCTTGCTTAAAAAGTAAAAACCACTGTTGTCATTTTATATTGAGAGGGCATTTAGAAAATAGTTTAATAAATCTCATTTTCAATAAACACTTATATCATATTAGAATTTATGTAAGATATTTGCTTGAATTAAGCAAGTAATTTGTGTTTGATAGGGCTGAAAAACACATGTAAAAGACGAATTTGTCTCTCGACAGATAACTGGCGAGGAATGAAGAACCCGACTGCAGTTAACTACCGAGGAAAACTTCGGCAGTTAATCTGACAGAAGCTCTCTCATCCATTATTACTCTCATTTTACCAAAATTTTCCAAATTTCTCTCAAAATCTCTCTAAAAAACCCAACCAAATCCTACCAAATTTATTCAACAAAATCACAAGTAAGTAATCATAAAGCTATTAACTTACATTTTAGTTGTTATAGATGTTTTTTTTTTTTTTGTTTTTAAGTAGATTTAAATTAGTTTAGTTTTTGAGTAGATTTACATGTTATAATTCATTTTTAGAGTAGATATTAGTTGATTAATTTAGTTAAAATGTTTGCATGATGTTTATGTTATAGTTTAGAATTTTAGGGTTATTCTTTATTTTGGTGTTTTATATTTATTTATTTATTTTAGTTTTTAAGTAGATTTACATGTAAGAGTATATGATTTATTTTAAGAGTAGATATAAGTTGAATAATTTTGTTATATTTTACATTATTTTTTTGTTTTTTTTTAGGGCAAAACATTTTAGGGTTATTTTTATGATTTTTTGGGTTTATGTATAATTTACACTCTAAGTGTTTGATGAAATGTTTGAATGAGTTTTTCATTGATTGTTTTCAATTTCTTATTGTGTAGATTTGAAACAATGGCCAGATGGATCGACGTTCATGCACAATTCAACGGCGGAGAACCTCAGAGGTTGAAGGTTCGGTGCCTTGGTGTAACGTTAAGAGGTCTCAAGGATCAACTTAATGAATTCAACCAAGGAGTCAACCCCAGAGACACAAGGAGGGTGAAATACGTTCGGTATAAACGTCCAACGCTCGACGAGGGAAGAGTATCATTCACTTGGGTGGAATTAACGAACGACGAAAACGTGAAGAGCATGTTTTGGGAGCACAGCATGTTCCAGTGGATCGATATGCGGGTAACGTTGCTGAGATCAACTGAAGATATAATCAACAGTCTGATTCCGCCAAAAGATCGTGATTAGGTAGGGAAATGCACCTTCCAACTACAA
>Ga0315914_1003777_pt1 | contig 22883 bp, 11 predicted proteins | sample MpolenodulesMG_FD_203920 | JGI IMG/M metagenome (GOLD analysis project Ga0315914, IMG submission 203920) | Medicago polymorpha root nodule microbial communities from Los Angeles, California, United States - elongated nodules | ecosystem: Host-associated > Plants > Roots > Nodule | place: USA...
AATTACAATGACCTTACTTAAAGTCTTTTCAAACAACACAAACATCCCCTTTAATTTTATAACAGACACTAACCTCCCCTAAACTTTTTTAAAATATATAGATATCTCCCTTTACAAATTAACACCGTTTGCAGCCGTTAAAAAAATATTGTAAAGAACATCTTCTTTTCCATTGATGAAAACAATATCATTTGTTGCTGGAAGTTCGTGTCAAAGTTGCAAGAATAAAATATCATAACATCAAAAAAAAAAAAAGTATTATTGAACAAGTTATAACTCTGACGACAATGACGAACCAATTTGGAAGAATGGAGTCTATATCCATATGTAATGATTCTACATCATAGTGCCTTCTCCACACATCCTCAGCAGTCAGCAGCAAAGTAGTGGATCACGTTTGCAGAGTTACAAAGAATCTTAAAGGATACACCAAATTCTCAATTTGGTTCTTCCTATTTTAGTTATTTTCTTTTCCTTGTTTTGTTTTTTGCTTTTTATTTCCATTGTTACATGCTTCTATGTTATTTTTGTTGTTGGAATGGATGATGAGTGAGGGGGTATTGCTGCTGAGTGTGAAAATAGAGTGGAGGTAGGATACATTTACATAAACTTTAGAGAAGGTTAATGTAATTTTCCCATAATTATTTTAGCATCTAGCTATATCCTTGTTAGGTTACTAACTAAACCATTGATTTTAGACAAAAGTAGTAAAAATTTAATCATGCTTCATAGTCAATTTTCACACTAAAAATAAGTGTCCTTTCCAAATTTCATCACTACAACTCAACTTATAAGTCTACTAAATTAACTTAACATTTTTTTTGACATAACACACATAGTTATATTTGTTAGTGATGGTTTTCAGAGAAAATCAAATTATCGTAAGCTTGTGTATGTACTATGTAGTGTTGGGTGAAACTTCTTTTGATAATAAATAAAGGGAATTGTTAACGAGTACCTCCGAGTCACTCTTTAAGACCTTTAAATAGTGAACTTTTATGATAATTAAAGTATTTAATACATTAGAAATTGAAATAGTTTACTTTTTTAGTGGATAATTTTTTGAATTATAATGCTTAAAGAGTGTCCCGGTCCCAGGGACACTCTTATTAAAGCAAGTAGAAAATTGAGGAAAAGGAATCCATGTGAGTTTAGTTCAGTTGGTAGGGATATTGCATATTATATCCAGTGGTTGGAGTTCGAACCCCGAACACCTCACTTCTCCACAGTTTAAATGTGTGAGATCTAGCAACTAGACTGCTTGATAAAATAAAATAAAAAAGATAATGGAGGAAAAGGAGAAAAATAAAACAAGATTACAAGGAAAAGAGAACGGAAGATGAAAGAAGTTTAACAAAGACAAAACAAGGAAACAAGTGTCAAAGTGACTGGGCACTAAATCAAAGCAAAACATAAGAAAATGAACTTTTCTTCTCTCTGTTTATGGCTGACAATGAACCGAACCAACTCGACAATAGTTTGGAATTCAATTTGATAATTAGCTCATTGAACTTGATTCATAAATTAAATGAGCTTAAAATTAATTTCGTTAAATAAATAAGCTGCACTTGAGTTGTAGATAGTTCGACTCAATTGATTTGATAGTGTGTATATATATTTAGAAGTGGAAGAGTACATTTTGAATGAATGCTAAAACCAGAAAGGTTGTAAAATACTTCTCTAGTTTAAGCTTTGAAAATAGCAAAGACTCTAAATAGTTGACAAATGACCGGATGACATATAATTTAACAATTTAAATAATTAAAAGACAGTTAAGGAAATGATTTTACTAATATAAACTTTGAAAATAGCAAAGACTCTAAATAGTTGACAAATGACAAACTTGCTAGATAATAATCTTTCTTAGAATTTATTGTATGATTTTTTTAATGACAAAATAAAAAGAAAATTAAGCACATGCGGACAACAAAAAAATGGAAAGTTGAACCGACCAAACCAAACAAAAACACTAGCCCCAACACCAACCGAAAAGGAAGGGAGAATGACAACACACGCTCGCACAAAAGATATAAAAAAAAAACCCATCGAAAGAGCCAACCCCTTTGGGAGATGGACCAAACCTACTGCCCCAAGAGCAGAGATACAAAGATCAGGACAAACTCATGACCTCGCTCAAAGGCACCAAAACACACTCCCTCCCTAGCAAACTACCGGTGTCAACAAATAGTTGGTTCTACCACCCACGCATAATGGGAACACGGATGCCCTGAGTGCCTTCCAAAGAACCAAAACCAAGAGGTAAATTGGATTTTGTCAACTAGTTTCTTAACATCTACCGCGTTGCCAGAGAACACTAGATCGTTATGAGCAAACCATATGGACCACACAACTAAATGTCAAATCAACAAAAAAAAACTGAAAGTTCATTCTCTCACGGAACATGCAACACCCCTCAAAAAGATCACATCCCTCGGGAGGACTAAATCTCAACCTAACCACATAAAAATCCTATACCACACCCCTCGACGCAATCCCACAAGTAACAAAAATGTAACTAGCCGATTCTGGATCCTCACCACACAAGGCGCACATGGAGGCCGCATGATCTCTCAGCGCTCTACGTCTCAGGAGATTCACTCTCGTTGGAATTCGATCTAGGAGAAGTTTCTCGGAAAACACTTGAACCCTGGACGAGGCCCAATTCTTCCAGATCAACGACAAGATAAGAGATAATTGTGTCATTCTGCTATCTGCTCCGAGATTAATCTCAGAAAGGTGGCTATAAGCGAACCTAACCAAAAAAACACACCATCTGAGCATTACTTCTAGGACAAAGAGTCAGAACCCTCATAAAGACGGTGTCTCCAACACACCCGACAATTCCACCACTAAGGTTTTCTCCCAAATAAAGAGGCTCCGCCTCCAACTCAACTCCCAATATTGTATGATTGAATGATTACTTTTGTCTGCAATTAATATTATTTGTATCACTTTTAAATTATTTTTATTTTTAATAACAAGAATCATCAAATAATTAACTAAACTAATTTGGTAGAATTGTTATTCCTGATCTTTCATTTATAACTTCTTATTTTTGTTAAATGATTTACTATGTCAATTTTGTGGGATGGAATTAGGGGCTGTTTGGATTAACTTATTTTAGAGCTTATGCAAAACAGCTTATGCAAATAAATAGCTTATATGTATTATTTATAAGATTGTTAATGTTGTTGATGAAAAAATAGTTAATGAAGGTACAATTCTTGTTAGTGAGAACTTATGAATTAAGAAAAACTTATTTATTTGCATAAGCTCAAAATAAGCTCAATTCAAACGGGACCTTAGTATTATTTTAAATGTCTTACTTATGGTTTAGATGCATGAGTTGTATGTACTACAAAATAAATTTAGTAGTATTTTTTTTTTCATAAAATAGAATTTTTTTTTTGGCAAAAAAAAAAAGAAAAGAGAGAAAGAATTGTTTGTTTCTTTTTAGGTAAACTGTATGACTAGAATAAATGATAAACGTTATGCCCAAAATTAAATAAAGAAATTATTATTTTTTTACCTTTTTAAGGGAAAAATGATTACTTTATTACATAATCATAATTTCTTTACATATTGCAGCTCATTCATTGTTTTGCGACGACATTTATATTTTCCATACATATCTTGTAAAAGAAAATAAAGAAAACAATCCTTGCCTTTTAGTAGTGTATGCTTATTTTGGGATTTCTTCTGCTTAAATGACACTTATTTTAAAGTGGAGGGAACATATTTACAGTGACACTCAAACATAATGCACTTAGGAACTTGAGGATTGACACAAGAAATAGATGGACAATCAATGTCCTGCTTGCAGGTTGGACCTTCGGTAAAACTAGAAAAAGGCTCACGGTAGCCTTTAGTTACAAGAAGAAGTAAAGAAATAAATAGGATGATAACAAATACGAATTTGAGAATTGCAGTCATATTTTTTCTCATTTGCATATAATCAATGGAAAATTGCTTTGCATAAAAAAAGGACAATTGTTTGATCATTTTATAATGTAAAAAATTAATACTCTATTTATGTCAATCCTAATCCATTTTAAAATTAGAATACTAAATGTCTCTTTGTTATATTCATGTATCATATTTGTCTTTTGCTCATTAAATTGATCACTTGACTCTCTTTTTTAAAATATTGATTACAACGTGGGAAAATTCTCATGCAATGATAATAACCATTTGAAAACCCCCACACACAAATGGGAAATTCTAGATTTGAACCTGGATCACAACGTTCATCATAGTAGTCGTCCTTTTCCAGTTGAGTTTATTGAAATATATTGATCTCTTAACTTCATAAGGATATCACATAAAATATTTTTGGTCATTAAAGTTCACTTTTAACATTGTTATTATTTACCCCCTTTTTTAGCCTTTCGTGGTAGACAAGGACAAAATCTCAAAAGAGCATAACAGATTTGAAGGATGATGAAATTTGTTGTGAATTCAAACCTTGTTTGAATCAACAAGAAAAAAGGAGTGGATCAAATAGTAATGGCAACCAAAATAAAACAATCCAAGCAACAAAAGATACAAGAGAGTAGCTTTTTGATTCACCATCAATGATTCCTTACAAGAGATACTGAAGAGTTACAAGAAATTAACTTCAAGATATGAATAAGAGTAAACCCTAATGTTTACCCTTTCTTCCCAATCTCTTGACCCACAAGATTAACACTCAAGAGATGCATAGAGAAATCATAGATCCTTTCTCCAACAAAATCTCACTATCAAAGGTGTTCAAAATGTATTTCTCAAACCAATGATCACACAAAAAAGAACTCAACTCTTATCCTTTAAGTTTCAAAACATTTCCCTTTTTTGGTTTCTTAAGATTACAGAACAAAAAAATGGAAAATTAATTAAATATGGTCCAGAACGGGACACAATCATCTCGGATCCTACAAAAGATCACTCCATGCGCCTTGTGGATTGGGCAGTAGCAAAACTAGCTTTCAAACTTCCAAAATAATGAGATTTAACGGCATACACAAAAAATCTCCACCTTGCCTTCAAGTCAATGGTAATGCAAGTACCGAACAAGCCTGGACTCCAACGAAGAAGCCTGCACAAATACTGCAAATGAAATCTCATGTGACGAGCTCAACAAGCAAAGGTTCATCAGCCAACCTTAAAGACAAGCAACATGAGGAACCCCGTTCTCAACAAATTCCTGAGAGCACGACCTTCAATACAAGCAGCACGTGGAAGAACTCAACCATTCTTCTTGGCCAGACCGATCATGCCAAATTCGCTAAGCATCCCAGCAGGCGTCTCGGGGAAAGGAAGTCATGCATCCATACTAACATCCACCCTAAAAAAAATCAAATTCAGAGGACCGAGGCGAGGTGATATCCAATGAAAGAAGTTTAACCAGAAGCTCCGACTAGGGAGAGAAAAAGACATAGTCTAACGAAATCCACCCTCCTCTAACTTATGATGCTCAACTCCCTTGCGACATCAAGACTCGGGCTTCAGATGCACATCACTCTTATTTGCCTTCATTGAGTTTGGAGACTTTCTGCGACGGGCCTATTAGAAACGACACAACTGCCCTCATTCAGCAACACATAATTTTCTCCCAAGGACCGAAGATCCACAACCAACCACCATAATTTTCTCTAAACCTTAGGAGTGAATAACGTGAAAAGTATGAATGGTTGATGACAAACACTATGTGCTGCAAAATTTAGCAACTCAACTCTTCTTACAAAATTTAGAAAAGATGAATTTTCGAATGTGAAAAGGAAATAAAGAAAGAAGACTCATAAATCAACATCGTTGAAAATTGGTATGAAACCCATATAGAGGCTATAAAGAAAAATGAAAAATAGGCCAAATGAAAATAGCAATGGGGGAATCAGGAAAGCCTTTATTTATAGGAGAGGGCATCCCTAAAAACCTACAAAAAGTATCGAAATGCTATGGAACGGTTGAAGCATTTATAACTGCGGTCACATTCAATCAATAAACGATAGAGTTAAAATTCAACATTCTTCAGTAAAATAATAAATGTACGAAGCGATTCGGATATTAGCTAAAACGTCTTAAACATAGGATAATGTCATAAATTGACTACTTCGTCGCCTTCATAAACAGGGAAGCAGATACTTGGGGAAGTTGAAGGACAGGCATGTGCCGAAACTAGGTCTTAACTTATGGGAAATACGTTTGAAATCAATCAAGAAAATTACTTTGGGGACTCGTAGGACAGGCATGCACTCGAACCAACCCTAAACTTGATGGTCGGGTGCGTGGCCTCGATCTGATGAAGAAATAACTCAGGGGCAAGATACATTGATTCCAATCTAAATGAGCAAGAGCCCATATCAAAGAGCATGTCTACAAAGGTAACTAAGACTCCTAGACGGCCAAGGAGCGCATCAACAAAGGAGAAAAAACTCCGAGACGACCAATTCTAAGATAACATCAATACCCAAGAGGTAAAAAAAGCTTTACGAATTTAATAAAAAAATTACCAAGTAACGAAATATACGGGAAACGAGCTAAAAATACAAATAAGTAAATTCAAAGCTGCAAACAAAATTATAAGTTGTGTGGGAGGAACTCGACAATAGAGTTACATCATTGTAGGCAAAAAGAGAAAATTACAAAGATGCACCATAAGGTTCTTATTTTATCAATTGCACCCTCCGCCTGATTTTGAATCCTTCTGGTCTTCTAATTCCCACCCTAAGCAAAAAAAAAAAGTGTCACCATTTCCTCTTGTTAACAATTTAGGGTTTCAATAGAGAACAAAGAGACGACTAGGATTTCAACAGAATAACAATAGCATAACATTACAAAAAGTTACAAGAGAATATATAATAAAACCTAATCGGCTCTAACTTACTCATTATCTAACATCTACCCTAAATCTCATGATGCATCAACAAGAAGCATTGTGAGTTTGTCAAACAAAATAAGAAAAACATACTAAATAATATAAAGTTCTAACACTACCCCTCAAGCTAAAGCTTACTAAGTTTTAAGCCGTTAGCAGAACCAATGGATAGCAAGAACCATTACCATCAACCAGTTAAATAGAGAACCAAGTCAAACCAAACCAAACAAAAGAACCGGTGGAGAGAAGCAACCATACAAAAGAATAAATAGGGAGAAGTGCAATGCAATCAATCAGAAGAATCAAAATGGGGAGAAATGCTATAAATCAGAAGAATCAAAAAGGGGGGAAAATATAATCAATCATAAGAGGAAAAATTGCAATTAATCAGAAGAATCAAAAGGGGAAGAATTGCAATTAATTATCCATCAAACAAGACAATCAAACCAATATTGCCAAGAAGTGCGTGCACTAATCCTCTTTCAAGCAAAATTTTGCAAATCAACAAGTAACAATAATGTACCCATTCCAATGTAATGATCCAAACAAACTCTTTTTTTTTAAGCACACATGAAACAAACCGAAAGACAAAAGCAACTCCAGCAAAAGACCAATAAAAATTTCACAAAACCAAATTGAAAATGACAGACAACAAATAGAGGGAACAAACAAAGATATTAACAAAGGAACAAAAAGAGAGAACCAAACCTTGAACAATTAAGCAAATACAACCCCCAAGCCTTTGAGAACTCAACAACGGAAGCACGAGCAGTTCAAGTTGGATCGAAACAAGCTCTAGATGCTATGTTAATAATCTAGAGTTTCAATAGAGAACAAAGAGACAATTATGTTTTCAATGGAATAACAATAGCATAACATTACAAAAAGTTACAAGAGAATATATAATAAAATCTAATGAACTCCAACTTGCTAATATAAAGTCCCAATACTTTATCCTCTAACACCTCTCATAAGTAATGATGTTTTAATTTTACATTTTTTAACATTATTAGGCCCAACATCTTTCTCCAATGCATTTTTCTAAAATATAGGTTGTTTCTCATTGGGGTTGTCAACATTTAGGTCGATTAAATCCTTCCCCTGCCTCTAGTTGGGATCATTTGTTGGCACAAAAACTTTCTTCGAAGGTTTTTTTATTTCCAGCTTCATCAACATCATTATCCTTGCAAGGATACCTCTTACAATAACTGTCATAATGATTTTTTTTTTAGAGAAATGTGCTTATAACAATTCATTAATGATAATATGTTCAATACAACTTGGGATTACATAATAAGTAGTGGGACTAACTAGGAAAATTCAAACTCATAACATATGAGGGAATGGCTTGAAACACTGACTTGATCATAACCTTGCACCCTGCATTGGACAAACACTTGCTACTCCATGAGTTAATTTTTGCCAAACCCGACCCATAATGTAAGCAAATGTGGCTGTTCTATCCCTCCCAATCATAGATGGCATTCCTAAATACTTATCGGTACCTAAAACAACACGGACCGCTAAAATGTTTGTAATACTGTTTTTCAACGCATTTGGCACATTCCTACTGTAGAAAATTTCTAACTTCGGTAAACTAATGGCTTGACCTGAAAGTACTGTCTCATAAGTATTACGGATATATTTCATCACCTGAGCTTGACCCTCTTTCGCTTTAAAGAAAAGAAAGCAGTTGTCAGCAAAGAGGAGGTCGGAAACAGGAGGTGCCCCACAACATATACTCGTACCAGAAATTGTCTCGCTAACCTCAGCCTCCCTAATTAAAGAGGACAGCCCTTCCACACAAATGATGAAAAGGTACGGAGAAAGCGGATACCCTTGCCTTAGGTCTCGCCCTGGAAAAACTGTCATAATGACTTATCATTTCACACTTAAAAAAACTAGAAAATTTTGTATTCCAGTTACGCAAATCTCTTTCTTTCAACCATATTATAGATTGATACATAGATTATTTTGCATTATCTTTATTGAATTTTCAGGAAGACGTCACAATAGTTGTATCAAGATTTTACCTTAACACGATTTCAAATTTCATTTTTGGTTTGAATTAATATATTTTTCTTAAATCAGGTGTTTAAAATAAATAAATATTATTGTTAGTATTTATTTTATTAAGTTTAATGGTGGTGCATCGACAATTCAAAATAATTTTGCACACACAACTAATAAAAATATTTAAAATTGTCACATCAATTAATGTTTTTAGTTTATGTGGCAATTTTGAATGTTTTGATTGGTTGTGTGTGAAAAAAAATTTTGAACTGTCAACCCACCACCATTAAAGTCTATTTTATTTTATTCTGGATGTCCTCTCCCTCAATATTGACCACAACTTCCTTTGCAGCATGATATCACAATAGGCGTTGAGTGTTGAAAAGTACTCCATTTATTTCATAATAGGTCTCACATTAAAAAAACATTGTCCTAAAAAATATTAATTTCAATTTTTTAATAAAATTTTAAGGGTTAATTAATTTTTTGGTCTCTAAAAATATCTCAAATTTCATTTTTAGTTCCCCTAAAAAATTTCAGCAAATTTTAGTCCTCCGAATTGTGACTTCTAGTCCTTATTTTTAAACAAGTTTCGGCCCCTCATCAAATCTTTTCCATCACCACTTATGTGTACCATTCACATTTTTCAATAAGTTTTTTACAGAAATATTAATAATATAATAACAATCTCTCCCACAAAAATTTAGAATTTTTGAACTATAAATGAATTAAATATAATTTTTAAGAGCTAAAAAACAAAAAAAATCATATTTTATTTAGCCATCGTTAAAAAAAAAAAACTTTACCAAAATATATTTTCATAAGGTACTAAACATGACTACAAAAAATTATTAAAATTTTGAAAGAATACACATAAGTTTATTTAAAAACAAGGACCAAAAGTCGTGATAAAAAACTTTTGAGGGAGTAAAACTTATGGAGAAATTTAGAGGAACTAAAAAAAAAATTTGAGATATTTATAGAGACCAGAATTTATTTAACCTTAATTTTCATTACTTTTATCTGATTATACCCTCTAATTAAGACTACGTGCATCATTCCTAAGTTATTGGTTTCCATTTTTCATTTATAATAGTAAGGTTAATTTGATAAAATTGTTATTATTTTTCCTTCATCTATAACTTCTTGTTTTGTGTGAAATGATGTACGATGTCAATTTTTTATGAGACGAATCAGGTATTATTTATTGGTTAGATGAATGAGTTGGTTAGATGAATGGGATGAATGAGTTGTAATGGCGTGGTTTGGAGGGGGGTAGTCGTGGATAAAGTGGACTCGGTCTTGGTGTCTGAACGCTTAACGAACAGAAGCTGATTAAGAGGATGTGGTAGACGTTGTTTAGGTAAGGAGGTGGTAGTATTGATGGTGTTTTTGTGGGTGGTGTTTCTGTTGTAGACTGCCTCTTTTTTTTGGGTCCATATCTGTCGTCGCTACCTCTTGTTGTGGTTGGTGTTTTGGGTGCCTTGAGTGTGCAAGTCCTTTAAGCCGAGCCTTGTCCTTTCTGATATGAATTATGTTTGCATCACCTCACATCATGTCGAATGCCTTACAATTTTGTGTCCTAGATTCTGGTGGGCCGATTACTTTTGATTCGAGATCAGGAGTTGCTATCTAGTCGCAATCTTGTTTGGCTTGTCATGGTGTTTCTTTGGTTGATCGAGGGTGAGGGGTACCCTTCTGATTTGGTTTTAGAGTTTGGTGGTCCGATCGCTTTTGATTCGAGATCGGGAGTCAGTTCTTCAATTCAAGTTTTGATTTGGGTTAATTTGGTGTTCTTTCGATGGACCGGATGATGAGAGGTAGTGGAAGCTGAATGAGTATTAGTATAGGACCTTTTTCGGGGTGTGACTCAGCAATGGAGATGCATACAAGTTGTTTGATTTAAAGGGGTGTTTTGTGGGATGAGTAGTGGTGATGAGTGGTTATGGATATCATTTTCAGCGGTAGTTCACGATTGAGTTCATTTAGGAGGTGAAACTTATTTGGTGGTGTTTTCCTCATGGGTGTTGAAGGTAGGGTTAGGTGTGAGTGATTTTTATGGTGTTTATTTTGGGTGTTCCGCCTATATACGACGTCTTTTTGTAGTTTCTGAATCATCGGTCTATGTTCGTCTTGAGTAAGGATCTGACTATTAAATAAATTTTGTTGTTAAAAAAACAAAATAAACGTAGTTGGACAATACATTTTAAGCAAAAATTTACATTTTAGATTTATTTAAGTAATGATGTATTTGGTCTTTATTATAGACCGCATACATAATTTATTGAATGAATCTAAAATGTATATTTTTGTTTATAACAGTGACCAAACAGTGTATAAGAGATGCATGAGTTGTATGCATAATAACACTAAAATACATGATAATATTTATTCACCTGTGAAATATAGGACAAGAATAAATGATACATGGTGTATAAAAAACTAAAATAAATAATAAATGACAAATTTATATAATCATATTGCTTATTTATATATGTCTGCAATGACACTTTTATTTTCCATATATTGTAAAAGCAAACAAATGAAACAATACTTGTCTTGTATATGCTTATATTCCTGTAAAAGAAATTTAAAGGTCAGAAAGAGAGAAAATTTGAATGTGCAAGAAAGCATCAAGAGTATCAATATGTTAAAATTACTAAAAAAAGAATTAACAAGTAAAAATAAAATTATATATTTAGAAGTAACAAAATTATTGTCGACCTACCTAATTAACTACAAGTTTACAATGACACTTAGAACCAATACACTTCGGAACGTTAGGCAAGACACAAAATAAAGTTGGACAATCAGTGTCATCTTTGCAAATAGAAAATTTCATATCAAGGCTCCCTTCAGTGACAACAAGAAGTGGATAAATAAGTAGGATGATAAGATATACAAACTTGAGAATTGTAACCATTTTTCTTATTTGCATGTAATCAATGAAAAATTGTTTGGCCATTTTATAACGTGAAAACATTAATGCTCTATTTATAAAAAAATCCAAATCCTTTTCAAATTAGATTATAAAATGTCTTTAAACTACATCCAAATGTTGTATTTGTCCTTTCCTCACTCAATCGTTCATTTGTTTCTTTAAAAAATATATATATTGATCTATTAACTTGAGTAAGGATCTCAAGTTAAAATATTTTAGGTCATTCAAATTCTTTTTCTATCCATGTTATTATTTGTTTCATATTTTGTAGCCTTTCGTGATAGTCAATGGATATATGCAGGTATAAGACATTGGGTGCACTCGGGTCTGTCCCCTAAGATTCCATTCACATGATTTCATCTCAATACAACTATTTGAGTTACAAATCTTTGAGAAAAATAGTGATTAGACAGAAATTGAGGGTTCAAAGTTAAATTTTTAGGGGATTCAAAATTGAAAAAATTAAGATTTTTGGTGCAATTTTTAAAATTTGAGGGGGTACACAATCTGCTGAGCCCAATGTGGCTCCACCAAGCTTATAAGATATATCGCTTGAAGTTCCATCAGTTTGCATATTGGAGGACATGTTATTAATTTTTAAATTATTAGAAGGTGTTTTGAATTTGAATCAAAACTCATATCAATAAACTTTTGTGCATGGAGCAAGGGTCAACAACAACCAACAAACAAATAGATCGCAAGCAATAACAATGGTGTAATGCAAAACCACAATTGAATTAAAGAACAACAAGATAAAAGAGTAGCCGAGAAGAGGAAGGACCCACAATATTGTTTATCTAGTTCAGTTCAAATTGACATACTTTGGCGGAGAGAGCAACTTACGATTTCACTATCAAAGAGTTTCTTTGCAAATTGATACAAGGGTTAGAAGAAATTAACCTTCAATGAGTTCTCCAAGAACAAAATAGAAAATATTTATGAAGTTGAAGAAGGTTAAAGGGAAGAGGAAGGAAAGTAAAAAATAATTATGTGTTGGTGGTTCACAATTTCATGCAACGAACCTGCAATCAAATGGGTAAAATCATATCATGAATATTAAACGTCAGAAAACAAATAGAAATGACCAATTTGACAGACGGAGAAGGAATTAAGGAACCAAAATGGAAGTTTTATTAATTAGGGGACCAAAACGAAACTCATAAATTATTTAAAGGACCAAATGTGTAATTTAGCCTAATTACTATCATTTTTCTGAATCTCTTATCGTGACCAATAGACTAAATGATTTCTCTACTTGAGGTGTATACTATTGTTTCCCAACCCTACTTTCTATAAATAAAAAAAAATAAAAAAAGACCTTTAGCCTTTGATTTTCTAAGGCTATGTTTGGATTGGTGGAGAGTGGTGGAATGGAATGAAATGGAGTGGGATGAAGTCACATTCCATTGTTTGGTTTTGTAAAAAATTAATGGAATGTAATAGAGTGTGATGGAACCCATTCCATTCAATACCACTCATTTAGCCAATTTTCCATTCCCCCCAATTTAAAAGGTTTCTGATGAAATGGAATACAATAATAATAAAATTACAACTTTGTCCATTTTTTTCATTCTCAAATTTCTTTACGTGTGAACCTTTACCCTTTTTTCTCATTCCAACCAGCTCTCATCTTGAGTTGTATGTTTGTATGCTTTAATGGGTACTCTTTTTCTCTCTTAGGCATAGTCATGGACAATGTGTTTGTTTCCTCTCATAGTCTCATTGGCGTTTCCTGTGTTTTTTATGTTGTTTTGTTTTATCCCTTCTAATTCATCTTGAGTGGTGTGGGATCATTAATAATATTAGTTGTTAAAAAAAAATCATTATTATTATTTTTTCGTTAGCCATAAACTAGTGTCAATGGTAACGCATATACAATATAGGGGAAAATTATTGTATGAAAAAATTTCTATTGAAGACTATTGAAATTATTTATATTGGAATTGCTTATGTTGGTGTTACTCACAAATGATGCTAAAATAACAATATATTGATTGAATTGAGTTGAAAATTCAACCTACATATGGTTTTTTAAATGAAAGGTAAAATTGAAATAAAATTTTTATAACTCATTCCGTTTCGTCAACTTTTCAAACAATGAAAAATTAGCTCCATTCCATCATAAAGTATCCAAACAATGGAATGAAATTTTTATTCCATTCCATTTTGTTTCGCTCCATTAGTTATTAGTTATCCAAACAGAGCCTAAGGATCTCATATTTTAATAAACCCTAGTTTGCCTCGATCTCTAAACAAATATTTGGATTTACAGAAAGAACGAAGGTGAGAAAGTTAATTAGTTGGATGTCATTCTTTGTTCAATACACCACATTAAAAAGACTATGTTCTTATTTGAATATTTTCATAATATATATATAAAATATTTTTTTTAATAAATGTAGAAAAAAATATTTATATTTCTTACATTCTTATTGGTCAAACTTTAAATCTTTTAATGTTCTCATATTATTGTATGTACAAACAAATATTTATTCCCATAACAAAAAGCTTCTGTTTCAACTTTCACTGCATTTAAGAAGACTTTTAAGTATGTGATATACAAACATTTTTGTAAATACTTCCCGAATCTTGAGATCTATTTGACTTCGACAAAACTTGAAATTCAACTTGAACTTTATTATTTAATAAAAAAAACAAATATTTGTAAATTTTGATATTATGATAAGATTAAATGTATATATAATTCCCCATAAAAAAAATGAATTTTTTTTAAAAAAATAAAAAATATTCGATCATTTTCTTTTTTAGGAGAAATATATAGGGTTAATAGTGCTTTACCACCTGTAATATAGGTTATTTTCGATTTTCTCCTTTGTAAAATATTTTTTTTTGATTTACCCCTGTAATAAAACCAAATTTCTTTTTTGCTGAAATGTTCGTTTTTGAATGACCCATTAGGGGGGGTATTCCAAATTTTTTTTTACAGAGGAGTAAATTAAAAAAAATATTTTACAGGGGAAAATCGGAAATGATCTAGAAAATTGTTGTTGACACATTTGGTTTGGCTGAGAAACACATGTAAAAGACGAAAATGCCTCTCGGCAGTTAACTGCCGAATTATGGAATCGGCTGCAGTTAACTATCGAGGAAAACTTCGGCAGTTAACTGCTGAGGAAACTTCAAACATGTTTTTTTTTTTGACAAAAACCATGAATTGTCATTATTAATATTTATTGATTTTGAATGTTTCAATCATTATTTTGGTACGTTTGAAACAATTGCGGTATTAATAATGACAATTTATGCTTTTTGTCAACAAAAAAAAAAAACAGGTTTGAAGTTTCCTCGGTAGTTTACCGAAGTTTTCCTCGATAGTTAATTGCAGTCGGTTCCATAATTCGACAGTTAACTGCCGAGAGGCATTTTCGTCTTTTACATGTGTTTCTCAGCCAAACCAAATGTGTTAACAACAATTTTCAATGATGGGTAAAACACCGTTAACCCAAATATATATCTAACTTTTTAATAAGGAAAAAAAAACTAAATTTTAAGTATACAAATTTCGTAAATTGGTGTTTGTGTTAAAACAAGACAAGAAGCATAACAACTCTGTTATACGCCGCACTGTCTTTTTCTCCGATAGCTGCCTCTCTCTCTTTCTCTCTCTAAACTGCAAAACCCCTTCTTAATTCTCCATTCAAATCCATCCATATTCTTCATATAGCATCACACACACCTTCAAAAAAACCATAGAAAGGTAACAATTTTCACAATCTCAATTGGGTCAATATCAATTTTCTTTAAATTTATGTAACAAATTTTGGGATTTTTTTTTCAGGTATAAAAAAAATCAATTTTTGAAGAAAACCCATTTGCTGAAATTGAAATTGGAAGGGATATATGGAGAGCAGTATAGGGAAAGATGGAAACGGGCGTTTTCCTTTATCTGGGGTTGTGGCAGATTGTGTGAAACGTTGGTTTAAGGATACTCTTAGGGAGGCTAAAGCTGGTGATGTTAATATGCAGATTTTGGTTGGTCAGATGTATTATAGTGGCTATGGTGTTCCAAAAGATGCTCAGAAGGTTGTTTTCTTTGTTTTCTTGTTTTTGGTTATTTGATTTAGTTGTTTTTTATTAACTTGCATTGGTTTGTTTGCTTGGTTGGTTGGTTGGTGTTGATTTTTTGGGTTCTCTAGTGCTTGTGACAGAGGGGTAACCTTGGGGCAACTGGTAAAGTTGTTGTCACGTGACTGGAAGGTCACGGGTTCAAGTCCTGGAAACAGCCTCTTGTGTAAACAACAAGGTAAGGCTGCGTACAATACACTGAATGGTGGGACCCCTTCCCGGACCTTGCGTATGCTGGAGCTTTAGTGCACCGGGTTGCCCTTTTTCTAGTGCTTGTGACTATAAAGAAATGAATAAAACCTAGGAAGCACCGACACAGATACGAACACCAGATATGACACTGACACCTAGAAAGTGATGATAAATTTGGAAGATAGAAGTTGATTGTTTGTAATTAACTACGAGTGTTAGTAACGTGTCAGGCACTAGGACGTGTCTTAAATCTGAAGTATTGGTGCTACAGAGAACAAACATTAAGTGATTATGTGATCTTGATAGTTGTATATGTTAACCATGTTTTAAGTCACGGCCACGTTGCGATGCTCGGTATTGCGAAGAATTACAGCTGATAATATATGGCCTCAATTGCGGTTGTGTTGCGATTGTGGAAGCATAAAAACTTTGATGATATTGCCTAGATTGCAGTCGTGAACCTTTTTAAAAAAAAGTCGTGTTAACCAAAGTGAATAAAGAAATGAATAAAACCTAGGAAGAGCCGACACGAACACCAGACATGACACGATGTAGACACGTAGAAAATGATAATAACGACGTACACACGTAGAAAGTGATAATAACTTTAGTAAATAGCAGTTATTGTATGTAACTAATTACGAATGTTAGTAATGTTTCAGATACTAAGACATGTCTTAAATCTGAATTATTGGTGCTACACAAAACAAACATTAAGTCGTAATGCGATCCTAATACTTGTAAATGCTAACAGCGTTTTAAGTCACGGCCATGTTGCGATGTTTGGTATTGCAAAGGATATGACCTTGATTGCGGTTGTGCTGTGATTGTGGACCTGCGTTGTTAAATAACTGGTATAGTGCCGCTAAACCACTATTATATATCATATCAGGATTTGGAGCAACCGTGAAAAAAGCCGATACGCTGTTGTGATTCGACTACGACTACAGTAGCAGTGATTTTTTTGCAAATCGGCTATAGCGGTTATCGCTTGCCTATCGGAAGTTATTGTTTTTATGTTTTATTTCTTTATTTCTAATGATAACATTAAAAATATATGTGAGCTGCTGCATATGACATTTTTAAAGACATTAAAAATAAAATAATGCTGAGTTGGGGATGAGATGGGGGTCTTATATAACCCTACGACCTAGGTAACTTCTCATCACTAAACCGCTTCTGCCTCTCCATCTCCTCTCTTCACTTCATACTTTACTTCATATTTATATTTTTAGTTTTAAGTAACTTTTAATTTATATTTCTGGCTTTCTGCTGCAATGTATGCAATGCAACTATGCATCATGCTTTTGTCTGTGTGAAACATGCTTTATATAATTATTTATTTTAACCGCTTTGCGGCTTCCTCTATTTCCCTGCTACGCTATCCACTTTTTCTCACATTGGATTTTAGGTGATCCACTATTTTCTGCGATTCACTATTGATAGCACTGTCGTGGAGGCATAAAATAATTTGATGATATTGCCTAGATTATAGTCGTGGACCATTTTTTAAAAATGATCATGTTTACCAAAATCCACACATTTATGTGAATTTAATTGCATGCTCGTGTTCCTGTCTGTATATGCAAAGAATAGAAAAACATTGGAAGTTTTATTGTAAGCATGCAATTATAAGTTCAATTTAATGATGTTAAAACGTAATGATTTGTGCTTTGGATTCCTTGTTTTAATTTATATATCAGAAGTGGATGTGAATAGTTTCTATTGTGAAATATATGGTTATGGATTTCATGAACAGTTGTTTGAATATATAGAGTAATGGTCTGATTATGAAGTATGAACAATGAGTGGAGTCTTTGGAGTGTAGATGTACTTGTTTGTCTGTCTTTTGTTTTGGGAGATTAACATTATTTGTTTGGGAATGAAGGGAAAACTTTGGCTGACAAAAGCATCGAGGGTTAGGTCTTCAGTTTGGAAAGTTGGAGATAAGCGTCCAGGTAAACCTCTACTGTTTTAGCAGCTTATCGTCTTTCTTTTCCTTTGCAAGTTAGTGTGGCTAAGTTTTGTTTGCTGCATTTTTATTAGGTTATAATGCAAGTGATTCTGACTCTGATGAATCAAACGAGGATTCTTAACCAGATTAAATTTGGTTCCATCCCTAAATTCTGAAAGGTTAGTTTATCCCAGTCTTTTGAACACTCCTCATAGTACTCAATAATGACCTCTTTCTGGTGCCACATTTACTATCTAATTGAAAAACTTGAGCTTTGAACTTTCAGATGTGTGATTTATTTTTTAGATGATTGGTGTGAAGGATTTTAACAGAGATAGCCCAAAATCATAATCATAGATACAAAATTATTATGGGATATTATAAAATACGGTAAACGTGCACCTTGGTCATGGATGGTAATCAAGTGATTTTGTCAGAGAAGCCTTGAACAGAGTAGGGTTGAGAGATTCTTCTCTCCCTTCCCAATGCCTTTAGAATGAGAGTTCTTTGAACAACTATTTGACCTAATGGGATAGTCAGTATATATAAGCACCACTAGGGAGAGGGATCTCTAAGCAGAAGAGAAACGACCCAACCCATCACAGCCTGTTTCTAATTACAACCCATTAATAAATATCCTTTTATTCAGTGCAATATTATAATTAGAATTAATAGTTGATATAATATTGCACTGAATAAAATAATATTTATTAATGGATTGTAATTAGAAACGGGCCGTGATGGGTTCGACCGTTTCTCACAGCCTCTTCCTACTGGTGTTTATATATACTGACTATCCCATTAGGTCAGATAGCTTTTCAAAGAACTCTCATTCTAAAGGCATCAGGAAGGGAGAGAAGAATCTATCAACCCTACTATGTTCATGGCTTCTCTGACAAAATCACTCAATTACCATCCATGATCAAGGTGTACGTTTACTGTATTTTATAATATGCCATAATTTTGTATCTATGATTTTGGGTTATCTTTGTTAAAATCCTTCATGGTGTGTTTTGTATCAGGTTGCTCAAATTTATTTCTGACTTGGAAATGTTATACCCTTTTTTCTTAGTATTTGGATTTAATGCAGTAACTGCATCGCACAGTTTTCGATCTCAAATTAATTGTCAAGATCGTTCATAACTGATTTCAGTGTTGTGTTATTGAAACGCTCTGACCTCAATTTAAACAGACAAGATCATTTAGTGTGTGATTTGATTTCATACAAAATTCATGACTTTTTGTTGAATCTACATTGAAAGGGGTTTCAGGAATTATAGATGTCAATGTTTTCTTTATTAATTAGATAACCGTATGATTTGAATTTGAAAGCTTAATATGACCTACACGTGTTCTCTCTTATAATGTTTGTTGTTCTTTTTTACCATGCCTTAAATCTCATGCATGGAAAATGGAATGTAATTGTCACAGTTAAGAATGTCAAGATGTAAGCTTTTCCTTATTGCTTAGAATCCTTAACTGCTTTGGTATTGTCGATTGACTGTTGTCAACATTCTTTCTTCTGAGAAAAAGCTTTCAATTGTTTATTAGATATATAGACAATAGTACAAAGCAGCTTGTTTGGTGGTTGAGTTCGGTACTTGGTTTATAGCACTTTTCTTTTTAACCATCAAGAAGTTTGACTGTGTTTTTGGAACAGTCCACCATACTTGATTAAAAGTGTAATGGAAACTGAACGCGTATAATAAAACAAACTAAGTACATGTTTGGGATCATAGTGACACCATGGTTTTGTTGAAGCTTCAAAGTGTAGCTTTGTTCAAAATCTTGGTGGTTCATTGTGATTCGCCGAACTCACTATCAATCCACACATACACCAAGTTAGTTGCCCTGAACTTTTGTGTTCCAAAAGGCATCTTTTTCAACAATTAATGTTTTCTGCGGTGAGTTTATGGAATTTGTTAACAATGTTAACTACCTTGAGTCTTTGCATTAGTGAGCTTCACTGAAATTCAGAACAGACCATTTTTTATTGTCACATTAAATCGCCCTTTCTGGTAAATTGATTTTGTGCTCCTTTGTTTTGTAGGTATATGCATTGCGCGACATCATGCTTCTTCATAGCCACCACCATATGGATGTTCTTTCAGTTATACATTTGCTTTGTGATTAATGTATGATTTGCTATACCATTTTTTTTATCAATCAATGAAAACAAAAAAGAATCTTATTTGATTTTTGAGCATATTGTGGACTGTTAATTTTAGAATTCTTTCTCACTTTCCTTGACATGGCATCACATCATGCAAATAGCTTTATAGTTTATTTTTCTTTTTTAAACTTGTACTAGACATCATTTTGTCGACTCATTTGTCTATAAAATGATGCAAACCCTTTCATTTTTTTACTCGTTTGTCTGGTTTCATGCCATGCTCCATTCTGTCATATGTTTTAGTTAATCTGTTACATTAAGGTTTGGATAAAAGATGTTTTATTTCACCAATGGGAATCGAACTCAAGACTATGTGGTTTACACCAATCACTTGCGCTAGACTCCGGTGGTGGATATAAACATATGCATACACGTCCATGAGTAGTCCCCATGATTGTATCGATAACACTAATGAAGATCTTTCACTTCTTTGTCAATTTGTTAGAGTTCACCTCTAGTGACATCAAGTTTTGCTTATATGACCAAAATATTGTGCATCCTAATCAAACACAGTCATGTGGATGTTGCTAGAGGTAAATGAAAATCTTGAGGTATACTCTCGTCAATATTGTTTTTTTAGTTGATAGTTGAGATTAAATTTAAAAATCCCCACAATTTAGGACTAAATAAAAGAGAAGTATGATATAATCCCAACTTGTCCAATATAAACATTCATATTTGGTAAGTAGCTTTCACAATCAAATAGCATAGATTGGTAAGTGGTTGTTTGATGAGAATATTACTAAACATGTATTGGTGATTAATTTCTAACTTATGTAAGTTTTTCTTAATTAAAATAAGTATATGGTTTTTTATTTATGAGAAAGTCCTTAGAAGCATATAGGAGTTTACGAAGAAGTTCAATGAGATGACTAATTTCTAACTTATATGAGAATTTATTATTTTAAAACTCTTCTAATACCCCCCTTTCAAAAAATTGTTATTATTTAAAGACTTTAGTTATTGTAAAACTCTTCTAATATTTCTTTTTCTGCGGGTGGCTGCTGAGTTTCAACAAGCAAGTAAAACATGAAAGTTATTAAGATAGTAAAGTTTTTTGTTGTGACCAGATGAAGAGAGTAAAGTTGAAATGATTTGTAATAATTGTTTGACGTTTAAATGTTGGCTTCTTGTATCTATTAAAATCTAGATACCTATAAGCGTTTTTCACTATTTAGAGATAAAACTTGTATCAATTGAGAAAGTTTTAGAGTTTAAGCCTAATTTAGTACAGGCAATGGTGAGGTTGAAGAGGATTATGATAGGGAGTCAAGAAAAATATGTAAGTTTTAAAAAAACTTTTCAACACATGCTTTTCAATATTATAAGAATATTACAAGTGAGTTTTTCAAACAATAATTGCTCATACAAGTTGAAATTTATATTTTGCATATACTTTATAAGCTCTCTTACTTAACAAACTCATAAATACAACAAGTTTATAGGAAATTTTTCGTAATTAAAGAACTAAAAGCTTATTTAAATGAAAACTTTGTTTTGGGAAGAACCCTAGAGTTGTGGAAGAATCTTAAAGGTGCATTTATAGCTTATGGACTAAATAAATCAGCAACAAGTTTAAGTGAGGTGGAAGAGAGAATGTGAGAGATAAATACGAAGGTAATCAAAATCAGATCGGCCATTAAAACGACGTACTCATCTATTCAGGGTTCAAAGTCGGATTGAAGTTCAACATGGTTCAATTAACTATATACTTTTAATTTTATATAAAGCAATAATACAAGAAAAAATATAATAGTCATATATTACACTATTAAAAAAAAATCATTGAGGTTCAACGAAATCGCCGATGCAATTACAAGGTGGTTTCAAAAGACAATTGGATTGGACACAGGTTTGTGTTGGAACAAAATGTGTTTAACATTGCCCTTTAAGTTTTGATGATAACAAGGTATTAAAAATTTGTCAATTGGATATGATAATATTTGTTCAAGTGTGCAGGACCATAGACAAAAATTTAGTGTCTCTTTTTCAAGCATAGGTTCTGGAAGAACAAATGAGCGCAATGAAATCAACAAGTAGGAAGCTTGAAACATTTGAAGAAAAGAGGTTCTGAAGACAAAGCACTCCTGAAGTGCTGACGTCATAAGAAGCACCTCATCAGAAGCAAGATCACCAGAAGTAGTTTTCATCAGAAGATCTGAAGATCATCAGGAGCTGAAGATCATCAGAAACTGAGAGAATTGAAGCTTCAAAGGCTGTTCAAATGATTTAATCACTCCTAGCATTGCAGAAGACTGGAAGAATGAAGCACCGACTAATTCAAATGGATTTGAAGGCATTGGAGGCTTTTTCGTTGGAGAGAGTTGAAAAAGGACAATTGTACAAAGTGTACAACCACTGTCTCCACTACTCTAATTTGTGTCTGCAATAGGACAAGAACAACAGCTATGCCTGCACCAGTGTTCCTCCAGACTTGGAATGGATTTGAAATTGATCCTTCTTAGGACAATAACCAAATCAGCCAAAAGATCATTGGTGATTTGATAAAGCTTCAAACGACTCTTTTTTGATGTGCTGACAATTCACAACGTCTCTTTCACACCTCTATATAAAGGAGTGAAGACTTAGAGAATAAGAGACTCATATATACAACAATTTACAAGTGCCACAACTCTGTTGAAATTGTTCTGCATCAAAAGTTCACTTA
>Ga0315914_1003779_pt1 | contig 22879 bp, 8 predicted proteins | sample MpolenodulesMG_FD_203920 | JGI IMG/M metagenome (GOLD analysis project Ga0315914, IMG submission 203920) | Medicago polymorpha root nodule microbial communities from Los Angeles, California, United States - elongated nodules | ecosystem: Host-associated > Plants > Roots > Nodule | place: USA...
ATAATCATTATAATCATCATTTCAACATAAACATTCACATTTCAATAAACATAAACATAACTAAACCTAAAACCATTCAATATAATCATCATTTCAATATAATTTGTGTGCATCATTTCCATCATAAATAAATAGAAACTAGTCAAGACTTCCACTAAAGTATTGGCTACTTCATAGTGAGTTCATAGACAATTAGTAGATAGATATGTGCTCCTATAATCAACCCTTAACAAGTTCTATCCATTTATTTAGGAATCAAAATTAACTTATATTCTTCAATTCAGTAATTCATACCACCAAACAAGTTGGAAACTGATTCTAAATCTCCCCCAAATCCCATTGTACCTCCTCAAACCCAACCAATTTCTTCATAAAATCTACCGACTTTATTTTGGCAAACAAAAATCCCCTCCAAGATAAAGTAAAACATCCTCACTCTGAGGATTCTCTATTCATGAAGACGGTAAATTTTCAGTCAACTCATAATCCTTCTTATTGTGTGGAATTGAAGCTTCCAATATGAAGAATCAAACATAGCCATCAGCCTTCTAATCATATTATTATTATTGTTACTTAATAAGAAACTAATTTAAAGTAATCCGGGGGGAAGAACGATAGTACAGGGTTGAAGTCTTAAGACCTGTAAAATCAATCTATCAACTCTCTTATATTATACCAATGTATTACTGGTTAAATGCATAAATGTCACAAAAATTCAAGCTTATGCAGGAGAAAATCAAAACACATGGAAAAAACCAACTTTTTGAGTTTCGTCGCCACAAATCAATTCAAACAACTACACAAAACAACATAGATATCAATCCAATGTTCTAAGTCACATTACAATTCTTTAATTGTAGAAGCCAAATAATTTCGTTAATTTCATCCAACAACCAGAATTGTAATGCTAGCATAGGTCAAGTTACGACTAAAAGTTTAGAACATGAAAACTGTCTGATGTCAAGCTAGCTCTAGCTTAGGTCAAGTTACGAGAAAACTAACTAGAAACAGAAAACAGAATGACAACGGCACATTAACTAAATATAAATAATGTCAAACTCAAAAAGCAAATGGAAAAACAGTAAGTTATAGATACATAAAAATCAGAGATTGTGAAAGGGTCTGGCTTGTTAATAACAGTAAAACTTGTCATATAGAGCAGCTGCAGCTCTAAATAACATCAGCTAAATCACTCTTGCTAACACATCCAATTCTCGCAGCATCACCTCAGAACACTAATATGCATGACTCTTGGATCGGCATTGTCTACTTGCTCTCCTTCATTTCACTGCCTTCTTTGGAGATTCATTGTTCATGCCAGTCATGATTTCCCTTACCTGTATAACCAAAATACAATCAATTCCTTTATCAAATCTTACAATACATCTACAAGAATTTTTAATTATGTTTGGTAAAAAAATGATTTGTGAAGGTAATTAACATTATAAAGTCCTGAAAACCAATTCCAACCACAAGGAGGTGGAAAGAGGATTCCTTTACTGAAGCATGCAACACAAAGAAAGCCTACTAATGGTTAAAATATTCAAATGCTTAAGCACTTGAAAGATAAAATCACTAAGATTTGAACTATGCTTACCTTGAAAACAACTATAACCAGCAAATATTTATCAGTTAAAGGAAACTGAAAACTTTAGCAGAAAACTTCAGCAGCAAAGATTTATCAATTCTGGCTATTTGTGTTTCCCTTGATTGAACTTGAACTATCAAGTCTTCCATAAATATATCATGCATGAAAGGACCGTGACCTGAATACTTTCATGAATAAATAAATTGAAAATGAAGTCAAGAAATATATGTTAAAATATTATAGGAATTGGATATCTATACCATATCAATTCCATCAATGACGCGATAACGATCATCTGACTCATTGCAAACTTGTACACTATCCATGTTGCTGGACAATTTGATTCTTAAATGGAGTTCTCCAAGGAATAAGTGCCCTTCTAGTCAATGTCACAAATAACATTAGGAAAAGAAAACCACGTTACATGCATGTACAATGTCGTGTACTTTCTATTTTGTGTCTGTTTGTGTGTGTCTTGAAGCTATTATAAGTTTACTAATCAACAAAAGCCTTTTCACAATAAGTTAGATTGGCTAATGGCTATATTATGTAGATCAACCACAAATGACACATGAGAATAGCCTAAGTTACCTTTATGTAATTCAACATTTGGATCATCCATGGAAAGCTGAATATTGAGAGCGGAGTCAAGAGGACCTTCACCAAACATGGCAGGTTGAAGCTTCAACTAAAAGCAGAATTGTGTAGCAATTTGGAGAAGCTCAATCTACTCATGACACGGGGAAGTTCAGCAATCATAAAAACTTTCACTGTAGCTTAAAATTGCACAGGGCTCTTGATTTCTGGCAAAACAGTGGACTTAACTTCTAAACTCATAATCGGAATGTGGGACCTTTTCGCAGAGGTCAGCAACATCCATTCATTCCACAACATATCTGACACAAGCATAATGAAATAACATGAGTGTCCCGGATTAGCATTAAGCAAGTGATTCTTGCAGATAGAAATTTAAAATAGAAATTAATTTGGTGATTAGAAACTATTATACCTCTTCTCACATTCTTCAAATAAAGGTTCAACTGGAATAAGTATTGAAAACTTTAGGGCATTCATCATATCTAAAAAGAACATCACTGTAAAGAATGTTACATGTTTACTGTTATCTTTTATTCATGGAAAACTCAAAATTATGCAAATTTAAAGACCATTCCAGTTTGTCCATATAGCATGGAAGTGTTTTTACCTGGCTTGAGGCGAAGCTTGAGCTGCACGTTCAAAATTGACTGATGCTCCATCTCTAGCGTGATCGTTCTCCCACTCGAGCTTTGCATAGTGATTCAAGATTCCATCATCATTAGGCATTTAGGATCAGCTTGAGTAGCACGTTGAATAACCAGTAAAAGATCTTTTATTTACTCTGGTGCTCATTCTTGGGAAAGGGTTCCAAAGAACTCAGCTAAAACCTGGAAAAATCACTTCATAATGAGAATATGTGATAAATATTGAATGAAACCAATATAACGTTGTACAAGAAGCAGACAATATGCTTCAAGAAATTGTTTGGACTAGAAATTACATTTAGTTTATAAATCTGAATGATATAAATAATGTATATTGATTAATATTTATTTTTTTCAATTAAGATTTAAGGGATAAAATTGAGATAAAAAGTGAAAAGCTATAAACTTTTAAGCTATAAACCACTTGAATTAGCTTATCAAAAAACACAATAAGTTCATAAAAATATAAATTATAAGCTATAAGCTCGTGAGGAAGTGACAGTTACCAAACATATCTTTTTTAGTCATACCAAACAGACCCTAAAAAAACACAATCAAAAGGATGGAGGGAGAATAAAGAGCCTACCTGTTTAGGCGGAGATGTGACAAGATAGCTCAACGAACGAAGGGATCTGCAATGGTGATGGAAGCAGAGAAGAGGGAACAACTTGATCCAATCCTCTTCAAACATATCTGCTTTTTCATTCTAATGAATGGATAGGTTTGGAATATGCGCTATCTTGTCCCAGTCTTCCCCTGTTCCCTCCTTGCATCGCTCCGTCAATGTTGGGCATCTTTGAATAGTCAACCAATCAAGTGCAGTGAGGTGTCTAATACCTTCTGGCAAGCATTTTAATCTTTCACAATTAACGATCGTTATATGTTGAAGTGATTGCAGACCTCCCCATATTTTCTCTGGTAAATACTCAAGCTCTTTGCAAGACAAAATCTCCAAATGCTTCAAAGCTAGGTTGAAGGGTTCATTTGGTAACTCTTTCAAATCATCGAAACCCACTACTTCAAGAGTTTGAAGACAAGTAAGGCTTCCAAGCACCTCCTTTGGGAAGGATGCTACTCCACCACCAAAACAAAGGCTAAGGGTGATAAGACCATGTAAGCCAGAGATTGACTTCAGTAACTCATTATTACATTCTCGTACTGTCAGATCTTTAACAGATGGAAGACATGGAAGTTCAAGTTTAGGGCAAAAGTGGATTTCCAAAATAGAAAGACAAGGAAACATCTCCTTTCTTTCCACTTTCAACAGTCCCTCTAAGTTATGTAAATATTCTAATTTAAGTACCTCAAGAGATGGGAAAATTCTCACTTCCAAACCATTGTTAAATTCATCATCATCCAAGTATTTCACATACACATTGAATAATTTGAGTGTTTTTAGAGATGGTAGTTTACCAAGAGATGAAAACCGTTCACAATGCATGCAACTCTTAATTTCAAGAGTAACTAAATTACTAAGAGTTCTGATCCAACTTGGGAAGCATAATCCTTTGTAAAAATCTATTTTCAAGCTCTTGAGATTTGTGTGAGGTTGAAGCACTTCAAGTACTTGATCATCAATAATAATAGGGGCCTTGACAGATGAATAATCCTCCTTCCAAGATAAGCTTAATTGATTGAGGTATTTTTTACCCATTAAATTGGCTTCTCGAGCTTCAAGTATACTACCGACATTTTCTAAGCCTCTGATCTCCAGCTTTCCTCCTAAGTTTAGATCACGTAACTCTGCTAAGCTATGTCCTTTCTCTGAATTAACAATATAAACACTTAATGTTCTTAAGCAAGATAATTTTCCAATGTCAGGACACATGTGAGACAATGAATTACAACCTTCAATGACTAAATGTCTAAGATTTTGTAAGCAAGACAAGCGTTTCGGTAGACAGCTCAGATCGGGAAAATTTTTCAATTTCAAGATTTCCAATTTTTGTAAGCTATAAATTGAGTCGGGAAAGGTTTTTATGTCAAATTCGTAAAGCTCCAAAAACCTCAAATGAATTAAACTACCGAGTAATGATAACTCTAAATTGCTTGTTCCTAAAACCCGAAGGGTGTGCTTTATAGGTAAGAAATCGTCAAACTTAAAAAAAAAGAGTAAGTGGTTTAGTTGATACAATGTTCGCAACGATTCTACTTTTGTGAATGAATCCTCTTCTAATGATACTGGGCACGGAGAGTTGAAACTAATATGATGTGTGCTTTTTGACAAATTAGGCATGTATGCATTCTCTAAAACCATACATTCTTGCCGCCCTAACGATTGAGCAAGATCATGGACGAGATCATGCATTTTGAAAGAAATCACTCTTGAATATTTATCTATATGGATGTCTTGAAAGAAAGATTTTTGGTACAATTCATTCCAAATCATGTTGCCAACATCTTCAACCTCCAATTTTTTTCTTGATGAAATAAATTTATTAGCCATCCAAAGATGAATTAATTCTTCCTTCATGATTTCTGCATCTTTGGGAAATATAGCACAAAAGGCAAAGCATTGTTTTAAGGTTGGTGATAAATGAAAGTAGCTCAACCTCAGAGCTGGCAAGATAGAATTCTCATGCGGTAAATCCCAAAGCTCGCTCTCTTTAATTTCAAACCATTCCTTTTCTTCACTCCTTGAGTGCATTAGACACCCCAATGCTTGTGCGGCAAGAGGCAATCCTCCACACTTTTTTACTATCTCCTTGCCGATTGACACAAGCTCTGCACACTCTTCTTGATCACGTCCAAATGCATATTGTTTGAATAGTAACCAACAATCATCATCAGAGAGAACCGACAAAGGGCGAGTTGAGCATGTTCCCATGATTGATGCAACGTCCATATCACGAGTAGACAGTAAAACAGAAGTACCTTTGGATCCACAAGACAACACAGATTTCAAAGTATTCCATTTATTATGGTCTAGTCCGAATTTAAATTCTTGACTTTTCTTCCAAACATCGTCCAATACCAACAAACATCTTTTACCTTGCAACATTTCTTGCACCGTTCTTTGTATTACATCTAAATCCGTTGTATCACACTTCTGTTTAGTTATAGATTCTATAATGGAACACAAAATTCTCTGGACCGAGAAAACCTCTGAAACACAAACCCAAATTTTTGTATTAAAATTGCCACTCACCGTATCATCATTGTAGACCAATTGCGCAAGAGTTGTTTTTCCAACACCACCTAAACCAACAATGGGATAGACGGAGAGAAAGTCAGAGTCCCTCGCTTGGGTGAGAAGAAACTCAACAATCTTCTCTTTATCATCTTCTCTTCCAAACACCTTCGGTTCAGCAATAGTGGAAATGGTTTGGCGCCATTCAGTCACTTCAGTTGGTAATTTTTCCGTAACAGTAACAGCTTCTCGTAGAAGAAACTTGTTCTTACTTTCAGCAATTTGATTGAGTCTGCTTGCAATCTCTGTCAACCTACTGCCTATGTCATGGCGAAAGATGACGTTCTTTGGTTTGAAAGAAGATAAGCCCTTAAGTCGACTGGATTTGATCGAACATTCATCAAGGATATCATCAAGCACATACACCGCGTCTTTGAGTTGCTGCAGCCATACTTTAATAGAGCATTCTGTTAATTGCTTCTTTTCAGCGTCTTCAAGAACAGCCTTAATCAGTTCTAAGGTGGTTGATAGTTTTTCAGCTTTTGACTTGATTCCAGATAGAGTTGCAAATTCGTTTTGAACAACAGACATCAGGTTCTCAAACACATTTCCAAGTAAGGCCTCAGCCATTTTTCAGAAATTCAAGAGTTGAATGAAAATTGAAATTGGTCGACGGGAAAGGATGAAGGTAATAAAAATGGTGTTTTGAACTATGAGTAGAATGCAATGCTAGAAAGTTGGCAAAGTAGTTGTTTAATGAAAAATGCTGAAAGTTAATAAAAAATGAAATGGTGATTCAATTCAAGTAGCATCCCGAAGTAACATTCCACAGTTTAGTCATGTGCCATGTGAAAGTTCCACCATAAGTGGTAGCAGATAATATTAAAAATTGTTAGTGTACTACTTTTGATGCTCTTGTCTTGGATTATTGAATACTTTTTTGACAAGTTGGAAATAATTGTCTAAAACTATTTCTTCTTTTTTATTTCTAAGGTACACGGGTCATGAATGGTTCTAGATTTTTTTTATGAAAGTTAAAGATCTAAAGTGATCCTTGTAACCATGATTTTAAAAGTGTCGTCGCATTTGCAGTCACTAGGATTGAGGACATTGTAGTTGAAAATATTCATTGAGATAAATCAAACATTTTACATGTTAGCATTTGTATTTATATATTAGTTGAAAATATTGTCAAAGTGAGTTAGTTTTTTACTATTATTAAATATTACAATTGTGTCTTACGTGGTTGTGGACAATATTCCGACCGTTGTCTGCAACCACTATTCTGACAACGTCACGTGAAGCGACTCTAATTTGAATTCATGCTCAAAACAAAATACAAAGATATTTGTTCCCTGAAAATTAAAATTGCTCATTTGCTCCTCAAAATTTCAAATGTCAGTCAAATCATTTCTTGATTCAAACCTTGTAAACATTTTTTTTGATCAAGATAAACCTTGTAAACATAAATGATGATTCAGTTAAAAAAACAAAAATGTTTAATTGTTTTTCTAATTTAAATACCCTTACGTTAACAAGCATTTATGGAGTTCTACATTTTCAAGTTTAAAATTACTTGCTCGTGTACCAGAAAAAATAAGTCTCAGGAAAATTGTCAAATTCAAAACACACTCAAAACTTATACTCAATTAGTTATGATCTTAACTTTAATTAGCTTTTCTATTTTCCAATCCAAAACTGGACATAATCTTGTAGGTTCTCAGGTACTAAGAATTAATGAACCCAAAAACCAAATGGGCGAGGTCAAAAGAGCAGACAAGAACATATCCGAGAATTTGACCGCGTCACGATGCCAAGCTTAGAAAATGAAGTTTACGTGAACACACGGACAGTCACCTATTGGTAGCATCAATAATCCAACAACTAACAGCTTCATAGTATGCTCTTACCATAAACAAGTCCACATATATGATGATGTTACACCAAAGGATCAACACTATTGGAAAGTAAATTTGAATGACATAAATATTGTAATAAAAAAAAAACTTCCAAAGTTGTCATTTCTAAGATCCAACAAACATATAATAACAAGCAAGACTGAAATGGAGATCAATTTGATATACTACAAAAAACCAAACTTAATAATAATGCTAGCAAATAGTACCTAACGCGAGCAAAGGTTTCATGTTGTGGAGCAGGCTTTTTAGAATTAAATTCTGAAATATTGAAATTTGTTGTTAAAAGCTTTTTTCCTTGTAGCTTATTCTGATTTGAATGCTTCAATAATCCAAACAGATGAAATATTTATAATGCTCTCTGAATTTTTTATTATTATATGTCGACTATCTCTGAATAACAACTGAAAATAATGAAGGCAAAGCAACACAGAACCCAGTTAACTCACTAACAGGATCCAAAAAGGACTTGGCAGAGTATTTGTTCTGATATCTCTCTGAATTAAATTGGCGTTGTATGTTAGCTGAACTTTTTCTGATTCTAACCAAGTTTGCTTTGTCGCGTGTAAAACTGATCGACTATGGGAGCAAAGGCTAATCTGTCTCCAAGATAGATTAATAGGCATTTTCAATTTTCGAAATCTTATCAATCAAATATAATCTCGGGAAAGTCTAATTAGGAGATCTAATCAATGAAACACAGATACTCTTCTAGAATTCTTTATGACAAAGATGTTTTCACTCTTTATTACAACAGATTCATGAAAAATGCATAGAACTCTATGTTTCATATTATACTTGGTCAAGAAGAAATCACAGTTTCTTACAGAAATCATAGTATCCTTCTGGTCTTCTTCTTTCTTTTCAGCATTGAAAGTTGTAGAATTACCTTTTTAACTTCGTTGCTTTCATTTTTGTCTTTACAGGATTGGATGTAAACTTTATTTTCAGCTCCAGACGTACTGGAAGTTTCATAATTTTAGACTAGAATAGTAGAAAATGCACACTCTATCTTCTCTATCTCTGCGAAGGATTCTACATGAGGAAGCCTCCATAGATCCATCAGGTACCACAGAAGTTAGAAGAGCGAAGCATGTTCAACAATCTCCTTAGTAGCCACTTCAGCTAACATGTTTACATAAATGTCAGCAACATCTTCTTGGTCAGGAATATTCACCACAAGCATTATCACATGAAAATCAATCTAGACAAACTGAAAATAAACTGAAACATTAGGATTGAAAAAATGATTTTTATTGATTGCAAATATAATTATAAACATCTACGGAATCATGTGCATCTACCTTTGAGTTTAATCTTCTCAAATTCGTAGATTATGACTTTTTTCAAGTTGTCATCTGATGATGGAAATTAACTAATGCAAACTTCACTTTCTTCTGCCAAACCAATTTCCTTTTCTTCTTAGCTTGGAATTGTTGGCTCAGTGGTCTGCAGCTGCAGCAACCAGACTCTTCATTACTCCTTAAGTCCTTTGTGTTGGCTCAGTGGCTTCTGAGACTTAGGAGAATCTGTAACTCTTTCAACATTTCTTATAGTTGGAATTGAGTTTGTTGGATCGGCATTCTACTTGCTCTCCTTTGATGCCAACCATATCAGTTTTGTAGTTTCTTTCCTCATCATTTAATCTGCGGTTTCCTTTCCTTCATTTCATGGACAGTTTGTTCGCTTTCACTGTCTTCTTTGGAGATTCACTGTTCATGCCTGTCATGATTTCCCTAACCTGTATAACCAAAATACATTCAATTACTTTATCAAATCTTACAGATTACAGTACATCTAGAAGATACTTTTTTTTCCCTTTGCAATAAGGATGGGTTTTTAAATATGTTTGGTGAAAAAATGATTTGTGAAGGTAATTAATTAACATTATAAAGTCTTGAAAACCAACTCCAACCACCAGGAGGCGGAAAGACGATTACTTTACTGAAGCATGAAACACAAAGAAAGCCTACTAATGGTTAAAATATTCAAATGCTTAAGCACTTAAAAGATAAAATCACTAAGATTTGAACTTTGCTTACCTTGAAACCGACAATAACAAGCAAAGATTTATCAGTTAAAGGAAACTGAAAACTTCAGCAGCAAACTTCACTTCTAAAATATGCTTAACATCACCAATTTTGGCTATTGATCTTTCCCTTGATTGAACTTGAAATACCAAACTTTCCATAAATATCTCATGCAGAAAAGGGACATGACCTGAATATTTTCATGAATAATAAATTATAAATTCATGATGAAATCAAGAAATCTATGTTAAAATATTATAGGAAGTGGAGATCTATACCATATCAACTTCAGCATCAATGGCAGTAGAGACGCGATAATGATCATCTGAGTCATTGCAAACTTGTACATCATACATGTTGCTGGATATATTTGATTCTTTAATGGAGTTCTCCAAGGGATAAGTGCCCTCCTAGTCAATGTCACAAATAACATAAGGAAAAGAAAACCAAGTTACATATGCATGTTAAGTGATGTGTATTTTTCTATTTTGTGTCTGTTTGTGTGTATCTTGAAGCTATTATAAGTTTACATCATTTTTTGGCAGAAAGATCAAATGACATTAATACACTTTTAATATAATGACAAATGATAAAACCATTTAAATTTAAATATTTCTTAATTATGATATGCCAATGTTCAATAGTTTTTGTTTTTAAATAGATGATATTTTTTTTACAAATATCAACCACAAATGACACCTGAGCATAGCCTAAGTTACCTTTATGTGATTTACCATTTGGATCAGCCATGGAAAGTTGGATATTTTGAGACATGGAGTCAAGAGGACCTTCACCAAACATGGAAGATTGAAGTTTCAACGAAAAGCAGAATCAGCAACTTCTATTCATAAAAACTTAGCACAGGGCTCAATCAGCAATCATAGAACTTTCATAGGGCTCTTGCTTTCTGGCAAAACAGTGGACTTAACATGAACTCGTAATCGGAAAGCGGGACATTCTCACAGAAGTCAGCAACATCCATTCATTCCACAACATATCTGACACAAGCATAATGAAATAACACGAGTGTCCTAGATTAGCATTATGAAATACAATGGCACCTAGATTGTAGCTTGAACAAAGAAAATATTATTGGTAACATTAAGCAAGTGATTAATGCAGATAGAAATTAAAATTAGAAACTTTAGAAACTATCATACCACTTCTCCATTCTTCAAACTTGACCAATGCTCTATCTCTGCCGTGACGGTTCTCCCACTCGAGCTTCGCATAGTGAATCAAGATTTCACCATCATTAGGATCATCTTGAGTAGCACAATGAAAATATTCCTCTGCATTTGAAGCTCCCCCTTATACTATCAGCAAATGTCAAAAATTAGATATCAGCATCTGAGAAGAACTATAAGAAACATCAAGATTAAAAACAGTAGTTCTTCTAAAAACATCATACAATTCTTCTATAAAAAAAAGTTGTCCTTGACTCTTGGATAGAAAGTGAAAGTTGAGCAACATATGCGTGAGATGATCTATATACCTTATGTCTTAAATTTTCGTGATCATCCCTGGGTCCCCTCATGACACAACATATTCTCTACTTTGTTTTGTAAATTTAAATGTTATAGTAAGCCAATATTTTTACTAATTCTACTAAAATCTAAACGATTAAAACCATTTTCATCAATACCATTTGAAACAATTGATTCAAAATAATAAACAAAATCCCTGAAAAAAAGCAAAGAACTCACTTGTAAAAACTCTGCATATTTCGAATCACCAGTAAAAGATCTTTCGTTTACTCCGGTGCTCATTCTTTAGAAAGGGTTCCAAAGAACTCAGCTAAAACCTGGAAAAATCACTCCATAATGAGAATATGTAACAAATATTGAATGAAAGTAAAGTATAACGTTGTACAAGAAACATACAATATACTTTAAGAAATTGTTTCGACTAGAAATTACATTTAGTTTATAAATACGAATAATATAGAAAAGGTATATTTAATTATTTATTTATTTTTTCATTTAAGATTTCAGGGATAAAATTGAGATAAAAAGTGAAAAGTTATAAGCTTAAGCTACTTGAGCCTACTTATCAAATAGCACAATAAACTCATAAAAATAAGCTATAAGCTCGTGACAATTACCAAACATGTCTTTTTTAGTCATACGAACTTATAAGTTATAAAATATAAACCTCGAGCTCTAATATGTGTCTTGCCAGGCAGACCTAAAAGAAACACAATCAAAAGGATGGAGGGAGAATAAAGAGCCTACCTGTTCAAACATCTATGCTTCTTCATTCTAACTAATGTCTAGTTTTGAAATATGCGCTATCTTGTTCCAGTCTTCCCCTGTTCCCTTCTTGCATAGCTCCGTTAATATTGGGCATCCAGCAATATTCAACAAATCAAGTGCAGTGAGGTGTCTAATACCATCTGGCAAGCATTTTAATCTTTTACAACAATAAATCCTCATGGATTGTAGTGATTGCAGACCTTCCCATATTTTCTCTGGTAAATACTCAAGCTCATCGCAAAAAGCGATATTCAGATGCTCCAAAATTAGGTTGAAGGGTTCATTTGGTAACTCCTTCAAATTTCGGTAACCTAGTAGAGTTAGAGATTGGAGACAAGTAAGGTTTCCAAACATCTCCTTTGGGAAGGATGTTATTCCTTCGCCTCCATCAAGTGTAAGGGTGGTAAGACCATACAAGCTAGAGATTGACTTCAGCAACTCATTAGTACATTTCTGTACTCTCAGGTCTTTAACAGATGGAAGACATGGAAGTTCAAGTTTAGGGCAATTGTTGATGTTCAAAATATAAAGACAAGGAAACATCTCCTTTTTTTCCACTTTCAACAACCCCTCTAAGTTTGGTAAGTCATCAATTATAAGTACCTCAAGAGATGGGAAAATTCTCACTTCCAAACCATTGTGAAATTCATCATCATCCAAGTATTTCACAGACACCAAGGTTAATTGAAGTGTTTTTAGAGATGGTAATTTACCAAGAGATGAAAACCGTTCACAATGCATGCAACCCTTAATTTCAAGAGTAACTAAATTACTAAGAGTTCTGATCCAACTTGGGAAGCATAATCCTTTGTAAAAATCTATTTTCAAGCTCTTGAGATTTGTGTGAGGTTGAAGCACTTCAAGTACTTGATCGTCACTAATAATAGTGGTCTTAACAGATGAATCATTGTGCAACCATGACAAGCATAATTCATCGAGGTCTTTTTTACCCATCAAGTTGGCTTCTTGAGCTTCAGATAAACTACCGACATTTGGTAAGCCTCTGATCTCCAGCTTTCCTCCTAAGTTTAGATCACGTAACTCTGCTAAGCTATGTCCTTTCTCGGAATTTACAATATAAACACTTAATGTTCTTAAGCAAGATAATTTTCCAACATGACGAAACATGCGAGACAACAAATGACAATCTTCAATGACTAAATGTCTAAGATTTTGTAAGCAAGACAAGCGTTCCGGAAGACAACTCAGGTTGGAAAAATCTTTCAATTTCAAGATTTTCAACTTTTGTAAGCTATAAATTGAGTCGGGGAAGGTTTCTATGTCAAAATTGTGAAGCTCTAAATACCTCAAATGAATTAAACTACCAAGTAATGATAACTCTAAAGTGCTTGTTTTTAAAACGCGAAGGGTGTGCTTTACTGGTAAGAAATTGTCATACTTCTCAAAATAATAAGCTAGTTGATACAATGTTCGCAACGATTCCACTTTTGTGAAGGAAACCTCTTCTAATGATTCTGGATGCGGAGAGATGAAACTAATATGATGGGTGCTTTTTGACATATTAGTCAAACATGCATTCTCTAAAACCATACATTCTTGCCCCACTACTGATCGAGCAAGATCATGGATGAGATCATGCATTTTGAAAGAAATGTCTCTTGAATCATCATCCATATGAATGTCTTGAAAGAAAGACTTTTGGCACAATTCATTCCAAATCATGTTGCCAACATCTTCAACCTCCAAATTTTTTCTAGATGAAATAAATTCATTAGCCATCCAAAGATGAATCAATTCTTCCTTCATGATTTTTGTATCTTTAGGAAATATAGCACAAAAAGTGAAACATTGTTTTAAGGTTGGTGATAAATGAAAGTAGCTCAACCTCAGAGCTGGCAAAGTAGAATTCTCATGCGGTAAATCCCAAAGCTCGCTCTCTTTAATTTCAAACCATTCCTTTTCTTCACTTCTTGAGTGCATTAGACACCCCAATGCTTGTGCTGCCAGAGGCAATCCCGCACATTTTTTTACTATCTCCTTGCCTATTGCCACAAGCTCTGCACTCTCTTCTCTATCATGTCCAAATGCATATTGTTTGAACAATAACCAACATTCATCATCAGAGAGAACTGACAAAGAACGAGTTGAGCATGTTCCCATGATTGATGCAACCTCCATGTCACGAGTAGACACTAAAACGGAAGTACCTTTCGATCTACCAGACAACACAGATTTCAATTTATTCCATTTCTCATGGTCTAGTCCAAATTCAAATTCTTGACTTTTGTTCCAAACATCGTCCAAAACCAGCAAACATCTTTTTCCTTGCAACATTTCTTGCACCTTTCTTTGTATTACATCTAAACCCATTGCATCACACTTCTGTTTTGTCATGGATTCTATAATGGAACACAAAATCCCCTTGACTGAGAATACCTCTGAAACACAAACCCAAATTTTTGTTTTGAAATTGTGACTCACCCTATCATCGTTGTAGACCAATTGAGCAAGAGTTGTTTTTCCAACACCACCTAAACCAACAATTGGATAGACGGAAAGGAAGTCCGAGTCCCTCGCTTGGGTGAGAAGAAACTCAACAATCCTCTCTTTATCATCTTCTCGTCCAAACACCTTTGGTTCCGCAATAATGGAGCTGGTTTGACGCCAGCCAGCCACTTCAATTGGTTTTTCTGTAACAACAACACCTTCTCGTAGAAGAAACTTGTTCTTATGTTCAGCAATTTGGTTGAGTCTGCTTGCAGTCTCTTTCAACCTAGTGCCTATATCACATCGAAACATGACGTTCTTTAGTTTGAAACCCTTGAGTCGACTGGATTTGATTAAACACTCATCAAGGATATCATCAAGCACATACACCGCATCTTTGAGTTGCTGTAGCCATATTTGAATAGATCGGTCTGTTAATTGCTTCTTTTCAGCGTCTTCAAGAACAGCCTCGATCAGTTCTAAGGTTCTTGATAGCTTTTGAGCTTTTGACTTGATTCCAAATAGAGTTGAAAATTCGTTTTGAACAAGAGACATTAGGTTCTGAAACACAACACCAAGTAAGGCGTCAGCCATTTTTCAAAAATTCAAGAGTTGAATGAAAATTTAAGAGGGTCGGTAATAAAAAACGTATTGCTTGAGGATGAACTATTAGTCAAATGCAATGCTAGAAAGTTTGCAAAGTAGTTGGTCAGTGTGAAATGTTGAAAGGTGATAAAAAAAATGAAATGCTGATTCAATTCAAAGAGCATTCCGAAGCAACAATGTGAAAGTTTAGTCATGTGTCGTGACTCGTATGAAAATTCCACCATTAGCGGATCATATAATATAAAAAATAATTTGATGCTTTTGGATTAATGAATAAGTACTTTTTTAACAGGTTGGAATGAATATCTTCAAAACATAACTAATTGTCTAAAATTATTTATTTATTTTTATTTCTAAAACGGAGCATGAATGGATCTATATATATTTTAACATTTTCTTGCAATTTACAAAGTGATGAACAATACTGTAGATGGTGGAACTTTCACATGGCACATTAGTGAACGAGAAAGGCTTACATAGTCACAAAAGCAAATAAAATTCTTTAGACACACAACAATGACAAAGATTAAATAATAAAGATATTGGTCACATCATTCAACATCATTAAATCATTTTCTTTTAAAAAAACAAATATATGTGTGACAGTGTGAGTGTGCCTAAACTTTTTAAATTTAGGTTTTTTCCTATGCAAGTATTTCTCTTACTGAACTATGTATTGTTAATTTATTTTTTATTTGCTCAAAAAAATAATTCTTTTTTTATTACTACCTTTCAAATACGTTATTTCTTGTGTTTAGTGCGTATCTTTCCTGTCCATCAATATTTTACAAAATTACTTTATTGGTGATCCTACTTTTTGTGAAAATCCTTAAAACGTGTTGGAATGAGATGGTATGGTCTCTTGATATAATAAAGATCTTTGGTCGAATCCAACACAAACAAATGTAGCCGTGTTTAAACTATTGAAGGATAGTTTTGTAGTTTATTGTGAAGTAATTTCATTGTAATTTTGTTTGACTTGAATGACGAGTGAAAGATAGACATTAGTTAAACGTTAAAAAAAATGATTGAACTAAATTTAGACTTTGTGAAAATTGACAATAATATCCAAATTCTCATTAAGAATTGATCTATTTTTTATTTGCTTTTATTTATTTAAAGGAGCTATTTTTTATTTGTTAACTTTTTTAAAACTATACTTTTTAATTTAAGAGCAAATTGCACTAACCTCCCCCGAGGTCTCTTAATATAACACCTCCACCCCCTCTAGTTTAAAAAAAAACACTCACCTCCCTTGTATGTTAACGGTGTTTCCCTCATCGCTGAAATTGCATTGTTTAAACATTACTCTCATGACATACGAGAAATTCACTACCGAATCTTGTTTATCTTATTGTATATTTCACTCACAAATCTTATTTATCCTATTGTATATTTCATAGTACACAAAGCAAATATTATACAAAAACAACACTGATCATGATTTTCCCTAAAAAAAATAAAATTGAACATGATTCACTGTGAAAATCATAAGTTGCTTCAAACCTTGGATAACAAAACAAAAATTATATTGAGATTAGAACAATAAATTAAAAGACTAGAGCATCGCTTACATACACAATTCAATACGCTAAACAAATTGAGATGATAATTTTCCTTAAATCAAATTTCAACCACCGAATTGAAATTTATGCTAAAATTATATATTTCAAACAGAGAAAATTTGGAAAAGGAAATTAAAGCAAGCTATGGATAAAGGGGAAATTAGTGAGACGAAATTTCATCAACCGGAGAGCAATTGAGAAATCATATAGCTTATAAGCATTTGCTTTCCAGAGAGGTATGTAGGTATGGTGGTTCTTTTAACAAGAAGTAACAGTGTTATCATTTAAGGGAAGTTTGTGTAGGTTTGTTAACTAAATAAGGGAGGTTAGTGTAAGTTTTAAAACTAGAGGGGATGTAAGTGTTATTTAGAGAAAACTCAAGGGAGGTGAGTGTAATTTCCTCTTAATTTAATAGTATAATCTAGGGAAAATACTTTTTTTATCCTTTAAGTTTGACAATAATACTGAATTAGACATTTTAAGTTTTTTAAATTTAAAAAGAGGTTTTTAAGTTTTTCTTAGTTATGAATATGTCCTTTTAAGTTTTTATTGTTTCTTGTATATATTCGGAAGGGACAAAAAGAGTAGTAATACATAATAGAAGGTTCTTCAAGAAAAGTACTCGACTAGGTTATTTAAATTTATCAATATATAAGCACTTGTAAATTAATCATGTCTACAAGTTTTTTTTTATTAAAGGAAATAGGTCTATAAGTTGTTATTTGTTTGTTTAGATAAACTTCCCATAAATAATGAAAGTTGAATCAGTAAGGAGTACTCACATGTAATTTCGTGGGTTCACCTCTCATTATCGGTGTGAAAACATATATGATGGATGATCTATAAGTTCTCTATAAGCCTTGAGACATGTCCGACCCCAATGAACCGCCCAACTCACCTAAACTTTTTTCAACAAAAAAATTACTGCAAAAACTGTTGAAAATAGATTATAACTATATCAAAACAATTTAACTTAAACTTACTTTTATTTTGAAAATCAACCAAACATTCAGATGATAAACACTGATGTTAGAAGTACTTATTTACGCTCATCATCCAAATAAGCTTATGTAGTCTAGGTTTCGTTCGGAAATGTAATTTTCCTAACCTACAAAAGTGATATGAAACATTAAGTAGCCTCTTATCATCATGAATTTAAAGGTGAGATTGCCCCTTTCAACTGTTAGTTCACAATTGAGTACGACAGTGGTTTTAATGCTGCAACTGCCCGTAAGCATTGTTTACGTAAATACCAAGATCATGTATACCATTGGTTCTCAGTTTAACTAAAATAAATAATACACTCACAACTTATAATCAAGTTATTATGATCTTAACTTTGTTTAGCTTTTCTATTTTCAAATCCAAAACTGGACACAACCTTGCAGGTCCTCAGATACTAAGAATTAATGAAACCCAAATACCAAACGGGCAAGGTCAAAACGAACATATTCGAGAATTTGCTGGCGTGGCGTCACAACACCAAGCTTAGAAAATGAAGTTTATGCAAGCACACAGACAAAGTACCTCAATTAGTCTATATTGATCTCAAATGCAGGATATTCAGTAACCTATTGGCAGCATCAACAATCCAACAGCTTCATAGTATGCTCTTACCATAATCAAATCAACATATACTATGATGATAAACCAAAGGGGCAACACTATTGGAAAGCAAGCTTGAATGACATAAAAATTGTAATCGGACTAGAAAAAAGAACTTCCAAAATTGTCGTTTCTAAGATCCAACAAACAAAACTAAAATGGAGATCAATTTGATATTAACTACAAAAAACCATACTTTATAATAATGTTAACAAATAGTACTCAGTACTTGACGGGAGCAAGGACTTCAAGTTGGGGGGCAAGCTTCTCGTCTACAATCTTCTCAGCTTTAGCCCTCAATTTATTGAGCAGCTTCTTTTTCTCGTAAGCCAAACCAGCACGTTCCTTCCTCTTATCCTCCAGCTCCTATCAACGAGAAACCAATTGAAAAGGTCAAAACCACAAAATTGTTGACTAATTTCAAAGCAAAACACACCAAACATAAAAACTCACCTTGATGATGCCACCGTAGTTCCATCCAACCTCTGATGACAATTGTCCGAGCAAGCAGTATTTGTGTCCCTTTTGAAGCCTCAACACCCTAATTTCATTTACTCGTTCAGTATTCAAACTCAATAAAAACATCTCAACTCAACAACAAAATCATAAACAGTAAACCAAACAATAGATATGGATCTTACTTAAGAGCATCAGGAACAACCATCCTCTTGATCTTGTCATATGGAGGAGGAATACCCTCATACACTTTCAATCGAGCAAGTGCAGCCTCTCCACGCTTTGTTTTGTGTGGTATCATTCTACATAATCACAAAACACTTCTCAAAAACCCACTAAAAAATAACAACCCTCAACGACGCTTTATAATAACAATTTCACAATTATATCAAATAAACAAAGACATTCAATGTCAAAACAACTCATCGTGATTTAAATAATTACTTGTAAAATCCTCCTAATAACATTCTACCTAATGACAACAATCATCAACAACAATCGCATTTCTAATAACAATTTTCACAACTCAGTCAAATAAACAATGACATTCCAACTGCAAAAATAACTCATCCTAAATTAAATCCATTCAAACAACAATAAGCTAATTACAAACACCAAATTACCCTGTGTCGTATCAGTCTAATTGTTCTAAATAAACAAATAACACTTCTCAAAAAACCTCCACAACAGTCAAGTTTAACAACAACACTTTCTAATGCCAACTTCATAATTCTATAAGATATACAAAAACATTCAAATTCAAAACAATGCATTCTGGATTCATTAATCACTTCAAAAAAAAGGACATTCTACATAGGTCATGTTTAGATAATCTAAATTTGCGACTTATAAACAATGCATCCTGGATTCATTAATCACTTCAAAAACAAAATAAGGACATTCTACATAGGTCATGTTTAGATAAACTAAATTTGCGACTTATAGAAATGCACATATCATAATAAGTGCAAATGTATAAGTTAGTTCTATAACAAGAATAAAATATTTTTTAATTAACAACAAACTGCTTCCATTAGCTAATCTTGGAGAGTTTATGAAAATAAGCTGAAACAGCTTATGAACCTGTCATAAGCTGTTTTCATAAGTTCTTTCAAAATGTCTCACAAGTTCTTATGCAATTAGATAAGCTCATATAAGTCAATCCAAACAATATTCATAATCAAGAACATTCTCAAAAACCATGCATAAAAAAGACATTCTACACATTCACAGAGCACTTCTCATAAACCCTCCAAAAACACCCGACAACAGAAACATTTTCTAATAAAAATTTCCCAATTCTATTATATAAGCAAAACTTATTTAACTTCATAACAACTCATCCTAAATTATATCTACTCCAAAAACATCACCAAGCCAATTACAGGCACCAAATAACCTTATAAAACATATATAAAAATCACAAGATAGACAACACAAGGTTTCCACAATGACAACACTTCCTAAAAAACTAAAAAACACTTATTCATAACAAATTCCATAACCCATTATCAAATCAATCAAAAAATTAAAAAAACCGATAAAATCCAATTAACAAAACGTGATTCTACATAACCACAACACTTTTCACAAACCCTCAAAACCGAAAGCATTCTACATAGTCAAATCACTTCTCAAAGCTCTCTGAAAAATAACAACACTTTTTAATAACAAATTTCACAATTCTATCAAATAAACAAAGACATTCAACTTCAAAATAACTCATCATAATTTAAATAATCACTTGTAAAAGCCTCCCATAACATTCTACCTAATTACACAACACTCATCAACAACCACATTTCTAATAACAATTTTCACAGCTCAGTCAAATAAACAAAGGCATTCAACTTCAAAAACAACTCATCCTGAATTAAATCCATTCAAACATCAATAAGCTAATTACAAACACCATATTACCTAATGTGGTATCAGTCTAAGCATTCAAATAACACTTTTCAAATACCCTCCAAAACATAACACAGCATTCAAGTTCAACAACACACTTTTTAATACCAACTTCATAATTTCAAAACAATGCACCCTGAATTAATTAATCACTACTACAAAACCCTCCAAAAAAGTACATTATACTTGGGTCATGTTTGGATAAACTTAATTTGTGACTTATAGCAACTGTGTATATCATAAATAAGCGCAAGTGTAAAAGTTATTTCTATAAAAAAGGTCAATTTAGATTAAAATGTTTCTGTATAATCAATAAGCTGTTTTCATTAGCTACGCTTGGAAAGTTTATGAAAATAAACTGATACAGCTTATGAACCTGTCATAAGCCATTTTCGTAAGTTCTTGTAAACAGTCTCACATGTGCTCGTGCAATTGCACAAGCTCAAATAAGTCAATAAGTTAATCAAAACAGTTCTATATTCATAATCACAGATCATTCTCAAAACCCTCCATAGAAAAAGACATTCTACATTATCACAAAACACTTCTAAAAAAAACCCTCCAAAAACACTCAACAGCAACATTTTGCTAATAACACTCCCAATTCGATCTAATAATCAAACTTATTCAACTTCAAAACAACTCATCCTAAATTATATCACAAAGCCAATTACAAACACCAAATAACCTTATAAAACACATTAAACATCACAAGATCTATTCAGCATATGGTCTTCAAATAAAAACACTTCCTACTAAATTCCTAAAAAAACAATTTTTAATAAAAAATTTCACAGCCCACTATCAAATTAAACAAAAATACAAAAACCCAATAAAATCCCATATACAAAATGCGAATAATTCGTATAAAAAAAACAGAGTAAGTGGATTATTTTTTATTAAAAAAACACTTTTTCATAACAAATTTCATAACCCAATATCAAATTAAACAAAAATTCAAATACTCATTATAATCCAATCAACAAAACACAATTAAATCACAAGTAAATTTGTGACTAACCCACGAACAGTGCGCCAAAAGATCTTAGAGGGAGCCCTAAAGTGAATAGGACCATGAGAAGGTTTAGTATTCATCCTCTTCCTTAGAAATCTCATATACTTCATCTTCTGTCTAACAAGACCACCAGAAGCACAAATTTCTTCACATCTAACAAGAACAACCTTCTGACCATTGAGCAGCTCCTTTGCGACAATGGAAGCAAGACGGCCGAGCATATGGTGGCGGGCGTCGATGACGACTCTCTTTGCGCAGATGCCTGATCCGGAAACCATTTTTGAGATTCTCTTTCCGGCGGCGAGGTTGTTTCTTCTCCGGGGATAGCTAGGGTTTGATGATGAGGATATATGAGAATGAATGAGTGTGTAATTTTTGGGCTTTTTCTACTTTGTTTCCGTTAGGCCCATGAACTTTTTAGGTTTGTCCAACATGAATTTTTTAGGTTTGATAAGAAAAAACAACGGTGGAGAACATGACTAGAACTTACGACTTTTGTTATTAAACAAAATTATATAAAGTATGAAAATAATATGATCTCGTAAAACCTAACTCAACTGACAATAATGTACTTGTTAGGTTGAAAATATTTATCACGTTCGAACTCAAAACCTTGCATTATGTGAGTTTCAACAATGTTTATCAATTATGTAAAAAAAATTAGAGTGTGAATTGATCACAAATTATCATGTATAGGATTTTTAAAGTTAGATATAATGAAAGTAAGAAAATTTTAGTGATCGAACATATACATGTGATTAAGTGATAGTATCATAGTATATACATTTTTTTTTACTCTTTTCACGCATGAATTTAATTCTATAAAATATTAGACAAAACAACTGATATAAAGTTTGCTAAAAAAAAAGGACTAGACTTACATACAGTTTTATATATGCAGTTCTTACTGTTCTCCTATCCTTAAATGACACGTGTAATAAACAAATTTATCTCTCATGCTTATGTAATCTCTGCAGCTGAAAAATCGAAACCGAAGGAAAAAAACGGTCATCGTCGTTGAAACACCGAGGAACCGATCATAAGACAACAACACCTCACACACAACCGTGGGAATCAATCAGTGACTAGACAAAATTTGTTCATGTCCAACGTTGA
>Ga0315914_1003781_pt1 | contig 22860 bp, 12 predicted proteins | sample MpolenodulesMG_FD_203920 | JGI IMG/M metagenome (GOLD analysis project Ga0315914, IMG submission 203920) | Medicago polymorpha root nodule microbial communities from Los Angeles, California, United States - elongated nodules | ecosystem: Host-associated > Plants > Roots > Nodule | place: USA...
GCTACGTTTGTTTTTAGTTTTAGGTTTTATTTATTATTCAAAATAACAAAAACATGCAAATAACATCAAAAATCACAAAAATATTTTCATAATAAACCTTGATTTTCAATCAAGTGATCCTTTTTTTTTTTTTTTTTTTATTTTCTTAATCAAATGTCAATCAATTTAATTCTACTTTGAGCCTCTTTTCTTTTAAATTAAAAAATACAAACCAATTCTTATTTGCCACTTGGCTTTTTATTTTAAAACTTTTTTTCAAAACTAATAAAAAAAACACAAAACAAATCAAACGTCAATTTCTACCCTGAACTACGAGGTTTTGATCCCTCACGGGTACGTAGGCAAAGGACATTCGTCATTCCAAATCAATAAAAAAATGTAGATAAAATAGGTCTCTTTTTCTTTTTATCATTTTAAATTCCATTTTTAACAGCTAGCAAGTTATAACACAATTAATTAAATAAAATCAAGAGGTTTCCATAGGATACTATAAATATTTAGGGTGCTAACACCTTCCCTAAATATAACTAACCCCCGAACCCTAGATCTTTTCAAATATGGGGTAGTTTGAACTTTTTTCCCCTTTTCTTAAAAAAAATTAAATGTTCAGTCGGGAAATAAATTAGCGAGTCAAATGCTAACCAAATAGCCTTGATCTCCAAAAAATGACGCGACAATATCTATATATTATATCTATACGGCATCGGCACTTTTGTTTTTGGTTGTTGTTGAATGTCAATGACTTGTGTCATCTACTTGGATTCAAACGTGTGATTATTTCCTTTACATTAAAACTGTCATAGATATGGGGAATAACTGACTAATCCGAATACATGTTTAGAACTCGGTTATCTATGCATACTTTAAGCATATAATATTTTTGCAATTCAACGTATATTGAATATTCTTCTTGGTCTGATCATACCAATTCAAGTACACTACATATAATAGTTATATACGACTATTAACACAATCCTTGTATCACCTGCTGTACAAACATGTATTATTGCATAATGATAGAGACTAATTTCTTTACTTTTTACATAAAGGGACATACTTGCACTTTATAGAAAATAGGCATCACTTTTCTTTCGCATCTTTGTTTTATTTATGTGTTTTGTTGTTTCACTCTCTTGTCTAACAAGAGTCTTTTTCAAATTATAGATCCACAACCTCAACTTCAAGCAAAGTCAATGTTATTGATGATAAATGTCACGATGGAAGGATGAAAGAGGCTTATTGGAGTTAACTTCCCTTCTGCTATAATAGTTTTATTCTTTATATTAGACATTAATGGCCCTTTTAAGGTCTATTAAGGGTTCTTTGGAAACATTTGTAGCAACTTGATGCTTAATAACTGCATTTATAATTTTTTATGATTCTACTTCTGTTTGAGTAAAGGTAAGTTAAAATCCCCATATCATTATTTTGAGTAATTTGAGCATGATACATTTTTTTTAATAGCATTTGAGTATGATATGAATATTGTTGTGGTTGCACAAAATGATAATGATATGATAGTAGCATATGGTTCAGTAGTATATTTAAACCTTTTGGCAACACTTAATGTTACTTTACTTAAATAATACCAATTTCTATCACAAAGTTGTGCTTTATTTACATTTGTTTACATTAAATGTTACCTTTGGCTACTAACTTTAACTGGAAGTAATAGTAGTTAATCCTAAGCTAATTAACTACACTGTCACTATAATGGGTTTATAGTGTGGATTGTTGATCCCTGAAACCCCCATGGACCACATTCACATATGCATGATTTCCTCTTCCTATACTTTGTTAGGTAATATCACATGTGATCAGTTTGGATACTACGCTACTCAATTTGAAAGGTTAAGAGAATGAAAATTTGACATAATGACTTGATGTTAGACTAATTTATTACATGCTGTGAGAAGATTCTGGTTAGGGTCTAATTTTATGAGGTTATGGTTAACGAAAATATGGATTTTGAGTCCTTGATGAAGTGATGGGTAAACAATATTTTTTGTGAATGAGGAAACAAGAGATTGCTAATATGGTATGAGGCTTAAGAGTTGGAACAGATAAGGAACTAACAAAGGTTTAAAAAAAATCTTCACCATTCATAAGGACATGATCAGATATTACATGATGTGTTGCACTCGAGTCAAGATACTAGCTCTGACCAAAGAAGGTGGATCACTGGAAGCTCCACCACATCCAGAAACAAATTGAGTTCTGAACTTACCATATGCTAAATTTAGATATTGAGTTCTTAACAAGTGTTGTCTCAAAATTTTGGTCCTTAGTAATCATGCTTGAATTCTTCTCATAAGTGAGGTTCTTGCAGGTAGGCATTAAACCATATGTGATGGTTGTTTTTTGAAACTACTGCTATTGTATGTTTATGTTTCCTTTTTGTTGATAATTATGTTCCGAATGAACTTTTGCTCTCCATACCATTAGATTGAAGTATTACATCGAGGGAAAATTGCTTTTCTTTGTACCATGTATGCATGCATATGTCTAGATTACATCATTAAAAGGTTGTATATCTAAAATATGGTTGTATTAAGTATTTTTCTTATTATACAACATTTAATTTCTAACGACTGACCACTACTATTTTTCTCATGTGGCAAGTTTTCTGTTACACAAAATTTCCATTTATTGCTCCTCTTTGGATATATTAAAAACTTGGATGTAATGTAGTAATTACTTTTCTGTTGCTAATCACTTGAATTTCGGTCCGTAATCCCATTTTGTTAAAAATATTAGTAGTTTCTTATTCATGTTGAACTTCATGTCCATGATGATAAAATATCTCAAAAGAATGGGAGGAAAAATTGTGGGCAAGTTCAGTCCTAGTTGGATTGTTTGCTAGAGATGTAACACTCGTTGATAGAGTTTTCTTCTACCAATTCCCTTCGAAGGTCCTAATCCTATTCATTCAATCAGTTCAATTTTTAAATTATCATTGTGCCCACCTTACGTGTTTGTGTCATTGCTTCGTAAATCCCAAAACATGATAGCATGGCTATGTGATTCAACAATTTAATCAGAGAAGCACAAGCACAGATTGGACCGAAATCAAATTCAAGAGCATCACTCATGTCGCTCCAAGTAAGGAATGGTTGGTTCATTTCAAACAAAGGATTAATCACCTGATCTAAATGCATTTCTGCTACGGTAAGTTTCTCTGCTTCTGGAACCTTATAGTAATCGAAAAATTGTTCCGCCTTGAAAACCCATTCCAACACATTTTGGCCGTTGAAATTAGGAAATTCTAGTTTAACATTGCGCATCTGTTATTCTTTACTTGTGTTTTCTGTCATGTTCAATCACCATAAATTGTTAATACTGCAAATTCTCCTTTTATTGATACCAATATTCTGAAATTATTACAATGCTAGAAATGGTATATCAGAGTGACCATGTGCTCCTTTCTTCTAACTAATTCCTTGTACAGGTGTGAGTTGAGGTGGCTTTTGCTATCTGATTTGGCATTCATTAGTTTTGAACCATTCCTGTACCCTAAAGTTTTGTTTGTTGAACAAATATCCATAATCCAGAGTCATATTTTTTATTTTTTATATATTTTTTTATTCTTTAAAGTAAATTTAAATTTAAATTGATTTTGTCTACACCATACCTAACAAAACTCTTAAGATATTGATGAATTTTCCTTTCTACTAGGACAGGTTCTGAGTCAGACGAGGACACAACAAAGGCATTTTGGAAATGGATCGTCTCCATTTCCACGTTTGATAATATTGTAACTTGAAAGCAATAACGTATGCAAGCAAGCACCAACTTTTAAATGTGAAATTCTAAGATGAAACTCATTTTGTTTTGTCATTAAAATTTTGTATTCCTTTGATGACGAGAACATAATAAAATATTTTTATTGTAGAATATATAGAGATATAATGGAGATACATTTCTATCTTTTTATTTTGCATTTGTATATTGTATTAGAATTGACATGATTGAGTAATAACTAAGAGATTGCATGAAATAGTCCAACATTTACATTTAAATTTAAAATCTATGAATTTACCTCACCAAGTTGTTTATCCTTAAAAAGTGTGTTTTAGTTAATCAACAAATTATACTCATTTGAAGATAATAATGGTACTCAAGCCACCCTTATCAGGTTAAAGATTATGCCTTGATTTATTGCCAGGATTACAAAGTGATGTTTCTAATGTTAGAATGGTTCAGTTAATTTTTAATATACAAACAAGATAAAAGTAACAAATAAAGTCATTTTTCTTTTTGAAGTTAACACTTGGGAAGATCAGCTGGTGGTGGAAGCAGTTTCTGATTTGGGAGTTTTCCATCCAAGACAATCCATGCCATACTAAGACCCCAACTTGTATGTACTTCCAAATGACAATGCATGAACCATACCCCTGCAAACAGAATTCAACATATTTAGTTGCATGCTTTCTTTGTGATTTTGTGAAAGTGAACCAAAACATTTTTTTTTAAGCCAACCTGGATTATCTGCTAGGAATCTGATAGCAACCCATCCACCAGATGGAACACCAACTGTATTCCTTTCAACAGGATCAATAAGGTTAAATTTTTGTGGATCCTTATTTGAATCGTAGTTACCAAATCCTTGTCCAACAACAAAGAAGTTAAAGCCATGCAAATGGAGAGGGTGACTTTCGGCACCAAGAATGCTAGTGTCTTGCAGCACAAGCTCCACACTTGTGTTAAAAGGAATAACTACAACCTTTGTTCCATTACTCACCATAGTGTTATTCGGTGGCGTGCCGGTATAGTTGAATGGATTCAAAGGTTTACTTGGGAAATCAGTGGTGTAAATTCCATTGTTTTGTCCAAAGAAATGGGATTGAAGAAGTGCTGTGGTTGGCATTGTGAAAGATACATTGTTCACTGATGCCACAAACATTGTTCCATTGAGTCCCTGACAAGTTTGGTTGCTTTGACAAGGGTTAGTACCAATGCCTACTGTGAAGAAAAAGTGTTTATCAATTTTCTTGGGAACATTAGCCGGAAACTGTGCACTTGCTAGGCTACGGAGTTTGTTGGAGAACTTTGTTGCAAAGGAAGTGTCATTAAATGCAGGAAGAATAGGTTTGAATAGAGGACACTTTTTTAGTGAAGAAGCTGAATGATGAGTATTTGGTGGGATTTCATATTCAAGGATAGCAGCGACCGTTGTGTTGTCAAAAGGTCCAGGGCCAGCGGCATAGGGTCTAGCAGTCATTAAGAATGCCGCATTGGGATAGTGTGACTTGGTATTGAGAAGAACATTAGTGGTTTGGCCAGGGGCAATATGGATGGTGTTTGTCTCAAAAGGTTTTACATAAATTGCATCTGCTTCAACAACTTTGAGGGTATGATTTGCAATGCTGAAGAACAACTCATCATTCATTGCAGCGTTGATCAAACGTAGAAGGTAAGTCTTTCCAGGCTTCACCTTTAGCTTGAATGTATCTGTATATAATTACATTTTACATTTAAATTACATTGTTCATTTACTTTATATGAAGTAAATAATTGTGTAAAGTTGCAGTAGAAATTGTATATATCAAAGTGCACAAATTGGCTGCTAAAATATACCTTTAGCAGAACAATTATACAATGGCCCTGGTAGTCCATTAATTGTGTATGCATCAGAGACATTTGGTCCTCCACCAGTTTGGAGGGCTTGTGCAATGATTGCCTCAGGATCTCCATTGAACCATTCACCTAAAACCAAAATTATGTTTTAATTAGTTTATGCAAATGAAGATAGGTAGTACCAGGTTCACCTTTATTTTAGTAAAATATTTCATTACCAAATAAGATAGGAACTTCCTTGTGGGGTTTTGCAAATGGATATTGATCATTTTTCTTTGGAAGTATAATGAGAGGACCATAGAGTGTTGATCTTAACCAAGATATGTGAGCATGCCAAAAGAGTGTTCCTCTTTGGCCTTTAATTGTGTAATTGTAAACATAGCTTTGACCTGTTTGGATAGGGCATTGAGTCACATATGCTGGCCCATCAGCCCATCCTGATTGAAGTTGTCTAATGCCATGCCTATTTCAAAGAGAGCCAAGTTTTTTGCACATCACATTTATTATCAAATATTAAAAACTTCACTATTTCTTTTTAGCAATTTTATTTTTGTAAATTTCTTTACCAATGAATGGAGATGTTGTTCTGCACATGATTAACCACTTTGATTAGAAGGCGGTCTCCTTCCCGAGCTACAATGCGAGGTCCGGGAAATTGACCATTCACTGTCACCATGATCTTGCTATGGCATAATCTTATCACATTTTGATACCTTATCTGCATTAGTGGCCTCAATTTTGTTACATGCAGAACAAAGAAAGGAAACAAAAAAAAATACTAAAACCCAAAGTTTGTGCAAATATAATGGATAATGCCTAATAAGTGTTTTAAGGAAGTAGTATTAGTACATCAAAATGGTAGTGTCTGGTTATGCCTGCCAATGCAAGCTCAAATGTAAAAATATTGATCAATGATAAAAAGATCAATGGGAATTTCAGTGATGAAAAAAGGGAAACACCCATATTTATCTTTGAAAATGAAGGATGAAATTGATATTTGAGTTTGAAACTATGTTGATGAAATGGGACAAAAATTCTGGTCTATATATAGAGAAGGGAAACTATGTGGTTGCTTGATTAGGTAATAAAACAAAAAATATTTGATTGAATCAAAGAGAAGCTGAACTCAACATTGCTATCTTTGAAGTGAATAGTTAGAACAACTTTAGAGTGGTGTCAAAGGCATTCAATTTTGTTTGATCTCTTTCTTATCCAAGTCAAAATTCATTATTATATTATTATATTGTTCTAATTATGATAGTTGCAAATCCCATTTACATAGTTAGTTTGTTAATAGACAGTACTCTAGTGTATATATGTGAGAAATTTGAATGAAAATTGAGTGGATCATTATTGGTCAGATATCACTCTCAACATGTTCTTGTTGCCAAAGTAAGAAGAAAGTTATATCTAATATTTCACTTCAGCTAGATAGATGTTAATGTCATGTTTTATATTTCCATAAAAAGAATGGTTTGCATGAAATGAAGACCAAATCTGGAATCTGATTTCCTTAAGCAACCAAGTCTGCATGGATTATCAAACCAATAACATGGAAAATGTCATATCAGAGTTAGGTGATTGGTTACATCTCTATTTTAATACTATTTGGATTAACTGATTTTAAGAAAACAGTTAGTTTTTTCAAATTTATGGAAGACTTCAAAATATCTTGCTAAAAAAACAAGAAAGGCTTACAAGATATCTCGTAACTGAGAAAATATGTCATATTATGACTCCACACACGTTGAAATATTTTATTTATACTTTGACACTAAAATTTTCTTGATTTACAATATAGTCCATGAACTTCTTGTAACCTTTTTGTTCCAAAATTCCAAAAACCTTTGCTTTTGTACCCAAACACTAACAATAGAATAAGTTCCCACAAAATGCCGTCAAGACAAGGGCCTGTTTGGGAGAATTTATGAAAACAGCTTATCACACAATTCCAGTAAGCATCTTTCAACTTTTTTGAAGATAAGCATTTTTCAACTTATTTTCATAAGTTTTTCAATATAGCTTATAAAAACAACTTATAGCATTTACCAAAACAATTTAACATTATTTTATCTTAAACCATAAATATAGCTTATGCGAGCTTATACATATACGCTTATCATGATATGCGCTTGTACTATACGTTGCAAATAAGATTTTTATCTAAACAGGCCCAAAGTCTTCATGAAATCTTGGCAAACAAAGAAAACTCACAAATGATTAGGTGCTAAAACTATGAATGTGGCATGGCCTTATAAAAGCAAACACATAAGAGAAAATTACTTTATATCAGAAAATTCGAGAAAGTTACTTTATATCAGAAAATTACAGTAATTAAGGAGGAGTGAAACACCGTTGAGAAATTCAAATTCAAAATAACTAACATAAAACATGACCATTATTTGTTGAAATATAGTCCATATATCAACTATGCTATGTGTCTAAAAATATTTGTAAAGCCCGCAATTTGCATACATGGAAATAAATATTGGTCATTTCTCGTCCTTAATGATCGTTATGAGTTGGTTGAGTTGGTTGAGTCCATTTGTCTTAGCCGAAGTTGAGTTCATCCAAGCTTTTAGAATGCAGACACCCTGCAATATGTTAACAAAACAAATCATTGTAATGATGCAAGCAAATTAATGAAAATATATTTCGAAGAATGAAAACGCCAATGGTCTTACGCAGTGGCGGGCTTACCTCCTTTTGTCCAATTTTAACAACCCTTTCTTCCCCATCATTTAGAGAAACACTCAAACTATTTAAATGTGATATAGCAGTGAAGGATGACATTGGAGTAATAGCCAAATCAACTGTTACCATGTATACTGATGGCCCTTTTGTAAATTCTCCACGATTTGATGCATTTGAAGCAGATAGCTTAGGATCAACCAAATTTAATACTACATACTTCTCATCAGGATAACTAAGACTATGCATGTGCATAGCAGTTAGTGCGCGAGTATATTGAGCTTTTAAAATGTAAGAATGACAATCATAAAAAGGTGGGGAAGCTACTCCAATTGGAATTATTTGGTTGTCAATCCCAAATTGTGCAGCAATGGGAGGGTTAATTAGTTTCTCTTTGAGATGGTTCGAGGTTAAATAACTTTCGGGACTCAACTCTGTCACGCTTTTGTATAAATTATCAATGCAGTTTAAAGAAGAGAAACCTTGAAGCATATGCAACACTCCTCCCATGGGGAAAGTTAGAAAACTGAAAATAAAGTTAATAAAATCATCTCTTGCTTCAGCAAACAAAATCTCTCCAGTTGATTTTCTTCTCACTACTTTCACAAATATCTGCCTACCCCCTTTGGATGACCCGTTTCCAATCTTGGGCATGGGGTCTTTGAGACCAACGACCACGTCAGAATATTTCTTTTTAAAGATGAAGTCTGTCAAAGGGGTCTTTGAGACCAATGACAACTTCAAAATATCTATGACCTGCAAAAGTAAAAATATTTAATGAGAAAACAAATAATCAACAGCATAGATAATATAGTTCAAAAGAGAGTTGCATAAGAAAGCATGCCTCTTTCTTGCTGATATAAACAGTTTTTTCCGTAATAGCGCCAATATCAGAGATTTCTAGCCTGTGAAGTAGTTGTATAACTGTTCCAAAAAGATTAGGCATCACATAAAGATCGTCAGAAATAATAAATGCAGCAGTTTCCTTAACAAACCCGCTTCCTAAACTCAACCTATCTGGTTGAGGCGGTGGAGATAATACTTTGTCCATTACTTTTCCGCAACTGCACAATTGATTCCTAAATGTGCTCAAAAGGTTCCCTCTCTCCTTTCTAACACAATCCCAATTCCCACAGATGAAGTGTTTCATGGGTTCTGTGTTGTCAATATTCAGTTTCAACTTCTGACAATAAGCTTCCATAGAATTCCTTGGCTCAAGTAGCATTTCCTTGCAAGTACGACTCCATACATATTGTTCATCAAGATTTACCACACTTTGATACAGTGAGCTAATGCTGCCAAATTTCACAGGTTCAATGTTTGACTCCTCGGCCACTAGTCTTGCAATAGTACCTAAAGGCAGTGTTAAGAAGCTGAAGAGAGCATCAATAAAATCCTTCCCTGCCTCAGCATACAAAATTTTGTTCCTTTCTTTGTCCACCATAACTCTCAATGTAACTTTCTCAACTGATTTAGTTGCACTGCTAGCTGCCATAGTGTAGTAATTGCAAAACTATACTATGATCCTTTGTGATTTAGTTCCACTACTTATAAAGTACTACTATTTGCTCTATGATATGGACGCTTCATTTCTTCTATTACTAGTGGACATAATGGCTTTGCAAAGGAAAATATAAACCACCAAGAAACAGTGACAATTAAAGTCTTCGGTTACTAATTGGACAAACAAAAGGTTTTGGTTATTGTGACGTTTCATTAAATATTTTAGAGAATATCAATGGCTTTGCATTTGGCTATCTTCTTGAACAAACAAAGGGGAAATACCATTTGTGAGCCTTTAAGTTACATGATTATAACAAGTTAGTCCTTTAAGTTTTTTTTGTTACAAATTGGTCATTTAAGTCATAAAATATTTGCATCATTATCCTAATTTCATCAAACTCAATAAAAAGTGTTTGTGTGGATGTTTAATGTTAAGTTGGTTTATCCAAATTCATTGCTCTTAAAACTAGAGCTCATACGTGTGTTATTCGGTCTTGATTCAAAACAAAATTGATCGATTACTTAATTTATAATATTGTTGATCAGATATTTCTATGTACAATTAGGCTTGAAATTCAAAAACAAGAAGAAGAAAAATGTGTATAAGTAATCATGTTTGATTTCATAACACTTTTGGACCTACCATCTTAATGTTAAATGGTCTATAAGCACTTTTTAATGAAGTTGGCTGAAAAAATGGATGACAGTGTAAATATTTTATGATTTAAAGGACCCATCTGTTACAAAAATTAACTTAAAGGACCAATTGGTAACAAAAAAAACTTAAAGGACTAATCTATTATAAACATATAACTTAAAGGATCGCGAGAGGTATTTGGCCTATTCACAATGCGTTCAACTTTCTATACATTGGAAAGGATATAATCACATCACATTGATTAATACAGTAGTTTAACGATCAAAGGGCAATCCGGCAAAAAAAAAGGGTAACATTGTAAGATTATGAGAATTGAGATGTAACAATTAAGAAAAATAGAGAGAATCTATTCCCATGAATCTTGCAAAAAATTAAACCGCGACAAAGGAGTGTTAGCGCAGCAACTTAACTTGATCAACAAGTTAAGATTTAGCGTTTTGAGTTTTTTGTTGGTTTTAGAGAGAATTGAAGAATGAAAGTAGATTGAGAATAGAAGTAGTTGTATTGTATTATTGATAGATGAAAAATGTACAGGTGAAGTAGCTTATATAGAAGTACATGCTAGGTTGCTTGAAGTACAAGCTAAGTAACAAACCTTAACAAATATAAGCTATATTCTAGGAAACTTGTAACTAATCCATAACAAACTAAAACTTTAATGTGATTAACCAACTAAGTATGATTACATCACTTGATTAACTTGAATTAACAAACAAACTAACATCCTCCCTTAATTCAAGTTTCCACTCTTGTCATGCCTATCAAACTCCTTACCTTGATGAACCTGTCAACCATTAATGGCTTAGTGAATATGTCTACAAGCTGCATCACGGTAAAACAATGTACAATCTGAAGTGCTCCCTTGTTCACTTATTCCCTCAGAAAATGAAACTTAGCTTCTATGTGCTTGCTTCTTCCATGCAGAACTGGATTTCTTGCTAAGTTTATAGCAGATTTGTTATCTATGAACAATGCTACAGGTCTGCTAACTTCTATCCATCAAAAACATTGAAAAACTTGCAACTTTTGCATTTGGATCAGCGAGTCAGCTGCCTGAGCTTGTTTACATAATCAGTGATTGAGTCATGGATAGGAATGTTCTTTTCTTGAACTTTGCTCACACAATTATTGCCTAAAATGTGCTACATAAAAGAACTGATTGCAAAGTGTTGTCAGACATAATCCATCACTGCAATAGCCACTAATCCATCATTTTTAAGTGGTAATGTACAGAGTACATCTACATGTTTATCCTAAAAGACTGTGTTTTACTTAAATACCAAATCGTCCTGTTTTAAAGATGGTAATAGTCCCTACAAGTAGTGAACAATGAAAACACAACCCTTATCATGTTGAAAATTCTGACTTTTCATTGTCAGAAATGCACAGTTGTAAACCAATAGTGCTATCTATTCTTGTTTATAGCTGAAAGATGAAGAGAAAAGCTCATAAACGACCAAAGATCAAAAACAATTTCTGACTTCGAAGTTATTTTGCATTTTACAGGCTATACATATTCTTTTCAAAGTGATGTTTCTAGCATTTGAATGTTTTAAACAATTATTTGTATCATAAACAAATAAAGGTAACAAATTATTATAATAATAAACTTTGAATAAGGAATTTTCACTCAAATCAATGGAATACAATTGTATAGTCAAGGCATATTGTATATACAAATCTCTCATCCAAAGAAAGAAAATGCTGTAACTTCAACCTCAAGTCAATCCTTAAAAAACCATTACAGAAAAGAAACTAAAGCAAATAGTGAAAAACAAATGCCCAGTTGGATAACAAAAAGGGCCAAAAATAAAAATAAAAAATATATAAAAAAAGAAGCAATTTTTTCAGTTGAAGTTAACATTTCGGAATATCAGCTGGTGGTGGAAGCAACTTCTGATGTGGGAGTTTTCCATCCAAGACAATCCATGCCATCTTAAGACCCCAACTTGTATGTACTTCCAAATGACAATGCATGAACCATACCCCTACACACACAATTATACATTTTTGTTAATTTATGAAAGTGAACTAAACATTTTTTGAAACCAAAATGTCTTTTGGTAGTTTGATGAGTAAACTTGGAAATAACCTGGATTATCTGCTAGAAATCTGATAGCAACCCAACCACCAGATGGGACACCAATTGTGTTTCTCTCGACAGGATCAACAAGATTAAAGTTTTTTGGGTCCTTATTTGAATCGTAGTTACCAAATCCTTGTCCAACAACAAAGAAGTTAAAGCCATGCAAATGGAGAGGGTGACTTTCAGCACCAAGAATGCTAGTGTCTTGCATCACAAGCTCCACACTTGTGTTGTAAGGAAGAACCGTAACCTTTGTTCCATTGCTCACCATGGTGTTGTTTGGTGGGGTGCCGGTGTAATTGAATGGATGCAAGGGACTGCTTGGGAAATAAGGGGCGTAGACCCCTCTGGATTGTCCAGTAAAGTGGGATTGAAGAAGTGCAGTGGTTGGCATTGTGAAAGATACATTGTTCACTGATGCTGCAAACATTGTTCCATTGGGTCCCTGACATGTTTGGTTGCTTTGACAAGGGCTAGTACCAAGGCCTACTGTGAAGAAAAAGTGCTTATCAACTTTCTGGGGAACGTTGGCTGGAAATTGGGCACTGGCAAGGCTACGGAGTTTGTTGGCGAACTTTGTTGCAAAAGAAGTGTCATTAAGTGCTGGAAGAATAGGTTTGAGAAGTGGAATATTTTTTAGTGAAGAAGCTGAATGATGAGTATTGGATGGGATTTCATATTCAAGGATAGCAGCGACCGTTGTGTTGTCAAAAGTTCCCGGGCCAGTGGCATATGGTCTAGCAGTCATTAAGAATGCCGCATTGGGATAGTGTGACTTGGTCTTGAGAAGAACATTAGTGGTTTGGCCAGGGGCAATAAGGATGGTGTTGGTCTCAAAAGGTTTTACATAAATAGCGTCGGCTTCAACAACTTTGAGGGTGTGATTTGCAATGCTGAAGAATAACTCATCATTTAGTGCAGCGTTGATCAAACGTAGAAGATAAGTCTTTCCAGGCTTGACCTTTAGCTTGAATGTATCTGTATATAATTACATTTTACATTTAAACCATGTTGTTCATGTATTTTATAAGAAGTAAATAATTGTGTAAACTTGCACAAATTTTTGGCTAAAATATACACTAAATGTTTTGATTAGCACTTGAAACCTTTAGCAGAACAATTATACAATGGCCCTGGAAGTCCATTAATTGTGTATGCATCAGAGACATTTGGTCCTCCACCAGTTTGGAGGGCTTGTGTAATGATTGCCTCGGGATCTGCATTGAACCATTCACCTAAAACCAAAATTTAGTTTTAATTAGTTTATGCAAATTAAGATAAGTATTAAAGGTTATCACCCCTATAATAGTTTTATTACCAAATATGATAGGAACTTCCTTGTGGGGTTTTGCAAAAGGATATGGAACATTTTTCTTGGGAAGAATGATGAGAGGACCATAGAGTGTTGACCTTAACCAAGATATATGAGCATGCCAAAAGAGTGTTCCTCTTTGGCCTTTGATGGTGTAATTGTAAACATAGCTTTGATCTGTTTGGATTGGGCATTGAGTCACATATGCTGGTCCATCAGCCCATCCTGATTGAAGTTGTCTAATTCCATGCCTATTTCAAAGATAGCCAATTTTTTTACACATTAATTTTATGGTCAAATATTAAAAATGCCACAACATTTTAGCAATTTTGTTTTACCAATGAATGGAAATGTTGTTTTGCACATGATTAACCACTTTGATTAGAAGACGGTCTCCTTCCCGAGCTACAATGCGAGGTCCCGGAAATTGACCATTCACTGTCACCATGCTCTTGCTATGGCACAGTCTTGTCACATTTTGGTACCTTATCTGCATTATTGACCTTACTTTGGTTACATGCAGAACAAAGAAAGGAAGGGAAAAAAAAACTAAAACAAAAAGCATTGTGCAAATATAATGGATAATGCCCTAATAAGTGTTTAAAGGAAGTAGTAGTAGTAGTACATCAAAATGGTAGTGTCTGGTTATGCCTGCCAATGCAAACTCAAATGTACAAAAATTGATCAATGATAAAAAGATCAACGGGAATTTAAGTGATGAAGAAAGGGAAACTCCCATGTTTCTCTCTGAATGAAGGATGAAATTGTTATTTGAGTTTGAAACTGTGTAGATGAAATGGGAGAAAAATGCTGGTCTATATATACATGAGGGAAATTATGTGGTTGTTTGATTAGGTAATAAAAAAAAGTTATTTGATTCAATGAAAGAGAAGCTGAACTCAAGATTGCTATCTTTGAAAGTGAATAGTGGTTTGAACAACTTTAGAGTGGTGTCAAAGGCATTCAATTTTGTTTGATCTCCTTCTTGTACAAGTCAAAATTCATTAAATTATATTATATTGTTCTGATTATTATATTTTCAAATCCCTTTAGTCCTTTACATAGTTAGTTTGTCAATAAACAGTACTCTAATGTATGTGATTGAGATTGTGTCTTGAAAAGATATGAACAAAGATTGGATCATTTTTGGTCAGATATCACTCTCAACATGTTCTTGTGTTGCCAAAGTAAGAAGTAAGTTATATCTAATATTTCACTTCAGAAGCTAGATAGATATTAATGTCATGTTTTATATTTCCTCTTAAAGAATGATTTGCATGAAATGTAGACCAAACCTGGAATCTGTTTTCCTTAAGTAACCACATGTGCATGGGTTATCACTTATCAAACCAAAACAAAGGAAACTGTTAAATAAGAGATATCTTAGTCAGTTAGGTGATTGGTTACATCTCTATTTTAATATATTTGGATTAACTGATTTTAAGAATACAGTTAGTTTTTTCAACTTTATGAAAGATTTAAAAATATCTCGCTTAAGAAGCAAGACAGGTTTAAAAAGTTAAATTCACGTAACTGAGGAAAATATGTCTTATTATGGCACCTCACATGTTGAAATACTTTATTAAAAATTTGACACAAAACTTTTGTTGATTTACAAAATGGCCCGAGAACTTCTCACAACCTTTTTTTTCCAAATTTCAAAAACCTTACTTTTTACCCCAAATATTAACAAAATAAATAAAGTTTACACTAAACCCACAAAATGCCACCAAGACAAAGGCCTGTTTGGATTAGCTTTTTTTTAACTCATTTTCATAACTTCTGCAATATAAATTTTAAAAACAACTTATAGCATATACAAAATACAACAATTTTACTTCTGCAAATAAGATTTTTATCCAAACAGACCAAAAGTCTTCATGAAATTGGATGGAGGAATGAGGCAACCAAATATAACAGTTGTAGAAAACTATAAATTCAAGAACCATTAAACACAATAGATTGTAAAATTCCAGGAAAACATAGAAAACCCACATCAATATCCAAACGATCCTCATACCCAAGGATTAAGTGCTAAATTACTTAGGGACAAATGAAATTCAAATTTAAAATAGCATGCATAAAACATAACCAAATACTTGATGAAATTCAGTCCATGTATCAACTAGGCTGAGTCTAATAATATTTGTAAAGCCTGCGATTTACAAATATTAGTCATTTCTCGTCCTTAATGATCGTTATGAGTTCGTTGAGTCCATTTGTCATAGCAGAAGTTGAGTTCATCCAAGCTTTCAGAATGCAAATACCCTGCAATATGTTAACAAACAAATCATTTTACTAACGGATGCAAATTAATGAAAATATATTGCAAATTAATGAAAACGCAGTGGTTTACCTCCTTCTGACCAATTGTAACGACCTTTTCTTCCACATCATTTAGAGAAAGATTTGAACTATTTGAATGTGATATAGCAGTGAAGGATGACACTGGAGTAATAACCAAGTCAACTGTCACCATGTATACTAATGGCCCTTTTGCAAATTCTTCACGTCTTGATGCATTTGAAGCAGATAGCTTAGGATCAACCAAACTTAAAAGTACAAACTTTTCAGCAGGATAACGAACATTATGCGTGTATGAATCAGTTAGTGCGTGAATATACTGACCATCATGTTGCGAGATGAGTAAGCTACTCCAATTGGAATAATTTGGTTGTCAAGCCCAAATTGTGCAGCAATGGGAGGGTTAACTAATTTCTCTTTGAGATGTTGCGAGATTAAATAACTTTCGGGACTCAATTCGGTGACACTTTTGTATAAATTATCAATGCAGTTTAAAGAAGAGAAACCTTGAAGCATATGCAACACTCCTCCCAAGGGGAAACTTAGAAAACTGAAAAGAAAGTTCATAAAATCACCTCCTACTTCAGCAAACAAAATCTGTCCAGTTGATTTTCTTCTCACTGCTGCTACTAGAAACTCTCGATTTTCCTGCTGAATCTGGTGATAAATCCGCAGGAAACAGGTTTCCTGTCGATTTTGCCAAGGATTTGCATTCCCAGGTAATACCTTAGTGGGTAGAAAATTTTCATTAAAAACAACAACTTTTTGACTTTCATAAAGTTAAACATTTCACTTTTCACCAATTTTCAATGCATAATTTCTATATTAATCTTTTTAACTAGTGCCTAAAGTATAACAAACGCACCCTTTATTTGATTACGGTGATGTTAGTGTAAATGAATTATGAAATTATGTTGAATTAATGAATTTTGTTGTCAAATTTAAGGGCTCGTTTGTCGCAGGACAAAAATAAAAGTGATTTTGACCCTGAATAATTTAAAGATTATATTTTAGATTTTCTTTTTATAAAAAATTAAAATCTATTTTGCGTTTGTTTATTGTTATAAAAATCACTTTAAAAAAATGGTTTGTTTGGATACAACTATAAATAAATATTTTGTTACAAAATTAGTTCAATCGTTTGAAATCAATTTTATCCCTCCATGTAACCTTTGTTCCATTGCTCACCATGATGTTGTTTGTTGAGGTGCCAGTGCAATTGAATGGATGCAAGGGAAGAAGAAATAAAAGGAAGAACATGAGGAAAAGAAAAGAAAAATCACGTGTTTGTGGTCCAATATAAGATTCAATGGTCTTGCATGATCCAATGGTCTATTTTGTTTCAAAATGATCAAAGGGCTAAAATGAAATAAATTAATAAGGTCTACGGTGGACCATCTATAATGTTGGTTCACCATAGACATTTCAAGAAGCTAGGAAGAGCAGCTTCACAAAAAATCCATTAAGATGAAAAGCACGATGGTGGCAGAGTCTTGGTGGAGAACCAAACAAGTCGAAATCATGTTTGATGACATTGGACGCACGTTTGACTACTATCACCGGGCAACCAAACATGGACGAAATTTATTTCCCCTACCATTGAAATACATATTATCATTTGTCTCTTTTGCCTTTGGTTCTCGTTACTTCTTTTCACATACTCCATATTTTTGTTGATTGAAGTCTGCGTGATTTTTTGTTTGCTGTGAAGGTTTTTCTTTTATATGTTGCAGAAATCTCAGGTTGAAGAAGACACTTTTGTGGAAAGAAAGTGTGATGTTTGATTTCTCTATACAGACACATCACAAAGCCTTTCTTAATTAATGGCCCTATACGAACATCATAAAGCCTATTAATTTTTATTTTTTTAAGTCAAATTATTTTATGTTTTATAAATCAATAATATGAAATTTAGTTACCAAATGTTTTTTTCGTTTCAGGGAATATAGTTAACGAATGTTGTTTTTAAATTTAATATTGCAACATATGAAAACCCATTTTGGTCATTTGCACGCTCAAAAGCGATTCTAACATAAAACATCTAAACAACATTTTTTATATAAATCACTTTTATTGTAGAGGTATACAAACAAAATCACTTTACATTCAACTTACTTTTAACAAAAATCAATTATGCAAAATCAATTGAATCAAAATCAAATCTCACCGCCACAAAATCAAACACACATTATTATTTTTCAATTGCAAATTGCAACCAATGTAGCCAATAGACCGTTTCTAGACAAATATACGATTCTTTTTGTCTTTTAGAATCACATCTGCATGTTCTTGTACAATCTTCCAAGCCTTCACCACATGCAGTTCCTCTGTTAAAGTTGCCCCAATAGCACACCTAATCACAGAAACTCCTTCAACCACAGCATGGGTCATGTACACATCACCTGAATCATTGATAGAATCCAACAACTTACAATTAATCTCATTACAAACTGTCGAAATTGTTCCTTGATATGCACCTTCATGTTGTAATCAGCGTCCTTGAACTGGGCCTACAATGTGTAAAAAATTTGTCACATGGAATGTTTGTTGAAAACAGAGAAAAAAAATGCATTCTATTTGGTCATGTGACTCTTCGGATTATATAAACCAAAACAATCCAATACACCCCAATATCATGCTACTCAAGCACGTCTGCATGGGTCTTGATGGAGAAAAGCGCGATGGCGGCAGAGTGAGTCTTGATGGAGAATCAAACAAGTCGAAATTGTGTTTGATGACATTGGACGCATGTTTGACTACTATCACCGAGAAACCAAACATGGACAAAATCGATTTCCCCTACCACTGAAATACATATTATCATTTGTCTCTTTTGCCCTTGGTTCTCATCATTTCTTTTCACATACAGAATTCTCAGGTTGAAGAAGACACTGTTTTGTGGAAAGAAAGTGTGTTGTTTGCTTTCTCTATACAGACACATCACAAAGCTTTTCTTAATTAATGGCCCTATGCGACATCATAAAGCCTATTAATTTTTATTTTATTTTATTTCAAATTATTTATGTTTTATAAATTAACAATATGAAATTTGGGTGTAAATTAACAATATTAATTAATGGCTCCTCCTCGAGGTCTCAAGTTCAAATCTCTGCAGTGTCAATTTGAGTGGGCTAATTTAACTTATTAAAAAAAACAATATGAAATTTGGTTACCAAATATTTTTTGGTTCAGGGAATGTAGTTACCAAATGTTGTTTTTAATAATCTTTACACAATTGTATTAAATTTAATACTGCAACATAAAATTAAATAATAAAAAAGGAAATAACATTCGCAGCAAAAAATAAATGAAATCTAGTTTAAAATCAACACATGAAAACCTATTTTAGTCATTTGTACGCTCAAAAGTGATTTTAACGCAAAATATCGAGACAACGGTTTTTTCTACATTACCCTCTCTTGTTTAGGGGGTATTGAGCCATTCAAGATATCAACCAATCAAAATGTAATATACAAATGTAACATTAAATGTCAAATAAATGAGTCAAATTTTCTATAAAAAAAAATCAGTTTTAATAAGGTAACTTTTAATTTTTATTTAATTAAATTTAGGTATACAATCTTAATTAATTTACACTGTAGGGCTTGTAACAATTAAAATTTCACATCAAATTCAACTCATCATGGCTGTGTTTGGTAACACGAATAAGCTAGCTTATAGCTTGTTGGACTAGCTTATAAGCGTGTTTTGATATAATAAGATGTGTTTGGTAAAAAGCTTTTTTCACTAGCTTATAGTGTTTTTTGAGAAGCTATTTCCAGTAGCTTTTGAGCTTATAGCTGGTAGTTTTTTATATTTTCTTCCAATTTTAACCCTATTAATTTAATTTAATTATTTTCTTAATAAAACAACATGTCATGGCTTAAAAAATAACGGCCAAGTTCATAGCTTATTTTTCAATAAAACAACTGCCACGTTTTCTCCTTTGAAAAAAAATTGTCATGCTTTATTTTATTTTTTAATGAACGCTTTATATATATTTCTTAAAAGAAATGCTTTATATTTAACTATAACTAGCCTACGGTACGTTGTAAAATTTTATATATTCTTGCTTACATTTTTTCCACCTTCCTCTTATTTTTGGGATTCATAAAAGTAGAGATCAATGAGCTTTTTCCCTCTTTTGTACAAAAAAAAAAAAGCAGAGATCAAAATTGTCAGTGAAATTTTATTGGAGACTAAAACCAAAAGTTTGAATGTTTATAGGGATCCAAAACATAGTTAACCATAAATTAAAATATTAAAAAATAAATACATTAGAAAAAATGTCTCTCTCTCTATATATATAAACATGTCCTTTTATGTCATTTTATACTTATCAGTCACTTCAACAACTAATTTTACCAAACACTTCAATTTTAATAAATCATCTTTTCAGCTATAAGCTATCAGTTATAAGACATCAACTATAAGTTAGTTTTTCAGCTTTCAGCTAGCTTATAGTTTATTTTTACCAAACACACCATACATACGTTGTCGTCCATTTGATTCGAGACATTGTGAGAATCGGTGTTGTTTCCAAAAGCTATATCCACGAATTGCTCACGAATTAATGCTCACCTTATGAAATTCATGTTTGTATTAGTATTTATTATTTATTCATTTATTTCACTTTGTCTTCTCTTCCATAGCTTTAACCGACCTCACACCGTGTTCACAATCTCAACAAATGTTCATTTCGACAACACAAAATTCACCAGGAACAGAAACAACATAACAACACAATATAATGATTTGAATAAAACAAATTCCTAAAGTAAATTTAATAATCAATATTGTACCAAAAATAAAATAAATAATCAACGCATTGAAGATCCATTTATCTTAATCAAACTCAAAATATGTGTGATAAAATACAATTTTATATAATCTCAAACAACTCAATCAAACTCAAAACCCAAATAAAAATGAAAGCATCATTGGAATTCATGCCAAAGTTGAAAGTCACCAATGTCGCATTATAAGTGTGAAATGGTTGCAATCAAGTCACGATAGCGGTGAGAAAGAAACGAAAATGAAAAATCAAATCAAGAGGAAAAATCAAGTCACGATACCTAATGTGATTATGAAAACAACACTGATTCTCACAATGTCTGAAATCAAAAGGACGACAACGATTCCCACGATAATTGGAAACGACGGCAATTCTGGAACGAGAGAATTGAACAATCAAGATGGGAAGAAGAATGAAGAAGAAATTGCACGTTATGTGTGTTCTAGGTTTTGGAATGGAACAAAATTTATGAACGTATGTGGGGTGTGTTTTGTAAAAATAAGCAATAAGCTAGCTGAAAGCTGAAAAACAAGCTTATAGCTGATGTCTTATAACTGATAGCTTATAGCTGAAAAGATGGTTTATTAAAATTGAAGTGTTTGGTAAAATTAGCTGTTGAAGTGGCTGATAAGTATAAAATGACATAAAAGGACATGTTTATATATAAAGGGTTAAATATGTTTTTAGTCCTTACATTTTGCGCCCCTTTAAAGAATAGTCCCTATATTTCATTAAATGTTTTTAAAATCCTCATATTTTATCTCTGTTATCAAAATTAGTCTCTGTTGTTAATCCTCTAACGGAATGCTGATGTGGCGGTTAGTGGATCCCAATTATTTTTAAGTTAAATATGTTTTTGTCCCTACATTTTGTGTGACTTTGAAGAATAGTCCTTACATTTCAATAAATATTTTCAAAATCTTTAAAATAATTGGGACCCACTAACTACCATATCAGCATTCCGTTAGAGAATTAACAGCATGGACTAATTTTGATAACAGAGATAAAATGTGAGGATTTTAAAAATATTTAATGAAATGTAGGAATTATTCTTCAAAATGGCGCAAAATGTAAGGACTAAAAACATATTTAACCTATATATATATATATATATATAGACATTTTTTCTAATGTATTTATTTTTTAATATTTTAATTTATGGTTAACTATGTTTTGGATCCCTATAAATATTCAAACTTTTGGTTTTAGTCTCCAATAAAATTTCACCGACAACTTTGATCTCTGCTTTTTTTTTTGTATAAAAGAGGGCAAAAGCTCATTGATCTCTACTTTTATGAATCCCAAAAATAAGAGGAAGGTGGAAAAAAATATAAGCAAGAATATATAAAATTTTACAACGTACCGTAGGCTAGTTATAGTTAAATATAAAGCATTTCTTTTAAGAAATATATATAAAACGTTTATTAAAAACTAAAATAAAGCATGACCGTTTTTTTTCAAAGGAGAAAACGTGGCAGTTGTTTTATTAAAAAATAAGCTATGAACTTGGCCGTTATTTTTTTAAGCCATGAACATGTTGTTTTATTAAAAAATAATTAAATTAAATTAATAGGGTTAAAATTGAAAGAAAATGTAAAAAAAAAACCAGCTATAAGCTCAAAAGCTACTTGAAATAGCTTCTCAAAAAACACTATAAGCTAGTGAAAAAAGTTTTTTACGAAACACGTCTTATTATATCAAAACAAGTTTATAAGCTAGTCCAACAAGCTAAGAGTTAGCTTATTCATATTACCAAACACAACCATGATAGGTTGAATTTGATGTGAAATTTTAATTGTTACAAGCCCTATAATGTAAATTAATTAAGATGGTATACCTAAATATAATTAAATAAAAATTAAAAGTTACCTTATTAAAATTGATTTTTTTTATAGAAAAATTGACTCATTTATTTGACATTTAATGTTACATTT
>Ga0315914_1003783_pt1 | contig 22850 bp, 15 predicted proteins | sample MpolenodulesMG_FD_203920 | JGI IMG/M metagenome (GOLD analysis project Ga0315914, IMG submission 203920) | Medicago polymorpha root nodule microbial communities from Los Angeles, California, United States - elongated nodules | ecosystem: Host-associated > Plants > Roots > Nodule | place: USA...
AGGAGTCGGTAATCAAGATCATGTGTTTTGCGGTTGAACCGTACAGCCTCTGTGTTGGGCCACTGTATTGAATGGAGTCTCTTATCCTCGGGTTGGATTTCTTTTGGGAAAATCCAGTTTTGTAAAACAAACAAAACCCTTTGATCTCCCTCCTCACTACCCACAAACAAAAGAAACCTTTGCATCTTTCTATCTCCCTCCCTTTCATCGCTGATCTCTCCTCTGTGATACGACGCCGATTGTTCCTTCATTTGCATCATCTCCTCCCTGTGACGGCTTCCCCTTGACTCCTCTTCCTTGCGACTCTGTTTCTTCTTTTTCTCTTTGACAAGCTTAACTGTGTGGTCTCTGTAGTGTAATGTTTTAAGTGGGTTCCATAGTCTTCAACCATCTACAGGGAGTGGGTCTCAAAATGTTCTTGGTGCTACAGTTGCAAATCAAATAAAGATGAACTGATTAATATGTTCAAATAAAAATATTACAATTAAAAATGGTGTGTGTGCTTGATACATGACAATAAAAGGGGCAAAAATACTGAATTGGCACCAGACAGAGACAATAGTAGAGCCATCAAAAGATACAAACATGATTCAATCCTAATCAGGAAAAAAAACAAGGAAGCAAAAATAAAAAAGACGGAATAATAAAATCAATATCAAAATATAACAATTAAAAATGGTGTGTGTGCTTGTACATAACAATTTCATTGATACAATTTTAGTGTTTATTAAGTGTGGGGCATAGTTTCTTTCCATGATGTCTTACAACAAAAGACAATATTATAAAAGGATAAAAAATGTGTACCTCACAAACCAGGATGCTTAAAGTTATACCCCCTATTGGGAAGAAGCATGGTTAGAAAGTGGGAAGATGCTTTACACCCAGACCTATATCATTGTTAATTTGAATATAGCCAGAGCAAGGGAGATTATACCAACCCATTGCTTGACATGCATCAATCTATCAAAGTAATTAAACAAGTTATAATGAATTAAAAGAGAGAACAAAACGGGGCAAATCGAATTGAGAATCCATTGTCCAATAAGTGAATAGTTTGATGTTATCGTCACCATATAAAACTGGGCTGCCAAAACAGAAAAGACAAACAGGATATCAGAAGGAGATGATGATAGAAAGAAACAGAAAAATATTATTCAAATAGATGATGACAATAGAAATTTAAATGATACGTGCCAACCTGCTTCAATGCTACTTCAGATCTTTATTGCGATGATATCTATTGTGATAATAGACTGGGATTGATCACATTGAATCCTTTCCATGTACAAGGATTGGTACCAGTAATCCAAGAAGACAAGGAAGTTGTGATTTGATTGTCAAGGCTCGCTTTCTGCCCTAACAAGGCATTAGCTTCACTGTCTTAATTAGCTACAAGTGAAGCTTCATAAACAACTGTAGCAATAGCAGTGACTCTCTCAAGGCAGTAAAAGCAACAGTAAAATACCACCAACTGAGGTGGAAGAAAACCTTAAAAGGAAACACAAAAACGTACAGAGTCAGCAAAGACATTTGAAACAGTGTGCGGTTCAAGGTATGGAGTGCTTAAGACATGTAAAAAACTTGTCTTGAGTTACTTATTTTGAACTTCACTTTTTAGAAATATTATTTTTATAATTTTTACTAATAGATTAAAACATTTGATACGCAGTTAATAGGAAATTACGTAACCATGTTATAAAAGAAAGAAATAACTAAATGAACAGCCCTCCATTTAAAGAAACAAAAAAATAAAAGAGTATAAATTGACTTTGATATGCAGTTTGGCCATTCTAGTATAAACAGAGAGCTCATTGACATTTTACAATCTGTTTCAGTAAATCTTCAATCCACAATCATGAAGAAATTATATTAATTTGTAACCAACATCATCAAACTTCTAGTAGATGTATTAGAAATATAATGAACGGTAAGGGCATCAACACAAATCCTTGACAGTTGACATACACAGCATTTTCACTGTAAATTGCAAAAAGCTCTTAATATCCTGTGGTCAAAGAAATACTGAAAAATTATAAACAAGGATAGGTTCAACCCCTAAAAACGATATAAATGAAATTAAAACCTGAATCCAAAGTAACATAGAAGAAAACATAAATTAACTTCAATGAGAATGGACCCTCTCATGTTCTTTCATGTTAAAATCATATCCAACAGTTAGTGATAAACGGCAATAAACTTATATACCATCAACGAATTTGCAATTTACCTACCATGAAATAACTGCTGAGCTTCAAGATCAACTGGACAAGAACTCATACCGATTTCCATGTTCTGTACATTCAGAACTTCATACATGGAACCACAAATAATTCAGCATTGTACTAAAGTTTACTGCAACCAGGTATCTTGCACACTCCTCTTTCCTTCATCTTACTTCTCACAAGGGAAACATCTTTCCATCGCCCAGCTGCTGCATAGATGTTAGACAGCAGCACGTAATTAGCAGCATTTTGAGGCTCGAGTTCAAAAAGTCGATTAGCAACAATCTCTCCTAACTCTGTATCACCATGTAGTTTACATGCTCCAATAAGTGCACCCCAGGCACCAGCATTAGGTTCTATATGCATTGATTTTATAAGTTCATAAGCATCCCTTAATTGCCCAGACCGGCCTAGAAGATCAACCATACATGCAAAGTGATCAGGTGTAGGACTAATGCCATAATTTTCCTCCATGGAGTTGAAGTATTTCCAACCCTTATCAACGAGCCCTGAATGACTACAAGCTGTCAGGACAATTGTGAATGCCGCCTCATCTGGAACTATCCCTTCCATCAGCATCCTATTAAATAGATTCACAGCATCTTCCCCATGCCCGTGAATTGAAAACCCATGAATCATTGAACAATACGAGACTAAATCTCTCTTAGGCATTTCTCGGAACAATTTCAGCGCCCTCTCCATGTTTCCACACTTCGCATTCATATCCACAAGTGCTGAAATCACATGGTCTTGCTGAAGATCGATAGAGTTGTTGCCTACATAAGAATCAACCCGTTGAGCCAATTTTAAGTCACCCAACTGAGAAGCAGCCGACATCAAACCAACCAATACGAACTCATCAGGTATCACGTTCATTGATTCCATCTCAAGAAAGACCTTCAACGCCTCATTAGCCTCACCATTCTGAACATACCCGGATATCAAAGCAGACCAGGCAACAACATCCTTCTCCGCAGCTTGTTCAAACAAGAACCTCGACGATTCCATATCACCAGCCTTAGCATATCCATCAATCATTGTCGTAAAAGAAACAACATTCTTTTCCGGCATAGAATCAAACACACCCCTAGCACTACTCAAATCCCCAACCTTAACAAAACCCCGAATCATAGCATTCCACGAAGCTACATTCCTCAAAGGCATTTCATCAAACACCTTCTTTGCCTCAACCACATCCCCAGCAGTAACATACCCAACAACCATAGCAGTCCAAGAAACCACACTTCTCTCAGACAATTCATCAAACACCTTACGAGCATCACCAATCTCACCACATTTACCATACATATCAATCAAAGTAGTACCCACAAACAAATCCTGATCCAAACCACACCTAAACACCGACCCATGAACCGATTTTCCTACCAAAACCTTACACGTACCAGAACATGCTTTAATCACAGAAGGGTAAGTGTAACTATCAGGCAAAGCCCCTTCCGCTTTCATGCGAATAAAAGCGGAAATTGTATCAGAAAATAAGCTACTTTGACAATGGATTCTAATGAAAGTGTTCCAGAGGAATGTAGACGGATTGAGAACGCGGTTGAAGACTGCTGTGGAATATGAGAGAGTGGAAGTGGAAATGGTATTGGCGAGGGAAATGAAATTGGAAATGAGGAACTGGTCTTGTTCAAGGCCTCTTTGAATGATGGAAGCGTGAACTTGTTGAAGATGTTGGATTCTCTTGCAAGCTTTGAGAAGGGTTGCTATGCATGCAGATGAACGAGTAGAGGAACAATGTTGTTGGAGTGAAGAAAGCATGGAAACGACGGCGAATCACTGCGAAACGACGGCTGTGGAGTGGAAGAGAAATTCTTACGTAAAAAGCTTCATTTTTTTTTTTAATTAGAACATATTTTAAATTTTTTATATTGATTATTTAATGAATTGATATTTCAAGAGAAAAAAAGATTGATAGATTGAGATTTAAAATTTCCAATATCCATAGAAAAAAATTGAGATTTAAAAACTCCATGTTTTGATCTAGTCATATTTTTTTTGAAAAAAAAAATGAAATATATTATATCCAACATAAAGAGTGCAACGATAGAATTCAAAGTTCAACAAAGGTCGTAGTAGAAAAATAAAGTTACGACAACAAAAGCTGGGAAACAAAATCCATACTATGAGAGGATTTAGCCACAAAAAATGAAAATCAAAAGCTAAATGATCATTTTTTGCTTTCAACCAACAAAAGGAAGGAAGTTTTCCTTTATCAACTAATTGATGCATCGAAGATTCCTTATGTTGGAAGGTACGATAATTCTTCTCATTCCAAAAAACTTAAACATAAGTCAACCAAATCAGTTTATGAGAAGACCGAACTTTTTTAGAGTTACCTCATAACTCTGCAAATTAAGTGAAGTGGTCGCCAAGATCATACGGGTATGTTGAAGAGATTCCAAACCATTGAAAAACATAAAATCATATACTCCCAATATGTTCACAAAACATAAAAAGATGAATAGAATTTTCCTCCCACCCGCATCCACCGATGCATAAATTGGAATTAGGCGGGAGGACTCGTCGATGAAGCAAGTTATCTTTAGTTGGAAGTCGATTACGTAACAACTGTCAAACAAACAGAGAAACCTTCAACGGAGTTGTTTTATTCTAAAGAGGGTTAAAATTGTTTTAATGAGCACCGTGTGCCACGTTTGAAAACATGTGATTTGTGTTGGATCTTGTGTTTGGGGTCTGCTGCAATAACTTGACCAAGAAGATGATGAAGATAAACATGATGAAGTGTGCACATAAATGTTTGATGGGGGCGAATCGAACCTAAAGGTTAATGTGGTAACCCCATGCGCTTTGAGTTTTACATGCATAACTATTAAACTTTTCGGGGCTCAAGTGCAGCAACATCTTCCTAACAATCAAGATATACAACAATCTTTGGCATTTATGTGCACACTTCATCATGTTCATCTTCATCATCTTATCGGTCAAATTATTACAGCAGACTCCCAACACAAGTTCCAACAGTTTGATTTAGTCATACAAAAAAATTCACATTCACGATGTACTAAAATTAAATTTCAAATTTATTTTGAACTTTTTTTAGCCGGAGGTATAAAGCTTAATCAGAAATTACAAATCCGTAGCTAAAGATACTTATGGCTATACCTACAGTAAAATGACGTTTATCTAAAGAAATTTTCTATCACTAAAAGTTAAGTTTTTAAGTACTTGGGGCTATACCTAGTACCTACGACAAAATGACTTTTACCTACGAAAATTTACTTTCAATATTTTACTATTTTAAAAAATAAACAATAAACCATTTAATGTATTTCTTACATAAATCCTTGTAAATAAAAATATTTACTCAAGTCAATCAGGCTGTTTAGTACGAAGTCCAACTCATGTACTTCCTTATTTTACCTCATTGGCTGTTAGTTCGAAGTTTCCAACTCATGTACTTCTTCATTTTTACCTTATTTTTCATAATAGTACTGACTTGGCGAAAGTGTCTGAATCAAACCATCTGATTGAAGGAAGTACATTGCAAGACACCAACGGGTAAAGAAAAAACCAAGTTTTCTTAGTCAACGTCAGCAACTCAGCATATATTACAGGAGAAAAGGAAAGGAAACAAAAAAAAAACCTCGCTGGTTATACTTATAACACATGTCCTGAACTCTACAAACAAGACCATACTTGCTCGTATTGGTCAACTGAAAAATTAAGCAGCGAGTGCTGCAACTTTAGCATACATGGTTATCAACAAAATATAAAAACTTGAAATGGAGAAAGGCTTCTTTTGGTTTCTCCTAGCAAGGGGTATTTGCTTGGCAAACAAGGCAGTGTTAAAAGATTTTATTATTTTATCACCTTTTAGACTTCCTTATTAAATTATGAGCCTCACCCCTGGCTTCCCCTAACCTTGATTTTTGACCATTTCCCTGCATTGTAGCATGTCTCTCTTGGAAGCTATTTATGGGATCTCGTGACGGCCAAGGTTGTGAAAATTGTCTAGTTGGACTAGCATAACCTTTCGAAGATGCAAGCCTGGAACCAGCTAATATTTGATCCTTTAAACCTTTCACTGATTTATAGCTTTGTTGTATTTCATCGCCGTAACTTTTTCCTTGAGCTTGTTTCTCCAGTTCATAAAAGCTTTCCCAGTCTATTCCATCTCCTGAATTTTGGAGCTTCTCATCACCTTGGTCCCCCCATTCTACTCCATCTGATATACTCCTCTGCAGAGATGTGCTTATCCTTGAAGCTCTTCCAGAGATAGACCTCCTACCTTTTATTTCTTCCTCGATTGGATATTTTCTTGTATCAAATCTGCTTTCAGAAGGGTAGGTCCACTTATAGTTTTTATTGTTGTTGTCCATATTTAACTCTATAGAATGCAGGTCACTTTCACCGGATTCCTCTTGACACTCTACACCATTGTCAACCTCTCCATCATCTTCTTTATCTTCAGTATGATGGGAGACTAGTCTGCTTCTGCTCAGATATGCAGAAATTTCTTCGTCGTTCAAGTGCGTGGAACTACGTCCTTTTTCTCTTACTTGTTTGCTACCTAGAAAAGCTTCAAGCTGATTCCTGAGCATATCAACAGCAGCATTCTTTTCCTCATGTTGATATTTTGCTTCGGAGAGTTTCTTTTGAGCTCTCTCCTCGCGTAACATATCGGTTAACTGCATCATTTCCTTTTCTTTCTCTACCTCGTGACAAGCTTTTGTTGACACTCTCCTTTGTTTATCTATCTCGGATTTATCCTCGTCAACATCTCTTGCTAACTCATCACATACTTTTTCAATAATTTCTCTTTCTCTCTTCTCAGTTTCAAGTTCTTTCACCACCTTAAGAAGGGATGCTTTCGTCTCAGCCAGTTCTCTCCCAAGCTTCTTGTTCAAGCTTTCCAACCGTCTCCTTAGCTTCCGCTCTACATCAAGTTCTCCGGCAACAGATTCAATTGCAGCCTCAACAATGTCTCGCTCCTTGGTTTTCCAAGAAGCCTTTTCTTCGGCAAAACACTTCATCAAATAATTTATCTCATTCAGATCTGAACGTTGTTCGTGGATAAGCTGATTGACCTGTAGGCGAGCCCTCTCCAGCTCAGTATGCAGAGCTGATATAAGGGACATACTAGAAGAAGGGCGGTCTTCATGACCCCACATGCGGTTTATAATTTTAAGTAGCTCTTTTGATGTTGTCAATGCATTACTGACATCTTTCAAACGCGGTTTAACTCCCACAGTAGATGAAGCAGGGGTCTGTGCTCGAGATCTGGTTTCAATCTGCAAGAAAACCAAGATGCAACTATAAGACATGCACATCATATGTTATTTTTGAGACATTTTAAATTATCAAAGAGTTAAGAGGGTATTATGCAAGCATGTCAAGAAAGCAGTACAGAACTAAATCAAACTCGCCATTCAAAGTAACAATATAATGTATAAATTAAAATTGACATGCACTCTAGCCATTCTGATATGAATAGAGAACACATTGGCATGTCATAACCTTTTTCAGTAAATCTTCTATTCACAACTTCATGAAGAATATCAACAATAACATCGAAATTCTAGTAGATACATTACAAATACAATGAATAGCAGGGAATATCAACAATGAACATGGGAGTTGGCAACAGAACATTTTCATCTATTCTATTTATCCATCTATAAAACAATGACCTAAAGTGAACACAGGTCAAACTATTGATGATTTCTTTTCCAACTCAAACATCCTTTCATTTCTTCCGCTGATTTTTACATGGGTTTTGTCATTTATTCAAGACTTGTACTTCTGCACAGCAAATTAGCTTCACCGAGGATGAATCCTTTCATGTTCTTGCCGTGTCAAAATTGCGTTTTTCTTTCTTTTCATAAGACACTGACAAATTATGATAGGATCCACCTATTTGATGCAATGAAGTGAGAAATGGACACAAAATTTACATGACAAAGTCATTTAAAAGATTAAGAAAAGAAAATCTGCTCCAATAAAAAATTCTACATGAAGTTATCAAGTAAAAATCCCCAATGAGAAAATCAATTTCCTACTAAGTTACATATGTAAGTTGCCTATTCCCATAACAAATAGACAAAATCATCAACATTTTCAAAACAGCCAAAACATAAAAACTCTGTATGAGATACCTCCATAACACTGGCATTACTAAAAGAATCCAAAGGACCAACATAGTGATGTTGTTCTGTTAACCTCGACCTGTGTGAATTGCTCGGAGTTCTTCTATGTCGATTACCAATTCCAGATCGATCCATTCTCTACAATAAACAAAAATTAACAATACTCAGAAGAAATACACATATACATAATAATTCGAAACCAAATTATGCAATAGTACATAATTAAATCTCAACATTATTGCTTGCAAGTGAAGGCAAATTTCCAGACAGACACATTATCTGGACTCAGAATATTCGTCATTTTAATATTTAATAATAGGTCCACAATGAAAAGAAACAAAAATGAAACCTCTGATGGAGGAGTATGTGAAGGATCGGACAAATGAGGAGGCAAAGAACCAGAACGAATAGACCTGGCAGTTGAACCCCTATCTTTTGTTTTAACCTCTTTTTTCATCTTCACATGATCACGCATTTCCTTAACACTAGGCGAAGGAATCTCATTCATTTCCCAAAGCGTCGCCGCTAGTTTCCTAGCCGATACCGGAGCTTGCTTCGATTTACTACCCGATTGCGACGGTGGCGGTGGATATCTCGGTGATTCAAGTATCCGCATCGCCGACGCTGGAGATCGCGAGCTCAAGAGTTTCCATGTAGGCACGGGTGTAGTGGATCCGCCTCCCCTTTTACCTACGAGAATAGCGCGTTTGAATCTGTAGTTGTGGTTAATTACTGAGGAAGATGATGATGCTGATGATGAACATCCTCGTTTCCGTATTTTACCAGGAATCATCATGTCCATTGTTGTAGTTGATTTTATTGTTCTGTTTTGTTTAAGCATATGAGTAACTGCTACTTTGTCTTTGTGTTGATGAATTGGTGCTAGATTTGATGAAACATAGCAAGTGGGAAGAAAGCAAAAAAAAGGAAGAGAGTGTGAGTGATTACGTGGCGGAATATGGATGGTTGGATGAAACGAAGTTGGGGAATCCAATGAGCGTGATTGGAGGGTAGTGGTGATTGTATGAACTATCAAGTACGAAAAGCGATTTCAATTCGTGTTGTGTGTGTTGAAAATGAGAATGTGGAATGTAGTATAGGGACTGACACGGTGTATTCTGCTTTGCCAACTTCAACTTGACATCAGCTTCGACTTTATTTTGACAAACAAAGTACTCTCAAATTCAACTATTTTCTTTTATTTTTGGAGGACGTCGTTTTCACCAAATTATTTTTAAATTATATTAAATATTCTTTAGTTCTTTGATTCTATTTTCAAACTAGAGACAGATTCTCCCAGCGAACTTAACTCAATTGGTAAAGACAATGCATAATATATATAAAGTTTGGGATTTGAATCCCAGACACCACCAAAAAAAATTAGAGACAGATTGATCATAAAAAAATATATAGACATATTGATCTATTTTAAACTTTTGTCATTAGACATAGATGATTTGCTTCGTCATCATTCAAATATATTGATATTCAGTATTTTGGTCTCCTTTCGTGAAAATATTGAGTTCCATGGTATTCATATGAGTTTATTATTGGCTAAGCAGTTGAATTACCATGCCATCAATTGTTTCACAAGTTCTCTTCATTGTGTTGATATTATCTACGGTCCAACAACAAAATGTCACAATTATGTCAATTTGACTCGAGACATAAAAATCTTCTTCATTTAATCATGCATGTTCATGTCGCTTACACCTTCCAAAAGAAAATAGTTTGGACTTCCTAGCTTGTTTGGAGCTTCTTCTAACACAGACCTCTTAATTCATCTCTCCCCTATGATTGGCCTCTTGGATCTACTATCCGCATACTCCATGAGAACTTGGTTATGTAGAGCTTAATATTTTTTTCCTCTTTTTTTTTTCTTTGTAATTTTAGTCTTTTAAGAAATAAATCAATAAATTGTAAAGCTACATCAATATAATTTCTAATAAAAAAATTGCAACATGAACTAATAAAAATGTGACTATATAGGTTTAGAGATATATATTCTTGCTATTATTTATATTTTTTATCCTCCTCGAACTTGAATATGTGGTCTGAATGGCGGAGTTGTCTTCGAACCGGCAACCTTTGACCAGTAACCGACTAACTTCCTTCTTCCTCAGAAAGCATGGTGTATCTGCAAAGACTCTAATGGTCATGTCAGCAAGCGTTGAGGGTGAGAGAAATTTGGGGTAAAAAACATATGTAGCTAGAATGAGTTCATGAGTTAGCCTTTATAGTGAGAAAGTAGGGTTTCTGGCCTTCAACTCTTTATCTAGACTGTTCTTCTTAGCAGACACCTACGAGTAGATTATGTTGGGTTAACCTTGAATCCGATTTGGACAGTCCAGATTGACTTATGCAACCATGATTCAGTAGATTTAAGGTAGATGCATAAGATGGTATGTTCATGCGTTGAACATGATCTCATTCATTATTAAAATATTTCAAAATAGCATTTGTCTAATGTTGACTAATTAAGTATCTTCTCTCTCATTACCATCATTCATAAAAACATGACTATTCAATCTGATTCATGAAAGACAACTATATTGATTCAAGAAGTCTAGCACAGTCTTGAATTGAATCATGTATATCGCAGTTGAATTCTCACAACATTGTTTCTCTTCTTTTTTTTTTCCTACTGTTTTATTTTTTTCGAAGATACCTATCCACATGTATCTATGAATCATCTTATAAGTATTCTGTAAAATATTTTTAAAAAGTAAATAAAAAAATTACTATACTTCTAGTGTGGTATCCACAAAGAATCAATATATGATACAGATACGCCGTCATTTTTTGAATGAGCCACAAATAAATAAAAATTAATACTATAGCTAGGTTTAAAAGTAAACAAAATTTTACTTAAATAAAGAATAAAATGCAAACTATTTGTAGAAAATAAAAATACATTTAAGCTATTAATTTAAGGCTTTGCTAACGAATATCCTAAAATCATTTATTAAAGAATCCTTTAATAAAAACTTTATTTTAAAAATATAAATTTATTTTGTCTTAACAATAATTACATCACTTTTTAACACAACTTAACTACTTTTAGTATATTAACCAACGCATCAGGTTCATTAGCATTCCCCATTACTCTTTTATCGTTTCCTATTTTAATTTGTTTTCCTTTTATTTTATGTCTCACCCTCAGACCCATAGAGATAGCACTCCTCGCTATCATTTGGAATCATGTGGATCTAATAATTCGGGCAACAACTATTCTTTTGACACATGGGTAACAAGTTATGAAACCCAAGATTCTGTTGACTGGATGGTGGCACACTTTCTTTTTGTTTGATAAATAATTGATAGGTAAGAGATCGACTTACGTTGTAAAAACGTAATTTTAATGCACTTCTGGTGTTAGAATCTCATTGATATTGATATATACCAATGTCCTGATTTAATCATCTAATTATCTATAAAAAAAAGTTAACAACACATTTTTTATTCTATTTGATTGGTTAAAATTCACATAAGTTCATCAAATCACATGGGTCCGATATAAATTTGGTGAAACTTATGTAAATTTTAATCAATCAAAAAGAATATATTGAAAAAGCGTGTATTAAAATATGATATGCTAGCTTTTCTATAGAAGAAGTAGAGAGAAGAACTTGAAACTCTTAGTAGTTAGTGGATGTTTGCAAATAGGTTTTGACGCAAATAACTAAAGATGGTTTTCTTGCACATTGTAATTCGGATTTCCCATGCAAATGCTCATCCAACCAGTACATTTTTCATGGAATCCCATTTTCCTCATCATATTTGTTACATAGTTCCAATCCACTCTATCATACACCTTGCTAATGTCAATCATCAATGATATCCCACCCACCGACCCAGCCCATCGTCTTACACTTCATATGATGGAGGATTTCAGAGGCAACAAAAACATTATAAAAAAAAAATCTATTAGCTAAACTAGAATAACTCATCAAAATAACTTTCCGCAACTTCACACATATCAACTTGATTATCCACCATTTCACCATCATTTCTTTGAAGGCAGGCAAAGTGGTTCATGCATTTCCTAGCACTTGCAATCACATGGAGGAACTTTGAATTTGTATCGCCGTCTTTCGACCAAGTAACTTTGGCTTATTGTCTCCATCTTGAGCCAACAAACAACTCATGTGATTTCTTACTACACCGTTCTATGCAAAAACATACTAATTAAATTAATTAGTATTCTCTTAAATTAATTTTTTTTTTAAAAACATGGTAGTATTCTCTTAAATTAATTTTAAAAAATATACTAATTAAATGTGAATAAAGGCCGGCTCTAACTCCAATGTCTTTGTCTATGTCTACTATGAAAATTGTGGTTGGCAAGAAAATGATGAAATGGTAGACAAGACAAAAGTCTAAAACCTTGTAGTATCCGTTCTTTTTTTTGTGTGCATGATATATACTGTGTAACTGAAGATGTAATACGAGCATAGATAATAATAAGATTAAGATGTGAACGGAGTACATTGTTTTGAGTTCAATCAAATTCAAAATTGATAAACCCCACATAATCATAATCATAATCATAGAAATAATGGCAATTGTCTTCCAGTTCATAATTATACTATTTTCTATATTTTCTCTGATGTACTTTACTTTCACTTGTGCCCATGTTATACCCAAATTGCCTTCTTCAGCAGTTAGTCCAGAGTTACAGCAACGTTCTATTTCTGCTCAAAATGGCCTTTACAGAACAAAGTTTTTCACCCAAATACTTGATCACTTCAATTATAATCCAGAGAGTTATCAAACATTTCAACAAAGGTATCTCATCAATGATACCTATTGGGGAGGAGCCAAAAAGAAAGCTCCAATCTTTGTCTACATGGGAAATGAAGGGGACATACAATGGTTCGCACAAAACACTGGCTTTATGTTTGAAATAGCACCCTATTTCAATGCCATTTTGGTTTTTATTGAGGTTAGTTTATAATTGAACCTTGATTAATATCCTCACGTAACAAGATAAGAAGTGTCATCTTTATACACTAATATAATTTAAGACCTTATCATTATTCTATATAAGACTTGTGATCACTTTTGGAATAATAATAATAATATCTATTTCAATGAGTTTGCCTTCAAAAATATTCTAACTTTAAGCTATGTTTTTTAACTTTTGACTTCAAACATGATTTTAGCTTCAAATTTAGTGTTGAACCCGTTTTTACAAATATGTGTTGATCACAAATCACTGTATATTCAACTCAATTTTAAATAAAATCAATTTTATAAAATGAATTAATTTAAAATCAAATTTTGTCATCGCAAGTTGGCTGTGCGGTGACAAAAATAATTTTGAATAAACTATTTTGTATAATTGTTCCTTTCTAAAAGTGAGTAGTTGCTTGTTTTTCGGATGAAAACTCACATCCAACGGAATCTAGTAAGAAATGTTGCGTCTTAAAATCACGGTCGAATACATTCACATAAAAATAATCTAAAATTAAATTTGAAACTATCCTCAAAAAATTAAATTTGAAACTAAAAATTTTGGGTTTTGTGGAATGAAAGAAACAACAGGGTCTTCAAAAATAGGGTTCATACAGTTCACCAATTGGTAGAGAAAATCAAATTACAATCTTTTTGGTGGATGAAGGCTACTAATACTTCTATCCGTAATAATTTTCATATGTGGTGGTCAAGCCCTTTTGTTTGTTTGGGCATTGGCTAGTTTGTTCTGTTTGTCTCACTACTATCTCTGTATTTGTATACTGTTGAGTTTTTCCTAGCAGACCCTGTGCGTAAAATTTCTCTTTGGGTTTTTAATATATATTCCATTTTTGCTTGTTAAAAAAAAATTTGAAACTAAAAATCAATGTATATCCAAAGTTTCAAAGTCAAGATTTAAGTTAAAATCATATCTAGTCGGAAACATTTAAGATGTAAAAATCAACTTTACACTTTAGGAGTTAAATTACCAAACATACACTAAAGTGATGTTAACATTGTACTGTTAATTAAATGTCAAGATATTTGCAAATTATTTTTAAAAAACAAACTGCAGCATAGATACTATGGAAAATCAATGCCATTTGGGGGAAATGATGAAGTTGCAAATAAAAATAGCAGCACACTTGGATATATGAGTTCCACACAGGCTTTAGCTGATTATGCCACACTCATAATTGATCTGAAGAAGAATTTATCAGCAACTGATTCCCCTGTTGTCGTGTTTGGAGGATCCTATGGAGGAAGTATGTTTTAAATCTTTTAATTGTTTCTTGTAACTAATTTAAATCGTATTTTTCTATATGTAGTTCAATTCAACCCCCCATCTCCATATATAGTTAAAATTGGGTACCACTTCTATTTCAGTGCTAGCTGCATGGTTTAGGATGAAGTATCCGCACGTTGCCATTGGAGTTTTGGCATCTTCTGCTCCAATCCTTCAATTTTTGGATTTGATTTCACCATATACCTTCGCTAACATTGTCACTCAAGACTACAAGGTGAAGAATTGTTAGACTAGGATTCAAATAGCTAATTATATATAGAGAATACAGTATACACACATTAAGGCCAGAGAACTAAGGGATTGTGGGATGGAATTCATGACCCAACATATCAAATATTTCTACAACTATCATTTTTTATTTATAAAATTGAAGAATTGCTAGCTAAGATATATAAAGTAGATATTAATTCTTGACAAAAAAATAAAGTAGATATTAATTATTTGAGCATTATTGTTTTTGAAGAGGCTAAAATGAAATATATTAACACATGAAAGCGTTATTCCCGGCACAAGGTGTACCAAGGAAGAACATCAATGTCTGAACAATAATTACAAAGGGAAACAATAACAAGAAAAGAAATACAAGTTGAAAGAAACCATTAGCCTATGCCCAAAATGGTGAACGGACTAAGCCACCAGCCATGAAAATTGAAGGGAAGAGTAATGTACTTCTCCTTCAACCACATATAGGAGATGACCTTGATCCTATCAACCACCTAAAGAACGGGGCATTCTTTGCCTTTAAACAACCTGTTGTTTCGTTCCTTCCAGATTTTCCAAACTGTTGCATACCATATAACCTGTAAAATCGATCGCCGCTTATTCCCGATTCCGCTACTGAAGCTAAACTGGTGAAAATGATCAGGCACAGAAAAAGGGGTGGTCACTGAGACACTAATCCAACTGTATATCAAATGCCAAACTGAACCAAAGATAGTACAATGTAAAAATAAATGAGGAGATGATTCGACAAGGTCACACCCTGCCACACACGTCCTAGAATCATAGTTAATAACACCTCGCCGGAGAAGATTGTCCTTTGTCGGCAACCTATCCCGAAACAACCGCCAAGCGAACAACACCACCTTGAGAGGCACATCCTTATGCCAAAGCGAAGAAGCATCAACTGGTAGATCAACCTGTTGGAGCTTTGAAGAAAGAAAGTGCATAAACAGGCAGAGATGACAGGACAGATTTCAATAAGATCAGACGGCCGCCGAAAGAGAGATGATTCGAACTCCAGCCCGACAGTTTAGATTTAATACGGTTCAGCAACGGTTCCCAAAAAGACAAGCGACTAGAAGTACCACCAATAGGCATCCCCAGATACACGAAAGGTATAGACCCCACCTTACAATTCAAAACCATAGCTGCTTCAGCCAACCAAGAAGATGCGACATTCACCCCAACCAAAGAACTCTTAGAAAAATTAACCTTTAAACCGGACAATGATTGAAACAAAAGAAGGATAGCACGCATTGCCCGAACATTGGCCCAAGATTTGTCACCCAATATGAGAGTATCATTAGCGAATTGGAGGTGAGACACAGTTGTTACAGCGCTACTACCCACCTGAAAGCCCAAAAAAAGGTTGTTCCGGGACAAAGACTCCATCAACACATTGGAAATTATTTGAGCATTTTAAAATACGTTTCTTAACTAAAAACTTTGCTAATGTCTGAATACTTTAATTTGTGTAATTTGCTAATGTCTTTGCTAATGTTTAAATCTTTGAATATGTGGATTCTTTTAAAATTGTAATTGGACCAACTAGTCACAAATTATTTAAAAATTTATGCACCTAATTCAAAAGTTTTAAAAAATGTGATTCAAAAAAAAGTTTTAGAGTATGACTAAAAATTTAGGGAAATTATTTACAATTTTTCAGAAAATGACCTAATATCCTGTTGTGATCATTAACCTGAAGTTTTCATTTTACAATTACTTGTCCAATTTTAGATATCTTCAGTGTTACTCATTCAAAGTACACTGCCGATCTCTTAGTTAATAAGTTGCTTTTTTCTTTCTTTGTTGTATATGATTATGTGATTTTTAGAGTGAGAGTGAGAATTGTTACAAAGTGATTAAAGGGGCTTGGAAACAAATAGATGACACAGCCAATACACCAGGAGGAATAAAACAACTACGGAAATCGTTCAGATTATGCAAGTGAGCCATGTCAAGATTTAATTAATCCCATAATCTATTTTTATTATTATTTAGATTAACTTCTATATATAGTTTAATTATTATTGTTTTTCTGTTGAAACAGCAATAATATAAGTGCAGGTGATCTGAAAAATTGGCTTCAAACGGCTTTAATGTACACGGCAATGACAGATTATCCAACACCATCTAATTTCGTGACTCCATTGCCAGCTTATCCAGTCAAAAAGGTGTCAATGTAATCTTCAACACATTTTTTATGTGTAAAATCTTAAAATTGATTTTTTCTTTCTTTCTAAATGCGAACTTAATTTTGTTTTTCTAATACATCCTCTCGCATCCGACTTAGTTGAACTTTGTGTGTAACTTGAATAGATAAACCGTTGAGTAGTATCACTTTTATGAATGTTTAACTCATTCTTACAAACCTCACTTGGTGACTAGTATCACTTTTTTATAAACTCGTTTAAAAACCATACATTTTTAACGCCGGAATAAGATTAAGAAAAGTTGTAATAGAGTTTTAAATTTATTATATAAAACATGTCTCTAATTTTGTTTCCACTATACTATATTTAGTGATGAAAATGAGATACATTTCATATTTTTTATCTCTAAAGTTTAATACTAATCATTTATAAGTGGAATATTTTATATATGATTGTACCAGATGTGCGAAGCGATTGATAGCAAATCCTCTGGAAACGAAACATTCACCAAGCTGTGTGCTGCAGCCAATATCTTCTACAACTATAGTGGAACTGTCACATGTTTTGATATTAATAATGATTCAGGGGATTCTCTTAATCAAGGGGGATGGGATTGGCAGGTAAGTAGTACCAATTAAACGCTTCTATTTGAATTTTGCAAATAGTTAATCATCTAATTAATTTAACTAACAATGTTTGATTAATTTGTAGTCATGTACGGAAATGATAATGCCCCTAGGTGGGAACAATGAGGAGAGCATATTTCCAGCTCACAAGTGGGAGTTAGAAGAGACACTCTCTTACTGCAAACAGACCTATCACATAGAGCCAAGACCCCATTGGATTACTACTGAGTTTGGCGGTCATGTACGTAAGAAATATTATTTATTATCCTTAATTAGTCATATATAAACCGTGGTCTGTAACTGCAATTGCAATCGTATCGACTACATTTATCTCTATTTTAATGTAATGTCAAGATTAGAAGCGTTACCGCAGTTGCAATTCATAACTATTATTATAATTTTTTTAATTAATTTGGTAACACTGCAATTTAACTTTATGTAACCAAAAAATTATGCTTGTATATAGGATATTGGGAGAGTTCTGAAAAGATATGGGAGCAACATTATCTTCTTCAATGGTTTAAGAGACCCTTGGAGTGGTGGAGGGTATAACTATAACATTTACCCTTCTTTTTACATATCCTAAGCTTTTGTTAGTTATCCCTACTAGCGGCTACTATTATAATTTCATTGAATTTCTAAGAGATATTATTGTCACATATATATATATATATATATATATATATATATATATATATATATATATATGACACCAGCTAATTTGATGAGTGCAGGGTATTGAAGAATATATCAAAAAGTTTAATTGCTATAGTTGCAAAAGAAGGTTAGTTTGAAACCGTATTAATAATACATATGTTTATTATCTATTTCCATTTTTCACTTTCGTGTTTTTGTGTAGGAGCTCATCATGTAGACCTGAGGTTCTCAACAAAGGAAGATCCAGAATGGCTAAAGGATGTAAGGAAACAAGAAGTAAAGATCATAACAAGTTGGATCTCGCAATATTATCAAGACCTACTACAAGGATGAAGAAATTGAATATTATACATTATCTGGATTAAGGACAATACTGCTCCTCATATTTCACTAATAGATATCGACAATGTTATTAGCATTTAATTTATATGCATCTGTGTGAATAAACCAATCTGATGACAATTGGTCTTTACTTTGCCCATTCACCACTTCAACCGTTGCTGTTAAAACAGTTGCTGGATATTGGATTATTGGTTTTTATAAAGTAAGTTTGAATAAAACAAGCATTATATGGGGCTGTTTTGAAATTCCTCAACATTTTATACTAAATTGTGAACTAGCTACCAATGGGCGGTCCAACAAATTATTTGTTGACGTGCAAGTGTGAGTTGGAAGTCTCGGAGTCGATGGAATAATTGAAGTTGATCTGCATATAGGTGAAAAAAAAAACTTAAATATCTAATGCATTAAAGTTTTGGACGAAGATGTGTTCAAACTATAACTTGGGTCATTACTCCAGCTCAAAACGTGGATCCACTCTAGTGTTCTAGGCTCTTCGGAAATTCTAAATTTAGCAATTATTTTTTTACTAAAAAAGATATTTATTTAAAGAACAAAAAAAATTGCAAAGATGGATTTCATTTTTTTTTTTTTTTTTGTAGAGACGAAAAGCCAAACTCGATGTATTTGCATTGAACATTCAAATATTTTCGCCCAAAAATAAATATATATGAGAGTGACGTATTATAACCAAGCCAAAATGCATTATATGGCCAATAACACTGACACATTTCTTTTTTCCGTGATCTTTTGTTTCTTTCCATTTGCTCATCTCATTATTGATAATCCTTTTTAGTATTTTTCTTCCTTTTATTCTATTAATTTTCTTTTCCTACTGATCTCAAAATTCTCACACTTTAAGAATGTTATAATCATTTTCATATAAGAAAAATTAAAGAATGGTCCACAATCCCATTTCTTCTGTCACTAGCAGACCCAACCACTAGGCTTTTTCTGCGGAACTTGAGCATTTTTTAGATTCTCTTCTTTTTATGCAACACTCTTTTTTCATTTGTACCTTGAACTTTCATCAGAAAGAAAAAATGGCAATTATCTTCTTCCATTACAAAATTTTACTCTTTTCTTTGTTTTCTCTTCTGTTCTTTACCTTCTCTTCTTCCCATTTCATACCAAGATTCCCTTATTCAGTGATTAGTCCAGAGCAACAACTAAACTCTGGTTCTGTCCAAAATGGTCTTTACAGAACAAAGTTTTTCACTCAAATACTTGATCACTTCAATTATAACCCTCAGAGTTATCAGAAATTTCAACAAAGGTATCTCATCAATGATACTTATTGGGGTGGTGCCAAAAAGAAAGCTCCAATCTTTGTCTATACTGGAAATGAAGGGAACATAGAGTGGTTTACACAGAACACTGGCTTTCTGTTTGAGCAAGCACCTAATTTCAATGCCCTTTTGGTTTTTATTGAGGTAAACTTTATAAAATTGGATTCCCTACCGCAACTGCATTGTCGTTTTGTCTCTTATTTGAGACAACATTTTAGTACATGTTTGGATTAATAGTGAGATTGACAGAATTAACCTAAATAAATGCGATTTTGCAACAAAATAGTTATGTCGCCTTGATTTCGTTAAACTCACTGTCAACTCAAATATGTGTTTAGTGTCTTGAAATTAAATTTGAATTATATATTATATGTATGGATGTACATATGTTTATCTTATGCATTACAAATTGAAATGCAGCATAGATTCTACGGAAAATCAATTCCATTTGGAGGCAAGAAGAAGGTTGCATATGCAAATAGCAGTACACTTGGATATCTTAGTTCTGCGCAGGCTTTGGCTGACTATGCCACTCTTATCATTGACCTCAGGAAAAATTTGTCAGCAACTGAGTCCCCTGTTGTTGTGTTTGGAGGATCCTATGGAGGAAGTATAATCTATATTATCAAAAGCCTATTTCATTTTTGTTGTTTTTATTTGTTTAATTAAAGTGTTTAGTTTTTAAGAGATTTTAAATTATGGTAACAGTAGTTATGCGATCCTTGGTATTTTTAAGAAAATAACAACTTACTTATCTTAGAGTTTAGTTCAATATATTAGTTGACAGCCAATCATTTAAAGCTAGATTACTTTCTCATATTTAATTATTTTTAACTAATTTAAATTATGTATTCATTTTTTTTAGTATTTGGTACCTAACTTTTTGTTATGGGTAAATAAAATTCTCCTTTAAAAAATTGCCTTTTAATATGGTTGATACAACCTTAATTGTAATTGCATTGTGGTTGTAGATACATGTTAAAAACCATGATGTCTCGTCAAGAATATGAACTTATACAATTTTTTAAAAGGATCAACTGTGCTAAGGACATTTATTAAGAAATGAAAAGAAAAAAAGTTGTGTTGAAAAGAATATTTGAGACTGATATTATGACTATTTTTTATCCCTTAACAAATGTCCGGATATTGGTTAGCATTTTTAAGAAAAACCTTCTTGCAATTGTTGAATTTTTCCCCCTAATTTGGACCATAGTCTAAAATGAAATTGGTTTTTGCAGTGCTGGCTGCTTGGTTCAGGATGAAGTATCCACATGTTGCAATAGGAGCTTTAGCATCATCGGCTCCAATCCTCCAATTTGAGGATTTGGTTTCTCCCTATGCCTTCGACAACATCATCACACAAGACTTCAGGGTTTCATTTTCTTTTCCTAACTGAAAACCTTTTTTATATTTTAATTTACATTAATTCATTTAACTTCTTAATTCTAAAAAATGAAAGGAAAAAAAAAATTGCATGTGATGACTTTATGAGAAAGTAATGTTAACGAAGTAATGTAATCTCAAAATGATGTATGATTTTTTTTTTTTTGATTTTAAATGAAATGGTAATCCATTGAAAATAAACTCACACACATTGTGAGGTTCCGGATTCAAACCTGAGTCACAATGTACTGCCTTACAATTTTGACATTTATTAATTGAGCTGTGACTTCTAAACCTTTTGTGTTTTATTTTACTTGTCTACTCACGGAAACATGCTCTTAACCAGTAATATTAATTAATTAAGTAAATGTCTTATTATATTTCAGTCAAAAATAGTGTCTCGTTGAATTGTAGATTCAATATTACTGTAACATATCATTTCACGTGCACCTGACAAATAGCAATATTTTTTTTATAAAAATAAAAATTATTTACTTTGTGGATATTACAGAGTGAGAGTGAAAATTGTTACAAAGTGATAAAAGGGTCATGGAAGTTGATAGAAGAAACAGCCAAAAAACATGGAGGACTAGAATTACTAAGGAAATCATTCAGAATATGCAAGTGAGTTTATTTTAATTAAAGTAGTTTAATTTAATTTAACAATGAAATTAAATTAATATGAAATAAAAGGATCATGGAAGTTGTTTAATTTATTATTGATTTGGTGTAAGTAGTAATTATGTAGGAGTAGATGCTTTGGAAGGCTGGCTTGGCCAGGCTTGGATTTATACAGCCATGACAGATTATCCAACACCAACCAATTTCTTGAGTCCCTTGCCGGCATATCCAGTGAGAAAGGTTCAAACCATACCCTCTTAAATTAATATTTATCTTTAAATAAATTATTTTATTTTTGTGATTGATTTTATTTGATGTCTTGATGATGCCACATCTTTTTATTAAATTCGTTAAGTGTTATAATAAATACAATAAATGGGTGTGTGCTTGTGTTTGTTGGGCAGGTTTGTAAATTAAACACCTTTAAATGTGTGATGGAGTGTGTTCTAAGTTTTAATTATAACGACAATGAAGTAGCGTATTAAGATTTTTTTTTCAAAGATTGAAAAGTAAAAGAAAAACAAAACCAATACAAATTTAAATGGTTTTATTTTTTTTAAACTATTTTTTGGTAAGAATTTTGTATTTTATCTATTGGCAAAAATAATTGGAAACCCAACGGGTTAAGAAAGGAAGATTGTAGCAGAAATAAATTTTGTATTTTGTTTATTGGTAAAAATAAATTCTAACATATTTTTAATTTTTTCTATAGCATTATTTCATCTTAATCAATATCAAGAGCGAATATTTGACTTTTTTTTTTTTTTGAAAAAATAGTAAATAAACGGGCCATCCAAGCTAATATTGTAACTTTTTTTTAATAAATTTCATTTCGGTTTTTTACTAATATACATTATTTTGTTTAATTTTTACAAAGGTATATACACACTCTTATATGAAACAATGTCAAATATTAAAAAATATCTTTTTTTTTAAGAAATCAAA